>Ga0114938_1000544_pt1 | contig 27777 bp, 25 predicted proteins | sample AshMeaBigSpring_FD_88675 | JGI IMG/M metagenome (GOLD analysis project Ga0114938, IMG submission 88675) | Groundwater microbial communities from Big Spring, Nevada to study Microbial Dark Matter (Phase II) - Ash Meadows Big Spring | ecosystem: Environmental > Aquatic > Deep subsurface >... | reverse complement strand
GTCTCCTCGCGCTCCGCCCCCGTGACGTTCCGCAGATCGGCGTGCAGGGTGAGGTTTTCGAGGACCGAGAGATCCTCATACAGACCGAACTTCTGCGGCATGTAGCCGATTTCGCGGTGGATTTCCGGCGCTTGTTTCACCGGATCCCGGCCGAGCGTGACCAGCCTGCCCGAATCCGGGACCAGCAGCCCGGCGATGAGCCGCAGCAAGGTGGTCTTGCCCGCGCCGTCCGGACCCACCAGTCCGGTGATGAAGCCGGACCGGATCTCGCCGGTCAGGCCGTCCAGCGCCGCGGCCTCCATCCCGGGAAAGGACTTGGTGAGCGCTTCGAAACTGACCACAGCGTCCGGCACGTCAGGGCGGGGTGGGATCTAACGAAACGGTGACCGGCATGCCCTGCCGCAGCGAGCCGTCGGAATCCCCGACCACGATCCTCAGCCGATAGACCAGGGAGGTCCGCAATTCCGGGGTTTCCACCGATTTCGGGGTGAACTCCGCGCGAGGCGAAACGAAGCCGACCTTGCCGTGGAACGGCTTGTCCGGCCGGCCATCGGTGGTGAGCCGCACCTTGGTGCCCGGCGGCACTTTTCCAAGCTCGTCCTCGTGGACGTAGGCTCGGACCCACACCGGCTGTTCGAGGCAGAGGGAGAGCGCCGTGGCACCGGCCTGCACGATCGAGCCCGGTTCGAGCGCGCGTGTGAGGACCACCCCGTCGGATGGAGCCTTGAGTTCCGTATCCTCCAGCCGCAGCGCCGCCGCGGCGCGCGCCGCCTTCGCCTGGGCCGCCCTCGCATCGGCGGCCGCAATCTCCTCGGGGCGGAAGCCCGCCTCCAGCAGTTTGAGTTTCGCCACCGCGAGGTTCACGCGCTGGCCCGCTTCTTCGAGCGCGGCCTCAGCGCTTTCCAGATTCTGTTGGGACGTGCCGCCGCCGCCGATCAGGCTGGCATGCCGCTCCTTCACCCGCCGCGCGTCCTTCTCCATGATCCGGCTTTCCTCGACCGCCGCGCGCGCCTGCTCGATCTCCTCGCCGCGATAGCCGCTCCTCTTCATCCGCTGGTCGGCCTCGGCCGAGGCCAGTTCCGCTTCGGCACGCGCCAGCTCGTGTTCGTAGGGCTGGCGGTCGATCCGAGCCAGCAGCTCGCCGGCCTTCACCGGATCGCCCTCGTCCTTCAGCACCTCCTGCAATCTGCCGCCCACGCGGAAACCAAGGTCCACGCCCCGGATATCGACGTTGCCGTAAAGCTTCAGCGTGTCCTCGGTCTTGCGGAGTCTCTCCCGAATCTGCCAGCCGAGGGTCGCGGCGATCGCCAGAAAGAGGATCGCGAGGAGGGATTTTTTCATGATTGGCCTTGGGTTCCGCCAGGCGGTGAGACGAAGTAACATCCGCTGGCACGCGACTCAACCACCGCATGGCGACGGGCGGAAGATTGTCGCCGGGGCGTTTGAAACGTGGAGGGCCGCGGGAATCCCATGCGGCCGGCACCCCGCGGATCTTGCGATTCCCCGCGCCCGGCTTGACGCTCCCGGGGAAACGGTTTGCCTGCGGCGGGCCGCCGACTTAGGAATGCCGCGCAACGCCATGCCCGACAAACCTTTCTTCTACCAGGATCCCTTCCCGCTCGGCCCGGACACCACCGAATACGAGTGCATCAGCAAGGAACACGTTTCCATGTCCGAATTCGAGGGCAAGCCCATCCTCAAGATCGCGCCCGAGGGTCTCACCCTGCTCGCGGACGAGGCGATCAAGGCGATCAATTTCATGCTCCGCCCCGCCCACCTCGCGCAGGTGGCCGCCATCCTCGACGATCCGGAAGCTTCGGAAAACGACCGCATGGTCGCCCTGATGATGCTCAAGAACGCGGAGATCGCCTCGCACGGCATCCTGCCCTTCTGCCAGGACACCGGCACCGCCACCATCGTCGGCAAGAAGGGCCAGCAGGTCTGGACCGGCTGTGACGACGCGGAATTCCTCTCCAAGGGCATCTATCAGACCTACATCCGGGAAAACCTGCGCTACTCGCAGACCGCGCCGCTCACGATGTATGACGAGGTCAACACCAAGACCAACCTGCCCGCGCAGATCGACCTCTACGCCACCGGGGGCGACGCCTACAAGTTCCTCTTCGTCACCAAGGGCGGCGGCTCGGCGAACAAGACCTACCTCTATCAGGAAACCAAGGCGCTGCTCAATCCGAAGCGCCTCAAGGAATTCTGCACGGAGAAGATGAAGTCGCTCGGCACCGCGGCCTGCCCGCCCTACCACCTCGCCTTCGTCATCGGCGGCACCTCCGCGGAGAACAACCTCAAGACCGTGAAGCTGGCGTCCACGAAATACTACGACGCGCTTCCCACCGAAGGCAACGAACACGGCCAGGCCTTCCGCGATCTGGAGCTGGAAAAGGAGCTGCTCGCCATTGCCCGCGAGAGCGGCATTGGCGCCCAGTTCGGCGGCAAATACTTCGCCCTCGACGTGCGCGTCATCCGCCTGCCGCGCCACGGTGCGTCCTGCCCGGTCGGCATCGGCGTTTCCTGCTCCGCGGACCGCCAGGCCAAGGCGAAGATCACCAAGGACGGCATCTTCCTCGAAAAACTCGAAAAGAACCCCGGCCGCTTCATCCCGGAGAAATACCGCGAATGGAAGTTCAAAGGCGTCGAGATCGACCTCGACAAGGGCATGGAGGAAACCCTCAAGACCCTCACCAAGTATCCGGTGACCACCGCGCTCTCGCTCAGCGGCACCATCATCGTCGCGCGCGACATCGCCCACGCCAAGCTCAAGGAGATCCTCGAGAAGGAAGGCGACCTTCCGGATTACTTCAAAAAGTATCCGGTCTATTACGCCGGCCCCGCCAAGACTCCCGCGGGCATGGCATCCGGATCCTTCGGCCCCACCACCGCCGGGCGGATGGACAGTTATGTCGATCTCTTCCAGGCTCACGGCGGCTCGATGGTCATGCTCGCCAAGGGCAACCGCTCGAAGGATGTCACCGACGCCTGCAAGAAACACGGCGGCTTCTACCTCGGCTCCGCCGGTGGTCCCGCCGCCCTGCTCGCCAAGGAGAACATCAAGTCCCAGGAGGTCGTCGCCTTCCCGGAACTCGGCATGGAGGCTGTTTGGAAAATCACGGTGGAGAATTTCCCCGCCTTCATCCTCGTCGATGACAAGGGCAACGACTTCTTCACCCAGTTGAGCAGTTGTCCGGTGTGCAGTTGAGCGGGCAACGGCCGGAGGGCCGAATCCATGCTGGCCTTTCCCCGGCCGGATGAATCAGGGTTCGGCATGCATCCCGCCGCGCTTGGTTTTTCCATGCCTCCCGAATGGTCTCCGCAGGAGGCCGTGTGGCTCTCGTGGCCGGTCGAGGATCCACGCCATTGGGGCGGGGCGAAACGCGAAATCATCTGGAACAAGTTCGCGGAAATCGCCGCGGCCATTTCCATGCACGAGCCGGTCCGCATCAATGCGCCGGGCTCCGATCACGCGGCCATCGCCGCCATCTGCGACCGCGCCAGGGCGGTGCCGGAACGGGTGGAGCTTTTCGATCACCCGCACAACGACGTCTGGTGCCGCGACCATGGACCGATCTTCGTGAAACACCGCGAATCCGGCGAGGTGGCCGTCACCGACTGGGGCTTCAACGCCTGGGGCGGGAAATTCCCGCCTTGGGATCTGGACGACGCCATCCCCGGCCGCATCGCCGAGGCTCTCGGCAAGCGGCTTTTCAAGGGCGGCATGATCCTCGAAGGCGGGGCCATCGAGATCAATGGCGCGGGCCAGCTCCTCACCACCGAGGCGGTGCTGCTCAATCCGAACCGCAACCCGCGGCTCGGCCGTTCGGAAATCGAACAACTCCTCCGTGATGGGCTGGGCGTTTCCGAGATCCTCTGGCTCAAACAGGGCATCGAGGGGGACGACACGGACGGCCACATCGACGACCTCGCCCGTTTCATCGATCCCTCCACCATCCTGGCCTGCATCGACCGCTCGGACGCCAACCGGGCGATCCTCAATGACAATCTGGCCCGCCTGCGGTCCTTCGCCGGCCCCGGCGGCCGCCCCTTCGAGGTCGTGGAAATCCCGCTGCCGGAAGCCTGCGAGGTGCCGGGTTGGAGGCTGCCCGTGCTTCCCGCGTCCTATGTGAATTTCCTCATCGTCAATGGCGGCGTGCTCGTGCCGACGTTCCGGCAGGGAAGAAACGACGACCGCGCGCTCGGGATGATCCGCGAGCTGTTTCCCGATCGAAAAGTCACCGGGATCGACTGCCTCGACCTCGTCGAAGAGGGCGGCACGCTGCACTGCATTTCCCAACAGCAGCCGGCGGCGGGGTGATGCCGTCAGTCCGCCGCGGGGCCGATGATTTCGCAGCCCGGGAGTTTTTCCTTCAGCATTTGGAGGGTCTGCGGTGTGACGGCGGTCTGCCAGAGATAGAGGTGCTTGAGATTCGGCAGGGCGGCGAGTTTGGCGGCACCGGCGTCGGTGATCCGGGTGCCGTGGAAATTGATCGATTCGAGGGATGTAAGCTTCAGCAGCGGATCGACGGCGGCATCGGTGACGCCGGTTTCCGCGAGGCGCAGCAGGCGGAGTCGGGTGGCGGGGGCGAGCGCGGCGATCGAGCGTTCGGTGATGTTGGAGGCTGATAGATCGAGGCTGGCGAGGTGGGGGAGCAGCGGGGCGAGTTTGGCGAAGGCGGCGTCGTCGAGATTTCCGCGCAGCGGCAGGGTGGAGAAGCTCACGAGCGCGGAGGTCGGCGGATCGAACGCGAGCGCGCCGGGAAATTCGCGGGACAGGCTGGCGACGAGGGACTGGAGCGCGGCGTCCGGGGTGCCGGATGTCTCGCGGGGCGTGGCGGCGGGCGGTGAATCCAGCAGCCCCGCGGGTGGCGGGGATTCGGCGAGGGTTTTCGCGGGGTCCGCGCCTTGGTCGATCCACCATTCGATCAGGGCGAGTTCGGTGTCGGTGACGTCCGGTTTGCCTTCGGGTGGCATGTGCTCGTCGTCGTCCGTGGGGAGTTTCATGCGGATGACGATGTGGCTTTGGTCTGCGTTTCCGGGTTCGATGCCCGGCCCTTCCTTGCCGCCCTTGACGAGCAGCTCGTAGGTGTCCATCCGGAATTTCCCCTTGGCCTTGCCTTCCTTGTGGCACTCGACGCAGCGGCGTTCGAGAATCGGCGCGATGAGGTCGGTGTAGATCACGCGATCATCGGCCGCCCGCGCGGGTCCGGCGGAGTTTGGTCCGTCCTTGAGTCCGAGGAGTTTCCGCAGGGATGAAGGCGCGTGCTGTGTCAGGTAATCGCGGCCATGGGTGAGCGAGGCTCCATCATGGCTGGCAAAGCCCATCACGGCCACGCTGGCGAAAAGCAGCAGCCGGTACCACGCGGGATTCGCATCGAGAGCGGACGTCCACGCCTTGGCGAGAAAGGTGACCACGGCCGCGGCGGCGAATGCCAGACCGCCCCAAAGGTGGCGTTGGGCGATCTCATTTCCGCCGTAGTCCCCGCCATCGCCGTGATAGAGCAGGAAACCCGCGATTGCGGCGGCGATGGCGCTGGCCGCGCCGAAGCACAGCGGGAAAAGGGACGTGGCCGCGTGAGGCTGCGCTCGTCTCGCGAAGATCGCCCCCAGTTCCTGCAACAGGATGAGCACGAACACGCCGATGGGCAGGTGCAGAAGGACCGGATGGAAGCGGCCGAGGAATTTCAGGATTTCCGTTAGCGCCGCTTCCGCCGGATCGCCGGCGATCAGCGGCATGGAAAACAGCCCTGCGATGGCGAGCAGGCAGAAAAACGTGAGGACCCGGGGCTTGCGCCGGCGGGTGGGTGTGGGGGCTTCGGCCATTCCGGGAAACTACGATCACTCGCCCGCGCCTCTTGCAGGCGGCGGGCCGGCTCAGACATCGATGGTCACTCCCGCGCGTTCCGCGCCGCGCACCGGGGCTTTCGCGGTCTTTCCCTTGCGGAGGAAAGGCAGCCAGCGGCGGACGTCGTAGCCGAGCCAGGCCATGGATTTCACGAAAATCAGCAACGCCGCCGCCTCGTCGAGGAAGGGCAGGGGATCCGGGATGAAGCCGAGGACGAGCAGATAGAGACCGGAAATGAGGGCGAGCAGCCAAACGAAATTTCGTTTCATGGCGGCAGCGTAGCACACATCCCCCGCACGGCAACTTGCGGGCTTGATTCACCGGCCGATCCGATGAGACTCCGGCATCCCCGCCCGCCATGGATCCCGCCACCCTCAAATTGCTCAAGACACTTCACCTTGTTGGAGCCTTCGCCCTGTTCGCCTCCTTCGGAGCCACCCTGCTCGCCGGGTCCGGGAAAAAGGGCGCTTCGATGCTCCACGGCATTTCCCTGGTGCTGATCCTGCTCGTGGGCTTCGCCATGCTGCGGAAACCGCCGATGGGCGAGTCCTGGTGGATGATCAAGCTGGGCCTGTGGCTTTTCCTCGGCGCGGCCCCCGTGCTGGCCAAGCGCAAGGTACTTCCCGGCCCCGTCGTGCTCGTCCTCTCGATCGCGGCTGCGGGCACCGCCGCCTGGCTGGGGCTTGCCAGGCCGTTCTGAGGTTCTCACCCCTGCCTCCATGCGGCGCACGGAAACCGTCCATACCCGTTACCAGTCGCTGGAGATCTGGAAATCATCACTTGCCACGGAATTCCGCGTGGCCGGGGCGGTGCATGCCTCGTTTCACCGCCACCGTTTCCTCACGGGACTGGCGTGGGACATGATCGCCGCGGGGGCGTTGCTCGGGAAATGCAACCCGCCGCGCTCGGTGCTCATGCTCGGGCTGGCGGGCGGCACGGCCTTCCGCATCCTGCGCCATCTGCTGCCGGACTGCCAGCTCACGGCCATCGACATCGATCCCGAGATCGTCGATCTCGCCCGCGAGCACATGGATCTGGAAGCGCTGGGCATTGAGGTGATCCTCGGCGACGCCTATCCGTGGCTGGCGCAAAACCGGCGGAAATTCGACGTGGTGGTGGATGACATCTATCTGGCGGGCAAGACCGACGTTTTCCGGCCACGGGAGTGGGACGCGGGGCTGATGCAGCACCTGCGGCGCGCGGTGGCTCCGGGCGGCGTGCTGGCGGTGAATCTCGTCACCGGCGCAGGCCACCGGACGATGCAATCGTTGACCCGCCGGGTGCTCCGCGGGGCCTTTCCCGAGGTGAGGACGGTCCGTTCCGAGCAGGCGATGAACGAGGTGTTGGTGGCTGGAGATGCCGTCGCCACGAAACGCCGGCTCGGGGAGTATGGGGACGCGTTCGCCGACTGGCGGGACCGGATGTATTGGGACCGGCTCAAGGTGGCGCGGATTCCCGGAAACTGAGGATTTTTCCATGTCCGATCCCATCCGGCAGCTTTATGAAAACCGCGCCTACCCGGCGATGAGCCATCCGCTCTCGGACCCGGCGGTGTCGGCGGTGGCGGCGCTCCTGGGCGGGCATCGCCTGCGGCATCCCGCCGGGGCGCGGATTCTTGAGATCGGCTGCGCGTCCGGGCACCATCTGATTCCGTTGGCAATGCGCTGGCCGGACGCGCGCCTGGTGGGGATCGATCTTTCCGCCTCCGCGATCCGGTTGGCGCGGGACCTCGCTTCCGCGGCGGGCGTGACGAATGTGGAGTTCCACGCGGCGGATCTGCGGGATTTCGAGCCTGCCGGGGAGCCGTTCGATTTCATCATCGCGCATGGTTTTTTCTCATGGGTGCCGGACGAGGTGAAGGCGGCGTTGTTCGCCTTCTGCGCGAGGAATCTATCTCCGGAGGGAGTCGCGACGATCAGCTTCAACGCCGAGTCCGGCTGGCGGGCGCGGTTTCCCGTCATCGAAAAAGCCCGGGCCATCCTGCAAGCCGGGGCGGTCGATGAAATGGCGGCGCTGGCCATCCTGCGGACCGTGACGGAGGCGGATTCACCGGAGCTGGCGATCATCGACGACATGCTGGCGAAGGGGCCGGAGATCCTGGTCTTCGACGACTTCGCGCCGGTCAACGATCCCTGGCCGCTGGAGCGTTTCGTGCGGACCGCTGCGGAGGTCGGCCTGCGCTGGCTGGGCGATTCCGATCCCTCGGCGAACGATCCCGGGGTGAGGACCTTCCACGCGGCGGTTCTCTGTCGTGCCGATTCCCCGAGGGTGGAGAGGGTTTCCTGGGGAACCTTGCGGAAGCTTGATCTGCGCTTGGGGGCGATCCGTCCCGAGGGGGATCCGGTTTTGGAGGCGATCTCCTGGGCGGCTCCCGGATGCGCTTCGCCGGAGGACTTGCAGGCGCTGCTCCCGGAAATGGAGCCTCGTGAACTGGGTTCGCGGATTCTCGATGGCATCCGGCGCGGCGTGATTCTACCGAGGATCGACGCTCCGAACTATGATCCGGAACCGCCCGCCCGGCCGCGGCTCGACCGCTTTCGGCTGGAATGCGCGCGGCGCGGCCTGCCGCTGGTGGACGCCTGGCATCGGCCGTGCTCGTTTCCGGAACGACATTTTGAGGTGCTGGCGCGAATGGACGGTTCGCTCGATCAGCAGGCGCTGGCGTCCTTCGCGGCGCGGAATTGCCCCGAACTGGACTTCGATCCCTGGCTCCGGCATCTCGCGGGCCGGGGAATGTTCGCCTGAGAAGGCTGGAAACCCCTCACTTGGTGGGCTCCACCGTTGGGTCGCAGCCGCCGGGCAGGCAACGGCACGATGGCTTCATCGTCATCGGGTCGAGCGGAGTGGAGGTGCGGCAGGAACTGGCGAGCAGTGCGAGGACAGGGACGAACAGCAGGATTTTCATGGCGGATGGTTCGGGTGTGGGTGACGGTTAGCAGTTCACGGGGCAAAAGGCCAGCACTCTCTTCCGCCCTGCGGCGGTCTCCGCTGGGCTGCCGGAACGGCGAGGAAAAGCCCCGTGCGGGGCTTTTTCCATCGATTTGCGGGCGTGGGCACCTAGCATCCGGGCATCCCTCCGCCATGAAGATTGTTTTCCGCGTGAACTACCACACCGTGCCCGGCGAGTCGCTGTGGGTGAGTCTCTCCATCCGGCCGGAGGGAACCGATGTGCGGATCGAGCAAATCCTGCCCCTGCGCTGGCGCAACGAGCGGCATTGGGAGGCGGAACACGTGGTGCATGCGACCTGCCGCCTCCGGCTGGAGTATTCCTATCAGTTCCGGGACGCCCGCAATGGGGTGGAGCTCGACGAGTGGGACGGCCCGAGGGTGGCGGTGGCGGATCCGGTTTTCCATGAAGTTCTGCTGTTGGAGGACGACTGGCGCTCGGCCGGCACCGTGGATTATGCGTTCGAGACCAAGGCCTTCAAGGCGGTGTTGGCCGCGCGCGGGCCTTTCATGGAGCCCTCGGTTCCGGACGGGGCGAATCACTCGTTCCGGCTCCGCATGGCCGCGGTGCCGGAAGGGCTGGTGCCATGCCTGATCGGAGGCGTCCGCGAGATCGGCGCTTGGGGATGGCACCACGCGGTGCCGCTCCGCGAGGTGGCCGCGAATTCCTGGCAGGCGGACCTCCATCTGCCGGCGGACTGGCACATCGAATACAAATACGGCCTCTACAACGCCAAACTCGGCTGCGCCGTGAGCCTTGAAACCGGGGAAAACCGCGTGCTGGAACCCCATGCGCTCACAGGGCGCCAAGCGACCATCGTGCACGATGAAGCCTACCGCCGGGACTTCGCCTCGTTCTATCGGGCCGCCGGCGTGGCCATTCCGGTGTTTTCCCTGCGCGGCGAGCAAAGCCTCGGCGTCGGGGAATTCGCGGATCTCAAGCCGCTTGCCGACTGGGCGGCGGGCGTGGGCCTCAAGCTCATTCAGATCCTCCCGGTCAACGACACCACTTCCCGCCACGATTGGACGGATTCCTATCCCTATTCCGCCATCAGCGTGCACGCGCTCCATCCGCTCTACCTGAGAATCGAGGACATGGGCCATGCCATGACCCCGGCCTTCGCACAGGAGTTGGACGCCGCCCGCGAATGGCTCAATGCCATGGAGCATGTGGACTACGAGGAGGTGATGAAGGCGAAAACCGACCTCACGCGCCGGATTTTCAAGAAGCACCGCAAGACCATCACCGCCGGCCAGGACTTCCGGGACTTTTTCGGGAAAAACCGGGAATGGCTGCTGCCCTATGCCGCGTTCTGCGTGAAGCGTGACCATTTCCAGACCGCGGATTTCAGCCTGTGGCGGGAATGGTCAGTCTTCGACCGCGCGAGGGTGGACGCCATGGCCGATCCGGAGCACCCGGACTGGCCGGAGGTCTCCTATCATATCTGGCTGCAATGTGAGCTCGACCGCCAGCTCACCGACGCGGCCGCCCACCTCCACCGGCGCGGCGTGGCGCTCAAGGGCGACCTGCCGATCGGCATCGACCGCCACTCGGTGGACGCCTGGTCCGCCCCGCATTGGTTCGACATGGAAGCCCAGACCGGTGCCCCGCCGGACGCCTTTGCGGTAAAGGGCCAGAACTGGGGCTTTCCGACCTACAACTGGGAGGCCATGCGCGCGGACGGCTATTCCTGGTGGCGCTCGCGTTTCGAGCATCTCAGCCATTATTTCGACGCCTACCGCATTGATCACATCCTCGGCTTTTTCCGGATCTGGCGCATCCCCGCCGATCAGGTGGAGGGCATCATGGGATGGTTCGATCCCGCGTTGCCGGTCCGCGTGGAGGAATTCCGCGAGCGCGGGATCCCGTTCGATTACGAGCGCTTCTGCCGCCCCTACATTCCCGGGCATGTCCTGTGGGAACGCTTCGGCGACTTCGCCGGCGAGGTGGTGGACCGGTATTTGGAACCCTCCGGCAAGGATGTCTATCAGCTCCGTGGTTTCATTTCCACCCAGCGGCGGATCATGGATCACTTCGCCACCTGGGATGTCGGGGATCCCGCCGTGCGCGACCGCATGGAGCGGATGCGGCAGGGGCTTCTGGATTGTGCCAGCGAGGTCCTGTTCTTCGAGGTCCCGGGGTCGCATGGGACGCTGTTCCATCCGCGCTGCATGATGCAGACGACCATTTCCTTCGCGGACCTTGACGAGGATGTGAAGCGCCGCGTGGACGATCTCTACATCGACTATTTCCACCGCCGGCAGGAGTCGTTCTGGCAGGCGAGGGGTTATGAGAAACTTCCCGCGATGAGGCGGGCCAGCCCCATGCTGCTGTGCGGAGAGGATCTGGGCATGGTGCCGGACTGCGTGCCCGGCGTGCTCAAGGAGCTCGGCATCCTCTCACTCGAGATCCAGCGCATGCCGAAGACCTCCCACACCGAGTTCAGCGATCCCGCGAAGGCTCCCTACCTGAGCGTCGTCAGTCCGTCCACCCATGACATGTCGGGACTGCGCGGCTGGTGGCGGGAGGATCCGCTGGTGACCGCCAGATTCGCCTGGCAGTATCTCGGAGTGGCCTTTCCTCCCGCGGAGCTCTCGGGTGAGCTTGCCACCCGTATCCTGCACCTCCATCTCGAATCCCCCGCGATGTGGGCCGTCTTCCCGCTCCAGGACCTGCTCGCCATCGATGAGGATCTGCGCCTCCCCGATCCGGACGCGGAACGGGTCAACGTCCCCTCCATCATGCCGTATTACTGGCGGTACCGCATGCACCTCGCCCTTGAGGAACTTTCCGCGGCGGATTCCTTCAACGGGAAACTCGCCCGCCTGCTCCGGGCATCCGGCCGGGGGGCGTGAGTTGCCCGCCGGGTGCCGCGAATTTTCCGGGACGATGCCTTGACCGCCGGAGGCCGGGGGAAATAGGGTCCGGGCGGCTTTCGCCAGACGCCATTTTCCCTCACCATGAACATCCACGAATACCAGGCCAAGGAACTCTTCGACCGCTTCGGCGTGCCCAGCCCCAAGGGGAAAGCCGCGTCCTCTCCGAGAGAGGCCTACGACGCCGCCAAGTGGCTCGCGGTGAAAAACCTCGTGGTGAAGGCCCAGGTCCACGCCGGCGGCCGCGGCAAGGGAACCTTCAAGAACGGATTCAAGGGCGGCGTCCACCTCGTGGAATCCCCTGAGGCCGCCCGCGAGGTGGCGGCCAAAATGCTCGGCGAAACACTGGTCACCAAGCAGACCGGCGAGGCCGGCCGCCTCGTGCGCAAGGTGATGATCGCCGAGTCCGTCACCATCAGCAAGGAGCTCTATCTGGCCATCCTGATGGACCGCGCGTCCTGCCAGCCGGTCATCATCGTCTCCACCGAGGGCGGCATGGACATCGAGGAGGTCGCCGCGAAGACCCCGGAGAAAATCCTCCGCGAGTTCGTCCACCCGCTCGCGGGCCTGCAGGCCTATCAGGTCCGCAAGCTCTGCCAGAACCTCGGCCTCACCACCACGGCGCGCCAGTTCGGCCGCCTGCTCCACTCGCTCTACAAGCTCTTCACCGAGTGCGACTGCTCGATGGTCGAGATCAACCCGGTCGTCATCACCACCGACGACCACGTCTATGCGCTGGACGCGAAATTCAACTTCGACGACAACGCGCTCTATCGCCATCCCGAGATTTCCGCCTACCGCGACAAGGAGGAGGAGGATCCCCGCGAGGTCGCCGCCTCGGAGCATGAGTTGAACTACATCGGCCTCGACGGAAACATCGCCTGCCTCGTCAACGGCGCCGGCCTCGCCATGGCCACCATGGACATCATCAAACACCACGGCGGGGAACCCGCGAACTTCCTCGATGTGGGCGGCGGCGCCTCCCGCGAGCAGGTGGCCGCGGCCTTCAAGATCATCCTCGGCGACAAGGCCGTGAAGGGCATCTTCATCAACATCTTCGGCGGCATCATGGATTGCAACGTGGTCGCCGAGGGCGTCGTCGCCGCCGCCAAGGAGACGGGCCTCTCGCTGCCGCTCGTCGTCCGCCTCGAGGGCAACAACGTGGAGGCCGGCAAGGCCACCCTCGCCGCCTCCGGCCTCAACATCGTCGCCGCCGACGGCATGGACGACGGGGCGAAGAAGATCGTCGCCGCGGTCGCTTGAGATCCTGAACGCTGAAACCAAACCAAATTTCCCCATGTCCATCCTCATCGACGAAAACACCAAGGTCCTCGTTCAGGGCATCACCGGCGGCTTTGGAGCGCGCCACGCCAAACTCTCGCTTGAATACGGCACGAAGATCGTCGGCGGCGTCACCCCGACCAAGGGCGGGCAGATGTTCGAGAACACCGTGCCCATTTTCGACACCGTGGGCGAGGCGGTGAAGGAGACCGGTGCCACCGCGTCCGCCATTTTCGTTCCGCCCGCCTTCGCTGCGGACGCGATCCTGGAGGCCGCCGACGCGGGGGTGGAAATCATCGTATGCATCACCGAGGGCATTCCGGTCATGGACATGATGCGGGTGAAGGCCATGATGGCGGGATCGAAGTCCCGCCTGGTGGGCCCGAACTGTCCGGGGCTTGTCACTCCCGGCCGCGGTGAGAAAAGCCACGGCGGCTGCCGCATCGGCATCGCGCCCGGCTACATCCACAAGCGCGGCAACGTGGGCGTGGTCTCCCGCTCCGGCACCCTCACCTACGAGGCCGTCTGGCAGCTCACCCAGCTCGGCTACGGCCAGAGCACCTGCGTCGGCATCGGCGGAGATCCGATCAACGGCACCTCGCACAAGGATGTCCTGGAGATGTTCAACGAGGACCCGGAAACCGAGGCCATCATCATGATCGGCGAGATCGGCGGCACGGCGGAAGTCGAGGCCGCCCGCTGGGCGAAGGAGCATTGCAAAAAGCCCATCGCCGGCTTCATCGCCGGAGCCACCGCGCCTCCGGGCCGCCGGATGGGCCACGCAGGCGCCATCGTCGGCGGCGAGGAAGACACCGCCCAGGCGAAGAAGAAGATCCTCGCCGAGTGCGGCATCGCCGTGGCGGAGACGCCCAGCGTGATGGCGAAGACGCTGCTGGAACTCTGGGGCCGGTGAGCCCGGTTCTCACTCTTCCGGCAGGGTGAGAAGTTCCTCGTCCTCCTCGCGGTATTGCTCCAGCAGGAAGCCGTCGTTGGCGTGCCAGCGGAGCCAGACGGAATCCCCCCATTTCGGCGGGAGCTCGTCCAACAGGAAGGTGCGGTGCTGTTGCTCGGCGCAGATGCGGTATTCGCCGCAGCGCACCCAGTAGCGGGTGTGGGAGCCGAAGTAGATGACGTCCTCCACCGTTCCGGGCAGGAAGTTCTCCCATGGGGCGTCGGCGGGCTTCTCGCGGGAAACGATGAGTTTCTCCGGCCGCAGCGAGAGGTGGATGCGGTCACCGGGGCGCACGGGCTTGTCGTTGTCGATCATCACGGATCCGAGGCCCGGGATGTCGGCTCTGGAGAAACGTTCGTCGATGGGCTCGGTCACGCGGCCTTCGAGGAAGTTCGTGTCGCCGATGAAGGCGGCGACGAACGAGGTGCGGGGCGTTTCGTAGATCTCGGCGGGTTTTCCGATCTGCTCGATGCGGCCCTGGTTCATCACGGCGATGCTGTCGGAGATGGACATCGCCTCGCCTTGGTCGTGGGTCACGTAGAGGAAGGTGATGCCGACCTCGTCGTGGATGGCGTCGAGTTCGACCAGCAGGCGCTGGCGGAGTTTGAGATCAAGGGCCGCGAGCGGCTCGTCGAGCAGGAGGACCTGCGGTTTGTTGGCGAGGGCGCGGGCGATCCCGACGCGCTGTTTCTGTCCGCCGGAGAGCTTGGAGGGCATCTTGTCCGCATGCTCGGCGAGGTCCACCAGATCGAGCATGCGGTCCACCTCGCGGGTGATGGCGTCCTTTGGAAGCTTCGCGATCCTCAGTCCGAACGCGATGTTCTCCCGGATGGTGAGGTGGGGGAAGAGGGCGTAGTTCTGGAACACCGTGTTCACCGGGCGTTTTTCGGGAGGCAGGTCGGTGATGTCCCTGCCGTCCAGAAGCACGCGCCCCTCGTCCGGCTTTTCGAAACCGGCCGCCATGCGCAGCAGGGTGGTCTTGCCGCAGCCGGACGGGCCTAACAACGAGAAGGTCATGCCGTGGGCGATCTCAAGCGTCACTCCCGAGACCGCGGTGAAGCCGCCGAAGCGCTTGGTGACGTTTTCAAAGCGGAGTGTTCCCTGCATCGCCATGGCGGCGCGACATTGGGGGTTTGATCCGGAAAGATCAAGCGACCGGAGGACGCGTGTTTTTTGCAGTGCGCCGGCCGCGGCGGGTCTGATATTTCTCCGCGGGTGAAACCTGCATGGCTCCCCATCCTCATCCTGCCGGCGCTTTTTTCCTGTGCCCAGCGGGCGAGTCGCCAGGACGCCATGGCCATGGCTCACCGCTACACCCAGGTCGAGTGGATGCCGGAGTCGCGCCATGTGAGGCATGGGCCGGACTCCGCGGGCATCATGGTGCATACGCCTGACCTTTCGGTTTCATGGAACGGAGACCGGCGCGGGTGGTGGAAACCGGGCGTGCCCGCGAGGGGGATGCCATACCAGTGGGGAGGCTTCGACACGCCGGAGTCGTTCCTTTCCAAGATCGCCGCCGGAAGCAAGGCGGGCGATGTGGGCGATGCGGCGAAACGCCTCCTGGGGGATGCCGGGACCAGCGCGGAATCATGCGGGATCGATTGCTCGGGTTTTGTTTCCCGTTGTTGGAAGCTGCCGCGTCCTTTCTCGACGCGGGAACTTCCCGGGATTTGCGACCGCTTGGAGTCCTGGGACGAGCTTCGATCCGGCGACATCCTGCTCAACCATCAGCATGTCCTGCTTTTCGCCCGGTGGATCGTGCCGGGAAAAATGATCGGCGCCTACGAGGCGGGGCCGATCCCCGATTGGCGGGTGCATGCCTGCGGAATTCCCAAGGACAAGCTGCTCAAGGAGGGCTACGCCCCATGGCGATACCGCGGGCTGGAGGATTGAGCCGCTCCGGTCGCCGGAAGTTCAGCGCGGCATCCGGTCCCAGTCTGCCCAGAAGCGCGAGGTCTGATCCACGTCCGGAACGACCTCCAGCAGGATGGGATCTCCGCCGGTTTCGAACGCGTCGAAGTCGTCCGCAGTGCAGATGCGCAGGTGCCTCATCCCCCACAGCGTGGCGAGGCCCGCGAGGTTCGCCCCATGCGGATTGATCAGGCATTCGGCGGCGCGCGGACTCATGGATCCGAGGCGGGGAAGGCGTCCGAAGATCCTTCCGCCGTGGTTGTTGATGACCGCGAGCACGCGGCCCTCGCGGTGGATTTGGCCGAGAAGAAAGAGAGCGGCCATGTCGTAGAGTGCGGTGAGGTCTCCGAACACCGCCCAGCTTTCATCCGCATCCGCACTCCATCCGAGCCAGGTGCTGATCTGTCCGTCGATGCCGTTCGCGCCGCGGTTCGCCCTGATGTTTGGAAGCGGGCGTTCCCGTTGGGCGAAGAGGTTCCACTCGCGGATCGGCAGGCTGTTGCCGAGAAACAAACCACCGCCGAGACAGGCATATTGGGAAAGCGTGCGGATTAGCGCGGGCTCGGAGTCCGGATGGCACTCCAGCAGTTCCTCGATTCTTGCGGAGCGGCTGGAGGCTCCGACGAGCAGGTCGAGCGCGTCGTCGGCCGGTTCGATCACGCCGAGCGCGGGAATCACGCGGTGGAGCGGTCCGCGGGTGACCTGGCTTTCCCGGGCCAGGCCGGGCAGGCCGTTGCGGCAGATCGACCAGACGGAGACCTCCGGCATGTTTTCAAGATCCCTCCAGAACCTTCCGCTCGGAACCTCGCCAAGGCGGAGGATTTTCCCGGGAGGCCGCGCCTTGAGCACGCGGTCGGAATCATGAATCGCGAGACCTTGGAGCGCCTCGCGAAGGCCGCTGGTGGTTTCCGCGACGACCGGAGCGCCGAAATCCCGGCAGAAATGAAACACCTCCTCCTGATCCGCGGGTTCAAGCCCGCCAACCAGCACGACGATCCCGCGATACAGATCCTCTCGCAGCCAACGGGCGAGCGCGGCGACATCGAGCCGGTCATCGGTTGGCTTGAAAATGCCGATGGGCTCGCCGGAAAAATCCTCGTCTCCGGGGTCGAATACCTCATCGAATTCCACATTGACGTGGACAGGCCCCCGTCCGTCCCACTCGGAGAGGCAGGCTTGGGACGCGTATGGCCCGAACATCCCGGGCTGTTCGATCGCCTGTGGCGCGCCGCTACCGCGGAATGCCGCCGGCCGGTCGGCGGTCAGGGCCACCAGCGGCCGGGCCTGATAGCATGCTTCGATCACCGCCGGCAACAGTTCGGCGGCGGCCGTTCCGCTGGTGGTGACCACCGCACAAGGGCGGCCGGTCTCCATCGTTCGGCCCAGCGCGAAGAATCCTGCGGAGCGTTCCTCGAAATGCCGCCAGATTCGGACAAGCCCGGCAGTTTCCGCGCGGACGAGCGCCTCGATCAGCGCGGCGTTGCGCGCCCCGGCGCAGACCACGAATTCACCCACGCCCGCCCGCAGGCAGCGTTTTACCACTTCGATCGCCGGTTCCCATGCGTTCACGGCTTCTGTGTTAGTCGATGCGATCCCGATGTCCAAGCCGGGATGCGCCATGTTTCTTTTCTTCGGGCTTGCAAAGGGCTCCGCATTTTTTACTTTCATGGGGTTTTCGCTCGGACAGGAAAAATCCTTCGGCCGTCCGAAAGCCCCTGATTTCAACCAACCATAAAGTCATGAAACACCTCGAAAGAATCACACTGATGACCGCCACGGCGGTGTATGCCGGGTATTTGATCCAGCAGGCGGTCCGCACCCGTTCCGAGCGCTTGTTCCGGCTCGCCGCGGGAGAATCGCCCTACGAAAGGACTCATCCGAAACCGCGCGGCACGAAGAAGGCCTGAGGTTTGCGGGTCCCCGGGACCTGAATGCAAAAACGGGTGCCGACCGGCACCCGTTTTTCTTTAATTGGTTGAAAGCGGCCCCCTGGGGGAATCACTCGGCAGCCTCGGAAAGTTGCGCTGCCGGCGCGTTCGAGTAGCGCCAGCGGATCTTGTTGCGCTTGGAGGCGGAGCGGAGTTTGCGCTGCTTGCGTTCGGTGGGAGTTTCAAATGCGCGGCGGCGGCGCATTTCCTCGAGGATGCCTTCGGCGTCCAGCTTGGTCTTGAGGCGTTTGAGAGCGCGGTCAACGGGCTCGCCTTTCTTCAGAGTCACTCCTCGCATGCGATGTTCTTGGTTGTTTTGGTGGGGTCCGCGATTTCGGTCGGGGCGCGGTTGATGCGGGATGGTCCAAGCCTTGTCAAGAGAGAAGCCGCCTCGAACCGGAAAAAAAGGGGGGTTGCGCCGCCGCGCCGGATAAGGTAACCATCCGGCCTCCTTGACGGGGCCGCAAAGGGCGGCCTCCCCAACGACTCCGCCATTCCCTATCAACCCATGTATCGCATCCCATTCGACCGAGTGAACTGGATCACCAGTTCCTTCCTCATCGGTACCGCCCTCATCGCCCTCGTTGGCCTGCCGATCTACCTTGTGAAGTTCGGCATCGACTGGTTCCAGTTCTCGATGTTTTTCTTTTATCTGGTCGCCACGATGATGAGCATCACCGTCGGTTACCACCGACTGTTCTCCCACCTTTCGTTCAAGGCGAAGGCACCGGTCCGGTTTTTCACCCTGGTCTTCGGGGCCTGTGCCTTCGAGAACTCCTGCCTCGACTGGGCCTCGGACCACCGCCGGCATCACAAGCACGTCGATCACGAGGGGGACCCGTATGACATCTCGAAGGGTTTCATGTGGGCCCACATCGGCTGGCTGATGTTCAAACTCAATCCCGAGCCTCCGATGGACAACGTGAATGATCTCCGCAAGGACAAGCTCGTCATGTGGCAGCACCGCCACGTCCACTGGATCGGCCTGGTCGTCGGCCTGATCGTCCCATCGGTGCTGGGTTTCGCCTGGAACCACTTCCACGGCATGAACCCCTGGACCGGCGCGCTCGGCGGATTCCTCATCGCGGGTGTCGCCCGGATCGTGGTGGCCCAGCATTGCACGTTCTTCATCAACTCCCTCTGCCACACTGTGGGCAGGCAGCCGTATTCCTCCAGCCACAGCGCGCGTGACAGCGCGATCATGGCCTTCCTCACCTTCGGCGAGGGCTACCACAACTATCACCACGAGTTCCAGCACGACTACCGCAACGGCGTGAAGCCATGGCAGTGGGACCCTTCGAAGTGGACGATCTGGACGCTCTCGAAGCTCGGCCTCGTCGAGGGGCTCCGCCGGGTGCCGGACAGCCGCATCCTGCTCGCGGAAATGCGCGAGGCCCGCATCAACGCGGAAAGACATCTCGCGGAACTCCGCGAGCATGGCCCCGGCCCCGCACAGCGCGTCATCGATGCCGTCCACGAAATGGTCGAACGCCTCGCCGCGAACTACCACGAACTGGAGAAATCCGTGGCGGACCGCGTGCAGGTTTCCCGCGAGTTGCTGCAGGAATGGCAGGACGACACCCGGAGGATCATGCGTGACATTCGCCGCATGACCTCGGCCCTGCCCGCCTGAGGAATTCTCTCCGCCCGCCGGGCTGTGAGGATGGAAACGTTTGCGATCCAGGGACGCGGCCGGGATGGAGGCACTGGCTTTCCACCCTCCCGCCTCGATCTCCTGCCGTTCTCTTGTCTGGACACCGGGATTTGCCTGCTCCAAACTGCCGCGTCTTCATGCGCATTTCGGATCGCTACATAGGAAAACAGGTGCTGACCGGCACCCTGTATGCGGTCATGGTTCTGGGCCTGGTGTTGGTGCTGGGGAATCTCTTCAAGAAAATCCAGCCTCTTCTGGTCGATCAGAAGGCACCCTTGGAGCTGGTCCTGCGATTCGTCATCAGCGTGCTGCCGCTGTCGCTGATGTACACGCTGCCATGGGGGTTTCTTTCCGCAGTGCTGCTGGTTTTCGGGCGGCTCTCATCGCACCATGAAATCACGAGCTTCCGAGTGGCGGGCGTCAGCCTGGTGAGACTGTCCATGCCGGTGTTCGTGATCGGCGCGCTCCTCTCGTTGCTGAGCCTCTGGCTCAACATCCAGGTCATTCCCCGGTCTAAGGCCACCTCGGCCAAGCTGCTATACGAACAGGCCTCGCGGGATCCGGATTCGCTCCTCAAGCCCGGAGTGGTGCAGGGAAGCTTCAAGGGCGGCGGCTCGGAAGGTCAGAAGGCCCTCATCGAGGGGAAGAGCGGGGAGTGGGTCGAGGGTTTTCATTTCTATCAACTTCCCGCGGCGGCGGGGGAGGAGCGCACCTATGTGCATGCCGCGAGGGCGGCCCTGGCCGTGGACCGCGAGAAAAGCCAGTTGCGCATGAAGCTTGAGGACGCGTATTTCGAAACGCACAGTCCGGACGGGCGCATCGAGATGGTGTTCGCCGCGAAGGCGGAACCGCTGCTGATTGACCTGAAGAATCCCAACCAACGGAAAACGAGGGCCGGCATCATGACCAACCAGGAGATCCTCGACGCGGTTGCCAACGACATGGAGTTGAGCCCGGCCAAGAAGATCTCGATGCGTTCGGAAGTCACCAAACGCTACTCGTTCTCGATGGCCTGCATCGCCTTCGCGTTCATCGCGGTGCCTCTCGGCCTCGGCACACGCCGCCGGGACACCTCCACCGGGCTGGTCGTCAGCCTGCTCATCGGCACCGGATATTTCCTCATCACGATGCTCGCCGAGCAGTTTGACTCGCAGGCCTGGTCCACCGCCATGCTGTGGGCACCGAACGCCGCCTGCGTCCTGCTGGGCCTGGTCCTTTTCCGCAGGGCGCGTTTCAAATAACCCTCCCTGCCTGATGAAATTCCTGCGCAAGTCCATCAGGCTCGGCCGCGATGTGCGGGATCATTTTTCCTCAGAGCACGTGGCCTTGTTCCCGTTCACCGCCTCGCTCAGGCGCTACAATCTCCCCAAGCTGCGGGATGACGCCCGCGCCGCCCTCAACGTCACGCTGCTGGCCGTTTCGCAGGCGATCGCCTTCGCCGCCATCGCCGGACTTCCGGTCGTGTACGGAGTGCTCTGCACGGCGGTCGCCGCCCTGGTGGCACCCTTGTTCTCGGCGTCCCGGCACACCATCATGGGACCGACGAACGCCACGGCTTTCATGCTCTTCAGCTTCTTCTCGGTGAATCCCGAACTCGCCGGCCGCTGGAGCGAGCTCATCCCGCTGCTGGTCCTGATGGTTGGAATCCTCGCCACCCTCGGCGCGCTGCTCCGGGTGGCGGACCTCATGCAGTTCGTCTCCCGCAGCGTGCTGGTCGGCTACATTTCCGGTGCCGCGGTGCTGATCCTCGCCAACCAGGCGACGCATTTCTTCGGAATCGGGCAATGGATCGACCGCGAGTCCGCCGGCTCGTTTGTCGGCCTGGTGACGGGTTTGCTCCGCGCACTGCCGCAGACCGAATGGGTGTCGTTCGGCATCGGTGTGGCGACGCTCGCGACCTACTATGGCATGATGAAATGGAAGCCGCGGTGGCCGGTCTTCGCGATCACGCTGGTGATCGCTTCGGCGGTGTTCGGATCGCTCATCCGCTTCGGGGTGCCCCCGTTCGGCGGTGAGGAGACCTTTCGGACCTTCGGCATCGATGAACTGGTGCCGCGGATGCCGCATCTCGTGCGGGAGGGCATTTTCAACGACATCTCGGCGCTGCTCGGCGTCTCGATGGCCATCGCCTTCCTAGCCTCGCTGGAAAACACGCTGATGGCCAAGGCTCTCGCCTCGCGCTCCGGCGACAATGCGGATGTGAACCAGGACATGTTCTCCGTCGGCATGGCCAACATCGCCAGCGCCTTCGCCGGCGGGATGCCCGCATCCGGATCGCTCACCCGCTCGACGCTCAATTTCGAGTCCGGTGCCCGGACGCGCTTCTCCTCGCTGTTTTCCGGGGTGCTCAGCCTGTGTTTCGCGGTGCTCATCGCCTGCTCCGCGGGTTGGGGACTGCCCTTGATCGACTACGTGCCGAAGGCGGCCTTGGCGGCGCTGGTCATTGCCCTGTCGCTCTCGCTGTTCAGTCCTCGCAACATCCGGATCTGCCTGCGCTCGACCCGGGACGACGCGGTGGTGTTGGTGACCACCTTCGTCGCCACCCTGCTCGCCCCCCTGCACGTGGCGATCTTCATCGGCGTGGCGGTGTCCATCAGCCTCTTCCTTCGCAAGGCCAGCCGCCCCTATCTGGTCGAATACGAGTTCAGCGCCGACGGGGAACTCCGCGAAATGGGCGAGAAACGGAAGCGCCCGATTCCCGCCATCTCGATCGTCCACGTCGAGGGCGACCTGTTCTTTGGCGCCGCCGAGTTGTTCCGCACGCAGATCCAGCGCACCGTTTCCGACCCGGCGATCCAGGTGATCATCCTGCGGCTCAAGAACGCCAGGCATCTGGACGCGACCAGCGTCATGGCCCTGGAGGATCTCATCCGCTACATGCGCGGCAAGGGGCTCCACCTCATCGTTTCCGGCGCCTCCCGCGAGGTGTACCGGGTGTTGAAGAAATCCGGCGTGCTCGTCACCCTGCAGGAGGGCTGCGACCGCCGCGCGGGCGAGACCAACTTGTTTCTCACCAATCCGAGGAATCCGAACCTCTCCACCCGCGGTGCCCTCAAGCGCGCCCAGCAACTCCTCGGCACGGAGAAGGCGGACATACGGATCTTCTACGATCCGAACCAGCAGCCGCAGAAGCCATGAAACGGTTCACGCCGCTCCTGATCCTCCTGCTGCTGGCTGGAGCCTTCGCATTCTGGTGGTTCTCGCCGGCCCAGATGGTGAAACGGCGGACCGCCAGCCTGCTCGACACCCTCACCCTCGAGACGGGGACTGGTGGCAGGCGGTTGGCCGTCTACTCGCTCAACGCCCTGCTTGCCGACGAGGTGGAACTGGACGTCCCCGCCATCCCGGAGGCGAACGGCACCTTCGCCCGCGCCGATCTGGAGTCCGCATTCACATGGCTGTGTGGGCAGGCGAAACAAACGCGCTTCGAGCCGCTTGGATTCCTCTCCGTCACGGCCGATGGAGATCGCGCCGCGGTCGAAGTCTCGTTGGACGCCATGGTCGAGCTGCCAGGCAGGCGTCCGCTCGATGGCCGCTACTCCGTCACTTTCCATTGGTGCCACGGGGATGACGGGTGGCGGCTTTGCCGCGCGACATGGCAGGGTGGGGGAGATTGAGCTCCCAAAAATCGGACCGCGGACTTCAGTCCGCCCCGGTCCGATGGACGATTCATGAATGACGATGGTCGATTCCGAAGAATTTCAGCCGCCATCCGCGGTTCTGGCGCTGCTCACCAAGTTCGTCGCATTCCGTGACGAGAGCGGCAACGCATTCCAAATGCGGAAGATTTCAAATCTCTCCCACACCAGCCGGAATCCGGTCCCGCCCCTCTCCGTCACCGGAAACCTCCGGCCGGTGTCCAACCAAAATAAACACACGAAGCCGCGTTTCAAGATTCGAGAACATCCGAACACCCAAAAACCATCGACCCAGAGCAGTCCACGAATGTATGTGAAAAATTCGTAATCTATTGATAATCAATAAATGGCGGACAGGGAGGGATTCGAACCCTCGGTACTGTTTCCAGCACACACGCTTTCCAAGCGTGCTCATTCGACCACTCTGACACCTGCCCTGTGTGGCGGGCGGAAGCTAGGAAGCGGTTTTCATATTGGCAATCTCTTTTTCAGATCATTCGGCGGCCAATGATGGCTTCGCGGATGCTTGGGGTTGCGCCGCGGCGGTTCATGGGGCATGAAGCCGTCCGATGACGGGCAGGGAAATCAAGGAGACGCTGGATCGCGCGGGAGTCCTGCCGAGCAAACAGCTCGGGCAGAATTTCCTGATCGATCCGAACATGGCGCGCTGGATCGTTTCCCAACTGGAGGCGACGGAGGAGGACGCGGTGGTGGAGGTGGGGCCCGGGACCGGCTCGTTGAGCGAGCACCTGGTGGGGAAGGTGCGGAAGTTGATTCTCATCGAGTTCGATGCGCGTTTGGCCGCAGCGCTGGCGGAGCGTTTCCGTGGCGAGCCCGGAGTGGAGGTGCATCACGCGGACGGCGCGAAGTTTGATCGCAGGACCTTGTTCAAGCACCGGCGTCTGAAGTTCCTTGGAAACCTGCCGTATTCATCCGGCGGGGCGATATTGAAAAACCTGTTGAGCCGTCCGCATCCGTTCGAGCGTGCGGTGGTAATGCTCCAGAAGGAGGTGATTGACCGCCTCGCCGCGACGCCCGGCGGCAAGGACTACGGCATCCTCTCGCTGCGGACGCAGGTCGATTGGGAGGTCGAGCCGCAGCGCAGCGTGCCGCCCGAGGCGTTTCATCCGCGGCCGCGCATCGATTCCACGGTGGCGATCCTGCGCCCGAGGACCGCGGGCTTGCCGGCCTTCGACCACCGCTTGTTCGACGAGTTGATCCGCCGCGGCTTCGCCCAGCGCCGGAAGCAGCTCAAGAAGCAACTTCCGGAAGGCATCGCATGGGAGGAGATCTCGGCGGAGCTCGGACTCCAGCCCACCGTCCGCGCGGAGGAACTCAGTCTCGCCCAATGGGTGGAGCTCACGCGCGCCTGTGATCCGCATCCGCTGAAGGATCTGCCGCAGAAGGCGGGCGAGATTTTTGATGTGGTGGATGAGAACGACGAGGTCATCGGCCAGGAGACGCGCGGCGAGGTCCACGCGCGGAAGCTCCTGCATCGCGCGGTGCACGTGTTCGTGTTCAACAAGCGCGGGGATCTGCTTCTCCAGCAGCGTTCGATGTTCAAGGACGCGCACCCCGGTGTCTGGGATTCGAGCGTTTCCGGCCATCTGGACGCGGGTGAGGGCTATGCCGCGGCGGCGCTCCGCGAGCTGGAAGAGGAGATGGGCATCCACGTGAACGAGGCTCCGGAGGAAATCGCCCGCATCGCGCCGTGCGAGGAGACGGGCTGGGAACATGTCCGCGTGTGCCGGACCGCGCACAGCGGGCAGGTCAAGTTTCCCGCGGCGGAGGTGGAGGCGGCGGCATGGTTTCCGCTGGCCGAGTTGGAGGCATGGATCGCCGCCCGGCCGGAGGATTTCGCGTCCGGTTTCATCGAGTGTTGGAAGGCCGCCCGTCCGCAGATTCAAAACGCTTGGAAATGATGAAACTTCTGCTGCTCCCGGCCATCGCCGTCCTGTTCGTCTCCTGCAACAAGCCCGCTCCGGCCGCGTTGCAATATCGCGTCACGGCCACCCGCCCCCACGATCCGGATTGTTACACGCAGGGCCTGGAGTTTTCCGGCGGACGCCTCTTCGAGAGCGGCGGCCAATACGGCCAGTCCACCGTCCGCGAGGTCGATCCGGCGAGCGGCGCGGTCCTGCGCAAGCGGCCGATGGCAAAAAACGTTTTCGCCGAGGGCCTCACCGTTCTCAACGGCGAGCTTTGGGTCCTTACCTGGAAGGAAAAAACCGCCTATGTGCTGGATCCGGACACCTTCAAATTCATCCGCACCCACAACTTTGAGGGCGAGGGTTGGGGGCTCACCAACGACGGGAAGTTGCTCATCATGAGCGATGGCTCCAGCACGCTGAAATTCATCGATCCCAAGGATTTCTCGGTGAAGCGGCAGATTGAGGTGAGGGATGGCGGGCAGCCGGTCCCGCGCCTCAATGAACTGGAATTCGTGAACGGCGAGATTTTCGCCAACATTTACACCACCGACAAGATCGCGCGGATCTCCGCGGCGGACGGTAGCGTCAGCGGTTGGCTCGACCTTTCCGGCTTGCGTCGGCAGCTTCCGGCGTCCGTTCGCGCGGAGGTTCTCAACGGCATCGCGCGCGAGCCCTCCAGCGGGCGTTTTCTCATCACCGGGAAATACTGGCCTCGGATGTTCGAAATCGAGGTTTCCGGGCAATGACCCCGTCCAGCCGGGAAAATTTCCGGGATTCGGGCTTGCACGGCGGGGGGCTCGTCTATTGATTCCGCCATGGCGGATATCTCCCTAGGACTTTCCTTTGACGACGTGCTTCTGGTGCCTGCCTTGAGCGCGGTTCTCCCCGGTGAAGCGGACCTTTCCACCCACATCACGTCCGGCATTCCCTTGTTCCTGCCGGTGGTTTCGGCCGCGATGGACACGGTCTCCGAGCATGAGCTGGCGATCGCCCTGGCTCGCGAGGGCGGCATGGGAGTCATTCACCGCGCCTGCCCCATTGATGAGCAGGTTTCCATGGTTTCCCGGGTGAAACGCTCGGAAAACGCGGTCATTCTCAAGCCGCTCACCGTGAAGAAGGAGGATTCCGTGGACCATGTGCGCGAGATCATGGCCAGGAACGGGTTTTCCGGCTTTCCCGTGATCGATGCCGAGGGACACCTCGAAGGCATGGTCACCGGGCGGGACATCCGCTACCTCGAGCGCCAAGACGCGAAGGTGGTCGACGTGATGACTCCGCGGGAAAAACTCGTCACCGCCCCACCGACCACCAGTCTGGAGGAGGCACGCCGGATTCTTTACCAGAACCGCATCGAGAAACTGCCGCTCGTCCATCCTGACGGCCGCCTCGCCGGACTGATCACCGGCTCGGATATCGAGAAGCGCATCATGTACACCACCGCCGCCAAGGACGAAAGCGGTCGCCTGCGCTGCGGGGCCGCCGTGGGCGTGGGCCCGGATTGCGTGGACCGCGGGAAGGCGCTCATCGAAGCGGGCGCGGACGCGCTGTTCATCGATGCCGCCACCGGCCACACCCGCCATGTCCTGAAGGTCATCGGGCAGCTCCGCGAGCTTTCCGAAGTTCCGGTGGTCGCCGGAAACGTCGTCACCGAGCAGGGCGCGCGCGATTTGGTATCCGCGGGGGCGAGCGCGGTGAAAGTGGGCGTCGGCCCTGGATCCATCTGCACCACGCGGGTGATTTCCGGTGTGGGAATGCCGCAGTTCACAGCCATCCGGAACGTGGCTGACCACTGCCGGGAACATGGCGTGAAGGTCATCGCCGATGGCGGCATCCGTTACTCGGGTGACGTGGTCAAGGCACTCGCCGCTGGCGCGGATCTCGTCATGCTCGGTTCGTTGCTTGCCGGCACTCGCGAGAGTCCCGGCCAGACCGTGCACTTCCAGGGACGCCGTTTCAAAACCTACCGCGGTATGGGCTCCATCGGCGCGATGCAGAAGGGCTCGGGCGACCGCTACGGCCAGAACAGTTCGGGAAAACTCGTGGCGGAGGGAGTGGAGGGCCGCGTGCCCTACAAAGGCCCGCTGTCCGATGTGATTTTCCAACTCATGGGCGGTCTCAAGTCCGGCATGGGCTACGTCGGCGCCTCGAACCTAGCGGAACTCCGCGAGCGCGCCAACTTCGTCCGCATCACCCCCGGCGGCCTGCGCGAAAGCCACGTCCACGACATCGTCATCACCGAGGAGCCCACGAACTATCAGCCGATCGGGTGATTTCAAATTTCAGATTTCAAATTTCAGATTTTCCAGAATGCACGATTCCAACCACGTCGCCGTCATCGATTTCGGCTCCCAATACACCCAGCTCATCGTCCGCCGCGTGCGGGAACTGGGTTTCTTCGCCAAGCTTTATGCAATCGAGGATTTTCCGGACATCGGGAAACCCGGAGCCATCATCCTCTCGGGCGGGCCTCGGAGCACGAGCGAGCCTGACGCGCCGGATCTGGACTTCGAGGCGCTCAAGGCCTTCCACGTTCCGGTGCTCGGGGTTTGCTACGGCATGCAGCTTCTCAACATCAAATTCGGCGGCACCGTCGAGGCGAGCGACCGCCGCGAATACGGCCCGGCGAACCTCTTTCCCGCCGCGAGCGAGGGGCTATACGAGGGGATTTCCGCCTCCTCGCAGGTTTGGATGAGCCACTCGGACACGGTGAAGATCCTGCCGGAAGGAGCGAAGGTGATCGCCACCAACCAGCACGGCACGCCCGTCTCGCTGCAATGGAACGAGCGCTTTTTCGGCATCCAGTTC
>Ga0114938_1000542_pt1 | contig 27794 bp, 22 predicted proteins | sample AshMeaBigSpring_FD_88675 | JGI IMG/M metagenome (GOLD analysis project Ga0114938, IMG submission 88675) | Groundwater microbial communities from Big Spring, Nevada to study Microbial Dark Matter (Phase II) - Ash Meadows Big Spring | ecosystem: Environmental > Aquatic > Deep subsurface >... | reverse complement strand
GCAGGTAGCGAGCTGGCCAGACCAGCGAGGGGGCGGCCGTTGACTCAGTTTGCTGAGAGACGTGGGTCCGCGCGACAATGCGTCGCGCGGAAATGACCAGCGAGGGGGCGGCCGTTGACTCAGTTTGCTGACTTTCTCGCGCAGCGGGTTCTCCTGCGACGCACCCCGGTGATGGTGGGGCTCGATCCCCGGGCTGACCAGTTGCCGGCCTGCGTGCTCGGCCCGCAAACGCGGCCGGATTCCGCGACCGTGGCGTCTGCGTACCGCGAGTTCTGCCGCGGCGTGATCGACGTCGTGGCGCCTCTCGTGGCGGTCGTCAAGCCGCAGGTGGCGTTCTTCGAACAGCTGGGGCCGGCGGGGATGGCGGTCCTGTCGGAGGTCATCCATTACGCCCAGGCTCGGGAGCTGATCGTGGTGGTCGACGGCAAGCGAAACGACATTGGGTCGACCGCCGCGGCCTACGCAGAGGGCTGGCTGGGGCGAGGCCAGAGTCCCTGGGGCGCCGACGCCTTGACGGTCAGTCCTTATCTCGGCGACGACAGTCTGCAGCCGTTCATCGACGTCGCCCGTGCGCGGGAGGCGGGCGTGTTTGTGCTGGTTAAGACCTCGAACCCCGGCGGGCCGCTCCTGCAGGATCTGCAGGCTGATGGCCAGACCGTCTACGCCCGCGTCGCGCGGGTCGTACGCGAGCAGTCCGAGCAGTCGCGCGGCCGGAGCGGCTACGGGCTGGTGGGGGCGGTCGTGGGGGCGACCTATCCGGAGCAGTTGGCCGAGTTGCGCGGGGCCCTGCCCGGCTCGTGGCTCCTGGTGCCCGGCTACGGAAGCCAGGGCGGCTCGGCCCGCGACGTGGCTGCCGCCTTCGACGACCAGGGGCTGGGGGCGATCATCAACAACTCGCGGGGGATCATCTTCGCCCACACCCGTCCGGAGTACCGCGACCGGTACGGCGACGGCCAATGGCAGTCCGCGGTCGAGGCTGCCACGCGAGAGATGATGGAGGAGCTGCGTGGCGAGACACCGGCGGGCCGGCTGGCTCGGACCTGAGTGAAACACCATCGCTCGGCCCCGTATGTCGCGGGGTGCGCGTCAGACTTAACACTGCACGAGGCCCGCCATGCCGCGGTCGAACTGGAGGCTGCTCGCGGCACTCTTGGCGGTGTTGGGGCTGGTCGCGGCCGCCGAGTTTCTGCCGATCGGGGCCTATCTGGGCGACTTTCTTGGGGCGCTGCCCCGGTTCGGCATCTGGGGGCCTGTGCTGCTGGCGACCGTCTACGTGCTGGCCGCCGTATTGATGATACCGGGAACGATCCTCTCGCTCGGCGCCGGCTTTGCCTTCGGGCTGCTGGTGGGGACGGTCACCGTATCCGCCGGCAGCGTGCTGGGCGCGGTAGCTGCGTTCCTGGTGGGGCGCACGGCGGCCCGGGGGCTGGTCGAACGCCGGGTTCGCGGCAACCCCAGGTTCGCGGCCCTCGATCGGGCCGTCGACCGGAACGGATTCAAGATCGTCCTGTTGAGCCGCCTGTCACCCGTTTTCCCGTACAACCTGCTGAACTACCTGTTCAGCCTGACGAGCGTCCGCACGTGGGATTTCTGCCTGGCCAGTTGGATCGGGATGCTGCCCGGCACGATCTTGTACGTCTACCTGGGCACGACGGCGAAGAATGTGGCGGAACTGCTCAGCGGAAAGGTAACGGGCGGGGTCGGCCAGCGGTTGCTGTTTGTGGTGGGCCTGCTGGCGACTGTGCTGGTAACGGTGTTGGTGACGCAGATGGCCCGCCGCGCCCTGCGGGAGTACATGCCGCCTGAAGCCGAGAACTCGCCGGCGGACGATTGAACGGAGCGCGGGCGCGACGGTTGCCCGTCGGCTGGGCGAGCGTCGGTTCACGCTCCCCGCACGCGGGGCAGCAGGAGATCGGCCCGCGCGACGAACGATCAGGGCCGGGGCGGTTCACCCGTGTGACGGCGCGAACGAGCGAACAGAGACAGCGACCGGGGTTTCGGCTGCCGCGTGCCGAGGCCGGCAATGGTGCGTACGGACGATCTCCGCGCGCGGGCTCGTTTCCGTCCGGGCGAGTGAGGGCTTCGCTCGCCGGGCCGCGGAGCGCGAACCGATGGCACGGCCCGCGGTCATTCGTCGCCAGCCTTGAGCCAGGGGTCGAGCGTCGGCTGGTACGGGCAGAGCTCCTGGGGTGTGAAGTAGAGCTGCAGTTCGGAGGCGGCCGCCTCCGGTCCGTCCGAGGCATGGACCAGGTTCATCTGGCGGCTGCTGCTATAGTCGCCGCGGATCGTGCCGGCGGCGGCCTTCAGACCGCTGGTGGCACCCAGCATTTCGCGCACCACCCGGATCGCCTCCAGCCCCTCCACGACCATCGCCACGACGGGGCCGCCGGTGATGAAGGCCTCCAGTCCCGGGTAGAACGGCTTGGTCACGTGTTCGTGGTAGTGTTGCCGGGCCAGCTGCGGGGTGATGACCATCATCTTCATGGCGATGATGTTCAACGCCTTGTCCTCCAGGCGGCTGATGATCCGCCCAACCAAGCGGCGCTGGACGCAGTCAGGTTTCAGCAGCAGCAGCGTGCGTTCCATCGTGGTCAACCCTCTTCGGTGTGCGCGGTCCGGGCGGATTCTACGGAATCCCCGCCGGCGCCTCAACGGCAGGCGGCTCTTCGGCGTCGGCCGAGGAGATCGGCGGGCTTTTCGTCCCAGGAACGGCTGGCTTGGCGGCAGCCGATGGCGTTGTTGCGACGGTGCAGGCGATTGTTGGCTGCGACTGCCTGGCCGGCTGGTTTCCAGTCGCCCTGGCGAACATCGGCCTTTTTTTGGCTCCGCCGCGCGTGATGACGCCATGGAGCCCCGCTCGGGCGACAGGAGCAGCCGGTCGGGTGCGGGGGTTGGGGAGCCGGTTCCGCCGGGCTGCCACACGATTTCGGGGTTGCCCGTGGCCGCCAACAGGGTGCTCTGTTCCGCCGTTTCCAGACCGCCCCGGCGGTTCGTCACGGCCGAGGGAGCACGGGTAAGGCGCTGTTCAACAATAAGTTACCGAAATCACTCATCAGCCGCCGGGCGCTAGCCCGCAGTTCATCCGCGAAAGACCGCGGGCTAGCGCCCCGCGGCTGATCCACAAAACCGGTAGGTAATTGTCGTGCAGCGCCTAAGGGCGCGTGCCACCCGGCCGCTCGGCGAGGTCCCGCGAAGCAGCGCGTCGACTGGGCTAGGGTGACGGTTCCCCCGGGTCGGGTGCGGTCCCGGGAAGGGGCTCCGCGGGCGGCGGGGCGAGCGGGGTGGGGACGGGCCGCCAGCGCACCGCGCCGACGTCGTCCGGGAAGGTGACGACGGTGCCGGGATATGCCGGCGACGGGGCATGGTGCGGGAGCGGCTGGGCGGCGTGGTAACCGTCGCTGTAGCCCCAGCCCAGCCAGCGGCCCAGGGTCAGGCGGGACCGCGCGTGCGGCCAGGCGGCCTGCAGTTCCGCGGCGGCGCAGGTAAGGATGAGGGCGACTGGCAGCATGGCGCGGGACATCCTGATCATCTGGGCATCTCCTCCGTGGTGGCGGCTGCGCCGCGTCGGTCAGGAGATAGATCGGCTTGCGCGTGCCGGAAAATGCCGGTTCGCTTCGGTGGCCGGTGCAGATGGGCGCCCCCGGGATGAGTCCGCGTCGCGTTGGGCAGGCCTGTCCGGCAGAGCTTTCGCAACCGTTAGCACGTGCATCGCATTCGCGGCGGGCCGGCACCGCCTCAGGACGCGGCGTGCGGCGGCTGGAGGTGTTCCAGCGGTCCGATCGTCAGCGTGGCGGTGGTCGTGGGGGGATGCCTCTCGAGCACGCGGTGCAGGTCGTCCAGGGTGACGGCGAGGTAACCCTGCAAGGACTCCTTGACGGTCTGGTAGTCGCGGCGCTGAATCCATTCGCCGCCCACGGCGAACAAGCGGTTCCCGGGGCGTTCACTCTTCAGCACCAGGTGGGACGCGATCTTGCTCTTGGCCAGTTGCAGTTCCTGCTCGGTTACGCCGCGGGCGACGGCCTGCTCCTGGATTTCGCGCAGTTTTTCCAGGTTCTGCTGGGCCTCTTCCGGCGCACAACTGAGGAACGTCATGTTGATGCCGGCGTCGTCGAATTCGTAGGCGCCCATCGACGCGCATTCCGCCTTTCCCGTGTCGACCAGTTCCCAGAACATGCGGCTGCCGCTGTCATCACCCAGGATCGTGGCCAGGATGCGATTGGCATAACGATCGCTATCCAGGGCGGAAGGGCCTGAGGCGATCTGGACGACGTACTGTTGCGTGGCGGATTCCTTGGTGATCACCTGGAACGGGTACTGCGGCTGCAGTCGCGGCGTGGGCCGGCTGGCCGGGACCGCGGGCCAGTGTCCGCAGCACTCCCGGGCGACGGCCACGAGGTGCTCGAAATCGACGCGTCCCGCGGCGACGAGGGCGATATTGGCCGGGCAGTAGCGATGCTGAAAGTAGGCCCGCATGGCGGCGGGGGTGAGCCCGGTGATCGACGCGGCCGTACCCAGAATGCTGTGTCCCAGCGGGTGCGCCGCGAAGTAGGCGCTCATGCACTTCTCGTGGGCCCCGAAGGGAGGCTGGTCTTCGTACTTGAGGATCTCCTCCAGGATGACCTGTTTTTCGGTCTCGAAGTCGTCGTCCCGCAGGGAGGGGCGGAGGATGTCGCTCAGCAGCCGCTGGGCCGGCTCCTGGTACTCGGGCAGGACCGTGGCGTAGTAGACCGTATGCTCTTCGCTGGTGAAGGCGTTGGAGTGCGAACCGATTTCATCCAGCTCGCGATTCACGTCCTCGGCCGAGCGCGTGGGCGTACCCTTGAAGACCATATGCTCGAGGAAGTGGCTGACGCCGGCGATCTCCGGTGTCTCGTCGCGGGCTCCCGTGCGGACGAAGAATCCCAGGGCCGTGGAATAGGCCTGGTCGTGGCATTCGGCCACGATTTCCAGCCCGTTGCTCAGGGTGTGTTCACGAAACGGCACGGGGCACCTCCAACTGCTCCGCCCCGAGCGTGACGATGGTGAACGTCGGGGTGGGGTTCCTGGCCAGGTAGGCGTTGATGCTCTCACAGCTGAGCTGATCGATGATCTGTCCCAGTTCTTGCAGGGTCCGCACGCGGCCGAGGTGGTACCAATCGACGGCCAGCGCCAAGCAGCGTGATCCGCTCGACTCCTGCTGCATGATCAGGTTGCTCTTGATGCGGGCGTTGAGCCGGTCCAGTTCCGCCTGCTGGATGCCCTGTGCGAGCTGGTGGAGTTGGTCGACCAGCACGTTCAGGGTTTCCTGGGCCCGCTGTGTGCTGGTGCCGGCGTAGCACTGGACGCTGCCGCGGTCGCGGAGCGAGTGGCAGCTGGCATAGACGCTGTAGCACAGTCCGCGCTTCTCGCGCACCTCGGTGAACAGCCGGGAGCTCATCCCGTCGCTCAATACGCCCACCGCGCCGCGGGCCTGAAAGTAGTCGGGGTGCCGGTAGGGGACGCTGGCGAAGGCGACGCCGATCTGGGTCTGGCTGGAATCAAAGGTGAGGTGCTGGTACCCGTTGAGGGCCGATGTTTCCTGGACCTCGGGGGGAGCGGCGGCGGGCCAGTCGCCAAACAGCTGGCCCACGGTGTCGCGGAGTCGTTCCCACGGGAAGTTTCCGGCCACGGCGAGGATGGTGCCGCGGGGGACGTAGGTTGTGGCGACGTGGGTCTGCACATCCTTCAGGACGACGCGCTCCAGGGGGGCCAGTTCCCCCTGGCTGGGCCTGCCCCACGGGTCGGGGTAGTGCCGCCGCCGCAGTTCCTGCATCACCTTGTGGGCCACGTCGTCCTCGGCCGCCCGCACCTCCTGGAGGCAGACCTGCCGCGCGTCTTCCAGCTGTTCGGCCGGCAGATGCGGGCGCCGGACCAGGTCGGCGTAGAGGGCCAGCGCGTCGCACAGGTTTTCGGCCACCGTGGCCCCGCTGAAGCTGGAGTGCGCAGCGGTCACGGACGAGTTGTGCTCGACGCCCAACCGTTCCAACGCCTCGAGAAACTGGCGGCTGTCGCGGGGACCACACCCCCGCTGAACCATTTCCGTAGTCAGGCTGCTCAGTCCCAGCCGGGACGGCGGATCGCAGCAGCAGCCCGCGGGGAGAAAGATCGCCCACGCCGCGGACTCCAGCCAGGGCATCGGTTCGGCGAGCAGCACGAGCCCGTTGTCGTAGACGTGTGTCCGCTGCGGTTCGCTCACGAGTGCCCTTTTTCCTGGTTCCGCCGCTGTGCGGGCCGGGCGGCGGTAACCGTACATGCCTCGGGTAAATCTCGGTCGGGCTTCCGGGGCCTCAGGTCCATGCTTTCGGCCTGTGCGTCTGGGACCTGAATCGCCTTGCGTGATCCTGGGAGATTTGGGACAAGCTCAACAAAGTTGCACGAAACGGGCAGGGCGAGGCGCCTGCCGAACCGACGCGTGGAGCCGCTTCTCGGCTCGGCGGGACCCTCGTCCATCCGGAATACACGAAACCCTCTACAGTGGAGCCGATTGGCCGACAAGCGGCCCAGACCTCGATCTGGGAACGATCGCGCGTCGCCCTGATTCCATCCCGGCTGCCCCCGTCCTTCCCGCCCTCAGGCGTACGCTGACTCGACGGCCTTGTAGAGCGTGCGCGTGCGGTGAAATCCGAGCCGTTGATAGAGCCGGATGGCGGCAGCGTTTTGAGCGGTCACCTCGAGCATCGCGCGCGACAACCCCGCGTCGCGAAATCCCGCCAGGGCCTGTTGGATCAAACGACTCGCCACGCCCTTTCCCCGATGTCCCGGGGTCACACCGATATTCTGAATGCTCCCCAGGCCGCTCTCATCGATGATCCCCTGGATCGTGCCACAGGATTCAACCGACGGTGCGCCCGGCGAACCATACGTCACCAGCCAGGTCGCGGCGGGCAGGAAACCGGCGCGGCGGGAGATGTCGACCATCAGTTGCCGACAGCCCTCCGCACTGCCCAGGCAGGGAAACACATGGGCGTCGACCTCGTCGCAGAAGCTACGGTACTTCGCATCCGCGTGGGCCGCGAGCAGGCTGGGCGACCAGGCCAGCAGGCGATACCCGGGCGGCAGAGGCGTCGTCGCCGCGGGGGCACCCGCCAACTCTGATTCCATGCGGTACCGTTTGAAATAGGTCAGCACCATCGCCCGCCCAGTGCGCCGCGGAGACCAGGAAGCGACCGTCCCCCAGTTTCAGGAAGACCACCCGCGTTCGTCGACAGACGACCCTCAATCTATCGCCGCCCGGAACGCTGGTCAACGTTGCGGGACCCTGCGTTGTGCGGCGGCGGTGGACAAGCCCCGGCTCGTCGTGACGGACGGACTATTATCGGTCGCAGGCCCTTTCTGCCGCCGCTTTTCCCGTGCGTGCTTGCGCAGTCGCTACCAGTGACACGTTCGCGCCGCGCAACGACTTGCCAGGCCGGGCGGATGGGACGGGACCAGGCACCTTCCTCGGCGGGGGCACCTTCCTCGGCGGGGCGGGCAGCGAGGTTCGAAGGCGGTTGGCGCCGAAATTGGACCGCGGGCTGCGCAGGAGACGGATCACGCTATGAGCGATCCCGCCGAGCACCAGGTTGCACGCCGAGAGCAGCGTCGACCGGCGGCCTGCGTGGCCCGCGACGCGGCGCCAGCCGAGGGCCGATGGTCGGGGTTCGCGGGCGATCCTGTCGAGGCGGGCCCGCCGCCTTGCACGCCGCACCCGCTGATCCGCGTGGCGGGCTTGTCGCTATCGTAGGGCAACACCCGCGTGCTCCAGGATGTGACGCTGAGCATCAACCGGGGTTGGATCACGGTGCTGATCGGTCCATCCGGTTGTGGCAAGACCCGTTTTCTGTGCAGTCTGAACCGTCTGACCGGTCTGCTTCCCGGCTGCCGTCCGGTTGGACCGGCCCGCGCAGCAGTTGTCCGGCGGCCCGCAGCAGCGGCTGACAGAGTCCTATGTCCAGGGTCGCAGCGGTTGACGCCGCACACGGGATCTGGATAGGGTTTCGTCTTGCCGGGGCGAGGCTCCTGCCGAGCCGAGAACCGGTTGCACGCGCCGGCTCGGCAGGAGCCTCGCCCTCCCAGGAATGTGCAGTGCCGATGCGCACGGGCCGGAGGGTGCTGGCGGATCGAATCGTTCACGTCAGCGCTCGGGCGGGGGTGCCATTTGACGATCGCGGCGGAAACCCGTACAACTACCGGAAAGCAACAGAGCAACGTGGCGCGTCGCCGGTCGATGAGTGGCCCCCGCAAGGGGGAGCCGCGAACCGGGTCAGGCCTTAACCGGAGCAGCCCTAAACGGGGTACTCTTGTGCGGGGGTCACTCAGCGGCAGGACCGGCCACGTGGTCGAGGTGGGGCAAGCGCGAGGGAATCGACCGGGCGGCACCTGATGTCCAGCGACCACACGGATGTGCGATCTTCCGCCGCGCCGGCTGACGGTTCCGCGTACGTGGTCGTCGCCCGCCGGTATCGGCCGCAGGTCTTTGACGAGCTGGTCGGCCAGCATGTCGTGGCGCAGGCCTTGCGCAACGCGATCACGGCCAATCGCGTGGGACATGCCTATCTCTTTGCGGGTGCCCGGGGCGTGGGCAAGACGTCCACGGCCCGCATCCTGGCCAAGTCGTTGAATTGCGTCTCGGGGCCGACTCCCACTCCCTGCGGGACGTGCGACGTCTGTCTGAGCATCGCCACGGGGGACGATGTCGACGTGCTGGAGATCGACGGGGCCAGCAATCGCGGGATCGATGAGATCCGCCAGCTGCGGGCCAACGCAGGTGTCCGTCCCAGCCGGTCGCACTTCAAAATCTACATCATCGACGAAGTGCACATGCTGACGAAGGAGGCCTTCAACGCCCTCCTCAAGACGCTGGAGGAGCCGCCGGGGCACGTCAAGTTCATCTTCTGCACAACCGCCCCGGAGAAGATTCCGATTACGGTGCTCTCACGCTGCCAGCGATTTGACTTCGCGCCGGTGGAGGTCCCGGCGATCGTGCAGCGCCTGGAGCAGATCGTCCAGTCGGAGGGTGGCCAGGCCGAACGCGAGGCCCTGGAGATCATCGCGCGCCGTGCGGCCGGGTCGCTGCGCGACAGCCAGTCGCTCCTGGAACAGCTGCTGGCTCAGACAGCCGGGACGATTACGGTCGATCGCGTGCATGGTCTGTTGGGGACGGCTCACAGCGGGCGCGTGCAGGCGCTCGCGCAGCGGTTGATGGGGCGGGACGCCGGCGGCGCCCTGGCGGAATTGGATGCCCTGCTGCAGGAGGGAGTGGACGTGGGGCAGCTGGCCGAGCAACTGCTCATCACGCTGCGCGACATGATGGCCGCCGGCGTGGGTTGTCCCCCCGGTCTGATGCTGGCCGCGGCGCCCGGGGACTATCCCCAACTGGCCGCGGACGCGAAGCGCTGGGGCTTGGAGACGCTGTTGGCCGCCGCCCAGATCCTGGATCAGGCCCTGGCCCGGATGCGGGTCAGCGTGCATGCGCGGATGCTGGTCGAGATGGCGCTGGTCCGCATCGCCCAACTGGACCGGCTGGACGACCTGGCCGACCTGATTGCCCGGCTCCAGCCGCTGGGCGCGGCACCGGGCGGCGAATCGTCGGGGGGGTCGGCCGCGCCGCCCGCCGCCGTGGATAAAAAAAAAGTAGCCGCCCCCGTTGACCGACCAGATCGTCAGCCGCTCGCGGACGCTCCCGAGCCGTTGCGGTGGGAGCCGCCCGTCGCCTCGCCTCCAACTCCCCACCTCTCGCCCGCAACCGGAAACGCGCTGGAAATCTGGAGGCGGGCCTTGTCCCACCTGGACGGGTTGACGGCGGACACTGCCGGACATTTTGATGCTGTAGCAATTTCCGCGCCAAATCAGCTGGCGGTTACGTTCAAGGCGCGGTATAGTTCGAGCAAGACTTATTGTGAGCGGCCTGATTGCCGGGCTCAGATCGAGCATGCCGTGGAGGCGGTCAGCGGGGCGTCAATGCGGGTTGAGTTCCGGCTGGTCGAGGATACGGTCGAAGCGGCTCCGGTCGAGCGGACGGCCGTTTCGGCTCGGCAACAGGTTCGCGCGGCCCAGCTACACCCCTGGGTGCAGCGGGCCGTCGAACTGTTTGGGGCGGAAATCGACCGCGTGGAGTTGCCCGCGACCGCCCCGCGGTCGCCCGAGGGGTAGTCCCTCGGGGCGGCGGGCCCGTCGCCGGCTGTCGCATTGGGAACGGGTCTCGTGATGGCCCTGTAAGACAGGCCCTGTAAGACAGGCAAGGAGGTCAGGCATGTTTGAGGGACTTGCCAACATGGCATCCCTGTTGCGGCAGGCCCAGCAGATGGGTGGCCGCATGCAGGAGGTCAGCGCCAGCCTGAAGGCCAAGCGGGCCTTGGGAACTGCCGGGGCCGGCCTGGTCCGCGTCGAGGTCGACGGGCTCGGCGAGGTCCTGGGCGTGCAGATCGAGCCTGACCTCGTGGCCCGCAATGAGCGGGAAATGATTGAGGATCTCGTGCGGGCGGCGGTGAACGACGCGAGCGTCAAGTCCCGACAACTGCACCTGGAGGCGATGAACGGCCTGACCCAGGGGCTGAAGCTCCCGGGTCTCGAGCAGGCGCTCGCCCAACTGTCGGGCAACCCGCCCTGAATAGGGTTTCGTGTTTCCGGGAGGGAGAGGCTCCTGCCGAGCCGAGAACCCGCTGCACGCGCCGGCTCGGCAGGAGCCTCGCCCTCCCAGGATCGCGCAACGCTGGTTTGCACGTCCCGTATTTCCCAGGATCACGCAAGGCCATTTAGTCCCATGGCCCAGATCACGCAATCGGTCACCCATCTCGTCGAGCAGTTCGAGCGACTGCCGGGAATTGGCCGCAAGTCGGCCGAGCGACTGGCTTACCACGTCCTGCGCGTCGGGAAGGCCGAGGCGCTCGCCTTGGCCGACGCCATCCGCGAGGTAAAGGAGAATGTGCGCCACTGCCGCATCTGCTATCACCTGGCGGAGGATGAGCTGTGCAGCATCTGTCGCGACCCGCAGCGGGATCCCACGAAGTTGTGCGTTGTCGAGCAGTCGCGCGACCTGTTGCAGCTGGAACAGGCTGGCGTGTACAAGGGGCGCTACCATGTGCTGCTCGGTCGCATCGCCCCGCTGGAGGGCATCGGCCCGGAGCACCTGACGATGGACGCCCTCGTCCAGCGGGTCCGCCAGGGGGAGGTGCGGGAGGTGATCATGGCGACCAACCCCACCGTCGAAGGGGACGGTACCGCGCTGTACATCTCCAACCTGTTGGCCGACCTGGGCGTGGAAGTGACGCGCCTGGCACGGGGAATCACCACGGGCAGTGTCCTGGAATTCACGAGCAAGGAGATTCTGGCCGACGCCCTCAGCGGCCGGCAGAGGTTTTAGCCGCGTGGGGCCTTCCCTCGCGTGGAATGGTTCACGGGTCGGGGTCCGGTCCATTTCTCCGGCCGGTAACCGTTCACACCCCGGCGGAGCATTTCGCCGGATTCGAGGGGGTCAGGTAGATGTTTTCGATCTGCGCGTCTTCGCTTGGTCGGGCGGATTGGCCGAATTATGTACCAGACCCCGGCCCGTGAACGGTTCCTTCCGGCCGATAGGCGCCGCCGTCCGGTCACGCGCAGACCGCGAAGATGCCCCTGGCTCCCTCGCATCCGGCGCGCGAATGGAACGGGTCGGGCGCCTTTGTCGGCGATGTGGCCCCGCGGGTGGGTAGGCTGGTGGCGGCGAAAAAGCGGCCCACACCGCGAAGGGCCCCAGGATCGTGCGCCGCGGCAGGGCCGAGCGGATGGGATTCATGGGCTAGTGTTGGAGGGTGAGGAACGACGGGAAGGGGCCGGCGGGGAGCGGCGCGTCAGGCTGCCAGCCCGTGGTCCCGCCAGCCCGACGAGCGGCGCGCTTCGTGCCGGATGCCGAAGTCATCCGGTGGTGGGCGGGCCGCGGCCGAACCGTCGGTGAGTGCCCCGAGCTAGCGACCGGCCGTACAATGGACTGGGCGGGGAGGAGTCCCCGCGACGATTTCCGAGACCACCTTCTCCGGCTTTCGCCATGCGACTTTCACTCGGACTGGAACAGAAGCTCGTTCAAAAGCAGATTCTGGCTCCACGGATGATCCAGTCGATGGAGATCCTCCAGTTGCCGATCCTGGCCCTGCAGGAGCGGATCGAGCAGGAGATGAACGAGAATCCGCTGCTGGAGGCTCGGGAGACCGACCCGGATATTCCGGACGAACCGGTGGAACGCGACAATCCGGATGCCCTGTCCGACGCGGAAAAGGAGTTGGTCGTCGACGAAACGAAGAGCCACGAGCTGGACTTCGAGCGGCTGCTGCAGATGGACCAGGAGTGGCCGGGTCATTTCGACGACGGCCCCCGGCGATCTTCCTCCCAGCTGGCCGAGGAGGGCGACCGCAAGCTGGACGCGATGGCCAACGTCGTGGCCCGCCAGCAATCGTTGCAGGATTACCTGCAACTGCAGCTGCACGATATGGACCTCGACGCGTGCGTGCAGCAGATGGCCGAGCGGCTGATCAGCAGCCTGGACTCCAACGGTTACCTTCCGGGGAGCCTGGAGGATCTGCTGCCGCCCGACGCCGATGCGGAACTGCTGGAGATCGCCCGGCAGGCGCTGAAGGTTGTGCAGAAGCTGGAGCCGGCGGGGGTCGGCGCGCGGGACTTGCGGGAGTGTCTGCAATTGCAGCTGCGCCCCGACATGCCTTACTACGAGGCCCTGCAAGCGCTGGTCGCCGATCACCTCGAAGACTTGCGGGACAACCGGCTGCCTGCCATCCAGCGGAAGACCGGTCTGTCGATCGAGGCGATCCAGAATGCCTGGGCCCAGCTGCGCAAGCTGAACCCTAAACCGGGGGCAAACTTCGACGTGACCTTCGTGCCGACCGTGGTTCCCGACGTGTTCGTGGACCAGCTGGAGGACGGTTCCTACAAGGTGCGACTGGACGACGGGGGGACTCCGTCCCTCCGCATCAGCCGCTACTACCGGCAGCGGCTGATGAGCGTGGATGCCACGCCCGAGGAGAAGGAGTTCATCAAGCGGAAGATCAACGCCGCCCAGTGGCTGATCGAATCGATCCAGCAGCGGCAGAGCACGCTGGGTCGCGTGGCGCAGGCCATCGTCGATCACCAGACGCGGTTCCTGGACGAGGGCCCGGAACACCTGGAACCGCTGAAGATGCAGCAGATTGCCGACAAGGTCGGCGTCCACGTGACGACCGTCAGCCGCGCGGTGGATGACAAGTGGATCCAGACGCCGCGGGGGATTCTGCCCTTGAAACGCTTCTTCGTCGGCGGCACCACGAGCGATGACGGGGAGGAGGTCGCCTGGGACGCGATCCGCATCAAGCTGCAGGAGGTGGTCGACCACGAGGACAAGGCCGACCCCTTCAGCGACGACGACCTGATGCGGGAGCTGAAGCGAGCCGGCCTGAACGTGGCCCGGCGGACGATCACCAAGTATCGCCAGAAGCTGGGGATCCCCAGTTCCCGGCAGCGGCGCGATTGGAGCCAGGTCCAGCGCTCAGCCGCCGCACCTGGGTTGCCGCCGTCGGCCGATGACGGTCCTGAGCACGACGAGCAGCCCGCCCCGTCGCGGTAGGCCGGCCGCGCTTGCCCGTCGTTTTGGGCTCTCCCGCTCCGACCTGGATGGGGACAGCTTGGGGTCAGACCCTGTTTTCGGTTTTAGGCGCTGTTCAACAATAAGTTCCCGAAATCACTCATCAGCCGCGGGGCGCTAGCCCCCGGTTGGAGCACGAAAACCGCGGGCTAGCGCCCCGCGGCTGATCCACAAAACTGTTAGGTAATTGTCGTGCAGCGCCTTAGCGGCCGTTTCGACAATCCTGGCTGCCAAGCTCCTGTCTTGGGGAGACTGGGCCAAATGCGCTTCGGCGCGGCGGATCAGGTTGCTCACGCTGTCCGGGTGGTTCAAGCCAAACGGAGCGGCCGGGTCACGGGGCGTGGCGGTCGTGTGTCGATGAGCCAGATAGGCGGCCAGATCGCGACCTTCCGCCGTGGAACGCCGCTGTCGGTAGGCGTCGACGTCCACACCACAATGCTCCGCAACCGCCTGGACTAAGACCTGGGACTCCATCCAGCCTGGTCGACGGGCTTGGCGAATTTGATCGGGGTGTTGGGGAGGCTTGACCTTCCGCTTGATCAGTAGTTTCCAGGATTTTCGTTGCTAGCGCCGGCGTATTGAATGCGAAGTGCGAAGTGGACACGCCATGCGGCGAGTGTCACACCCCCCGCGTCCGTTGTAAACCGGAAACAGGGTCTGACCCCAGGGTCGCAGGGTGTGACCCCTGGGTCGTGTGTGACCCCTGGGTCGCGCACCTGGGTCGCACAGGGTCGCATGGTCGCCACTTCAGATCGATTCGATGTGCAGGCCGCGCTTCACGCGTTCCCGCCGCCGCGCGTCGTCGAGCAGTTCGGCCACGGTGCGGACGCGATCGATTCCCTGCAGCAGAAGCTCGGGATGGGTGCGGTCGCTGGAGGTGATCTTCACGCAGCCCGTTCCGACCAGGCGGTCGGCCAGTCCCTGCTGGAACGAGACGTCGTCGATGTCGATCACCTCGATCCGGTCGGTCACGCGGCGCACGATGCCTCGCTGGTGGACAAACCGCTGGTTTGTCAACTCGTAGCTCACGTTCAGCCGGCGATAGATGGCCAGCCAGGCCAGAGCGCCCCACAGCAGCACCAGGGCGAGGGCGGCGACGAGCCACGTGACGCCGGGCATGGGAACAAGTACGGCCACAGCCACGATGACGATCGAAAGTGCCACTGCGGCCGCGCCGTGCATGAGCAGGGCCTTGGGGGAGTACCCACCGGACCAGAGGACGACCTCCTGGTTTCGATCCTCGGTTCGACCTGACCGGTCGGCGGCCGGTCCGAGCATGCGCGCCGCGGGCGGGTCGCTGCCCGGAGGTTCATCCAGGCGGGCGCCGCAACGATGACAGAAGACCGACTCGGCGACCGCCTCCGCGGCACAGTGGGGACATTGCATCTGCCGGAATCCTCCAGATGGCCTTGCGTGATCCTGGGAAATACGGGACGTGCTCACCAGAGTTGCGCGATCCTGGGAGGGCGAGGCTCCTGCCGAGCCGGCGCGTGCAGCGGGTTCTCGGCTCGGCAGGAGCCTCGCCCTCCCGGAATCACGAAACCCCAATATACCGCACCCGCCTGGGGTTGTCGTTTATCGCTCCTCGAGAGTACGCTCTTTCGCAGAGCGGAAAGAGGACGATGATGTGCCAAGGTTGACCGGCGGCAGCCTAACGCCTGCCGCTGGCCTGGGCGAGCGGGGTGCGGAAGGCGCGGCGTGCGCAGCCCCTTTTCGGGCGGCGGGGGGCGCGGCTAAGATGACCGGCAAGTGGGCAGCGGGCCGTGTGCCGCGGCGGCGTGCGCCCGGGGTCTGGGTGTGCAGCCAAGGGGCTCGAGACGGCCGCCATGAGATGTCCCTACTGCCGTGCCGACAACGATCACGTGATCGATTCCCGGTCCGACAAGGGTGGGTTCGCGATCCGCCGGCGGCGTGAGTGCCGGGCGTGCGGACGTCGGTACACCACCTACGAGCGTCTGGATGAACTTGACCTGAAGGTGGTCAAGAAGGACGGCGCCCGCGAACCGTTCGATCCCGAGAAGATCCGGAGCGGCCTGACAAAGGCCTGCTGGAAGCGGCCGATCAGCAACGAGCAGATCGAGGCGGTTGTCTCGGCGGTGGAGCGGGAGGTCTATGCCCAGTTCGACGGCGAGGTCGATAGCCAGGCCCTGGGCGAGATCATCATGGAGAACCTGCGCCAGCTGGACCAGGTCGCCTACGTGCGGTTTGCCAGCGTCTATCGCCAGTTTCAGGACGTCCACGATTTCGTGGACGAGTTGCAACCGATGCTGAAAGAGGCGCGTCAATCGGCGCGGTAGACGCGCGTGCCAGCGGCCCGCTGGCACGGGCCTGCCGGTCGGCCGGGGAGTGCCGCCTCGCCCGCGGGCGCCCAGGCGCGATGCGTGTTCGCGTAGCACATCGAGGGGCGCGGGGTCTAGGATGGCCTCTGGGCCCTGAGGCGGATACGTCAGCGCGTGCGGGTGACGACGAAGCTGGGCAGTTCGGCCAGGACGTCGCGGGCGAGGTTGGGGGCCAGCCCCTCCAGGCTTTGCCGCGCCCGTTGGCCGTACTGTTCCGCCTTGGCTCGACCGTACTCCAGGGCCCCGAACCGTTCGAACCACCAGGGCAGCGCCTCGCGCTGCTCGGCAAGCGGCGCGGTCAGCAGGGACTCGAGGGCGGCCCGCTCCCGGCCGGAGCACTGCTGGAAGACGTGGATCAGGGGCAAGGTCGGCTTGCGTTTCTGCAGGTCGGTCCCCAGCGACTTGCCCATGGTCGATTCGTCGCCGACGAGGTCCAGCAGGTCATCGGAGATCTGGAAGGCGATTCCCAGCCAGCGCCCGTACTGCCCGAGCCGTTGCACGGTCGCCGGGTCGGCGCCGGCGGCGTGGGCGCCCAGGTGGCAGCAGCAGGCGCAGAGCTCGGCCGTCTTGGCCTGGATGATCGACAGGTACTGCTCCTCGGTCATTGCAAAGTCACCGCGGCCATGGACCTGCCGCAGTTCGCCCTCACAGACGGTGTTGGTGGCCCGGCCGATCGTGCGGCAGGCGTAGGTACTCTCGAGGGTGCTCGCCAGGTAGAAGGCGTGCGTGAAGAGGTAGTCTCCCAGGAGCACACTGGTATCCGTGTCCCAGCGCGAATTGACGGTGGCCAGGTGTCGCCGCAGTTCGGCCTCGTCCAGCACATCGTCGTGCACCAGGGTCGCCGTGTGGATCATCTCGACCACCGCCGCCAGGACGGTATGATCCGGGCAGAGGGTGCCGGTGGCCTTGCCCGCCAGGAGCAGCAGGGCGGGGCGGAGCCGTTTGCCACCCAACAGCCACCCGTAGCGCACCAGCTCGTCCACAAACGGCCACTCGCTGTGCAGCTCGCGTTGGAGCAGCTGCTCGACCTCGGCCAGTTCCGCCCGGATCGGCGTGAAAAGTTCCGGCAGCGCCTGCTGCGGGCGCGCTGGTGGATTGGTCGTAGGCGCCACGCCAGGCTTCCTTTCTGGGTTCAACGCCGGGCCGGCGGGCCCGGGGCGGGGATCTCGTCGGCGCGTGCGGCGGACGCCCCCGCGCCGGGGACTACTTCCCTTCACTGTCGGCCGATGGTCGGACGAAATGACCGCTCCGCCCTCCCGACTTTTCCTCCAGGCGGATTTCGACGACCTTCATACCCCGATCGACCGACTTGCACATGTCGTAGATGGTCAGGGCGGCGACGCTGACGGTCGTGAGGGCCTCCATCTCCACTCCGGTCTGACCGGTCGCCCGGACATGCGACTCGATGACCACGGTGTGGTCGTCGGGGCAGTCGAACATCACGTCCACGGCCGCGAGGGTGACGTTGTGGCAGAGCGGGATCAGCTCCCAGGTCCGTTTGGCGGCCATGATACCGGCCAGGCGGGCGACCTCGAGGACGTCGCCCTTGGCCAGCCGTCGCTCGCGGATCAGGGCCTGTGTGCTGGGCAGCATGTTGACGCGGCCCGTGGCCCGTGCCGTGCGCACGGTTGCGGGTTTGTCCGATACATCGACCATGCGGGACTCGCCGGTGGGGTGGAAATGCGACAGTCCGCTCATGCCGGCCCATTGTAGGCACCGCCCACGGAGCGTCGAGAGGGTTTCCGTCCCAGGCCAGGGTGGAAACCGCAGTCGCCGGGAAAGCTTAACCGCATCGGCGGCAGGGTGGGCGGAATCCGGGAGCCGCGACCGCGAGGCGGACGGAGGGAAGAACCTGCCCTGGGACGGACGGCGGGGCCGGGAACCCCATCGTCCTTGGGCCGACTCATTCGGCCCCCCCGGTGGCAGCTGCGTGGCGGGGCACGCGGGCGGGAAACGGCAGCGTCACCCGCTGCGACGAGGCGGCCCGGCGCGGGCCGCGTGTTCCCCGAAAGCGGGACGTCTCCTGGCAGGGAAAAAATGTCCGTTGCGGGGGTCTAGCCGCAACGGATTGGGCGGAGAGCGGCGAGGCAAAACGCGATTGCCGGGTGGCAGGTCCCGAGCGTCAGACAAGCTCCTTCTTGGCACCGATCAACGTCCGCAGCCGCTCGGCCAACAGGGCCGCGTCGAACGGCTTCTTGAACGTCTCGTTGATGCTGGAGCGGTCGAAGCTGATCGAGCTGCCGTCATCGGGCAACAGGGCGATCAGGATCGTGTCGCTGAAATCGTTGTTCCGCTTCAGGTTCTGGCAGATCTGCAACGCCTCGACCTTGCCGATCGAGAAGTCGCAGATAATACAGTCCGGATGGAAACTCTCGGCCTGGATGCCAGCCTCGAAGCCGCTGGCGGCGACGGCCACGCGGAACGACCGTTCCGGCGGCAGTTCGCGTTTCAGGTTTTCAATCAGCACCTGATCCTGGGCCACGATCAATACCTTGGCCATCGCCTCGTCTTCGAGGTCGCCCAAGGGCATGCCGTGCTCCTTAAGGAACTTGATCAGGTAATCGCGGGGGATGCGCCGGTCTTGCGAGCCGGGGATCCGATAACCCTTCAGGCGACCCGAATCGAACCACTTGCTGACGGTGCGCGGGGCCACTTTGCAGATCTTGGCGACCTGCCCAGTTGTGAAGACCTTCATCACAGGTTCTCCATGGATCTCTCGTTCTGTTAACCTGGGCCGCGTCCGCGGAGTCAACCGCAAGACGCGGCGGCAGTGCCCTCGGCGTTCAGGGACTTCCGGCAACAGGTCGGCTGCCTGGCGGCAGCCGCCGGGGTTCGTCGGTCGTCCGCGACGGCTGGGTCGGGGCCTTACGCTACGATCGTTCGCTTCTGCGTGGCTTTGGCTCAGTTCGTTCTGATCCGCGCCTTGACGGTGGCTGAAAGCGCCTCGCGCCGGTCGTCCGGCCGGTGGTGCGGGGCCGTGGTAGTGAGCTCCCGCGGCACGGCGACCGGACGCACGCCGCGTACCAACACAGGGCGCGCAGCCAAAGGGAGAGAACGCACGCCGATCCGTAGTGACACGGGACGTTCCGCTACAGACCGGCCATAAGGCAGGACGCCTCAGGCGGGCTACCCCCCTTTGGAGGGCTCGCCCGTGTGCCGCGGCTCATGGCCAGACGGCTCACGAGACAAGCCTTCCGAATGTAAGTTTCGATTCGATCGGGGGTAGGACTTTAGAAAGTTTCGCCAGTCATGCAGTCAACATGGCTCGCAGGGCGCGTGACAAAGCTGCCGCGCAGCGGGCCTGCACGAGTCCTGCCGGCGCAAACCGCTAGTGCGACTTGTACTTAAGGCGCCGGACAGAACCGGCGACCCCGATCGGGGCGGCGCGGCGCGGCCGCGGCCGCCCGATGGGATGGGTTATTCCGACTGTGCCAGATGGGTCGGAGCTGTGGCCGCCCAACGAAGACAGCGGCCACCAGATCATGGTCGTTCCACCCCCGTGCCAGGCCACGGTGGGGGAACGCCGGGCTCAAGCAGCCAGGTGCAGGGCAGCGAACAGATGGGGCACGGGCGGCGCCCGCAGCACCCAAGCGCGAGGCATCGTCGCCGGCGCACGCCTTGTGCCGCTGACCGACCGTAGTCGGCTCGCGCCGTGTTCCGCTGGCCGACGGTAGTCGGCTCGCACCGGTAACCGTTCACGGGGTGGACGCCAGATCTGCCGCACCCCAAGGGGGTCAGGCACATTTTTCGGCGGCAGCGTCGCACGACGACGAGCGTTCGTCCCGCCGAAAAATGAGCCAGACCCCGGCCTGTGTGCCGCACCCCAAGGGGGTCAGGCACATTTTTCGGCGGCAGCGTCGCACGACGACGAGCCTTCGTCCCGCCGAAAAATGGGCCAGACCCCGGCCTGTGAACGGTTACCCGCGCCGTGTCCCCGAAGGCGTGGTGACGGCACACGGAGTGTGCGTACTCTGCTGCCGCCGGTCCCCTTGATCACATCCTTGTCGTCTATCGCTCCGCGAAAGAGCGTGCCTTCGCGGAGCGAAAGACGACCGTCCCGGGCGGGTGCGGTATGTTTTTGGGGGAGGCGATCGGGCAGCTGTCTCGGCGAGCCGGTCCGGGTCGGCAGGGCCCTGGCCGGAATCCCGCGTCCCGACGTTGGGGACCGCCATTCAGGCGGCGCCCCGTTCGGTGCTGTCTTCGGCCGTCTCGGCCGTCTGGCGGGCGAGGGCCTCGTCGCGGATCTGGCCGTCGTCGCTGACGTCGTCGAACTGCACGGACACGCGTTTCGAGACGCCCGATTCCTGCATCGTCACGCCGTACAGCGTGCCGGCGGCGGTCATCGTCTTTTTGGAGTGGGTGACGATCACGAACTTGGTCGAATCCAGGAAGCCGTTCATCACGTCGATGAAGCGGCCGATGTTGGCTTCGTCCAGCGGCCCGTCCACTTCGTCCAGGACGCAGAACGGGCTGGGGCGATACTGGAAGATGGCCAGCAGCAGCGTGACGGCGGTGAGGGCCCGTTCGCCGCCGCTGAGCAGGGAGATGCTCAGGGATTGCTTGCCGGGCGGCGTGGCGATGATCTCGATTCCGCTCTCCAGGATGTCCACGCCGTCTTCCAGCACGATGTCGGCATGTCCGCCGCCGAACACCTTGCGGAAGAGGCCCAGGAAGTTGTGGCGGATGGCGGCGAAAGTTTCGCTGAACAGGCGGCGGCTATCGGCGTTGATCTTGTGGATGATCCGTTCCAGGGCCTCCTTGGCGGCGACCAGATCATCCAGCTGGCGACCCAGCGTCTGGTAGCGCGCTTCCAGTTCTTCCAGTTCGGCGAGGGCCTCCATGTTGACCGCGCCGATGTTACTGATCTTGCGCCGCAGGTCGGCGATTTCCGCGTCGACGTCATTTCGCTGTCCGGCGTGCGCTTCCGCCTGGGCCAGTTCGAGCGCCACAAGCTCGACGTTGTAGTCCTCGCGCAGCCGGTCGGCGAGCGTCTGCCGTTCGTGTTCGAGCTGGCTGGCGGCCAGCTCCTCGCGATGCTGCAACTCCTCTTGTTCGTGCATCTGCCGGCGGCGCTGCTGCAGCTGTTCGGCCAGCCCGACGCGTTGCCGCTGGGTCGCCGCCCGCCGGGCGACCTTGTCGGCGATCTCGTCGACGCTGCGCTGCTGCGCGAGATAGAGCTCAGCGAGCGTGGAGGTGGTTTGCAGGATTGTCCGCTGGGCCTGGGTCTGTCGGGCCAGGCACTGCCGCAGATGCTGCTCGGTTTCGGCCCGCGCACCGTCGCGTTCCTGCTGGTCCTGCTGAAACCGCCGCCGTTCGCCGCGGAGGGTTTCCAGCCGCTGCTGACTGGTGGCCAGTTCCACCTTGGCCCGCGTGGCCTGGTGGACGTGCTGGTGGCGGCCTTCATCGAGCTGATCCAGCAGCTGATCGTCCGCCTGCAACTGGCACTGGAGGTCGGCGATCTGCTGCTCCAGGCCGTTGAGTTCCTCGCGGGCGGCCTGCAACTGTCGGTCGGCCGTGTCGGCTTGCTGCTGTGCGTCGAGCAGCTCCTTGCGCACGGTTTCCGTTTGTTGCCGCAGATGGGCGCCGTGGTCGCGCGCGGCCTGGGCCTGGGCACGCTGGTCGGCGACCTGAGCGGCAAGATCTTCGTGTTGGGCCGCCAGCTGGCGCGTCTGCTGGTCCTGCCTGGCGATCTGCTCGTTCAACTGGGCGACCGCCACCTGCCGGTGGGCGAGGTCGACCTCCAGCCTGGCGATCTGCTGGCGGAGCGCCCGCAGCTGGCTGCGGCGGGCGACCAGGCCCGTGTCCAGGCGGCGGGGACCGACAACGAGCGTGCCGTCACGCTCCAGGACTTCCCCGGCCCGGGTCACGAACCGGGCACCGGCCGGGGTTTGGTGCTTGAGCCGGCAGGCGGTCGCCAGGTCCTCGACGAGCCAGGTTGCTCCGAGCAGGTGCTGGACGAGCGGACCGTAGCAGGTCGGCGTCTGAACGAATCGGTCGGCCCGCCCGATCACGCCGGGCTGGCCGGTCAGGTCGCAGTCGGCGCCGGTCGGCGAGGGCAGCGGGTCCACGAGCGGGAGCAGGCCCACGCGGCCAGCGGGACGATAGGCGTCCTGCTCGATCTGAGCCAGCAGCTCAGCGCCTTCCAGGACGATGTACTGAGCGGTGTCGCCGAGGGCCACGTCGATCAGCCCCGCGTGGTCGACGTCGACCTGGAACAGGTCGGCCAGCAGCCCCCGCACGTTGGCGAATGGTCCCGGACGCTCCGCGCGGGACCGCTCGAGGACGTCTCGCACGCCCGGCCCCAGGCTTTCGCCCCGCCGCTCGAGGTCCTCCAGCACCGTTGCCCGCTGCGTTGCCCCGGCATATTCGCCCTGCAATTCCACCAGCTGAACCTGCTCGCGGACCAGACCGTTGCGGCTGTCGCTCAGTGCCTGGCGGGCCTGTTCGAGGTCCGCCGACTTCTGGGTCAGCTCGTCGCGCAGCTGCTGCTCGCGCAGCGTCAGCCGCTGGTGATGTTCCTGGGTCTGAGCCGACTGCAGCTGGAGCTGTTCCAGCTGTGCCTGGCAGCGGCGGGTGACGGCGTCGGCGGAGCTTTGCTGAGATTCGGCGGCGCTGATCTGGTTGCCGAGCGCCGCGCTGCGCCGGAGCAGGCGGGTGTGGTCCTCGCGGCGGGACTCGCTGGCGGCGCGGAGGGCCTGGAAGCGGCTGGTCAAATCGTTGACCGCCTGCTCGTGGGCGGCCAGCTGGCTGGTGACCAGGGTGTGCTGGGCCTCGGCCTGTTCCAGCTGCGCGAGGGTGTCGGCCAGCTGGGCCTGCAGGTCGCCGACGCGCGTATTCATCACGGCCAGCTGGTGGCGGTGGCGGGAGGCTTCGCCGGCGAGATCCTCCAGCCGGCGGTACTCGTGGTCGCGCGTCGACTCGTGGCCGGTGATCAGCTCCCGTTTCCGCGCCAGCTGGGCCTCGCTGGACCGGATCTGTTCCCCGGCCAGGCTGATCTCGGTGTCGAGTTCCAGCAGGCGGGCGTCGAGCTGTTCGGCGTCGGTGCTGGTCGCTGCGTGCTGCTGCCGGAGCCGATCCAGTTCGGCCTGGTGGGCCGTCAGGCGGCTGGTCAGCTGGCGCCAGTCGGCCAGGGCCACCTGCGTGCGGAGCTGTTGCAGGCGGTCGGTGTAATCCCGGTAGCGGCGGGCTTTGGAGGCCTGTGCGCGCACGCTGCGGAGGCGGTTCTCCACTTCCTCGACGATGTCCGTCAGCCGCAGCAGGTTCTGATCGACCCGCTCCAACCGCCGCTGGGCCTCGACCTTCTTGGCCTTGAAGCGGCTGATGCCGGCCGCTTCCTCGAAGATGGCCCGCCGGTCGCGGGGCGAGGCCTGCAGCAAGGTATCGACCTTTCCCTGTTCGATCAGGCTGTAGGCGTCGGTGCCCACGCCGGTGCCGCGAAACAGGTCCTTCACGTCGCGCAGCCGGCACGGCTGGCCGTTGATCAGGTATTCGCCCTCGCCGCTGCGATAGACCCGCCGCGTAACGTGAACCTCGGTGGCATCGACCTCGAGCCGGCGGTCGGCGTTTTCGAAGATAATCGTCGCCTCGGCCGTGTTGGCGGCCCGGCGGGTGCCGTTGCCCGAGCCCTTGAAGATCACGTCGGCCATCTCGCGGCCGCGCAGACTCTTGGCGCTTTGCTCGCCCAGGACCCACTTGATCGCGTCCACGACGTTGGACTTGCCCGACCCGTTGGGTCCGACCACCACGGTGATCCCGGCGGGGAACTCGAAGCGCGTCTTGTCGGCGAAGCTCTTGAAGCCGACGAGTTCGAGTGCCTTGAGCATGGGCGGGAGGGGGCAGGTGTGTGCGTCCCAGCGGCCGCGGCGCGTGGCCGGGCCGATACCGGGTTATTGTACCAAGGAAGCCGCCTCACGCGCCGGCTCGGCCGGTTCGGTCCCGCCGTCCGCGGCGGCCCCCGGTTTCCCCGGCGGTGCGGGAATGCCGGTCGCGGTCCGGGATGATACCTCGGGCGTGGCGAACAGTTCGGGCAGCGGATTGGCCGTCTCGCCCGAGGCGAAACCGGGGCTCGGCTCGGCGGCCGCGGAGTCGCCGCCGCGGTGATACGTCCGACCGGGACGCGGCAGGGCGTCGAACTCCAGCCGAGCGGTCAGGCTGTTCTGTTCCCGCGCCTGCTGCAGGGCCTGCACCACGTCTGGGTAGGTGGCTCCCATCGAAGCCAAGGTGCGGATCAGATCGGCCAGGTGGGTGCTGCACGTTTCGTGAACGTCATCCTGCCCGGTGGCGAAGCGGCTGATGCGCAGCCGATCGCCGTGCTCGCCCTTGATCATGATGGTCTTGCCGGCAAAGGCGATCACGGGCTGCTGCAGCTGCAGGCGGCTGCCGAAGGCGACGATTTCCGGCACGCGGGTGCGGGCCACGTGCACCAGGGGCTGGCCGGACGTGGCCACCTCGTGGTAGCGAAACTCGCCGCTGACGTCCTCGCCGCGGATCAGCGGGTCGTGCGGGTTCATGGCCTGCAGGGCGCGGAACGCCCCGTAGCGGGTCTCTGCGCTGTCGGTGTTCAGCAACTCGGACAGCACGTCGTGGGCCTTCAGGTCGTTCATGGCGCTCAGCGCGGTCAGGGCGTGCCAGCGGAAGGCGCTCTCGCTGAGCGCCGCCTCGCCCAACGGCTCACAGGCGGCCAGGTCGTCCAGGTAGGCCAGGGCCTCGGCCGCGTAGAAGCGAACCTCCGGGTTGGCGCTGGCCAGGGCGTGCTTCAGGGCGGGTACGGCCTCGGCCCCCAACGCCTCCAGCTGCAGTGACGCGCGCGCGGCCGACGCCGGGACCTGGACCTCGCGGTGCAGCTGCGTCAGCCATGCCGTCCGCTCCGCCGACCCGGCGCCGACGGGCACGCACTGCACCACCCGCACGTAGCGGGCGAGGTTGTGCTGGTAGCGGGCGGGCACGGCCAGTTCGACGAAGTTGTCCCGCTTGGGCGTCGCCACGCCCCGCTTCACGCCACGGTCATAGGTATGAAAGCGGGTATTGATCGCGGCCCCGATCATCGAGCTGACACGGACCGACTGGCTGTCGCCGCGGAGCGCAAGTCCCAGGGGGCGCGACATGGCGGCCACGCCGCCGCCCAGGACACGTCCCCGGGTTTCCAGCACCGGGTCGTCGCCCCCCTGGAGCATCGATTCGATCAGCACGGCGCCCTGCGCCAGGCAGCGGACATGGCCGGCACGAAGCTGGTTATCCATCACGGCCAGGTCCCGCAGGCGGGTCAGCATCAGCCAGCCTCCGCGGAGACTGGTCGTTTCGCTGCGGGCGGGCACGGCGACCTCGATGTCGATGCGGTCGCCCTTCTGAACACCCGGCGGGAGGATCGCCCGCACCAGTACCAGCGACGTGCTGGGCGACGCCAGGACCCGCTCGGGGGCCTTGACCTCGTGCGACTGCATCTCGCCGATCAGGACGCTCCGCTCCGCGGAGGGCGGGGGGTCGCTGCCGGTGCCGGCCAGCTGCGTCACGAGTCCCACTCCCTCGGCCAGGGCGTAGTTCAGGCCCACTGGGTGTGCCATGTCGTGGACCAGGCGGACCGGCTTTTCGGGGGCCGCTTTCGGAGCCGCCTCGGTCGGCTCGCTGCGCACCGCCGGCCCGGCACAGCCGGCCACGCACGCCAGGACCAGTCCTGGCCAGCCGACGCTGCGCCGCCACAAACGCAATGGCGTCCTGCCCATGGTCGCTCCCGGAGGCTGCCCGCGCGACGCACTTCCAGCCGCATCCCTGCGAGCCAGGGCACCCCGTCGGTGACAACAAATACGGATCAGGGAGGGCGAAATGCCGCAAAGGAGGGCGGAACCATAGTTCCCGGCCCAGGCAGCGTCAAGGTCAACGGCGCGGAAGCAGCCCGTGCTAGCGACTGCCGCCGGTCCGGCCGGTGGGTGTCTACGGCGGATCGTATCCGCCGGGATGGAAGGGGTGACAGCGGCAGATGCGCAGCACCCCGCGCACGGTACCCCGCACGGCCCCGTACTTCTGGACGGCCCCGATGAAATAGCTGCTGCAGGTCGGGGTGAACCGGCAATGCGGTCCCAGCAGCGGGCTGAGTGCCCGCTGGTAGAGGCGCACCAGCCCGATCAACAGCCCGCGGGGCAGCAGTTGCAGCGTGGCGAGCAGGAAGCGGGTCATCGCCGCTGCTCCAGCCGCCTGGCGAGTTGCCTGGCCAGGTGGGGCAGGGCCCGGGCGAGACTGGCGAAATCGGGTTCGGCCCCGCGCCGGGCGATGACGACCAGATCCAGCCCGGGCGGAAGATCACTCCGCCCGCGGCGGAACACCTCGCGCAGCACGCGTTTCCAGCGATTGCGCACCACGGCGCCCCCGACGCGCCGCGAAACGGAAACCCCCAGCCGCGGGTAAGGCAGGTCGCTCCGCCGTCCGTAGACGATCACCAGGGCGTCCGCGACGCTGCAGCGTTCGGACATCACGCGCTGAAAGTCCCGCTGGCGGCGGAGGCGCAACCGCGCCGGCAGCTGCTGTCCGCGTACGGGTCGCCGATCGCTCTCCTCGGCCGACGACGCGTGCGGGGGAGGGCCGGCGGGGGGCGCTGGCGGGAGATCGCGGCTCACCATTTCAAGTCCGCCCGGATCGCTTCACCGCTTCCCCAATCGGTGCGCTGGAGCAGCTCGACGGCGTGCGGGTCCAGCCGCGCGGGCAGCGCGATCTGCACGACGGCGTACAGATCGCCCACCTCGCCCCTGCGGCCGGGCAGGCCGTGACCTTTGACCCGCAGCCTCCGTCCGCTGGAGGTCCCCGGGGGGATCTTCAGGGTGATCGTGCCCTTGGGCGTGGGGACCTCGACCTTCGCCCCGAGCACCGCCTCGGTCAGGGTGACGGGCACCTTCAGCTCCAGGTCCTGCCCCTGCCGCACAAAGTACGGGTGCGGCTCGACGCGGACCGTGACCAGGATGTCGCCCGCCGCCCCGCCGCGGGGGCCCGGCTCACCCTGGCCGCGCAGCCGGATCGTGTTCCCGTCGGCGACGCCCGGGGGAATCTTGACGGTGATCGTTTCCTGTCGGCCGTTGGCGCGGTGCACGGACAAGCGGGCCTCGCCCCCCTGGACGGCCGTAACGAACGGGACCTGCAGCGCGTGCTGGATGTCGGTGCCCCGGTGCGACCGTTCTGCCGACCGGGGTGCGGCCCCGCCGGTGAACTGGCGGAAGATGTCCGCAAAGCCGCCGGCCGCGCCCTGGCCGAACCGCTCGCCGAACAGCTGGCTGAAATCGAAGTCCTCCGTCCCTCCGCCGGGGGCGTACGTCCGCCACGCGCCGGCCTGGGGGCCGCCGCCGCCCATCGATTCAAACGAGCTGCCGTAGCGGTCGTACAGCTCCCTCTTGTTCGGGTCATTCAACACCTCGTACGCGCGCTGGACGGCCTGGAACCTGACCTTGGCCGAGTCGTCGTCCTGGTTGAGGTCGGGGTGATATTTCCGCGCGAGCTTGCGGTACGCCTTCTGAATCTCCTCGGGCGAGGCGTTGCGTTTGACGCCCAGGGTCTTGTAGAAATCCTCAGCCATTGCGTCCAAGCCGTGGGGGCCGAATGGGGTCTCGCACACCGGGCCAGCCCCCCGCCGCGGGGTGCGAGGGGGCATCCTGACCAGCGGCGACGGCCGCTTGTGGCCTCATTTTACGCGCGGCCCGACGCGGGCTTCAAGCCGCGCCGCGCTGCCGGCCGCCCGCCCATGCTAGACTTGGACGTAAGGCGCTGTTCAACAATAAGTTACCGAAATCACTCATCAGCCGCCGGGCACTAGCCCGCGGTTCATCCGCGAAAGACCGCGGGCTAGCGCCCCGCGGCTGATCCACAAAACCGGTAGG
>Ga0114938_1000541_pt1 | contig 27876 bp, 23 predicted proteins | sample AshMeaBigSpring_FD_88675 | JGI IMG/M metagenome (GOLD analysis project Ga0114938, IMG submission 88675) | Groundwater microbial communities from Big Spring, Nevada to study Microbial Dark Matter (Phase II) - Ash Meadows Big Spring | ecosystem: Environmental > Aquatic > Deep subsurface >... | reverse complement strand
GCCACGGCCACCCGCTGGCGCTGGCCGCCGGACAAACGTTCCACCGGCCGGTGCCGCAGATCCCAGATACCGAGGATCTCCAGCCATTTGCGGATCAGCTCCACGGGAGATCCGGCGATCTGCGAGGACAGCCGGAGGTTTCTCTCCACGGAGGCCAGGGGAAGCAGGTTGAGATCCTGGAACACGAAAGAAAGCTCCCTCCGGAAAAACTCACGCGTTCCAGGCGCGAGCAAGCCCTCCACCTCGACGCTCCCTCCCGTGGGACTCAGAAATCCCGCCGCAAGACGGAGCAGGGTGCTCTTGCCGCAGCCCGAATACCCGTGCAGCAACGTCACATGGTTGGGAAACTCGATGTCGAGCCCGTCGAACACGCTTTCTTCCGCTCCGGGATAACGGTAGCTGAGGGACCGGCACTTAATTTTCATTGGCCGCATCCACGATGATGTCCCTCGGAGCCACGTAGGTGACTTTCACGCCGGGCCATCTCTTTTCGATGAAAACGGCCCAACCCTCCGACTCGATTTCCTTGGGAAACCTGAACACGAGATCCTTCTTCGGAACGATTCTCGCGGCCTTCGCGAGCTTGCGGAACACCATGACCATGCGCGTCCCGCCCAGCGCCACCGGGACCGGTTCCGCCGCATCCGCGTTCCGAACGTCAAAGACCAGGATGCGCGCGTTCCGATCCATGGATCGTTGTTCCAACTCCCGGAGATAAGCCCCACGGTATTTCCGGCCGTCATCGCCGCTCACCTCGATCAAGAGCTCCTCGCCGGGAAGATTCCTCAGGCGGGCGTCGGCGATCTCGAGGCGCACCTCGGCCAGTCCCTCCTTCACGATGAGGCCCACCACCGTCTCCTTGCGGATGGGCCCGGCCTCGCGCGGCTCGATGACGATCCTGCCGGTGGTCGGGGCAAGCACCTCGGAGTTTCTCTCCAACTCGCGGTGATCCACCTCGGCGCGCTCGATCTCCAAGTCCAGTGACTTCCGGTCCGCCGCCTCCGCCAGCTCGAAATAGTCGCTCTCGAGCTTGGCGCGGGAACGCTTCAGCTCCTCCTCAAGCTCGGCCCGCTCCTTGGCGAGCTTCGCCTCGAATTCCGCACCGAGCAGCTCGCGCTCGCCGCCCGTCAATCTCATCCGCGACAGCTTTTCCTCCATGTCGCGGATCGTGTTCAGCAGCGACCTGCGTTTCTCGGAATTGGCGAATTCGAGGTCCACGACGGAGTTGCGGTAACGGTTCTTCTTCAGCAGGAGGTCGCGCTCGGACAAATCGAGCTTTTCCGCGCCCGCGATGCCGATCACCTCGTTCTCGGCCACGGCCTGTCCCGCGGCCGCCTTCCAACGGAATTCCCCGGGGACGTTCACCTCGACCGGGAATTCAGGGTTCACCGAGACCTCACCCACCAGCGAGCCGAGCCAGACCTCGGACGCGACCGGATAGTCCGCGACCTTGCCCAGATCGGCGTGCTCCTGCGCCGGGAGCGGCGCGCAACAGGCGAGCAGGCAGCCCGCCGCGAATCGACCTTTGAAAACCCTCATGACTTCATTTCCATTTCTCGTCATCCCACACCCATACCTCAAGCTCCAACTGTTCCTTGGACTCCTCGATCATGTCCAGAGAGCCCCGCTCCCGCCTCACGGTGGTGAGATCCGCGAAAGCCGAGCCACCGCTCTCCGAGCGCATCCGCCGCAGACGCTCCTCGACCAGCTTCCGCTTCAGCAGGAGTTGGTCGTAGCGCTCCCGCAGGCGCAGCCACTCGCGGGTCTCCTGGTCAAGGCGCAGCCGGAGATTCTGCCTCACGAACTCCGTGTTCTCCTTCGCCGTCCGGATGCTCGCGGCCTCGCTCCCGGTCATGTCATAGCTCTTCGTCAAGCCGCCGAAGAGGAAGATCTGTTCCGCCTCGAAATTGGTGCCCGTCTCGTCGTTGCGGGTGTCGTAAAGCGCGGGTGTCGATCCGCTGATCCATACTGACGGCCACCGCCTCAGCTCGATGCCCTTCTCGCTGAGCAAGGCGCCCTCGATCTGATAGGCGGAGAGCCTGAGCGCGAGTTGTCCGTAGTTTTCCCCGGGCACCAGCCTGTGGATGCGGTGCTCGTAGAAATCCAGATTCGGGCGGGAGGCCGCCACGGGCACCGGATGCTCTCCCGGCAGGTTGAGCAGCTGCGCCAGGCTGGCTTGGATGGACTTGGTCGAATCCCGGCCCGCCGCGCGGGTCTCGAGGGTGCCCAGCGCGCCCATCACCGAAGCCGAAGGGTCCACGCTCCCCGCCGCGCGGGCCTCACGATCGAGTTGCGACTCATAGCGGGAAAACAGTCGATAGAGCGTGGTGACCTGCCTGCGGTAGCTGAGTTCCAGGCTGTCCTTGGTTTCCAGATAGGCCAGCGCGTTGGCGAAGGCTCGCGCCTGTTCGGTCATCGGATTGGGGATGGCCAGCGGAGCGACCACCGAGGCGCTCATGTTCGAGGCGGTGAAGGAACCCAGGTCCGCGAGGCTGCTGAGCAGGTTGGCGTTCACGCCCAGCCTTGGGATCCATGTCTTCCACTGCTCGTCGCGCTCCCTGCGCACCTGCTCCAACCTCGCGCGGCCCTGGCGAAGGTTCAGGTTCCGCTCCTCAAGCAGCTTCAGCGCCGTCTTCCAATCCAAGGCGCGGCCATGGTCCGCCCGGTTGAGCCGCGTCAGCTCCTTGGTCTGGCTGGCGGTGGCCGCCCGCGAGGATTCCAGGCGCTCGTCGAGTTCCTTGGAGACACAGCCCGTGCCCACCGTGGACACGGCACACACCAGAAGACTCATCCATTTCTTGGTTCGCTCCCGCATGCCCGGGCGATGGTACGAGGAATCCTCCCGGGCCTCAGCTCGGGACTCACGGCAGCGGCTTCACGAGATTCTCCGTGAAGGTCCCGCTGATTCCAGCGGAATCCACGTAGGTTCCGAGATCCAAGCCGTCGAAATCCATGTCGTAGATGAGGGTCACGGTCTGCGGAACGCCGCCGATCACATCCTGGTATTTGATGGCGAATTTCGCCCGTTCCCCGCCGGTGCGGGTGTAGGAATAGGTTCCACCCACGCCCTTCACGCCGTCGATGCCGTTGTTCACCACGTCCACGAGGATCGAGCCGGACTCTTCAATGGTTTTCTCACCCGGAATCTCGGGGCCCGGTCCTCCGGTGCTTTGGTGGCCGATGATTCTCACCGTGCCATCCGAACCGGAAAACACGATCTTCTTCCCTTGGAATGTGGTCCAAACGGCGGACGCCGGGGTTTTGTCCGTAATGGTGGTGTAGGGATTATAGGCCGTCGGAACCCCTCCACCGGTCAGCAGGCGGAAGGTCGAATCCGTGCTGTCGAAATCGAAGGTTGAAAACCCGTCCACCGCCGGTCCCGGATCCGTGAAACTTGAGAAATACCGGTAGCCAGAACGGAGGCGAGTGGTCGTGCTGCCGATGAAACCACCCTGGTCGGTGAAAAGAATGTCCACGATCAGTTGGGTCGCCGAGAAACCCGAACCACCCCAGAACATGTCGCCCACGGCCACGGGACCATTGGGATTGTCCTTGTTCGCCTTGGGCCAAGGATAGACCTGGTTATTCTGGAACGAAAACGTCAAGCGTCCGGTCTCCGGACCCGTCCGGACATACTCATAGGACATCTGGGTGAGAATCAAAGGCAGGCCGATCGTGATGCCCAGGTTTCCGCCGCTGTCCGCAGGAATGGCGTAGCGGAAGTTGTTCTTGAGCATGGTGTATTTCACCGCGCCGCGCTCGTTGCCCGCCGTGCCGCTCAAGCGGTAGAGTTCGAGATCGAAGGCTTTGAAGAAATCGATCTTCACCTGGTCCATCGACTCGGGGGCGATCACCCGCACTTCGTCCGAGCCGCCGCCACCGCCGCCGCAACCGGACAATCCAAGCGCACCGATTACAGACACGGAAAGCGCCAACAACGCGGCGGCAAGATTCTTAAGAAGAGGAATTTTCATGAGTTGGAGGAGAATGTTGGCTGGACGGAAGGCGGGGGGCGACTCCCACTCGCCGCCACTACAAGCCCCCTCTCATAGTCGGGAGAGAGAGCGGAGGACGGCATGTGGGAAACACCTCGCCGAAGGAAATCAGAGCGGAGGCAGCACGCCGGCGGCGTCCAAGGCTCCGGCACCTGCGGCGGGCGCGCCACCGGAGACCGGGACCGATTCCGCCGCGTCGGCACCGCGGAGCGGACGACCGGTGGGATCGATGATCTGGGCGGTGACGAAGACGATCAGGTTGCTCTTGATCCGGTTCTCGGACTTGGTCTGGAACAGGCGTCCGATCCACGGGATGTCTCCGAGGATGGGCACCTTGTCCTCCACGTTCTGGACATCCTCACGCATGAGACCACCGATGGCGACGGTGTAGCCGTCATAGATGGTGAGCGAGGTGTTGACCCGGCGGGTCGAGAAGACCGGCATCTCGATGCGGTTCTCGGTGATGACGACCTGGATCGGGTTGCCCAGCGCGTCCGTTCCGCCGGAGGAGATCGGGCTGCCGTAGTTGATGAAGCCCTCGAACTCGACGATCTCCGGCACGAAGCGCAGGTCGATCATGAAGTCGTTCTCGCCGATGGTCGGCTCGATCTCCAGCGTGATCCCGGTGTTGCGGGTCTCGAAGGCCGTCGGCGTGGCCGGCGTGACCGGGAAGGTGGAAACGGAGGAGCCCTGGGTGATGCCGCCGATGCCGCCGATGCCGGAGTCCACGAAACTGGAACCCACGCTGTTCGGAAGTTCGGGGGGTTCGTATTCGGTGGGATAGATGAATTCGCGGATGATCTCGATGGTGGCCTTCTGGCCGGAGCGGGCGGTCACGGAGGGCGCCGTCATGAGGTCGGTGCCCTTCTTCTGGGAGAGGCCGCGCATGATCACCTTCATCTGGCCGTCGTTGAAGAGGCCGGTGAGCGAGAGGATGCCGGGAGCCACGCTGGCCGTCTGGGCACCCCGGTTCGGGTTGTTGAGGATGGCGTCAATGCTGTTGCGATCGATGGCGGTGTCTCCGCTGCGGGTGCCCGCCGTCGAGATGTTGGTGACGCTGCTGTCCGGCGAGGAGATGCCGGGCACCGCAGGACCGGAGAAATCCGCGCCCACGCGGGTCGCGCCGCTGCCGATGGTGCCACCGGTGGCGACCAGCTCGCCGTTGCTGCTGGTGAAGGGACCGATGATCCAGTCAAAGCCGAGCTCCTCGCCGTTCTCCTGGGAGATTTCGACGAACTTGGTGGTGATCTTGACCTGCTTCGGTTGTTTCTCGGTGCTGGCGGTCACGAGCTGCTCCACCTTGTCGAGTTCGGTGGGAGTGTTCGTGACGAGCAGGACGCCGTTGCTGCTGAGGGTGGCGGAAGTGCCTTCCGGGAAGGCGATACCGGATTGCATGAGCAACTCCTTGATCGGCTTGCGGGCCACCAGCTTGGCGGCTCCACCGCCTGCGGCGGGTTCCGCGAAGGGGTCCACCTCGCCGCCACCGGCGGCTCCGCCACCACCGCCTTCGAGCGAGGTTTGGAAATCCGGTGGCACGGAGAAGGTGCGGGTGAAGATGTCCTCTCCCGTCTCGGTCTGGGGAACGAGGGTGACCGCGAAGTCGTCCACCTTGTAGCGGAGCTTGGTCTGGTCACAGATGTATTTGAGGGCCACGGAGAGCGGCACGTTGCGGACGCGTAGCTCGCGGACCCGGAGGGTGCCCGGATCGGCACCGGCGGCGGGAAGCGCCTCGGCTCCCTCGGCGGGGAGCGCTTCAGCGCCCGCATCCGCAGCCCCGGCGACGGGGTTGGTGGCGCGCGGACGGCGAACCACGAAGTTCACGCCCTTGCGGGCCGGATCCAACTCGAGGGTGTCGAGTTCGGCGGAACGCAGACGGAGGAAGTCGATGGCCTCCTCGACGGTGGTGTCCTCGAAGTCGATGCGCGGAATGATGATGCGCTTGAGTTTCTCGGTGATGTAGGCGACGCCGCCGGTATCCTGAGGGCCTCCGGTGCGGCCGGGATCGAAGGAGGGCGCGTCGGCCGGGACGGAGAGTTCCCATGCCGCGTCCACTTGGGCGAGAAGCTCGGCACGGGTGTGGTCGTAAGCGGCGCGGTAGTAATCGGACTTGGCGGCGGCGATGCGCTCCATGCCGCGGCGGGCGGCGGTGTTGTAGGGATCGATGCGGAGCACGTTCTCGTATTCGCGCTTGGCGGCATCGTATTTGCCGAGATTGTAGTTGCCCTCGGCGGTGTAAAGCGTGCGGCGGACCTTGTCGACGTTCTGGGTGTGCTCGTAGGTCAGCGCGGGATTGGTGCGGATCGGATCATCGAGGTAACCGAGTTCACGCTTGGCCTCGGCGTTGTTGGGGTCCACGGCGAGGACGCCTTCGAGCAGGGTGCGGGCCTCAGCGTATTTGCCGACCTTGCGGTGCTGCATGGAGAGGGCGACGCTGGCATCGCTGAGATGTTCGGTATAGCTCCGGCGGCGGTCCGCGAACATCGGCGCGTCCGGCACGCGTTGGAGCGCCTGGGTGTATTTGTCCACGGCCTGCTGGTAATCCCCCTTGGCGTAGGCTTCGCGGCCCTCGGCGAGGAGGCGGTCGCCTTCGGCGACGGCGTTCTGGCGGCGGATCATTTCGCGTTCCGCGAGACCGCTGTATCCGTAACTTCCCTCCCCGGCATTCGCCACGGTGATGATGACTGGCATGGTGGCTGCCGCAGCCATCAAGGCGACGGCGGTGCGGCTCGATCGATACATGGGCGTTTTTTGCATGGTGGGCTGCGCGTTTCTGGCGATGTTTTTGAGGTTTGGGAAGTGTTTTTTGGCTAAGGTCACGGGTTTCCGGAACCGGGCATGGCACCCTTGTTGATCTCGATGGTCTTGCGGCTGCCATCGGCATCCGGATACTCGACGGTGACTCCGTTCGGCGTGACCTTTTTCAGGAGGTAGTCCTTCTTCGGCGAATCAGGGGGCAGGGCAAAGGCGGTGTTTTCCTCGACCTTGAACTCCTTGCCGCTCATTCCGAGGGCCTCGAGCGAGAAGATCGCGGAGCGGTCGAACTGGAGGAACTCGTTCATGCGCTCCTCGGAGAGAGGCGAAGGCAGTTCGTAAACGGTGCCCTTCTTGTTGGGCTTCTGGTCCTCGATGCGGACGTAGGTGACCTCCATCTCGAGATTGATCTTCTTGTTGAGTTCCTTGCGGACCTCCGAGCCGAGGAGCTTGAAGCGGTTGGCCATGGGCTCCTTGGGGAAGAACAGGCCTTCGGGCTTGATCATCTCGCCGGCGGGCACCTTGTTGTTCCGGCGCTTGGAATCGGTGTAGCTGAAGGGGAATGCGCCGTCGGAGCCGAAGCCGGGGCGAATGGCCCAGGCGAGGGATTCGTCCTTCACGTACATCAGTTTGGCGATGAGCTGGGGATGGGAGCGGTTGTTGTTCGGATCGGTCTTGGCGTTGAACTCGTCGATGTTCGAATAGCCATCGGAGTCCGGATCGCGCTGCGGGGAATCGGCGAAACCGGGGTCGAGCCGGTTTTCAAGCCACCAGGTGTTGGGGATGGACGCATGGACGGGAGCGTCCTTGAGCAGGTCGACCGGGGTTTCCGGTTCGCTGCTCTTGATGAAGAGGGCGATGCCGGTGAAGAGGTCCACGGGGCGTTCGCCGTCGAGCGCCTGGGTCCAGGAGCGGTCGAGTTTCATGGATTGGAGGGCCTTGGGGATGCGGTCCGCACCGGAAACGGCGGCGTTGTTGTTGCCGGCCCCCTTGAGACCCGCTCCGAAGTCCGCTTCGACTGCGGCGAACTTGGACCACCCGAGGTAGGCCAGACCGAGAGCCACCAGCACGGTTCCGCCGAGCGCGACTTTTTCGTAATTCTTGGAAATCCAGGACATGACTGCGGATTGGGCTTGGAATCGGGATTAAGGAAGCTTCTTGGCGGGAAGGAACTGCATGAGGTCGAGCCTGAGGAAGACGAGCAACTCCTCGTTGCCGAGCACCTGGGCCAGGATGCGGCTGGAATCGGCCGGAGCCGGGGCGGGAGCGGCGGTTTCCGCGGGCTTGGCCTCGGCTGGCTTGGCATCGTCGCCGGGGAGGACGAATCCGCCGAAGGCCTCGGTGGTGGCCGGGGCGGCGGCCGCCGCAGCGGGTTTGTCGAACTTGGCGTCGGCGGCGCGGGGCGGGTCCTTCTTCGCGTTGGTGACCCGGAGCGAGCGGACCACGAAGTAATGACCGCCGGATTTCGCGATGGCGGAGAGGAAGGGCCTGACGGATTTCTCGGGAGCCTGGAAGGCGATTTCGAGGGGCAGCGGGCGGGCGATGGCGGAAGCGTCCGGTGTGAACGGACGGCCTTGTTCCTCCGGGAGAGGCGGACGATGGAGGTTCTTCAACTCGGAGGCACCGGACTCGGCGAGGGCGAGCATCAGGCTCTCGATGCCGGAGAGTTGGTAGCCGAGAATGCCGGTGGCGTTGCCCGGAGCCAGATTGGTCTTGTAGTTCTCAAAGCCACAGAAGAACGCGTCCGGCACGGTCGTTCCCGCATCCTCGAAGGCCTTGCGGATCTTGTCGTTGGACGCCTTGAGGCGATTGGTGAAATCCTCCGGGGAGACGTTCTTGATCTCCGCCGGGCGGAATTTGGCGAATGCGGCCTGGAGCGATTCCAACTCCTTGCGGTATTCATCGAGGGCCTTCTTCTTGGCGTCGAGGTTCTCGCGCTTCGGATAGAGGGGAAGACGCTCGAAGGTGGAGGCCTCCTGCGCGGCGGACTCGAAATCCGCCTTGGCGGCCTCGTATTTGGCGGCGCCTTTGGAGCCTGCCAGGAACAGCACGACGACCCCGGCGAGGGTTCCACCACAGAGGGCCACGAGAAACTTGTTATCCTTGAACCAACTCATATATCGGACGGGAAGGTGATTGAAGACCTCACTTGATGACGACCTCGCGGGCCAGAGGCAGGGTGATTTCGAAGGGCTGGGCGAGATCCCCGCTGTTGGCGGAAACCGAGGTGATGGTCATGATCTTGCCGAGGTTCTGGTCATCCAGAAGATCCACGGAGCGCTTGGGATCCTTGGCATCGGGGATGGAGAAACGGAAGCTGGCCGACTTCTCGCGGAGATGTTTGAGCAATTCGGTGACCAAGCCCTGGCTCTTGGGGTTTTCCCGCCAGTATCCCTTGATGCGGACGGCGTTGGCGGTGACGGCGGCAGGTGCTGGTGCGGCTCCCTGGTTTTTTCCCTTCACCGGTTGGGCAGGGGCCTCGATGCGGATGTCAGCCAACCCGGAACCGCCGTATGCGGTGGTGGCGAACTCGGGTTTGACCACGGATTTGCCGTTAGGGTTCTTCTTGGCGTCGTAGGCCGGGTCAAGCGCCTTGGCCGGATCGTAGTCGTGGATCGGCTCGAGGTCGGTCAGCCAGATGGCGTCGCTGGCGAAGGCACCCCGGACTTCGGCAAGCAGGTCCATCCACAGGGCGTGGTCGGATTCCGCGCCGGTGTAGCCGTCGGCGATCTGGCGGAGGGCGGCCTCCTTCTTGAGAAGTCCGTCGATATCCGCCTTCACAGGCGCGAGGCTGTCGCGCTGTTCCATCATGGTGCGCGCGAAATCCGCGGCGTTCTTGCCGGCGAGGTATTGGAAGGCGGCCCAGGCACCGGTGCCGAGGAGCAGGGCGGCGGCGGCGGCGATGAAGAAGGGTTTGCGGCGGTCCGCGGCGCGGGATTGCTCGACGACCACGGGGACGAGGTCGATGTTGATCTCCGACTTGCCGATGCCGCGGAGGCCGAGGCCGACGAGCTCACCCATGAGATGGCCCTCGCGCTGGACGACGGAGGGCTCCACGCCCTTGCCGATGGAGACGTTGCGGACTGGATTGAAGTACTCGACGGGGAGGTTGAGCTTTTCCTGGAAGAATTCGAGCGTGTAGGGGAGGTTGGCTCCACCGCCGGCGAGGAGGATGCGGCGGGGGGCGCTGCCACCGTGCTGGCTGCGGTAATAGTTGGTGGTGCGGGCGATCTCGGCGGGCAGGCGGCTGAGCGCGTTGCGGATCACCATGGCCAGCGCAGCGACGGATTCATCGAGCTGTTCAGTATGGCCGCCGCCGAGGGCGACGAGGCCGTTGGAGACCTTTTGGTGCTCGGCCTCGCCGAAGGAGACGTTGTATTCCTTGGCGATGGCCGCCGTGACGGAGGCACCGCCGATGGCGATGCTGCGGGTGAAGAAACGCTTGCCCTCGATGTAGAGGAGGTTGCTGGTCTTGGCCCCGATGTCGATGAGGAGGATGGGCTCGTCGGGGTGGCCGTAGGTGGAGCGGAAGGCGTTGTAGATGGCCATCGGGGCGACGTCCACCTCGCTGGTTCCGAGGCCGCTGTCGTTGACCGCGCCGTTGATTTCGTCGAGCGCGTCGCTCTTGATGGCGACGATGACGACCTCCTTGTCGGTGGCTCCTTGGATGAGCTCGTAGTCCCAAACCACCTCGTTGAGGGGAAACGGAACGTGCTGCTGCGCCTCGAAGGTGACCAACTGCTCGATGTTGTCATCCTGCAGCGGCGGTAATTTCACGAAGCGCGTGAAGACCGCCTGGCCGGAGATGGCGTAGCGGGCCTTGGTCTTTCCGACCTTGAGACGCTGGACGAGATCGGCGATGGCGACGCGCGTCTGGGCGATCCGCGAGGCGTCCATCGAGGGGTCCGCGACGACGGAGTCCGAATCATATGCCTTGAGAACCAGGCCGCCGGTTTTCGAGACTTCGAAGACGGCCATGCCGATGCGCTGGGAACCGATGTTGATTGCGACGGTAGTCTGGGGATCAGCCATGATGCGGAAATGATGGGAAATGAATGCGGAGGCGGGTTCGAATGACGATCTGCGCTGGCTCCGGCGGGTCAGTCCTTCTCGGCGACTTCCGCGTAACGATCCCACCACATGTTGCTGAAGGGAGTCTCGTCCTTGTTGAGAAGGGGCACGGAATCGCTGCGGGAAATCTTGTCGGAGGCGGCGTTCCACCAGCCGACCTTGAACTTGGTGGTCTCCGCGGCGACTTTCTCGCCATTGACGAGGACCTCGTAGCCGACGGCCTCGACGGCGCTCTTGCCGCCCTTGTCGGTGCCGGTCAGGCGCTTGAGCGAGGCGGGGGAAAGGTAAACCGAAACGTAGATCTCCTCATCCAGCGGGACGTTCACGTGCTCCACATCCTTGGTGAGGAGGAGCATGGTGCTGGGTTTCTCGGGGTTTTTCACCGCGACATACCATTTCACCGTAAGGCGCTCGCAGGTCTTGGATTTCGGCTCCGGGGCCAGCGAGATCTTGAGCATCGTCTCGATCTCGAGCCAGTCCTTCGGTTTGAAGCTCTTCTGCTTGCCGCCGCTGAATTCCGGCGAGGGAATGTCATCAAACGAGGGCTTGGCACCTTCGACTTTGGCGGCCTGTCCGAGGGCGCTTCCAATCGAGAGACCGACGAGGATGGCTGATGCGGACAAAGAGAGGGTTCTTCGGAGCAGAACGTTCATACGGCTGGGGTTTGGCGGAGCCTAGGAAACCGCCTTTCGGGTTGACCAGAGAAAATCTCGGTTTTTGAAAAAAATCCGCGCCGCCGCACGTGGCGGGTTCGCGCCGATTCGCGCGAACGATTGACGTGGAGGGGGGCAGCGGGCATCACTCCGCCATGACGGACGAGCGATTCCAAGTGACCGCGGGGAAGCCCTTGGTGGTGGGGAGTTTCGGCGGCGCGGATGATCTGCGGGCGGCCGATGCATCGGGGTTGTCCGGTGTGTGCGACATCGCCGAAATCCGGCTGGACCTGCTCGCAGCGGCCTCCGGGGGCGCGGAGCCGGCTCCCTGGCGTCATTTGCGGGGCATGATTCCGCTGCTTTTCACCGCCCGGAGCCCCGAGGAGGGCGGCGCGCGCGCGCTCACGGATGCCGGGCGCGTGGAAATGCTTGAGGACGTGCTCGACGACGCGGCCTGCATCGACATCGAGGTGGCGAGCCTCGCCGGCATGGCCGGGCTCGTCCGGGAACTCGCCGCCAGAGGGCTCCCATGGATCGCCTCGTTCCACGACTTTGAGACGCTGCCCGAAACCAAGGCGCTGGAGGATGCCGCCGGTTCCGCGCTGGCCGCGGGCGCCGCCGCATTCAAGGTGGCCGCACGCGTCCACGGCCCCGCGGATCTCGCGCGGCTGGCGGATTTCCAACTCGCGGACCACGGCCTTCCCACCGCCACCATGGGCATGGGGCCGCTCGCACCCGTCTCGCGGCTGCTGTGCGCGCAGTGCGGCAGCGTGCTGAACTACGGCTTCATCGGGAGCACCCCGACCGCTCCCGGCCAGTGGGATGCGGCGTTGCTGAAACTGGCCGTATCCCGGCTGGAGCCGTTCCGTCTCTAACCGACCACCTCGACGGGCGCGTCCGGCAGGGCGTTGAGGAAGGCCTTGCCGTAGCGTTTCGTGAGGATGCGGTTGTCGAGGATGCAGACCAACCCGTGATCACGCTCGGTGCGGATCAGGCGGCCGACGCCCTGGCGCAGCTTGAGGATCGCCTCCGGCACGGAGTATTCCATGAAGGGATTCCCGCCCGCCGCCTCGATGGCTTCCAGCCGCGAGGCTGTTAGAGGATGGTCGGGCACGGCGAAGGGCAGGCGCGTGACGATCACGTTGGACAGCGCCTCACCGGGGACGTCCACACCGGTCCAGAAACTGTCCGTGCCGAAGAGCACGCTGTGCGTGTCCTTGCGGAATTCCTCGATCATCCGGTGCCGCGGCATGCCCTCGCCCTGCATCAGGACGCGCCAGCCCTGCTTCTTGAAAAACGATTCCAGGCGCAGCGCCGCATCGCGCATCGTGCGGTAGCTCGTGAAGAGCACGAAGGCGCGGCCCTCGCTTTCCAGCACGGACTGGCGGATGCCCTCGGCGAGCGCCTCGTCGTACTTTGGCGTGCCTGGATCGGGCACCGACTTGTGGATGCGAACGCGCATCTGTTTCTGATAGTCGAAGGGGCTGCCGATGCACAGTGCGCGGGCATTCTCCGCACCCACGCGGCCGCGGAAGTAGCCGAGTTTCGGATCGCCCACACCGAGCGTGGCACTGGTGAGGACGAGGCTTTTCCCGCCGCCGAAGAGCAGCGGGCGCAGGCGGTCCGCCACATTCACCGGTGCGGCGTGCAGGCTGTATTGCGTCTCGTCGCGGCCGCCGCGCTCCACCCAGTAAACGCTGTCGTCCTCGGCCTGGTCGAGGAAGGCCGCCACCGATCCATGCGCCTCGCGCAGCCTCCGCGAGGCGTCCTGGAGTTCGGAGCGGGTGGTCTCGCCCTCCACGTCCGCGGCCAGCGCGTCGATTTCCTGCCACAGCCTGCGCAGCGGTTCCGCGATGCTGTTAGGAACGACCTCGGGCTCCCGCACACGGCATTCCTTGGAGAAATTCCCGAACTTCGAAACATCGCCCACCTGATGGAAAAAGCGGTCGGCGGCGATGATTGCCTCCTCCACCGCCACCATGGCGGAGGCCTTGCGGAAGGACTTGAGCAGCCCCTTGCGCGTCTTCGGATGGTAGAGCCGCTGGAGATCGAAGCGCAGCCCGGCCTGGGACACGCGCAGGCCCAACTGGACGGCCGCCACCTGCTCGATGGTGTGCGCCTCGTCGAGCACCGCGAAGTCGTTGGGAAACAGGAAACCGCCCGGTTTTTTCGCATCCTCCTCCTCGTCCGGCTCCAGCTCGGTGTTGAGCAGCGCGAAGAACAGCGTGTGGTTCACCACCACCAGCTTGGCATCCGCCGCGGCCTTGCGCGCCTCCTGGAAAAAACAGTTGCCGCGCGGGCCGCAGTTTCTCGCCGTGCACAGGTGCGCCTCGCTGCACACCTGCAGCCAGACCTTCATCTGCGGCTGGAAGTCCAGGTCGCTGAGCGTGCCGTCGCGCGTCGCCTCCGCCCAACGGCGGATCGCCTCCAGCTCGTCGTTTTCCGAGCCGGTGAAAAGGTCGCCCGATTGTTCGAGCGCGCGCCTCAGCCGCAGCGGGCACAGGTAATTCTGGCGGCCCTTGAGCAGCACCGCGGGCAGCTCGAGGTCCACCAGTTTCCTGACGATCGGGATGTCCTTGCGCACGAGCTGCTCCTGCAAATTGATCGTGTGGGTGGAAATCACGCCCTTGCGGCCGGTATCCAGCGCGAAGCGGGCGGCCGGCAGCAGGTAGGCCAGGGATTTCCCCACGCCCGTGCCGGCCTCGGCCACCAGCGGATGCGATTTCACGAAAGCCTCGGCCACCGCCACCGCCAGCTCCTGCTGCTGCGGTCGGTAGGCGAAATCCCGCGATTTCGCGAGGATGCCCTTCGGCGAAAACGCCTCCCGCACCGCGTCGCAAAACCCGGGCACCGGCTGGCCTTCCGTCAGGGAAATCATCTCCCGCGCATCGCATCCGGCATTCGCCCCGCTGCCAAGCCGCAAGTTGGCCGCCTCCACAACACGCTCGACACCCCCGCCCCGCCGCCGCCAATCTCCGCGTCACGCGGCCGTCCATGAATTCCCTCCGCAAACCAGCCCCGGGCTTTATCCGCAGCCACGCCGGAAGCCTCCTCCTCATCCTCGCGCTCGCCGCCCTGGGTGCCGGTCTCTGCGCCTTCCTCGTCCCCCGGGAAATCCTCGCCGTGCGGCAATACCTGCTCGGCTTCCCCGACGCCGACGCCCAAGCCCACCAGGCCCGCCCCTGGATCCTCGGCGCACTGTGTTTCCTCCCCGCCCTCGCCGCCTGCGCCTATGCCTGCGGCGGCACTCTGGACCGCTACATCACCCGCCGTTTCCTCGTTATCTTCGCCATTTGTCTCGCCGCGCTTTCCACCATCTGGCTGCTCATCGATCTCGCGGACCACATCGCCGATTTCCGCCGGACGCCGGACGTCACGGCCACCATGGCCTATTACTACGGCACCCGCCTGCCCGCCATCCTGCTGCTGCTCCTGCCCTACAGCCTGCTGCTCGCCCTGCTCGAGTCGCTCGGAAAACTCTCCACCAACCGCGAGGTCATCGCCATGATCCAGTCCGGCCGCGGCGTGCTGCGCATCACCCTGCCCCTCATCATGGCCGGCGTGTTCTGCACCCTGCTCACCCTCGGCATGAACTACCACTGGGCTCCCGTCGCCGAGGGCCGGCAAGCCGAAATCCTCGAGGAAACCAACGGCACCGAGGCCACCGAAGCCTCGAACGTGCTCTACCGCAACCGCGTGAACCGCCGCCTCTGGATGGTCGGTGCCTTCCCGCGCGACTACCAGAAAGGCCGCCCGCTCGCCGGAGTCGAGGTCACCACCACCAACGACAACCAGCTCATCGAGTCACGCCTCACCGCCAGCCACGCGCTGTGGAACCGCGAAACCCGCCGCTGGACCTTTGAAAACGCCATTGTCAGCCGTTTCGCCCCCGGCAGCCCGCCGGTGTTCGAGAAATCCGAGGGTCCTCTGACCATCGCCGGCTGGCCCGAGACGCCCCTCCAACTCATCAAGCCCGGACTGAGCGCCGAGCACCTCGGCATCCCCGATCTCAACGCATGGCTCCTCGCCAACCAGCTCAACCCGCAGGCGGCCGATCCCTCACCCTACCTCACGCACTGGCACTACCGCTGGGCGCTCCCCTTCACCTGCCTGGTCACGGTGCTGCTCGCCACACCGCTCGCCATTCATTTCTCCCGCCGCGGAGCCGGCGGCGGCGTCTTCCTCGCCGTGGTGCTCTCCGCCCTCATGCTGCTGGTCAACACCATCGTCCTCGCCTTCGGCGAAGCCGGCACCCTCCGCGCCGTGCTCGCCGCATGGCTGCCCAACGCCGCATTCGCCCTCCTCGGCATCTACCTCTACCGCCGCCGCATCACCGGCCGGCCGATCTACCGCTCACTCCGCAAGCTCCTCCCCTCCGACGGGGACTGAGCCCGAATCCGGAATTCCCCCGTTTCCAATCCCACCGCCCCATGGCCCTCGCAGAATCCTGGCACGTCCGCTCCCGCTCCCGCGAATGCGCCGCCTCCCGGCGCGCCTTCAACGATGGCGAAACCATCGTCACCGCCCTCTACCCGGACCCCGAATCCTCCGGCTATCTCCGCCGTGATTTCTGCCTGGAGGCCTGGAACGAACTCCCCGCCGACGCGGAAAAACCCTTCTCCTTCTGGAAGACCACCTTCAGTGCTCCCGCCGGAAACGACAGCCCCGATCCCATCGAAAAACTCAGCCCCGAGGAAATCCTCCACCGCCTCGTCGAGGAGGACGAGGACCACACCGAGAACACCCGCTACATCCTCGCCGTCATGCTGGAGCGCCAGAAACTCCTGCGCGAGACCGACAGCCAGCGCACCCCCAACGGCATCCTCCGCGTCTACGAACACCGCAAGACCGGCGAGGTCTTCCTCATCCGCGATCCGGACATCCCGCTCTCCCAGGTGGAGTCCGTGCAGAACGAGGTCATCGTCCTCCTCGAAAACAACGGCCGCATGCCCCAGCCGGTCATCGAGGAAGCGCCGGCGGAAACCGCAGCCGACGAAATCACCGAAAGCCCGGAACCCGCCGCAGAATCGGAAACAAGCGCCCCGCTCGGCGACACCGAACCGGACGAAGCCGCCGAAGCATCCGAGGAGGAATGATTTCGCGGAATGGTTGACGGCTCGACGCTCCTGCGCTGGATCCCATCAGAGCTTCCCCGCCAAGCCATGTGGGAACGCCTCCTGGATGCCTTCGCCCTGCCCGTGTTCCAGTTCCACCCTTGCGCGATCAAGCTGCCAATGGTATCCAAATTGGCATGAGCATTACCATCACACTTGGCAAAGCCGGACGTCTTGTCGTGCCCAAGGCGATCCGCGACAGCCTCGGGCTGCACGAGGGCAGCCGCCTGAAACTGGAGGTTCAAGGGGGTAAACTCCAGGCGGCACCCGAGCCGGACCCGGTGAGGATTGAGACGAAAGACGGGTTTCCGGTGATTCAAAGCGGCCCGCCATTGAAGCGCGGAAGCATTGTCCAGGCCATCAAGGCGGAGCGCGACGCTCGTGACCAACGGACCGTCCCGCACCCGCTGCCCTGATGCCATCCGCTCTCGATTCCTCGGTCATCGTGTCCGCTCTCTGCGCGGGCGATCCCGACCACCATGCCTGCCGCAAGGTGCTGCTTGCCAGTCGCCATTCCGTATTCGCACACGCTTTCACGGAAACCTTCAGCACCCTCACGGGCGGCCGCCTCGGATTTCGCGTCCCTGCTTCGGACGCCGCCAAGATGCTCCGCCAACAGATCGCTCCGAAGCTTTCCAACATCATGCTCGACGAGTCCGACCTCCTCGCGGCCTTCGAGGAAGCCGAACCACGCGGAGTGCGTGGCGGAGCGATCTACGATTATCTGCATCTCATCGCAGCACGCAAAGCCGGAGCAAAACGGTTCTACACCCTCAACCTGAGTGATTTCCTCTCTTTCCACCGCCCCGGAGATCCGGAAATTCTCTCTCCCTGAATCCAACATGAAACCGCAGGCTCCCATCCTCGCCACCATCCGCCAACTCAACTGATTCCCCTCCCATGCTCGACGGCTCACTGCTCCTGCTCGGCCTCTCCGGCCCGGAACTCACGCCGGAGGAAGCCGCCTTGTTCCGCAAACTCCAGCCCGCGGGCTACATCCTCTTCACCCGCAACATCGTCTCTCCGCAACAAACCCGGAAACTCACCGATGACCTCCGCGACCTTTCCTCAGACCTCCCCATCCTCGCCATCGATCAGGAGGGCGGCCGCGTCACCCGCACCAAGGACATCGCCCCCGCCGCGCCATCGCCGCCGGCCCTCGCCGCACGGAAGGATTTCGGGAAAATCGCCGACGCCGCGGCGCTCACCGGCGACCTGCTGCGTTTGCTCGGCTTCAACCTGAACTTCGCGCCGGTCCTCGATCTCGACCATTTCCCGGAAACCCAAAACGCCCTGCGCGGCCGTTGCTGGGGCCGCGATCCGCAACGCGTGATCGACTACGCCGGCCACTGGAACCGCTGGCTGCGCAAACGCCACATCGCCAGCTGCGCCAAACATTTCCCCGCAGGCGGCCGCGCTCTATCAGATCCGCACCACGACCTGCCGTCCGCCCCGGCCACGCTCGAAGAACTGCTCCGCGAGGACGTCATCCCCTACACCGCGCTCATGCCGGAACTCGACGCCGTCATGCTCGCCCACGTCGAGTTTCCCAACATCGATCCGGATTTCCCCGCCTCCCTCTCGCCGCGCGTCATCCGCCGCTTCCTGCGCGACCAGCTCGGCTTCGACAAGCACCTCGTGCTCACCGACGACCTCGACATGGGCGCCATCACCACCCGCTACGGCCGCGGCGAGGATGTGAAACTCGCCATCACCGCCGGCAACGACCTCGCCATGATCTGCCACCGCACGGACACCGCGGAAGCCGCCGCCCGCGCCATCGCCGGGCTGCCCCGCTGGATGACCGAGGAGGCGCGCGACCGCGTGGAGCGCTTCCGCCGGAAAAAACTCCACGGCCCGCTCGTCTGGTCGGACCGGAAATGGGAGGACACCCGCAACGCACTCGCCAGCCTCGCCGCGGAATTCCCGGAGGAAACCGGCACCGCGAACCACAGCCCGGTGCAGGAGTATTGAGACCCGGCCATCCAGGAGAGTCTCTGGACCCGCGGCCCCGCCACGGAATGCCGCGCGCGAAGATCGGGCACACCCGGAGGATCAACCCAAGGGCGGAACCGCCCGCGTGAACCGGGAATGGCCAGTCGTTGCAATCCGCCACCCGACCCGTTTGACGTTTCGGGCGATTCTTTCCCGCCGCTTGGCGCGATGTCACAGCCCGCCACAAGAGGGACGAGCAACATACCGGGTCTGGGTTTCATGGCAGCACACAAAAATTTGACATGGCGAAAACTGGGTGCCCAGAGCGAAGCGAGCGCAAGCCGGGTGCTGGGAGTTTTTTCCAAATCTCTCCGGGTCCGCGTCCAAGCGGGAATCGGCTTCACATTTCCCCCGGGCCGACTAAGTCCGCGGCGTGTCCTGGCTGCTGCTCACCCTTGCGTCCGCGTTTCTGCTCGGACTTTACGATTATTTCAAGAAGGTGGCGCTCCGCGACAACGCGGTGCTGCCGGTGCTCTTCGGCAGCGTGGCGGCCGGTGCGGTGGTCTGGCTGCCTTTCATCGGGTGGTCGGTGCTTTCCCCGGAAACCCTGCCCGCCGAGGCCCTTCGCGTCTCCGGAATCACCCCGCGCGAGCACCTTCTGCTCTTGGGAAAGGCGCTTCTCGTCGGCACATCCTGGCTGTGCGGCTACTTCGGCATCAAGTCGCTCCCGCTCTCCATCGCCACGCCGATCCGGGCAACCGGACCACTATGGACGATCTCGCTGGCCGTCCTGCTGTTTGGTGAAACGCCCACCCCGAAGCAATGGCTGGGCGTGGCGGTCATCCTGGTTTCCTTCTTCGCCTTCACCTTCGTCGGCCGCCGGGAAGGCATCCATTTCCACCGGAACAAGGCGGTGTTCTTCATGATCGGCGCCACACTGCTGGGGGCGCTCTCGTCACTTTACGACAAGTTCCTCCTTCAGAACGCCAGCCTCACGCCCTGCCAGGTGCAGGCGTGGTTCACGGTCTATACGAGCGTGATTCTCCTGCCGCCGCTGTGGCTGTGGAGGCGGCAGAAAAACCGCCACGCGTTCCATTGGCATTGGGCGATCCCGGTGATCGGCATCACGCTGCTCGCGGCGGACATCCTTTATTTCACCGCCATCGCGCAGCCTGACGCCCTGATTTCGCTGATTTCGCCGGTGCGCCGCACCTCGGTGATCGTGTCCTTCCTGCTTGGGATCTTCCTGTTCAGGGAAAAACACATCCGCTCGAAGGGTGCGTGCATCGCGGGCATCATCACCGGGGTCATTCTGCTGTCCTGAGCCGAACGCGGCCGCCAGGGTCAATAGCGGTAGTGGCGGCGCGGCGGGCCGTAGTAGCCGTGATGGTAGTGGTGATGGTCGTTGTTGTCGTTGGCCAGCGCATAGCCGAGCAAGCCCGCGGCGGCGGCACCCGCCACGGCGACTCCGGGATCGACGGATTGGACCGGACGGCCCGCCGCGTCATAGGTGGTCATGCAACTCACGCTGGAACCGATGGCGGCGATGGTCAGCGCCAGCAGGGAACCGCGAAACAACCGGGTGATGATGGATTGGTTCTTCACGACTCAATGGACGCACCGGCGCGGCGAATATTCAACGGGCTTCGCAAAATTTTCCGCGGCCTGCGCTCAGGCGACGGGAGGCGGGGCGAAGCCGTCGCGGTAAGCACGGCGGACCAGGAGTCGGGTGGCCTCCTCATCGTTGGTGAACGAGAGCGAGGGTTTGTCCCAGCGGAGTTCCTGGCCCGGGAAGCGGGAAGCCTTGACGGCGAGCTGGGTGGCCTCGGTCATGCGGATGCCGTCCTTGAAAGCGCCGTGGAGTTCGGTTGTTTGCCCGAGGCAGGCGTCCACCCAGGCATGCCAGTGGTTGATTTTGGGAAACTCCGGCAGGCCCGGCATCCTGGTGCCGGCGGTCATTTTCCCGTCCCGCCAGATTTCCAGCCGCCCTTCGGCGCTGAGGCAGAGCAGGCCGCCCTCGCAGAGCACGATGGTCATGTTGTTGCTCGGATACTTCCCGGCGGGCAGGCCGAGCGCCGCGCGCGACGGGGCTTGGGCAGAATCGCTGTAATGGATGGCGAACTGCGGGCGCGCGAACGTTTCCGAAGGCACCGCGTAGGTGAGGGTCGATTGGCAGGGATGGCTGTGGAAAAGCGGATTGGGCGATGGAACGCAATGGGTTTGCACCGCGGAGGGCGAGAGCAGCTCGGGGTAGGCCAGGAAAATCACATCCAGCACGTGGCAGCCCCAATCGCCGAGGCCGTTGCTGCCGTAGTCCCACCATGAACGCCAGACGACTGGCGCGATGCCCTCGCGGTAAGGCGCGTCCTCACAACCGCAGAGCCAGAGGTTCCAGTCGAGGTGGGAAGGCGGCGGGACGGGCTCGCCGACTTTCCGGTCATAGTTGAAATAGTCGCGTTCGTTCGGCGAGTTCACCCAGACATGGGCCTCGATGGCCTTGCCGAGCATCCCGCCGCGCAGGATTTCCACGGCGGCGCGGCGGCCGGCGCTGGCCATCCGCTGGTTGCCGAGCTGGGTGATGCAGTCCGGCCGTGCGGCGAGGGCCTTCTCCATCATCGAGAGCTCCTCAAGCTGGTGGACCAGCGGCTTCTGGCCGTAAACGTGCTTACGGCCGGCCAGCGCCGTGAGCATGATCGGCGCGTGGCTGTGATCGGGCGTGGCCACGATGACGGCGTCGAACTGGTCGCCGTGCTTCGAGAATGCCTCGCGGTAATCGCGGCAGGTGAAGGCCCCGGGATGATCTTTCGCGGCGGCGGCCAGCGCGTTGGAATCCACGTCGCAAAGGCCGGCGATCTCCACCATCGGATGGGCGGCGACCTGCCTGCGGTCGGTCTGCCCGATGGTGCCCATCGCGCCAATGCAGAGGACCCGGAGTTTTGAATTCGGGGAAACCGCCCGCAGGGACTGCGACCGCGCGATGGTGGACATGCCAAGCCCGGCGGCTCCCATGGTCCAAAGGAAACGGCGGCGATGGATCGGTGTCGGCATGGGCTGATGATACTCGGGGCGGACCGGCGGTCGTTCAATCCAATGGCAGGGTGTCGAGTTCCACTTCGAGGGTGGCGCGCTCGCCGGGAGCCAGGGTGATGGCATGCTCGCGGACGTTGCCGGATTCCACGCAGACCATTTGAAGGTACTCCTCATCGCCGAAGTCGGGCATGCGTTGGGCTTTGGCGATCCACGGGTTCCACACCACCGTGGAGAGCGAACCGGACTTGCGGACGCGGATGATGCGGCCGAGCGCGGGATCGACGATGTCCACGGTGGCGGCCGTGTCCTGATAGATGCGGTCGGTTTCCGCCGTGAACCGGATGGAGCCGGCCTCTTCGGTGAGCCGCTCGCCGAGGAGCTGGTCAAGGTATGAGGCACCTTGCAGCCCGCGCACCTCGGTGCGGTGGATGTCGCCGATCTGGAAATAGGTGTGCAGGCAGCTTTCGAAGGTGAGGTCCGTCGCGCTCGTGTTGGTGACGGAGAGTTCCAGCTTCAGGGTGTTGCCGACAGTCACGATGTAGTCCGCCTGGAAACCATCACCCTCGGGCAGGCGGAAGCGCAGCCTGACCGAGGCGTCCGGCAGGGCCGCGGTTTCCTGGAGGTCCCAGACGGTCACGCGCGCGAACCCGTGGAACGGCTGGCCCTCGCGCGCGCCGAACCAGGGAAAAATCACGGGCACCCCGCCGCGGATCGGTTTGCCGGGTTGAAACTCGCTGGCCTCGCTCATGAAGAGCAGTGGAGCGCCGCCGTTCTTCCGGAAACGGGTGACATGTGCGCCGTGAGGATGGATTTCCGCCTCGCTGGCGTCCGTGCGCACTTGGATCACCGGCATTCCGCCCGGGCCGCCGATCACGGTGACGCGGCCGGGGATTTCGTGGATTTTCAAGGACTCCATGAGGGGGCTATTTTTTCTTCCGCAGGAAGGGTGGGAGATCGAGATCCTCGCCTTCGAAGACATTCGGGGACTCGCCCTCGAAACGGCCGCGCGGCGTGGAGTCCAGCGAGAGTTCGCTTTGCGGTCCGGCGGCTTTGATGCCGAGCTTGAGCTTGGGAACTTCGGGTTCCGCGGCGGCCGCGGGAATCTGCTCCGCAACAGGAGCAGGCTCTTCGGTTGCGGGTTCCTCGGTTGCCGGGGCGGCGGTGGAATTCCACTTCGGAGCGGAGGTTTTCGGGCCGTTGCCGATCGTCCATGGCGTCACGCCGGGGGGCCGCTTTTTCGGGATTGGAGTGAATCCGGAGGATGCCAGATCGGTGGGCTGCAATTCCTCGTCCTCATCGGCATTCCCCGTCGATTCGGGTATTTCATCGGCGTCCCAGACATCCCGATCCTTGGCGGGAATCGAGTCCGCCATCACGCGGAACGGGGAATTCACCATTTCGGCCGGCTCTTCCGGCTCGGGAGGCTCGGGCTCCCAGGCATCCTCCACTTCGGGCTCCTCCGCCTTGGGTGGCTCTTGCTCGTCCAGTTCCCTAATCCCGTCATCCTCCAAGGTGAACGGCTCGAAACCCATGTTCGAAGTCCCTTCACCGGCGACCCGGAACGGCGATGGCCGCTCCTCGGGCTCGGCGAACGGGCGCTCATCCGAGAAAAGATCGAGCGCCGCGGCGACGGCCGGCGGGCCGGCGACCGCGCGGACGACCTTGGAGACCGGAGGGACCGGAGGAGGTTCCGCCGGAGAGAGCCGCGGCGGCTCGACCACGGGAATCTCAAGTGCTGGAGGCTCGGGTTCCGGCACCGGGGCCACGACGGCCTCCGGAAGAGGTGGCGGGGCGATAACCGGTGGCTTCTCCCGCCTCGGTGGCGTGAATCCCTGGCTGGGATCGAGCAACGGATTGTCCCGCGCCTGGCTCAGCGATTCGCGCGGAGCCATGGCGAGCGAATCTTCCGGCAGGGCGCTGATGAGAGTGAGGGAGAGGTTGTCGCCCATCGATGGATCCACCGCGGCGCCGAACAGGACGTGCGCGCGTTCAGGCACGAACTTTTGCAGGCGCTGCATGAGAAGCTCGATTTCGAAAAGCGTGAGATCCTCGCCACCGCAGAGGTGGACGAGCACCGTCTGGGCCTCCTTGAGAAGCGTGCCCTGATCGAGCAGCGGGCTGGAGAGCGCATTGCGGAGGGCCTTGATTGCGCGGTCCTTGCCGTTGGCGAGGCCGGAGCCGAAAAGACAACGCGAGCGGTTGGTGCGCAGCGCGCTCATCAGGTCGTCGAGGCCCACGTTGATGAGTCCGGGGCGCACGACCAGGCGGATGACGGCCTTGATCGACTCGCTGATCATGTGGTCCGCGGCGATGAAGGCCTCGTGGATGCCCTGCTTGGCGAGCACGAGTTCGCCCATGCGGTTGTTGTCGAAGGTGACGAGTGCGTTGGAAAGCACGGCGAGCTCGTTGAGGGAGGTTTCCGCCTGTTCGCGACGGCGCTTGCCCTCGAAGGCGAAGGGCATGGTGGCGAAAACCACGACGAAGGCCCCTTCCTCGCGGGCGATGCGGGTGACGATGGGTGCCGCGCCGGAACCCGTGCCGCCGCCCAGACCGGTGCACAGGAACACGATGCGCCGTCCTTTCAGCGAATTGCGGATTTGGTCCTCCGCCTCGAGCACCGCCTGGTGGCCTAGCTCGGGATCGCCCCCGGCGCCAAGGCCCTTGGTGAGGTTCACTCCGAGCTGGATCTTCTCCTTGGCGAGGCAGGAGGCGAGGGTGCGGACATCCGTGTTGAGCGCGAGGAGCTCCGCTCCTTCCATGCCGTCCAGCGCGATGCGTTCCAGCATGTTGGCTCCGGCACCGCCGAGGCCGATGATTTTGACGGCGGAGGTCGGAATCGTCTGCCGGGGATCGCGAGAGTAGGGGATCATGATGCTAGGGGATTGGAGATTTGAGATTTCAACCTTACTTGCCGAAGGGCCAGAACATGCGGCCGATCCTGCCAAGCAGGCCCGGCGGGGTGGCGCGCTCGGTCTCGAGAATCTGCGCGTAACGGATGAGGCCGATGGAGGTGGCGTAACGCGGGTCCTTGAAGCTCGCCTGGATGCCGCTGAGCTCCGGAAGTTCCGGGCGGTAAATGTCGCGGCCGAACACCTCGAAGGCGAGCTCGCTGAATCCACGCATCAGGCTAGTGCCGCCGGTGAGGAAGATGCCCGAGCCGATGGCCTCCACCGACCCGGCGGGCAGGCGCTGCCGCAGCAGCCTGAGGGTTTCCTCCAGCCGCTGGCGGATCACCTCGTTGAGCACGGCGCGGTTCACCTCCACTTCGGCATAGCCGCGGTCGTCGGTGAGTTTCGCGCTGCCGACCGAGCGCAGGGCGTCGGCCGAGGCGTCGCCCTCCTGGATTTTGAGCCGCTCCGCCTTGGAGAACGGCAGGCCGGTGACCAGGTGGATGTCATTGGTGATGTGGTCGCCGCCGACAGGGATGCAGCCGGAGGCGGTGATGGCCCCGCCGAGGTAGAGCGCGTAGTCGGTGGTGCCGGCTCCGATGTCGATGACGAGCGCGCCACTCTCGCGCTGCTCGCGGTCCAGCGCCATCTGGGCGGTGGCGATGGGCGAGAAGACGATGTCGTCCACCTCCAAAGGCATCTCGCGGACCAGCTTGATGCTGTTCTGGATGCGCGCTCCGATGCCGTGCACGATATGGAAGTCCGCCTCCACGGTTTTTCCGAAAAGGCCCACCGGGGAGGTCGGGTGTTCGAGTCCGTCGAGCCAGTAGCTGCGGACGATCGGGTGGATGTAAACGTGATCCTGCGGGATGTGGATGTCCCGGGCGATGGTGCGTGCCTCCTCGACGTGTTCGGGGGCCACGACCGGCTCGCCGTCCGGCAGGCGGAAGGTGCCGCGGTTGTTCACTCCCTGGATATGTGCGCCGGTCACGGCGAGGAACACACTGCCGATCTCCACATCGCTGGCGTCCTCGGCCTTGGCGAGCGCGTCCTTGAGGCAGGCGCGGGCTTGGGAGAAATCATAGATCTCGCCCTTCCTCACGCCGGCGCTCTTGGTCTCGCCGATGCCGAGAATCTTGACGGCGCTGTCCGCCTTCACCTCACCGACCACCAGGCAGGTCTTGCTGGTGCCGATTTCGAGACCGACGTGGATTTTCGTGCGACGGGCCATGGGGATCGGGAGAGTGGGCGTCAGTTGCGGTTGAGGAGGTTGCTGAGATCGCGGCTGCGGCGGTCATCGTCGGCCGGAGCCGTGGACGAGACCGGGATCGCGCGGGGTGCGACTTCGCCGTGCCGGGTGATGGGGATGTTGTGTTTGGGAATGAGGTTGATCGTGTCGATCGCATAACCTTTTTCCCCGGCGTGGTCCAGTGCCGCGCGGAGGCTGGCGATCTGGCGGGGATGATCGCCCAGGCTGAAGGTGGCGGATGTGCCTTGGCGGGTGACGAGGAGCAGCGACCAGGCATTCACCTGGCGGATCGATTCGATCCAATGCGGGGCCTCGGGATCGGCCTGATGAGCGGCCTCCAGCAGGGCGATGCAGTTTGCGAGTTCCGGCTGCTGGATTTTCCGCCCGGCCTGGATGGGATGCTCGGCGGAGGCGGGGAGTTCGAGAAACGGCAGCTTGGCGGCCTGCTCGACCTGGAGTTCCGGGCAGGGGTAGGCCACGCCCTGGGCGTCCACCACCATGGCTCCGGCGCGGCGGACGGCCTCCAGTCCGGCGGAGGGGCAGGAAATCCAGGCTTTGGGCGTGCGGGGCACGATCCGCACCACCAGCGTGCCCGGGAGGTGCCGCTCGACGCGGGCCTCGGCGATGGCCGGCAGTTCGCGCAACTTGCGGGCCGCCTCGTTGACCTGGACGTCGAAAAGGCTGGGGTTCGCGGCGAGGTCGATGCCCGCGACCGCGGCGACTCCAAGCTCGTCGATGGCAGGGTTCGCGTTGAGATCGATCACCTGCAGGCGGAAGTCCGGGTTTTTGTAAAACGCATGCTGGACACCGCGCCAGATCCCCCAGCCGATGCCGGCGAGCAGGCCGAGCACGCAGGCGATGCGGGCCGCTTTTCCGGCGACTTTGAGAAATCCGAACCAGGCGATGCGCGGCGAGATGACGCGGACCTGCAGCACGCTTTGGCGCGAGTGGCGGTGTCTGGTGGTTTTGCGTTTCATGGTGCGGATGGTGGCGGGGGTTTACTTGCCGCGCAGCGTGAACGAGAGCTCGGCGATCATCTTGCACAGTTCGGGAAATGGAATGCCGGCGGCCGCGGCGGACTTGGGCAGCAGGCTGGTCTCCGTCATGCCGGGGATGGTGTTGGCCTCCAGCACGAAGGGGCGGTTTTGCGCGTCCAACAGCACATCGACGCGCGAATAGATCTCCGCGCCGAGCGAGCGGTGGGCGGCGAGCGCGGCTTCCTGCACTGCCTTGGTGGTCTCCGCGTCGATGTCCGCCGGGCAGATGTATTGCGAGCCCTTGCCGCCGGAGAGCCAGGGATATTTGCTGGAGAAATCATACTCACCATCCGGCGGAATGATGTGCACGACCGGATAGGCGACGTCGTTGATGACGGGAACGGTGAGTTCGTAACCGGAGACGAATTCCTCCACGAGGATCTCGTTTCCATACTGCGCCGCATCCTCCATCGCGGCCATCGCCTTGGCGGCATCTTTCACGATGTGCACGCCCACGCTGGAGCCCTGGCAGGGGGCTTTCACCACGAACGGAACGGGGAAGGACGGCAGCCGGACGCCTTTGGAAACATCGATGATCTCGGACTTCGGCGTGGGGACGCCCGCGGCGACGAACGCGGCCTTGGCTAGGTTCTTGTCGAAGGCGCGGCGGCTGCTCTCGACGCCGGCTCCGGTGTAGGGCACGCCGAGATTTTCGAGCTGCGCCTGGAGCTGGCCGTCCTCACCGAAGGTGCCGTGGATCACGTTGAAGGCGAGGTCCGTGCCCGGCGGCAGGTCGATGGAGGCATTGGTGACGTCCACGCCGAAGGCATCGAGGCCGAGACCGAGGAGCGCCTTGAGCACGGCGTTTCCGGAGGCGAGCGATACCTGGCGCTCCGATCCGGGACCACCCATGAGGACTGCGATTTTCTTGTGGGAGAGCATGGTTAGAACTGGGGTTCGTCCTCGCCGAGGATCTTGACTTCGGTTTCCAGCTCGATGCCGCGTTCGTCGCGGGCCTTCCGCTGGATGGACTCAATGAGCTGAAGGATGTCCTTCGCGGTGGCGCCGCCGCGGTTGACGAGGAAGTTGGCGTGGACTTCGGAGACTTCGGCATGGCCGGAACCGGTCCCCTTGAGGCCGAGCGAATCGATGAGCAGGCCGGCGGGAACTTCTTCCGGGTTTTTGAAGGTGCATCCCGCGGAGGCCATGACCG
>Ga0114938_1000539_pt1 | contig 27927 bp, 20 predicted proteins | sample AshMeaBigSpring_FD_88675 | JGI IMG/M metagenome (GOLD analysis project Ga0114938, IMG submission 88675) | Groundwater microbial communities from Big Spring, Nevada to study Microbial Dark Matter (Phase II) - Ash Meadows Big Spring | ecosystem: Environmental > Aquatic > Deep subsurface >... | reverse complement strand
GGCCGGTCAGAGGTTGCGGATCAGGGCGTCGCCGAACTCGCTGCACCTGATCTCCGTGGCGCCCTCCATGAGCCGGGCGAAGTCGTACGTGACCGTCTTCTGGCCGATGGTCCTGTCCATCGCCGAGATGATCGCGTCGGCCGCCTCGGTCCAGCCCATGTAGCGCAGCATCATCTCGCCGGAGAGGATCACCGAGCCCGGGTTGACCTTGTCGAGGTTCGCGTACTTGGGTGCCGTGCCGTGCGTGGCCTCGAACACCGCGTGGCCGGTCATGTAGTTGATGTTGCCGCCCGGCGCGATGCCGATGCCGCCCACCTGCGCGGCGAGCGCGTCCGACAAGTAGTCGCCGTTCAGGTTCATCGTGGCGATCACGTCGAACTCGTCGGGGCGCGTGAGCACCTGCTGCAGGGTGATGTCGGCGATCGCGTCCTTGATGACGATCTTGCCGGCGGCCTTCGCGGCGTCCTGCTCGGCGTTCGCCGCCTTCTCGCCCTTGTCGGCCTTGGTGCGTTCCCACTGGTCCCAGGTGTAGGTGTGCGCGGCGAACTCGCGTTCGGCGAGCGCGTAGCCCCAGTTGCGGAACGCGCCCTCCGTGAACTTCATGATGTTGCCCTTGTGCACGATCGTGACGCTCTTGCGCTTGTTGTCGATCGCGTACTGGATGGCGGCGCGCACGAGGCGCTCGGTGCCTTCCCGCGAAATCGGCTTGATGCCGATGCCGGACGAGTCCGGGAAGCGGATCTTGCCGTACAGCTTCGGGAACGCCTCCTTGAACAGCTGCTTGAACTTCTCGTTGTCGGCGCTGCCCGCCTCGAACTCGATGCCGGCGTAGATGTCCTCGGTGTTCTCGCGAAAGATCACCATGTCGACCTTACCCGGGTTCTTCACGGGTGAGGGCACGCCCACGAACCAGCGCACCGGGCGCAGGCAGACGTACAAGTCGAGCATCTGGCGCAGCGCCACGTTCAGCGAGCGGATGCCGCCGCCGATCGGGGTGGTGAGCGGTCCCTTGATCGAGACGAGGTACTCGCGGCACGCTTCGACCGTCTCGTCCGGCAGCCAGGTGTTGAACAGGTCGTTCGACTTCTGGCCCGCGTACACCTCCATCCAGTGGATCTTGCGCTTGCCGCCGTAGGCCTTGGCGACTGCGGCGTCGAGCACGCGCACCGACGCGCGCCAGATGTCGGGGCCCGTGCCATCGCCCTCGATGAACGGGATGATCGGCTGGTCGGGCACCTGCAGGCGGCCGTTGGCGATGGTGATCTTCTGGCCCTGGGCGGGCACGTTGAGCTTGACCGAGCTGGACATGTCTGGCTCCGGTGATGCGTCGATACGGGAGAAAAAATAGGGGGAAATCGTAGCACAGCGCGGGTGGCGCCGGGCCGGCGCCGGACTAACGTAGCGTTGCGTGGGCGGTGCGCACCTGCGCAGGCTCGGCGGCGTCTGTCCATGCAAACAGCAGCCCGCCGCCGGCACGGACCATCTGCGGAAACCCGGACGCGCGCTGCACCGGACTCGACGCGATCACCACCGGGGGACCGGCCGGGCCGTCGCGGCCGAAGGGTTGCGCACGGATCTCGGCGCCACCCGCCGATGGCTGGAGCCAGCTGACGATCGCACGGCCGTCGTCGAGCACGACGACGTCCACGCGGCCTGCGACGTCGCCGCTTGCCACCTCCACGGGAGGCCCGAACGTGCGGCCTGCGTCCTGCGAGAACGCCAGCCGGATGCGCGGCACGTCGGGAGCGGCGAACCACGCGACCACGACTGTCCGGCCAAGCGCGTCGACCGCCGGCCCGTTGACCGGGCAGGCGTCGATCTCGACGTCGGTTCCCGTCCTGCGACCATCGGCGCCGACGATTGCGCCGCGCACGGTCATGGCGCCTGCGGCGCCCGCGGCGTGGGCATGACCGCCGCCGGTGTGTCGACCGTCGAGCCAGACCGCTTGCATTGCATCTCCGGCCGCGAACAGCGTGACGAACCCGTGCTCCGTGGGGGTGCCGTCGTCGTGTGGCGACATCGGCGCCGACCAGCTCTTGCCGCCGTCGCGACTCACGGCGATGCGCACGTCGTAGGAATAGACTCTGCCGGGCTTCTGCTGCAGCCAGTGCGCTGCCCACGTCGTGGCGTCCAGCGGCACCACCGAGGGAAAGTCGGCCCAGATGATGAACCAGTCGTCGCCGGTCGTCACCGTGGCTGCCGGGCCCCAGGCGCCTTCATGCAATCGCGCATGCTGCAGTGCAAATCCGCCCTGGGGCAGCGCCTGCAGCCAGCTCATCGCGACGTGCCCCCCCACGGCCAGGTGGGGATAGCGGCTGCCCGGCCCTGCGGGGTTGTCGACGGGCATCACCGCGCCCAGCCAGGCGTCCGGTGCATCGGGGCGTCCGCAGGCAGCCAGTCCGAGGGTCGCGCGGCAAGCCAGCCAGCGAGCAGCGTTCGGTTTCATGGCGGCATTCTGCCCGCAGGGTAGGCGTGTTCCGCAAATTCCGGGGCCCAGCGGGCACTCGTGCTTGCGAGCAGTTGTCTCAGCAGGTAGGTTTCCCATTCCGGCTCGCCACAGGTGCACCGCGTGGACTTCGGTCTCGCATGGCTCAGACGACGACAGCGCTCCCTCGCGAGGGCGGTGCTCGCGTTGTTCTGCGCCGCGTGGCTGCAGGCTGCCATCGTGCCGTGCGTGATGGCCCACGGCGAAGCCGCGCCCGAGCCGGGCGAGGCCTCCGTCCACGAGGGGCACGACGCGCACGGTGGCCATGACCACGGCGCCATGCTGGCGGAGCAGGGGGGCGGCGGCACGTCGCATCCGTGCCTGTATTGCCCGCCTGGTGAATCGGGCGGTGACTCGTGCGACGGGCGTGGCGGTTGCGCCTATCCCCACGATCCCACCGTGGATGCGCGAGGCGCCGGTGCGATCTTCGCGGCCGTGCCCGCTTCTTTCTTCGCGCCCTTGCCCGGGGTGCAGCGGGTCGTGCTGCGTGCCGAGTCCTCCGTAGCAGCCGCCGTTCCCCGAATCCCTCTCTCGGTCAGTTACTGCCGCTTCATCGAGTAGCGCCACCTCCCGGCCGACGCCCGCAAGGGCGCGTGTTGGTCTTCAGTCCGGAGGTGAATCATGGCTGCTGCTTCTCCGGCGCCCGCCAGGCGTCGGTCCCTTTCGATGTTCAGGGCGCGATCGTGCGCGCTCGCGTGGCTCGCGGCCTCGGTGTCGCTGCCCGCGCACGCGCTCGATCTCGCTGAAGCCGAGCGCATCGCCGTGCAACGCGATGCCATGCTGCGGGCGCTCGCCGCAGAGGCACAGGGCATGCGCGAACGTGCCGTCGCCGAAGGCCAGCCGATGGACCCGAAGCTGCGCCTCGGAGCGGTCAATGTCCCCGTCGACTCGTTCAGCCTCGACGCCGAAGACATGACGATGCTCGAGGTCGGCGTCAGCCAGGAGTTTCCCGCCGGGCGCACCCGCGAACTGACGCGCAAGCGCATGGAGCAGTCGGCCGTGGCGGCCGAGGCGGTCGCTGCCGACCGGCGCCTCGTTGTGCAGCGCGAAGTGCGTCGCGCGTGGACCGAGCTCGCCTACGTCACCCGGGTACGCAAGCTTGTCGAGGGCCAGGCCGAATGGGTCGAGCAGATGCGGGCCTCGGCTCGGGCGCGCTATGCATCGGGCGAGGGCAAGCAGCTCGACGTGCTGCAGGCGGGGCTCGACGTCGCGATGCTGCGCGAACAGTTGCTCGACCTCGACCGCGACGAGGCCATGCGCCGCGCGCAGCTCGGCCGGTGGATTGGCGACGACCAGGCAAGGCTGGCAAATGCCACGGCGCTGCCGGCTCGAGCATCGCTGGAGCCGCTCGCGACGCTCGAGGAACGGCTGCTTCGCCACCCGGCGCAGCAGGACTTCGAACGGCGCATCGCCGCTGCCGAGACTGCGACCGATCTGGCGCGCCAGCGCAACCGCCCGTCGTGGATGCTCGACGTGAGCTATGGTTTCCGCGACGGCGAGATGATGGCTGGTGAGTCGCGCCCCGACATGCTGAGTGCAATGGTGAGCTTCGACTTGCCGCTGTTCCGTGCCAACCGCCAGGACCGTGAGGTGGCCGCGGCCCGCGCCGAAACACGCGCCCTGCACGAGATGCACGACGACCACCAGCGGGAGATGCTCGCCATGCTCACGGAGGCCTGGTCCGTCGCGGACCGCACGGCGGCACTCGAGCGGTTCTACGAGACCGATCTCCTGCCGCTCGCGGAGCAGTCGGTGCAGGCCGCGCTGCTGGCGTATGGCGCCAACCGCAGCATGATCGACGACGTCATCGTAGCGCGCCGAGCCTCGCTCGAGGCCTCGCTCAAGCACCTGCGGCTGGTCGCCGACCGCGCGCAGGCCCAGTACGACATCGATTACCTGGTGGGAGAAGCGCCATGAGCTTCGCAGGGGATAGGGGATGGGGGATGGGGGATAGTGGCGCTGGTGCGCCTTGTCTCGCGAGGCTCGCGCTGGTGCTTGCGCTCGGCGTGGCCGGTTGCGCACGGGAACAGCAGCCTGCGTCGCCGTCGGAGCCTGTCGCGGCGGCTGCCGATGACAGTGCGGCTGAGCACGCCGCCAAGCACGTCGATCCGCTCTATCGCTGTCCGATGCACCCGGACGTGGTCCGTAACGAGCCGGGCGAGTGCCCGATCTGCGGCATGGATCTGGTGAAGGTCGAGCCGGACCCGGCCGAGCCGGCCGGCGCGGCGGGACCCGCGGTACGCATCTCGGCGGCGGTGGTGAACAACCTCGGCGTGCGCACTGCGGCAGCCACCAAGGAAGCTCCCGAGCGCCGCGCGGCGACCGTCGGCTACGTGGCCTTCGACGAGCGACGCATGCGCCAGGTACAACCGCGCGCGGAAGGCTGGATCGAGGGTCTCGCGGTGCGGGCGATGGGTGAGACCGTGAAGGCCGGGCAACTCCTGTTCACGCTCTATTCCCCGATGCTCGAGAGCGCGCAGCAGGAATATCTCGACGCGCAGCGCATTGGCAACCGCGACCTCATCGAGGCATCGCGCGAGCGCTTGCGGGCCCTCGGGCTGGAGGCCGGTGCAGCCGAGCGCCTCGCGCGCGCCGGCCGGGCATCGGGCCGAGTGCCGTTCTACGCCCCGATCGGCGGCGTCGTGACCGATCTCGCCGTGCGCGAGGGAGCGATGGTTGCGCCGAACATGATGGTGCTCACCATCACCGAGCTCGACAGCCTGTGGGTGATCGCCGAGGTACCCGAGTCGCAGGCCGCGTGGGTGCGGGCGGGTACCTTGGCGGAGATCCGCCTTCCTTCGCTGCCGGGCGAGACGCTCGCGGGGCGTGTCGATTACGTCTATCCCGAGCTCAACATGGAGACGCGAACGTTGCGGGCCCGCATCGCGCTCGCGGAAGCGGGCCCGGGACTGCGGCCCAACATGCTCGCGAACGTGACGCTCGTGGGCGAGGTCGGCGAGCCCGCCGTGATGGTGCCGCGCAGTGCACTGATTCGCAGCGGCAGCGAGGACCGCGTAGTCATCGCGCTCGGTGGGGGACGCTTTGCGCCGCGGCGCGTGGTCGTCGGTCCGGAGAGCGGCGATCGCGTGGTGATCCGAGACGGCCTGGCGGAGGGCGAGCAGGTCGTCGTCGCCGGACAGTTCCTGCTCGATTCGGAAGCGAACCTGCGGGCAGGCATGGAGCGACTGGGGGAGGCGGCCCAATGATCAATGCGATCATCCGGGCCTCGCTCGAGAACCGGGCGGTCGTGCTGCTGCTCGCGGCGATGCTCACCGCGATCGGCGTGCACTCCTACCTGCGCACGCCGGTGGATGCCTTGCCCGACCTTTCGGACGTGCAGGTCATCGTGCGCACGCCCTATCCGGGCCAGGCACCGCGGCTCGTCGAGGACCAGGTCACCTATCCGCTCACGACGGCCCTGCTGTCGGTGCCCGGCGCCACGAGCGTGCGCGGCTACTCGTTCTATGGCGACTCGTTCGTCAACGTGTTGTTCGAGGACGGCACCGACCCGTATTGGGCGCGGTCGCGCGTGCTCGAGTACCTGAGCCAGGCGGCGGCCCGCCTGCCCGAGGGCGTGCGCCCGGCGCTCGGTCCCGACGCGACCGGCGTCGGCTGGATCTACCAGTACGCGCTGGCGGATCGCACCGGCAAGCACGATCTCGCGCAACTGCGCTCGATCCAGGACTGGTTCATGAAGTACGAGCTGCAGGCACTGGACGGCGTGGCTGAGGTCGCGACCATCGGTGGCATGGTCAAGCAGTACCAGGTCGTGGTCGATCCGCTGCGGCTGCGCGGCTACGGACTCACGCTGATGATGGTCGAGGAAGCGATCCGCGCCGGCAACCAGGAGGTCGGCGGCTCGGTCGTGGAGATGGCCGAGGCGGAGTACATGGTGCGCGCCACCGGCTACGTCAAGAGCGTGGAGGACCTCGAGCGCATCCCAGTCATGGCCTCGAAAGGCGGTACGCCGGTGCTGCTGCGCGACGTCGCCGAGGTCCGCATCGGTCCGGAAATGCGCCGCGGCATCGGTGAACTGGACGGCGAGGGTGAGGCCGTCGGCGGCGTGATCGTGATGCGCAACGGCGAGAACGCGCGCGACACGATCGCGCGGGTGAAGGCCAAGCTCGGCGAGCTGCAGTCGAGCCTGCCGGAGGGCGTCGAGATCGTCGAGACGTACGACCGTTCGACGCTGATCCAGCGCGCCGTGGACAACCTGAACCGCAAGCTGCTCGACGAGTTCATCGTCGTGGCGCTGGTGTGCTTCGTATTCCTGTACCACGCCCGTTCGGGCCTGATCGTGGTGATCGTCACGCCGATCGCGGTGCTGGCGGCGTTCATCGTCATGCGCCTGCAGGGCATCAACGCCAACATCATGTCGCTCGGCGGCATCGCGATCGCGATCGGTACGCTGGTCGACGCGGCGATCGTCATGACCGAGAACGTGCACCGCAAGCTCGAGCACGGCGTGGCGGACGAGAGACGGCGGCTCGAGGCGATCGACGAGGGCTGCCGCGAGGTCGGGCCGTCGCTCTTCTTCTCGCTGATGATCGTGGCGCTGTCGTTCCTGCCGGTGTTCACGCTGGAGGCTCAGGAGGGGCGGCTGTTTGCGCCGCTCGCATACACCAAGACGTATGCAATGGTGGCGGCCGCGCTGCTGTCCATCACGCTGGTGCCAGTGCTGATCGACTGGCTGGTGCGCGGCAATATCCGGCCGGAGACCGCCAATCCCGTGAACCGCGCCGCGATGGCGGCGTACCGGCCGTTCCTCGAGCTGGCGTTGCGCGCGCCGTGGACGGTGACGGTCGTGGCGACGGTGATCGTGCTCGCCACGCTGTGGCCCGCGTCGCGGCTCGGCTCGGAGTTCATGCCCGAGCTCGACGAGGGCGACTTCCTGTACATGCCGACCACGCTGCCGGGCCTGTCGACGGACGCAGCCCGGGCCCTGCTGCAGCGGACCGACCGGCTGATCCGCACGGTGCCCGAGGTCGAACGCGTGTTCGGCAAGGCGGGGCGCGCCGACACCGCGACCGATCCGGCGCCGATCGAGATGTTCGAGACGACGATCAAGCTCAAGCCGCGCGACCAGTGGCGTCCCGGCATGACACCCGAGAAGCTCAAGGCCGAGCTCGACGCGCTGGTGAAGCTCCCGGGCCTGTCGAACGCGTGGGGTTACCCGATCAAGACGCGCATCGACATGCTCGCCACCGGCATCCGCACGCCCGTCGGCATCAAGATCATGGGACCCGACCTCGAGGTGATCCAGGGGCTGGGGCAGCGCATCGAGGCGATCTTGCGCGAAGTGGAGGGCACCACATCGGTGTACGCCGAGCGCACGGCGACGGGACGCTACATCGACGTGGACATCGACCGCGTCGCGGCCGCCCGCCACGGCCTCAACGTCAAGGACGTGCAGGACATCGTCTCGAGCGCGGTCGGCGGCATGACCGTGAGCTACACGGTCGAAGGCCTCGAGCGCTATCCGATCAACCTGCGCTATCCGCAGGACTTCCGCGACTCGCTCGAATCGCTGCGTGCGCTGCCGATGGTCACGCCAACCGGCGCCAACATCGTGCTGTCGGACGTCGCGCGAGTCGATGTGGCGGACGGGCCGGCGATGATCCGCAGCGAGAACGCCCGGCCGTCGGGCTGGGTCTTCGTGGACCTGCAGGGCCGCGACCTCGGTGGCTACGTGGACGAAGCGAAGCGTCGCGTCGCGGCGGAGCTCGAGCTGCCTCCGGGCTACAGCCTCGGCTGGTCGGGCCAGTACGAATACCTCCAACGGGCCGCCGAGCGACTCAAGGTCGTGGTTCCGCTGGCGCTTGCGATCATCGTGCTGCTGCTCTACCTCAACTTCCGCCGCGCCAGCGACGTGCTGCTGATCCTCGGTGCGCTGCCGTTCGCGCTCGTGGGCGGCGTCTGGCTGCTCTACCTGCTCGATTACGACCTGTCGATCGCCGCGGCAGTCGGTTTCATCGCGCTCGCGGGCGTGGCGGCCGAGACCGGGGTCGTGATGATCATGTACCTCGAGCACGCCTGGTCCGAACGACGCAGGCGTGCCGCGGAGGAGGGCCGCGCACCCAGCCGCCAGGAGCTGCGGGAGGCCATCGTGGAAGGGGCGCTCCTGCGGTTGCGTCCGAAGCTCATGACGGTGATCACCGTCATTGTCGGTCTGCTGCCGATCATGTGGGGGTCCGGCACCGGCTCGGGGTTCATGCGGCGCATCGCAGCGCCGATGGTCGGCGGCATGATGACCGCGACGGTCCTGACGCTCGTGATCCTGCCCTCGCTGTACCTGATCGTGAATGGCTGGAACCTGCGACGGGCGTAGAATCCGCGCCATGAACGAGCGCGACCAGGCCGGACACGACCGCTGTCACAAGCCCGCACCGCCGGCGTCGCCGCCGGCTGCGCACGATTGCTGCCATGCCCCGGTAGCCCCGGTGCCCACTGTTCACGAGTGCTGCCACGGTGGAGCGGAGTCGGCCGCTGCAGCGCTCGCTGCGGCACGTAGCAGTGGCGCGGCGTACTTCTGCCCGATGTGCCCGGGTGTCGAGAGCGACGTGCCGGGCACGTGCCCCAAGTGCGGAATGGCGCTCGAGGCGGCGATGCCCACGCTCGATGCCGCCGAGGATCCCGAGCTCATCGACATGCGCCGCCGGTTCTGGATCGCGCTCGCGCTGACCCTGCCGCTCGTGGTCGTCGAGATGGCAGCGATGTTCGGGTCGCTGCCGGCCCGTATGGGGCCGCTCGGCGTGCCGTGGCTGCAGTTGCTGCTCGCCTCGCCGGTGGTGCTCTGGTGCGGTTGGCCGCTGCTGCACAGGGGGTGGCGCTCGATCGTCCACCGCAGCCCCAACATGTTCACGCTCATCGGGCTCGGCGTCGCGGTCGCCTACGGGTTCAGTGCGCTGGCGACGCTGGCGCCGGAGTGGGTGCCCGCCGTCTTCCGTCACGGCGAGCGCCCGGCGCTGTATTTCGAATCGGCGGCGATGATCGTGACGCTGGTGCTGCTCGGCCAGGTGCTCGAGCTGCGCGCGCGGCATCGCACCGGCGCGGCACTGCGTTCGCTGCTCGACCTGGCGCCGAAATCGGCGCTGCAACTCGCCGATGACGGTAACGAAGTCTCCGTGCCGCTCTCGCAGGTGCAGGTCGGCGACCGGTTGCGCGTCCGCCCTGGCGAAAAGATCCCGGTGGACGGCGTCGTGCTCGAAGGCCGCGGCAGCGTGGACGAATCGATGGTCACCGGCGAATCGCTGCCGGTCGGCAAGGCGCCGGGCGATGCCGTCGTCGGCGGCACGCTGAACGGCGCCGCGGCCTTCGTGATGCGAGCGGAGCGCGTCGGCCGCGAAACGCTGCTCGCGCGCATCGTGCAGACGGTCGCCGAGGCACAGCGCAGCCGGGCGCCGGTGCAGGGCCTCGCGGATCGAGTGTCTGCATGGTTCGTGCCTGCCGTCATCGCGGTCGCCGCGCTGGCCGCGATCGGCTGGTGGCTGCTGGGCCCCGAACCGCGGTTGGCGCACGCACTGGTCGTGGCGGTGAGCACGCTGATCATCGCCTGCCCGTGCGCATTGGGACTCGCGACGCCCATGGCCATGACGGTGGCCCTGGGCCGCGGCGCCCAAGCCGGCGTGCTGTTCCGCAGCGCCGAGGCGCTCGAGCGGCTCAAGGACGTCGACACGGTGGTGCTCGACAAGACCGGCACCCTGACCATCGGAAGACCCGAAGTGGTGAGCGTCATCCCGGTGGACGGCATCGCGGAGTCGGAATTGATGCGCTTCGCCGCGAGCCTCGAGCAGGCGAGCGAACACCCCGTCGCTGCGGCCGTCGTCGAATCGGCGCAGGCGCGGGGGCTCAAGCTCGGCCGCAGCTACGGGTTCCGCGCAGTGCCTGGCAAGGGTGCGCTCGGCGTGGTGCAGTTGCGTAACGTAGCGGTCGGCAATGCGGCACTGATGGCCGAGGCGGGTATCGACGCGCGTTCGCTCGAGCCCGAGGCACACCGCCTGCGCGCGCTCGGGCAGACCGTGGTCTACGTCGGGCTCGACGGCGTCCCGGTCGGCCTGCTGGGCGTCGCCGATCCGCTGAAGGCGGAGGCTTGGGACGTGGTGCAGCAACTCAAGTCGGAGGGCATCCGCATCGTCGTGCTGTCGGGCGACCACGAGGAATCGGTCCGCGCCGTGTCGCTCCAGCTCGGCATCGAGGAGGTGGCTGCAGGCGTGCTGCCCGATGCCAAGGCCGCTCGGGTGCGTGAGTTGCGTGCAGCCGGCAACGTCGTCGCCATGGTCGGCGACGGCATCAACGACGCGCCGGCGCTCGCCGCGGCCGACATCGGCATCGCGATGGGCGGCGGCACCGACATCGCCAAGCAGACTGCCGGCGTGACGCTCGTCAGCGGCGACCTGCACGGGCTCGCGCGGGCGCTGCGCCTGAGCGAGGCCACGATGCGCAACGTCGGCCAGAACCTGATGTTCGCGTTCGGCTACAACGCGCTCGGCGTGCCGCTCGCCGCCGGCGTGCTCTACCCGATCGCGGGGTTGCTGCTGACGCCGGCGTTCGCCGCGGCAGCCATGTCCCTGAGCTCGGTGAGCGTCATCGGCAACGCGCTGCGGCTGCGCTCGGTGCGCCTGTAGATTCGGGGTACCATCGGGACCCCAGTCCAGCAGGCGCCCACCGATGACCCGCACCCTCGACAGCAATCCGCGTCGCGACGGTTACCGCATGCCCGGCGAGTTCGAGCCGCACGCCGGCTGCTGGATGCTGTGGCCCGAGCGGCCCGACAACTGGCGGCTCGGCGGCAAGCTGGCGCAGGCGGCTTTCGTCGCGGTCGCCACGGCGATCGCCGGCAGCGAGCCCGTGTCGGTCGGCGTTTCGGCGGCGCAATACACCAACGCGCGGCGCTTGCTGCCGCCGGCCGTGCGCGTGATCGAGATCTCGAGCAACGACGCGTGGATGCGTGACGTCGGCCCGACCTTCGTGGTGAACGATCGCGGGGGCCTGCGCGGCGTGGACTGGACCTTCAACGCGTGGGGAGGACTCGACGGCGGCCTGTATTTCCCGTGGGACAAGGACGATGCGGTGGCCCAGAAGGTGCTGGAGATCGAAGGCTGCGATCGCTACCGCGCGCCGTTCATTCTCGAGGGCGGTGCGATCCACGTGGACGGGCAGGGCACGGTCATCACCACTGAGGAGTGCCTGCTCAACCGCAATCGCAACCCGGGTCTCTCGCGCGGCGAGATCGAGCAGCGGTTGCAGCGCTACCTCAACGTCGAGACCGTCGTGTGGCTCGGCCGCGGCGTGCACCTCGACGAGACCGACGGCCACGTGGACAACCTGTGCGCGTATGTGAAGCCCGGCGAGGTCGTGCTCACCTGGACCGACGACCGCGACGACCCGCAGTACGAAATCTCGCGCGATGCCTACGAGCGCCTGATGATGGCGCGCGATGCGCGCGGGCGCCGTTTCAAGGTGCACAAGCTGGTGCAGCCCGGGCCGCTCCACACGACCGTTGAGGAGGCCGCGGGCGTCGATGCGACCGCAGGCACGCAGCCGCGCGAGGCGGGCGTGCGCTTGGCGGCCTCGTACGTGAATTTCTACCTCGGCGTGAAGCGCGTCGTGGTGCCGCTGCTCGACTCCAAGCGAGACGGTGCGGCGCTGCGCAAGTTGAAGACCCTGTTTCCCGGTCGCGAAGTGGTCGGCGTCCCCGGGCGCGAGATCTTGCTCGGCGGTGGCAACATCCACTGCATCACGCAGCAGGTGCCCGCGGTGCGGAAGAGGGGATAGGGCATGGGGGACAGACCCAGGATGTTGCACGAGGCGTTGAGCGGCCGGCGGCTCACGAAACTCGAGTACGAGCACGAACTGCCGCAGCTGCAGGACCAGCTGCTCGACGCGCAGTTCGAGCTGCGCCAGGCGCGCGCGCGCGCGGTCGTGATGATCGTGACCGGCATTCCCGCGGCCGGCCGCAGCGAGGTGGTCAACGAGCTGCTCGGTTGGCTCGACCCGAAATTCGTCACGGTGTACGGCTTCCGCGAGCCGAACGAGGTCGAGCGCCAGCGGCCGCCGCTCTGGCGGTACTGGCGCGTGATGCCGCCGAAAGGGCGCATCGTTATCCTGCACGGCGGCTGGTACGACGATCTCCTGTCGGCGTCGGTGCGCAGGCCCGGGCGCGCGGCAGTGCGCGTCCGGCGCGAGGTGGACCGCATCCAGCGCCTGGAGCGGATGCTGGTGGCCGATGGCGTTGCCCTGGTGAAGGTGCACCTGCACATCGGACCCGAACTGCAGCAGCGCCGCCTCCGGCGGCTCCTGAAGGACAAGACGACGCGGTGGCGCGTGACCGCCGAGGACCAGTGGTACGCCCGTCACTACGCCCGCGTGGAGCAGGCCTTCGAGCATTGCCTTGAGTCCACGCAGCAGCCCTGCGCGCCGTGGCACGTCATCGACGGCACGGACCGACAGCATCGTGCGCTCGAGGTGGGACGCGTATTGCTGGCAAGCGTCGAGGGCCGCCTCGGGGCCGCCGGTCCGCCGCGCGGCTTGCCTTCCCCCGCGAAGGCGCGGTCGCTCGCGGCGCGCGTGAGGCTGCCGACCGTGATGCGTGGCCCCGCCGTCGCCGAGGAGGACTACGACCGACGCCTCGAGGAACTGCAGGGTCGGCTCGCCCTGCTGTCGCGACGGCGGAAGTTCGCCCGGCATTCGGTGGTCGCGGTGTTCGAAGGCATGGACGCGGCGGGCAAGGGTGGCGCGATCCGGCGCATCACAGCCTCGCTCGACGCGCGTCAATACCGGGTGGTGCCGATCTCGGCGCCGACGCCCGAGGAAATCGCGCGGCCCTACCTGTGGCGATTCTGGTTCCAGCTGCCGCCACGCGGCAAGTACACCATCTTCGACCGCGCCTGGTACGGGCGCGTGCTGGTCGAGCGCGTGCACGGCCTCGCCGCGCGGCCGGACTGGCGGCGTGCCTACGGCGAGATCAACGAGTTCGAGTTCGAGCTGACCGAACACCGCGTGATCGTCGCGAAGTTCTGGATGTCGGTCAGCCCGGCGGAGCAGCTGGCGCGCTTCCGCGAGCGCGATCGCAACCCGCTGAAGCGCTTCAAGGTCGATCCGCAGGACTGGCGCAACCGCAAGGAGTGGAAGGCGTACCAGTCGGCGGCGCGCGACATGATCGCGCTCACGAACACGAGCCACGCACCGTGGGCGGTGGTGCCGGCGGACGACAAGCGTCGCGCGCGCCTCGCAGTGCTGAGAGGCCTGTGCGATCGGGTGGAAGCGGCGCTCGAGTGACGGCAGCGCGAGGCCGGCATCCCGGGCCCCGGCGCAGGGCGCCGGGGCCGGGAGTGGCGGTCGGGCTCAGAAGCCGATCGAGACCCTGCCGTAGATGAAGCGACCGGAACGGCCGAACGGCGAGTAGTTCGAGAACGGCGTGTTGCCCGTCGTATTGCGGGTGACCGGGAACGCGTCGGGGTATTCGTCGAACACGTTCTCCGCGCCGAGCGCGACCCTGATCCTGTCGGTCACGTCGAAGCGGCCTTCGAGGTCGACGAGCGTCTTGGCGCCGAGGTCGACGTCGAGCGCCGCGGTGGTGCCGGGGTCGAGCACCGAGCCGTAGCGGGTCGCGCGGGCCGTGGCGCCGAAACGGTCGAGGCTCCAGTTCACGACCGCAGCGTACTTGTCCTGCGGCGTCCCTTCCTCGAAGGTGAGCACGTTGACGCGCGCAAACAGCTCCGGCGGCGGGCTCAGGGCCGCGAGTTCCTCCGTGGCGGGCACCTTGGTGACCTCGGTGTCGTTCCAGTTGGCGACGAACGTGAAGTCGAACTTGCCGGCGCCGGAAGTCTCCCACGGCCAGTTCACCACGAGGTCGACGCCCGTGGTCTCGGTGTCCACGCCGTTGATGAAGAAGCGGCCGCCGCCGATGCCGATGAAGCCGAGGCTCTCGAGATACTGGCGCACGTTGGCCTGCGTGAGGTTCTCCGACAGCACGATGCGGTCGTCGATGTCGATGCGGTAAGCGTCGAGGGTGATCGTCACGTTCGACACGCGCACCACGGCGCCGAGCGAGAAGTTCAGCGATGTCTCGGCGTCGAGCGGCTGTGCGCCCAGTGCTGCCGCCACCGGGTCGGTCGCCGGGAAGGTGGTGATGTCGAACGGCACGCCGTTGATGAAGTTGGTCGAGGTGGTCGCGAAGTACTGCTGCTGCAGGGACGGCGCGCGGAAGCCGTTCTGCACCGAGCCGCGCAGTGCGAACGACTCGGTGAAGTCGTAGCGGCCCGCGAGCTTGCCCGACAGGTTGCTGCCGAAGTCCGAGTAGTCTTCCGCGCGCAACGCCACCGAGGCGAGGAACTTCTCGGTGACGTTTGCCTCGAGGTCGACGTAGGCGCCGACGGCGGTGCGATCCTCGTCCACCGCGTTCTCGGGCCGGAAGCCCGGGAACACCTGCGCACCGGATGCGGTCGGCTGGCCGTTGAGCAGCACGCCGCCGTTCCGGTACGAGTCGGGCTCGCCCGCGGTGATCGAGTAGTTCTCGAGCCGCGCTTCGATGCCGGCCGCGATGTTGAGCGGCGAGTGGAAGCCGCCGACCGCCACCTCGCGCACGCCCGAGAAGTTGAACACCAGCTGGTCGTAGTCGAACCCGCCCGCGTCGAACTTGGTCGGGCTCGACACGCCGAGCGACCGGTTGAGCGTGTTCTCGATGGTGAACGTCATCTCGTTGTAGCCGTACACGAGCGACGTATCCATCTGCCAGTCGCCCCAGTCCCACTCGACGCCGCCGGCTAGGCTGTAGTCCGTCACGTCCGGCGCGATGATCGGCAGGAAGCCGTCCGGGTAGATCTCGATCACGTTGCGCGCGTCGCGGGCGGGGCGGAAGAAGCCCGCGGACCGGGCGTCGCGATTCTGGTAGCCGGCCCAGCCGTAGAGGCGGGCGCCGTTGGCGAGGTCGTATCCCGCGTTGGCGAAGAATGTGAGCTGCTCGAGCTCGGGCTCGCCGTACCAGGCGTTGAAGCGGTTGATGGTCTGTTCGCGCGGGTCGTAGGCGCCGTTCACCAGCGGATACTGCTGGCGGAAGTCCCAGCCGTCGCGCTCGGTGCGCGACTGGTCCTTGTACTCGGCGGCGATCGTCAGGAAGCCGGCGTCGCCGAGCTCGAAGCCCTTCCAGCCCGAGACCGTGGTGGTTTCGCCGTCCGAGACGTCGCGGCTGATCTTCGCCGGCGCGGACCAGGTGGCGCCGGCCGGCGGCGTGCCGGTCGGCACGTCGTAGCTCGACTCACGCTGGCCGTAGGTGAGCGTCAGGTCGCCGCCTTCGGAATTCTCGCGCAGGCGCACGTTGATCACGCCTGCGATCGCGTCGGAGCCGTACTGGGCCGACGCGCCGTCACGCAGCACTTCGATCGAGTTCACCGCCGCCGTCGGGATGACGTTCATGTCCACCGCCGACGAGCCGCGGCCGACGGTGCCGTTGACGTTCACCAGCGACGAGGCGTGGCGGCGCTTCGAATTGAGCAGCACCAGCGTCTGGTCGGGCGCGAGGCCGCGTAGCGTGGCGGGACGGATCGTGTCGGTGCCGTCGGCCAGGCCGGGGCGCGGGAAGTTGTAGGACGGCAGCACCGTGGACAGCGCCTGGTTCAGTTCGGTGACGCCCACGTTGGCGAGCGCCTCGGCCGACACGACGTCGACCGGCACCGACGTCTCGGTCGCGGAGCGGTCCGCGACGCGCGTGCCCGTGACGACGATATTCTCGAGTTCCGGCTTGCTGCCCTCCGCGGCCTCGGCAGCCGGCGCGGCCGCTGCCGCAAGGACGCCGGAGATGATCGCCGCCAGCGTGCGGCTCCCATTGTTGCGCATTCGCCCCTCCTGAATGACGCGCCTGACTGGATCGTCGGCGCCTGCGTCGCGATTACGCAACAACAGGGCGGGCGCCGTCAAGATTCGCGGGCGATGATTGCCGCGCCGAAAGTTATGAGGCAGATTGGCGGCCGCCGACTGCCTCGCCTCCCGGAACCCGCATGCCCGCGCGACTCAAGGCCCTGCAGGCAGACCTCACGACGCTCGCCGTGGACGCCATCGTCAATGCCGCCAACCCGTCGCTGCTCGGCGGCGGCGGAGTCGACGGGGCGATCCACCGCGCGGCGGGGCCCGGGCTGTTGCGCGAATGCGGCACCCTCGGTGGGTGCCGCACTGGCGACGCCAAGCTGACGCGCGCATACGAGTTGCCGGCGAAGTTCGTGGTCCACACGGTCGGCCCGGTGTGGCACGACGGTTCGCAGGGCGAGCCGCAACTGCTGCAGTCCTGCTACCGGCGGTCGCTGCAAGTGGCTGCCGCGGCCGGTTGTGCCAGCATCGCGTTCCCATGCATCAGCACCGGGGCGTACGGCTATCCGCGCGAGCCCGCGGCGCGCCTCGCGATCGCGACCGTCCGCGAGGCACTGGCGGAGGTGCCGGGGATCCGCGAGGTGGTGTTCTGCTGCTTCTCGGCGGGCGATTTCGCGCTGTACGAACGTCTGTTGCGACTCGAGGGCCGGATCCAATGAGCCGACGAAGCTTCTGCGACACGCGCATGGGCCAGGTGCACTGCGTCGAGGCGGGCGCAGGCGCGGCGACGCCACTATTGCTGCTGCACCAGACGCCGCGCTCCGTCGACGAGTTCGCCGAGGTGCTGCCGATGCTCGCCGTCGGGCGTCGCGTGATCGCAATGGACACGCCCGGGTACGGCTGCTCGGACCGCGTGCCGGGACGGCCGACGATCGCCGATTACGCGGCCGCGGCCCGTGAAGTGCTCGATGCCCTCGGCGTCGGTCGGGTGATCGTCGTCGGGCATCACACGGGCGCGGTGATCGCAGTGGAAATGGCGGCGGCGTGGCCGGAGCGGATCGAACGCATCGTGATGTCCGGGCCCGTCTACACGGACGCGGCCGGCCGGGCCGAGCTGATGTCGTGGTTCAAGCAATGGACCGTGGCGGAGGACGGTTCGCACCTCGTCGACAAGTGGCGGAAGTTAGCGGGCTGGTTGCCGCGACCGCCGCTGGTCCAGCGCTTCGTCGTGGACCTGTTTCGCGCGGGCGAGGAGAGCGAGCAGGGGCACTTCGCCGTCGCGGAGTACCGCATGGAAGACCGCCTGCCGCTGGTGCGGTGCCCGGCGCTGCTGCTCTACTGCAGCAACGACCCGTTCGCGAGCCCGGAGCGCGCGGCGCCGCTCAGGGCGGCGTTCCAGCCGGCGCGCGAGGTGACGATCGCCGCGGGCATCTTCGCCGCCAACGAGGCGCCGGAGCTATTCGCGGGAGCCGTGCTCGACTACGTGCGCGGCGCGCCGTGAGGCGGCGTCAGAACCAGCCCGAGACGAACAGGCGGAACACGTTCGCGTCGAAACCGTACAGCGGCTCGGTGCCGGGCACGCCGCCGGCGCGCACGTCGCGGAAATCGTCGTATTCGTAGCGGATGCGGTCGTAGAACAGGTTGACCGTCGATCGCTTCAGGAACGACCCCCAGAAGGCGGGCAGCTCGTAGGTCGCGCCGAGGCTGAGCATGTGACTGGTGAACGTGCTCAGTTCCTTGTCGCGCGCCAGGAAGTTCTGGAAGTCCTCGCGGGGGAACAGGTCGGCATAGAAATCGGCCGCCGACTGGTCGTACCAGCGGTAGCCACCCTCCAGCACCCAGCGGGCCCCGAGCGGGTGCGTGTAGCCCAGCCGCACGGTGTTCGCGTCGATGCCCCACGTGTCGGTGAACCAGCGGTACTCGCCGTGCAACGCTGCTCGATGGGGCAGGAAGTAGCGGGCATTGAGCGCCGCGGCATTGCTCGTGCGCGTGCGCGGGTAGACCTCGGGCTGGAAGGCGAAGCCCGCGGGGCTGTCCGGATCGAGGAAACGCACCGAGCGGTACGGGTTGTTGAGGAAGCCTTCGTCGGTGACGGCCTCGTAGGCCAGGCCCATCATCAGTTTCGGCGTGACGATCTGCGTCAGCCCGACCCGGTAGCTGCGCCGGTCCACCGGTTCCTCGAACTCCCGATCGCCGCGTTTGCGAACCTCGTCCCAGCCCCGGCTGAAGCCGAAAGACACGGTCGTCAGGTCGCCGAACATGTCCTGGCTGACGTCGAAGCTCGCGGTGTTTGCGGTGTAGTCGTTCTCGTCGCTGCCGGCTAGGCTCACGCTGTATTGCGTCTTGCCGTTGAGCATGTCGAGCGCGAGGCTCGCCTGGTCGCGTTGCTCCGTGTACGGGCTCGCAGTCGTCACGACGTCGATGGACGCGCTCGACACCATGTCCACGTAGTAGTTGGCCGACACCGAGTACTGCTCGGCGAACTTCTTGCGCACGAGCAGCGACGGTCCGTCGATGGTGACGCCGCCGCCCTCGTAACGGTGGTAGAGCACGTCCGCCCGGTCGTCGGGCAGGACCGCGGCACCCGCCGGGACGGACCCGGCCAGGGACAGCAGCACCAGCGCTCTCGGAAGGTTGCGCATGGCGTCCTCAGTTGCAGCCACAGCCGCCGCCGTGGCTGCCGAGCGCGCCGCGGGCCCCTTCGCGGGCCTCGAACACGTGGTTCAGGTAGCCGGTCGACACGGGGTTGCGGTCCGCAGCCATGATCGGGTCGGCGAAGTTCTGCCGCTCGTACGGCTTCACCCAAGGCTCGACGCTGCTGCAGCCAGCGGCGGCCACGGTCGCCAACAGGAGCGCGATTCGGGCAGTGGCGCGATGCATCGACGTCACTCCTTGACCAGCGCGCGGATCGTGTCGGCGTACTGGGCCTCGTCGCCCGGCTTGTAGCCGCGGTGCACGTGGCGGACGCGGCCCTCGCGGTCCACGAAGACCGAGCTCGGCATGCCCATCACGCCGAACTGCTCGGCCACGACGTTCTTCGTGTCGAACAGGATCGGGAACGTCACGGGCATGCCCTCGAGCCACGCGGTGGCGGTGGCGCTGTCGGGTTCGACGTTGACGCCCAGCAGCGTGAAGCCGAGTGGTTCGTACTTCGCGTGGAGTTGCTCGAGCAGCGGCATTTCCTGGCGGCACGGGCCACACCAGGTCGCCCAGAAGTTGATCATCACCACCTGGCCCTTGAGCGTGCTCAGCCGCACGTCGCTGCCGTCGCGCGCGGGCAGCGTAAAGTCCGGCGCCGGCCCGGACGGCGCGGGTGGGGCGGCGGCAATGGTCGGCCCGGCCGTGGCGAGCAACAGGGTGGCGAGCAGGGCAGTCGGGCGCATGGGCGGCTCCTGGGTCAGAAGAAGGCCGTCAGGCCGAGGGTGAACTGCAGGTTGTGCGTGAGCTTGTTCTCGCCGAGCAGGTCGCTCTCGAAGGCGATGTTGCGGGCGTCGAGGTGCACGGCGACCCAGTCGTTCGCGAGCACGCGCAGGCCGGCGCCGAGCACGACGCTGAAATGGTCGTCGCCAGCGAAGCGCGTGCTGCCCGCGCCGAGCGTGAAGTAGACCGCGCTCGGCAACGCCCGCTTGCCGCCGAGGAAGACCTCGCCGGGCAGCGCGTTCCAGCCGATCGCGAGGTCGTAGTGCGTGAACTGCCGCTCGCTGTCGGTGAGCAGCTCCGCCGCGCCGCTCAGGTCCTCGTAGCTGGTCCTGCCGGCCTTCGCGGTGCCGACGGTGGCTTCGGCGAACACGTCCTCGGTGAAGTGATAGGCGAAGCGGCCGCCGTACGACACGCTGGCGCCGAAGTCCTCGATGCTGACGGTGCCCACGAACAGCCCGGCCTCGAAGTTCTCGGTGTCGAGCCCGGGCGGATTCACGTCGCGTCGCTTCACGCGCGGCTCCACGACCTGCGGCGTCGCGGCCTCGGCGCCCGGCGCCTGCTGCGCGCGCGCCGGCAGCGCGGTGGCGGCCAGGGCGAGGCCGCTCAGAAGAAGTACACGAAGCTCACGGTCCATTGATCGATCTCCTCGTTGTCGTCACGGCTCGTGAAGACGACGAACTGTCGGTACTCCGCCTGCAGCAGGAAGCGGTTGGTCAGGTAGCCCCGCACGCCGAGCCCGCCGTAGGCGGTGGAGTCGGTGCGGTCCTCGGGCCGGACCAGCGTGGCCTTGGGCTCCACGTACAGCGCGCCGCCGCCGATGCCGACGAACGGCGACACGCGCCACTGCGGCATGAACACGTGGGCGATGCCCGCGGTGCCGAGCCAGCCGTTCGAGTAGTTGCCGAGAGTCTGGGCGACGTCCGCGCGCAGCAGTAGCGTCGGCGTCAGGGCCCAAGCTCCGCTCGCGCCGATCACGTTGGCGCCCTCCAGGTCGCCGGTCGTCAGGCCGATCTCCCAGCGGTGCTCGGTGCGGTTCTCGCGCGTCGGCGCCGGCAGCGTCACCGGCTCGCCGGTCGGCGTCAGCGTGCGTTCGAGCTGGCCGCGATGCACCCAGCCCGAAGTGCCGTCGGCGCCACGCACCTTGATCCAGTCGGTGCGCCGTCGCAGCAGTTCGACGCTGGCGCCGCGGTCCACGACGTGGAAGACCGGGAAGCCGCGTCCCGGGCCGCTGCGCAGTTCGAGGAACGGGTCCTGCACGACGACCGGACCGCCGCCCGCCGCGGCGGGCGCAGCGATCGCGGGCGGTGTACCGAGCAACAGGGCTGTGATCAGCAGGCGTCGGATCATGTCGTCTCGTCAGTCGAGCGGCGCGACGAAGGGGTCGTTGAAGTATTGCGCCCCGAGGTCGGTCCATTCTGAGACGAGCTTCAACTCAACGGGCGTGAGCCGGCCCTCGTGGCTGCCGCCCGGTCCGAACAATGAGAAGAAGCGCACGGATCCGCGCGCATTGCCGGCGGACAGCGACGGTGCCACCGGCACCGGCTCGAATTGCGGGGCGCCCGTGACCGGGTCGACGCCCACCTGCACGAGCCGGTCCTGGAGGCTGCCTCCGACCAGCTCCTGCTCGTTGTCGGTGGCGAGCAGCTCCCGGTAGGCGTGCTTGTGCAGCGGCTCGTCTGCGGAGGCCGCGTCCGTGAGCTCGAGTTGTCCCGCCGGGACGCGCGCCGCGCCGGCCGAATCGCGGTCCGAGTGGCATGCGATACAGGTGTCGTCGGCGAGGACGGTCACGCCGTCGGCAGCCAGGCGCACCCTCGGCTTGCTCCACAGCGGGTGCACGTGCGCCTCGTAATGGATCGTGGCGCGGCAGCCGGAAGGCCACGACGATCGGCAGCCGGTGCCGGTCGGAGGCGCGGTCTCGAGGTCCGCGTACCGGTATGCGAAGGAGGCGTCGGGCGCCCGGCCGGCCGCGGCCGGATCGGTCCACACGTCCTCGTACACCAGGTCGGGGGAGAGCCGCAAGGCCGCGCAATCGGTCTGGCAGCTGATGCGCGCGCGCACCTGCGCCATGGTTTCGCCGAAGTCGGCGAACAGCGCCGGGTTGGTGTTCGGGAAAGGCTGGCCCGTGGTGGTCGCGCCGGCATGTACGGGCGCGAACAGGTCGTCACGCCCGTGCGACTCTCCGCTGGCCGGGTCGTGGCAACCATTGCAGCGCAGCTCCTCGCCGGCCTGCACCTGCAGCCAGTTCTCGTGGCGCGGGCCGATGCGTCGCCCGTCCGCGTCGAGCACCGTGATCGCAAGCGGCACGTCGGCCGGCACCTTCACGCGCACCGAGCCGTCGGGCTCGACCGGTGCGTAGCCGAGCAGCTCGCGCATGCCGAAGCGGGCGGTCACGCCGAACGCGCTGTTGTCGAAGTCGCGCACGTCGTCGTCCGGGAGGCTGACCGCCTTCTCGATGCGCAGGAACCGCGCGGGGCGCTGCGCGGCCGTGGTGCGGCGCGGATCGGCGAGTGCCGCGATGCCGCCTTGCGCCGTGTCCACCCCGTCCACGTCGTAGACGCTGCGGATGTCGAGGATGCCCACGCCCTCGGTGTCGAGGTCCGAATCGAAGTCCACGCCCGGCACTCTGTCGAGAAGCACCGGCGGCAACGCCTGCGGTTGCAGAGCGACGACCTCGGTGTAGGCATAGCCCTCGCTGGGCGGCACGACGGGCCGTTGGGTGCGGTCGCGCGGGTCGTACATCCAGACGCCGTACAGCGACGGTGCCGGCACGGCGCCTGCGGACGCGAGGCGCTCCTCGGTGCAGGGCACGAGGCGCTCGCCTTCGAGCAACCGGCACTGCGTCCAGGTGACCAGCAGGCGGCCGGTACCGTCGCGCAGCGGGTAGGCGGAAGCGTAACGCCCGCCCGGCGACGGTCCCGGCAGCGTCGACACGACGTTGACGGTCGCCGGCATCTGCGCCGGCCCGGCGAGAATGCCGCGGTTCGGGCGGGTGGGCTGGGCGTTCTCGACGTAGTTGCCGACGTCGATCTCGAGCAACTGGCCGCCGTTCTCGGGTGCAGTAAAAGGCTGCGCACGCGCCACGACGCGGCCCGGCCCGGCTGGCCGAGGCTCGAGGAAGTGCACGTCGCTCCCGTCGGCACCGGTGTCGTGGCTCTGCGCGCCGTAGAGCAACCGCAGGCCGCTGCCGTCGGGCCGCACGGTGTACAGGTTGATCTCGTTGTTCGGGCCGGCGTTCTCCCAGCGGCTGAAAACGATGCGGCCATCGTCGAGCACCGCCGGATCGAGATCGTGGCTCTGGTTGAAGGAGACCTGCCGGATCCCCGACCCGTCCGCGCTCATCACGTGAAGCACGAACGCCGGCTCGCGGCGATCCTCGTCCTGGGCCGCGAACTGGGGCTTGCCCTCGTCGAGCAGGATCGCGCGCGACCGGCGCTGCCGGGTCGACGTGAACACGATGCGTCCGTCGGGCAGGTAGTGCGGCGCGATGTCGTGGCCTTCCTCGGCGACGAGGTCCGACTGGATCACGCGGCGCAGCGTGCGCGTCGGAATTTCGTACTCCCAGACGTTCCAGGTCGGCTGGTCTTCCTCAGCGGCGCCTTCGATGAGCGGCTCGCGCATCGCGAACACGAGCTTCGTGCCGTCGTAGGACGGTTCGACGCCGCGCACGTCGCCTTCGCCTTGCGTGATCTCGAAGGTGACGTTGCGCTCGGTCGCGGATGGCGACGCCCGGTCGCGCACGAAGAGATCGCCGCCGGGCTCGAAGTCGAGCAGCCGGCGCGCGTCCGGGACCGGCGCGCTCGCGTCGGGCACGGGTCGCTTCACGTAGGCGATCGGGAAGTCGAGTACCACCGGGTCCGGACCCTGGCCCGAGCCCGGCGACACACTGCCGCCGTCGCCGCTCGTGCAGCCGGCGAGCAGGGCCAGCACGGCCGCGATCGCGTGCGTCGCGCGCCGGCGCAGGGCCGTGCCCGCAGTGTCCGTTGCGATTCTTCGCATCTGCCGATCCTCGAGGTGTCGTGCCGCATGCGCGCGCCCTTTGCGCGCCGTGCGGGCACTTTCTCTCATACCGGCCGTCGCGCTCCACGCGTCGCAACGTGATGTGTGAGCAGCCTCTCAGAACACTTGCTTGTGTGAGGTGACTCGCAGAACGCGACGAAGCGCTTGGCGCGCGGCTCGCGGCAATCCACATTGCGCCGCGTCGGCGTGATCTGGCAGCCGCGCGTGGAAGCGGCGCTCGGGACGGGAGGTCGGTACATGCCCATGGAATCGAAGATCGATGCCTCGCGGCGGGGTGCGACGCCGATGGAGCGGCTCGCAACGGCCGCTGCACTGGGCCGCATACTGCTGCTCGGCGGGCTCGCGCTGCTGACGCTCGCCCCGCAACCTGCGTCCGCCGATGCCCGCAGCCAGGCCAAGCGGCTGCACGACCGCATCGCCGGCGTGCCCGCCTCTGCGTCGGTGCTCGACGACATGGCGGCCGACATCGCCGCGGGTCGCTCCATCGACGCCGCGTACACGGCGATGGAGCACCGGGCGTTCTACGACGTCACGCTCAAGAACTTCGCGATGCCGTGGACCAACCGCGACCAGACCATGTTCGCGCCGCTGAACGACTACGTGGCCACGGTGATCGGCATGGTGCGCGACGACCTGCCGTTCAACGGCGTCCTCTCGGACGACATCCTCTACGTCGGCAGCGGCGTGGGGGGCGCGCCGGCCTACTCACCGTCGAGCAATGCCCACTACGAGGCGCTCGAGGCGGCCGGCGCCAACCTCAAGACCGCGCTGGTGCGGACCACGCAGTCGTCCGCGGCGGGACTGGCAGCCGAGGCGACGGCCGGCGTGCTGACCACGCGGGCTGCGGCGCAGGCGTTCTTCATCGCCGGCACGAACCGCGCGATGTTCCGCTACACGATGCTCAACCACCTGTGCGTGGACCTGGAGCAGGTGCAGGATCCCACCCGGCCGCCGGATCGCATCCGACAGGACGTCAGCCGCAGCCCCGGCGGCGACAGCCGGGTGTTCCGCAACAATTGCGTGGCCTGTCACGCGGGCATGGATCCGCTGACGCAGGCGTTCGCCTACTACGACTACGACGACGCTGCGGGCCGACTGGTCTACAGCCCGGGGCAGGTACGGCCCAAGTACTTCAACAACGACGACACGTTCCGGCCGGGCTTCGCCACGCCGGACGACCGCTGGGACAACTACTGGCGCAAGGGCCGCAACTCGCTCCTCGGCTGGGACCCGGCGCTGCCCGGTAGCGGGCAGGGCGCGAAGTCCCTGGGCCGCGAGCTGGCCGGCAGCGAGCGCTTCGCCCGCTGCCAGGTGGAGAAGGTGTTCAGGAACGTCTGCTTCCGGATGCCGAGCGATGCCCAGGACCGGGCGCGCGTCGATGCGATGACCGCATCGTTCAGGTCGAACGGGTATCGCCTGAAGCGCGTGTTCGCCGAGGCCGCCACCTATTGCATCGGCGAGTAGGAGATCCCCATGCGCAGCGGCTACACACACCAGACGCTCCTCCGCGCGACCGCCGTGCTCGGCCTGCTCGCCCTGCTCGCCGGTTGCGGCGGCGGCGCCAAGACCGTCGAGAACCCGGTGACGTCGGGCGGCGCGCCGCCGGCGTACAGTGGGCCGGCGCCGGCCACGGCGGACGTGCAGTCGTTCAAGATCAACGTCTGGGACAACCTCAAGGCAAGCAATCGCTGCGGCCAGTGCCACGGCACGGGCGGCCAGGCGCCGCCGTTCGTGCGCCAGGACGACGTCAACCTCGCGTATGCGGCTGCCAACGGCATCGTCGACCTCGCCTCGCCGCGCGACTCACGCATGGTCACCAAGGTGGCGGGCGGGCACAACTGCTGGCTCGCCAGCGCGGACGCCTGTGCCGACGTCCTCACGACGTGGATCAGCAACTGGGCCGGTGCCACGGCCGGAGGGGCCGCGACGGTCGAGTTGAAGGCGCCGCCGCTGCGCGACCCGGGAGCCAGCAAGAACTTCCCGGTCGACTCCGGGCTGTTCGGCACGACCGTCCATCCGCTGGTCTCGCAGTACTGCGCGCGCTGCCATGCGCCCGCCGCGGCCAGCGCGCAGTCGCCGTACTTCGCCGCGCCGGACGTGAACGAGGCGTACGCGGCCGCTCGCCTCAAGATCAACCTCGACCAGCCCGAACAGTCGCGGCTCGTCGAGCGCCTGCGCGCCGAGTTCCACAATTGCTGGAGCGACTGCACCGCGAACGCGAACGAGATGGAGGCGGCAATCCGCGCCTTCGCGGGCTCCATCGCCCCGACGCAGGTCGATCCGTCGCTCGTGCTCTCGAAGGCGCTGCGCCTCTACGACGGCACCGTCGCGAGCGGCGGCAACCGCTACAACCGCAACGTCGTCGGCCTGTGGGAGTTCAAGACCGGCACCGGTAACGTCGCCTACGACACGAGCGGCGTCGAGCCGGCGATCAACCTGACGCTGTCGGGCGACGTGACCTGGATGGGCGGCTGGGGCATCAACGTCAAGCGCGGCAAGGCGCAGGGCTCCACCAGCGCCAGCCGCAAGCTGCGCGACCTGATCCAGAGCACGGGCGAATTCTCGATCGAAGCATGGGTCGCCCCCGGCAACGTCGCGCAGGAGGACGCACGGATCGTGTCGTACTCCGGCGGAACGACGACCCGCAACTTCATGCTCGGCCAGACGCTCTACAGCTACGACTTCTTCAACCGCGCCAGCACGACGGATGCCGCGGGCGACCCGAAGCTCACGACCTCGGCCGACGACGAGGACCTGCAGGCGACGCTGCAGCACGTGGTCGCGACCTTCGACCCGGTGAACGGCCGTCGTCTGTACGTCAACGGCGAGTACACCGGCGACATGGATCCGACGCGCGGCGGCACGATCGCGGACTGGGACGACACCTTCGCGTTCGTGCTCGGCAACGAGGTGTCGGGCGACCGGCAGTTCGAAGGCATCTTCCGCCTGGTCGCCGTGCACAATCGTGCCCTCACGGCGGACCAGGTGCAGCAGAACTTCCAGGCCGGCGTCGGCGAGAAGTACTACCTGCTGTTCTCGATCAGCCACCTCGTCGACGTGCCGCAGGCCTACATCATGTTCGAGGTGAGCCAGTTCGACAGCTACAGCTACCTGTTCAACAAGCCGACGTTCATCAGCCTCGATTCGTCGGCGCGGCCGGGCAGCATCCCGATCGCCGGCATGCGCATCGGCGTCAACGGCAGCGAGGTCGACGTCGGCCAGGCCTACCGCACGCTCGACGCGGCGATCACCGACTCGGAGTACGGGCCGCTCGGGCAGCCGCTGTCGAGCATCGGCACGGTGATCGAGCTCGAGAAGGGACCGGAGCTCGACGAGTTCTTCCTCACCTTCGACGTGCTCGGCGAGCATCGCAACGTGCGCACGGACGCCGTGCCGCTGGCGCCGGCGCCGCCGCCGGACGTGCAGCGCGCCGCCGACGTGGGCCTGCGCATCTTCGACGAGGTCAACGCGACGATGGCCGAGCTCACCGGGGTGAGCACGACGCAGTCGGCCGTGCAGGCAACCTACCAGCAGGTCAAGCAGGCGCTGCCGACCATCGAAAGCATCGACACGTTCGTCTCGGCGCATCCCGTGGCCGTCGCGCAGCTGTCGATCCAGTACTGCGACGCACTCGTGGACGACACCACGGCGCGCGCCGCGTACTTCCCCGGCTTCAGCTTCGGCGCCTCGCCGGCGCAGGCGTTCGACGCGGCCGGGCGCGGCATCGTGCTCGATGCGCTGGTCGGCCGGATGATGGCCAGCAACGTGGCCACGGAGCCGGACGCCGCCGGCGTGCGCAGCGACCTGGACGCGCTCATCACGCGCCTCGCTGCCTGCGGGTCGAGCTGCCCGGCAGGCCGCACCGAAACGATCGTCAAGGCGAGCTGCGCCGCACTGCTCGGCAGCGCGGTGACGCTGGTGCACTGACCGTGGCCGCGCAACAGCATTCGAGGAAGCGCACATGATCATCCGCAAGGCTCCCCCCCGGCAGCTCGCGCTCGACGAGCCGATCCGCCACGCAGCCGCCCACAAGCGTCCCGTCACCCGCCGCGACTTCCTCGCGCAGGGCTTTGCGGCAGGCGTGGGCACCGTGGTGGCGCCGACCGTCTTCGGCCTGTTCGCCAGCCCCCGCGCGGCGATGGCGGCGTTGTCGCCGGACCTGGAGGCGCTCCGCGCGACGTGCGGCATCGAGGTGCTCGGCGCCG
>Ga0114938_1000538_pt1 | contig 27947 bp, 23 predicted proteins | sample AshMeaBigSpring_FD_88675 | JGI IMG/M metagenome (GOLD analysis project Ga0114938, IMG submission 88675) | Groundwater microbial communities from Big Spring, Nevada to study Microbial Dark Matter (Phase II) - Ash Meadows Big Spring | ecosystem: Environmental > Aquatic > Deep subsurface >... | reverse complement strand
GTCTTCGGTGACCCAGTAGTGGCCGCCGCCATGATCGACCGGCTCGTCCACCACGCCGAGGTCGTCTCCCTCAAGGGAGACAGCTACCGGCTCAAGGACCGCGACCTGGGGAGGGTACCAACCAACAACACAGAGTGACCACCACCCGGCACAGGGGGTCAATTTTCGCCCGGTACCAGGGGGTCAAATTTCAGGCGGTGTTGACATGAGCGCCTGATTCCGATCAGGGACCGTCGACGGATCACCGGGAGCGTGCACGCGGGCGAGCAGAGAACCCGAGTGCCCCGACCATCCCTGCGCCGGGCGACGTACCCTCAGCTGACATGAGAGGAGCCATCCAACACCGCAGCGGCCGCGCTTCGCCGTGGCGGGCCCGGTACCGCGCCCCCGACGGCAGCGAGATCTCCCGGTCGTTCATCCGCAAGATCGACGCCGAACGCTGACTACAGGACGAACTATCGAAGCTGAACCGCGGGCTGTGGATCGACCCCTCCGCCGGGCAAGTCACGTTTGCCGAATGGATCGAGACATGGCTCCCCGGCCTCGACATAAAGCCCAAGACCCGCGCCTGCTACGAGTCGCTGCTGCGATCCCGCATCCTCCCCATCTTCGGCGCCGTGGAGCTGCGTCGCATCGCACCCGCCGACGTGCGGGAGTGGGTTGCCAAGATGGCCGACGAAGGTCTCTCCGCATCGCGGATCCGGCAAGCCCGCCAACTCCTCGGTGCCGCTCTTGGTACCGCCGTGACCGACGGCATCCTCGGCCGCAATCCCGCCGCCGGCGTCAAGGTCCCGACCGACCGACCACGCCAGCAACGCTTTCTCGACGCTCACCAGGTCGCCGACCTCGCCCACGCCGCCGAACAACACCAACCCGGAGCTGGTCTCGTTATCGACATCCTCGCTTGGGTCGGCCTTCGCTGGGGCGAACTCGCCGCCCTCCGGGCAGCCAACGTAGATCCCCTCCGACAGAGAATCACGGTCTCCGAAGCCGCAACGGAGGTTCGCGGCCAATTGGTGTTCGGCACACCCAAGTCCCACCGCACGCGAACCGTCATGACACCATCCTGGCTCGCTGACCAACTCGGAGCGCACCTCGGAGACTTGGACCCGCGTGGCTTGGTATGTACCGCACCCAAGGGTGGGCCCATGCGCGCATCGAATTTCCGCCGCGCCGTGTGGGCACCGGCGCTCGACGCAGCCGGCATCGACCCAGGGCTCAGGATGCACGACCTCCGACACACCGCAGCGTCGCTCATGATCTCGAGCGGAGCCAGCATCAAGGCAGTCCAGCGACAGCTCGGACACACCTCCGCAGCAATGACCCTCGACCTCTACGGGCACCTGTACGACGACGATCTGGAAGCCCTCGCCGACGCCCTCGACCGGCGCTTACGCCGCGGCCCGCGCGGCCCATACGCGGCCCAAACCCTCCGCAGAGGTCATCTCGATCGAGCCCAAGACGCGCCGAAACCCCTGACCAGCAAGGGTTTCGGGGTGGCTCCGGGGGTGGGACTCGAACCCACAACCTACGGATTAACAGTCCGACGCTCTGCCAGTTGAGCTACCCCGGAGTGACTGCCCCGATTCGAGCAGCCGGGATGGTATCACAGGCACCCCCCGCCCGATCAGACGCATCGCACCGGGAACCTGGCACAATGACCCGATGAGATTTCGCACCGGGGTCATCGCCGGGCTTGGTGTCGGATACGTCCTCGGGGCGCGTGCCGGCAGGGAACGGTACGACCAGCTGATCGCCTGGTGGGAGCGTATGCGCGGTGACGAGCGCGTTGCCGCCGTCCTGACCAAAGTCGCAGACGCCACCGACGGGCCGAGAAACCGGGCTCGGGGCGCCGTCGGTGACGGGTTACGGTCGGCGGGCGCCGCCATCCGCCAGCGCACGGACACCGCCTGAGAGTGCGCCGGCCCGGTCAGGCGCCTTCGAGATAGCCCTCGAGACGCTTGGCCCGCGCCGGCTGGCGCAGCTTGGCGAGCGCCTTGGTCTCGATCTGGCGGATCCGCTCCCTGGTGACGCGGAAGTGGCTCCCCACCTCCTCGAGCGTCCTCACCTTCCCGTCGGCAAGCCCGAAGCGCATGATCAGCACCTGCCGCTCCCGTTCGTTGAGGTCCTCGAGAGCCAGGTTGAGGTAGTCCTGGAGCAAGCGGAACGACGCCGCCTCGACGGGGACGTTGGCCTCGGTGTCTTGCACGAAGTCGCCGAGCGTCGAGTCGTCCTCCTCACCGAGCGGAGTCTCGAGCGACACCGGGTCCTGGGCGATACGCCGCAGCTCGGACACCCGATCCGGCTCGATCTCCATCTCGATGGCGATCTCCTCGATGGTCGGCTCGCGACCCAGGTCCTGCACGAGCGTCCGCTGAGCTCGCGCCAGCTTGCTGATCGTCTCGACCATGTGGACAGGGACCCGGATCGTTCTCGCCTGGTCGGCCAGAGCCCGGGTCACGGCCTGGCGGATCCACCACGTCGCATAGGTCGAGAACTTGAACCCCTTGCGGTAATCGAACTTCTCGACGGCCCGAATCAGGCCGAGGTTGCCCTCCTGGATCAGGTCGAGCAGCGAGAGCCCCCGGCCAACATACTTCTTGGCGATCGACACCACCAGCCGCAGGTTCGCTTCGACGAGACGCTTACGGGCACGATCGGCTTGACGGCTCGACCGCGCCAGGAAGACCCGCTCCGCTGTGGTGAGGCTCTCCGCCTCGACGCCAAGCCGGTCGTCGGCTCTCACCCCTGACTCCATCTGCATCGCCAGCTCGACCTCCTGCTGCGGTGTCAGCAGCGGGAAGCGGCCGATCTCCTGCAGGTACATCCGAACCGGGTCCGAGACGTGAACCAGCTCATCGTTGGTCAGGGCCGTTGCGGCCAGGACGTCGTTGGAGTCCTCACGGATCACGATGTCCTGCTCCCGCAGCGACCCGATCACCTGCTCGAACGCCTCGGGGGGGGCGGAGACGTCCTCCAGCTCCTGCTGGATCTCGGTCATGATGAGAAACCCACGCTGGCGACCGCGCGTTGCCAGGTCCTCGAGAGCGCTGGCGACGGCGTCACTCATGGCGCTCTCGGAGGGTTCGTCGTTCACGTTCCCAACCTACCAATTCCTCGAACGTGTCGGAATACTCTTGCGGCCGCTCAGCGGGGTCGAGCGCCTCGAGCCGGCGGCGCAGCTTCTCGATGCGGTCGTCGATGCGGCCGAGCCGCAGCTTGGTGACGACGTCGCCGGCATCGGCCAGCGGGCGATCCTCGAGCGCCAGCTCGCTGAGCAGGCGGACAAGCGGCGAGTCGTCCTCGCTGAGGAGACGCCCGAGATCGGGCGCCGTACCAGGCGGGAGCGCCATCACGGCGGGCGCCACCTTGGCGTACCCGGCCCTGCGGTTCTCGTCGGTGAACAGATCGGCGGCGATGTCGAGACCCCTGATCGACGGGGCGTTTGCCAGCACCAGCCTCAGCAGCTCGCGCTCGGCGCTCTCCCGGCCGCTGCGGCGGCGGGTGGCGGCGGGTGGCGCAGACCGCCGTCCAGACGGCAGCGTCCCCTCGACCGCTCGCTCGACGACCGCAAGATCGACACCGGTGCGTCGCGACACCATCACTGCGTACTCATGCCGGATGACGGCATCGGGGTGGAGGGCAACCAGCCTGGCCGCCGCCGCCGCCGCTCGACCCCGTCCCTCCGGCTCATCGAGATCGGCGGCCGCCAAGTCCTGGTCGATGCGGAACTGGAGCAGCGGCACAGACTCGGCAATCGCCTTGTGCAGCGGCTGGATCTCCCCATCGTGGACGAGATCGGCCGGGTCCCGCCCCGCCGGCAACACCCCCACCCGCAGATCGAGCTCCCCGGGAACCGCCTTGTCGAAGCCACGCAGGGCAGCGCCGATCCCGGCCGGGTCGGCGTCGAAGGTGAGCACGATGCGCTCGGTGAAGCGGCGCAGCAGGTCGAGGTGCTCGTCACCGAGCGCCGTCCCGCACGTCGCAACGGCAACGGGGCGCTCGGCAAGATGGAAGGCGATGACGTCGGTGTAGCCCTCGACGACCACCGCCTCGGAGCGGCGCACAATCTCGGACTTGGCCCAGTTGAGCCCGTAGAGCAGCCGGGATTTGTGGTAGATCGGCGACTCCTGGGTGTTGAGGTACTTCGGCCCCTCTCCCTCCAGCAGACGGGCCCCGAACCCGACAGGGTCGCCCCGCAGGTCGTAGATCGGGAACATCACCCGACCCCGGAAGCGATCGATGACCGTTCCCCGCTGGGTCCTGGTCCCCAACCCGGCGACGACGATCATGTCGTCGGTGTGGTCACGGCTGCGCAGGTGGGTGGTGAGGTCGTCCCATGCGGTGGGGGCGTAGCCGAGCGCAAATCGATCGACCACATCGGAGTCGTAACCCCTACCCCGCAGGTAGCTCCTGGCGCCGGCGGCGTCAGCGGCGGTCTTCAGCCGTTTGGTGTAGAAGGCGGCGGCGTCCGCAACGGCGGCTACGAGCGACTCCCGCTTGCTGCGCCGTCTCGCCTCCCCCGGGGCCTCGGTGAGGGTGATCCCGGCCCGCCGCGCCAGCAGCTCGACAGCCCCGGCGAAGTCGACGCTGTGGGTCTCCTCGACCCAGCTGAACACGTCGCCGCTCTTCCCGCACCCGAAGCAGTGGTACAGCCCACGACCAGGGTCGATCGAGAGCGAAGGGGTCTTCTCGTCGTGGAACGGGCAGACGGCCATGACCGAGCGGCCCGACCGCTTGACCTGTGTCACCTCGGCGGCGAGCTCGGCGAGGTCGGTGCGCTCCCTGACCTTGTCGATGTCCTCACGCACGTACGCCACTAGGACCGAGTGTACCGAGCCGCTTCATCTCGCCGTCCGCCGCTGGGTGCACTCGTGGATGGCTGCGTGCCAGGTCGCCATCACCACCGACGCACCTGACCAGCTCGCCACCGTGCCCACCCCGGCACGCCGGCTGACCCTGCGGGTGGTCGCCGAACACCCAAACGACCCCGACGCCAGGGTCCTCCACGCCGACACCGCCCTCGCCGCCGGCAACCAGGAGCGGTGCCGCGCCGCCGAGGTGGTCGGCTCGACGCCATGATGCGCAACATCTTCGTCAGCAATGGTCGCATCGTCGCAGGGTGACGCCACCCGCGGCCTCTTCAGCCGAGACGGTCGGCGAGGTAGCCGGCCACCGCCGACATGGCGATGCGGTCCTGCGCCATGGTGTCGCGGTGGCGCACCGTCGCCTGACCGTCCTCGAGCGAGTCGAAGTCGACGGTCACGCAGAACGGTGTCCCGATCTCGTCCTGGCGGCGGTAGCGGCGCCCGATCGACTGGGTGACGTCGTGCTCGATGGCCCAGCGTCGCCGCAGCTCGTCGGCGAGCCGTTGCGACACCTCCATCAACTCCGCCTTCTTCGACAGTGGCAACACCGCAACCTTCACGGGGGCCAGCCGGGGGTCGAGGGCCAGCACCACCCTCGTCTCGCCACGCACCGCCTCCTCCCGGTACGCATCGATGAGGAAGGCGAACGTGGTGCGGGTGGCGCCGGCGGCCGGCTCGATGACATACGGCAGGAACCGCTCGTTGCGCTCCTGGTCGAAGTAGGCGAGATCGACCCCGCTGTGCTCGGAGTGCTGGCGCAGGTCGAAGTCGGTGCGGTTGGCGATGCCCTCGAGCTCGTCCCAGCCCCACGGGAAGCGGTAGTCGACGTCGAAGGTACCCACCGAGTAGTGCGACAGCTCGTCCGCCCCGTGGGGTCGCAGCCGCAGGTTCTCCTCACGGATCCCCAGATCGAGGTACCACCGTCTGCGCTCCTCCACCCAGTAGCGGAACCAGGTGTCGGCCTCGTCCGGGCGGCAGAAGTACTCCATCTCCATCTGCTCGAACTCGCGGGTGCGGAAGACGAACTGGCCGGGGGTGATCTCGTTGCGGAAGGACTTGCCGATCTGGGCGATGCCGAAGGGGAGAGTCAGGCGCGAGGTGCGGCGCACGTTCTCGTAGTTGATGAAGATGCCCTGCGCCGTCTCCGGCCGCAGGTAGGCGATGTGCTCGTCGGTCTCGACAGGACCCATGTGGGTCTTGAACATGAGGTTGAAGTGCTTTGGCTCGGTGAACGAATTGCGCTCGCCGCACGCCGGGCATTGGTCGGGGTCATCCAGCTTGTCCTCGCGGAACCGGTTGTGGCAGTTCCTGCACTCGACGAGCGGGTCGCTGAACGAGGCGACGTGCCCGGAGGCCACCCACACCTGCGGCGCCTGGATGACGGCGGAGTCGAGGCCGACGATGTCGTCGCGCATCCGCACCATCGAGTGCCACCACTGCTCCTTGACGTTTCGCAGCAGCTCGACCCCGAGCGGGCCGTAGTCGTATGCCGAGCGGAACCCCCCGTAGATCTCAGACGACTGAAAGACAAAGCCGCGCTTCTTGGAGAGGCTGACGATGGTGTCGAAGTCGGCGGGCATCAGACCTCCTCCACTGGTTGTGGCGTGGGGACCGGTGGTCTCGCTGGCGGCGAGGGAGCCGGGATGGTAGCGGCGGCGGGTGCTGGCCCGATCGAGGGGTCAGGTCAGGGCGGCGGCGAGCAGGTCGGCCATGGTGGCGGCGTTGCGCACCCCGAAGTCGCCGTAGCAGTTGTTCATCAGCACATGGACCCTGTCGGAGCGCTCGGCGAGCTCGGCGATCCGCTCCACCCACTCAGCGAGCTCCGGTTCGCTGTAGTCGTAGTTGAACCGCTCGGCGGCGGTGATCCCCTTCGCCTCCCAGGTGGCGGCGTTCCTGCCGTGAAATCGCACCTCGGCAACCCGGCTGGTGGCGGCGGTGACCGGCGGGACAGAGCTGGCGAATCCTTGCGGCTCGTCGACGCACACATAGCCGAGGTGATGCTCCTCGAGAAACGCCAGCGTCGCCTCGGCATGGGTCTCGTCCATCCAGCGGCGCTGGCGGAACTCGACGGCGACGTGGTGGTCGGCGAGCTGGTGCGCAGCCCACGCCAGATACCCGTAGGACCCGGAAGACGGGTACACGTATGGCGGGAGCTGAAGGAGCACGGAGCCGAGCTTGCCGGCAGAGTGCAGCGGCAGCAGCGCATCGACAAATCGCTTGAACACCTCGGCCTGAACGGAGCGCGGCAGATCGCGCAGGTACAAGGACCGCTTGCCGGCGAGGTCCTCTGGCAGCTCGCTGCGGAGGTCCTTCCACAGCGCCTGAGGTGGTGTCGGGTGCTGGGTCATGAGCCGGAACGCCTTCACGTCGAAGGTGAAGTGCTCAGGCGTTCGTTCCACCCACAGACCCGCAGTGCTCTCGCTCGGCGGTGCGTAGTAGGTGGAGTCGACCTCGACGATGGGGAAGCGCCGTGCGTAGAACCCGAGACGCTCCTTTGCCGACATCGTCCGCTCCGGGTAGAAGGTCCCAGCGTCGATGAGGGTCTGATCGGTCCAACTGCACGTCCCGACCAGCACGTTGCGGGCGGCGAGGGCGGTGGCGGAGCTGTCCGCAGCGCCGCTCACCGTCTCATCCCTGTGCATCCTCGGCGCCGCCAAAGCGGCGCTCCCGCCGCTGGTACTCGGCGACGCATGCGGCGAGCACGGTGCGGTCGAAGTCTGGCCACAGCACAGGGGTGAAGACGTACTCGGCGTATGCCGCCTCCCACAGCAGGAAGTTCGACGTGCGCAGCTCGCCGCTCGAGCGGATCACGAGATCCGGGTCTGGCATCTCGGGGAGGTACAGCCGGGCGGCAATGGCTCGCTCATTGACCGCGCCGGGAGCGAGCTCCCCCGCCGCCACGTCTGCGACGATGCGGCGCACCGCCGCCGCCAGCTCGGTGCGCCCGCCGTAGTTGAAGGCGAACACCAGCCGCAGCCGGTCGTTGCCGGCGGTGAGCTCCTCGGCGGCGACGATCTCGTCACGCAGCTCGCCCGGCACCCGCGGGTCCTCCCGCTCCCCGATGAAGTGGATGCGCACGCCCTTGTCGTTCATCTCGTTACGGCGGCGGCGCAGCAGGTCGATGTTGAAGTGCATGAGGAACTGCACCTCGGTCTCGTCCCTCGCCCAGTTCTCCGTCGAGAACACGTATGCGGTGAGCCACTGGATGCCGAGATCGAGCGCACCATCGATCACGTCGAACAGCGCCGGCTCTCCCATGGCGTGGCCGGCGGTGCGGGGCAGCCCGCGAGCGTTGGCCCACCGCCCGTTGCCGTCGAGGATGATGCCGACGTGGCGGGGAGTCCTCGCCGGGTCGAGCGCCTGCTCAGTCATCGAGGATCGCAAGCGACACGAGCCTGCGCTCGAGGTGGTACTCCATGAACCGTCTGGCCACACCCATCGCCTCGGGACTCAGCTTGGGATCACCCTCTGGCAGGGTGGCGAGATCAGCGGTGGCGAGCCTGGCGAGGTAGCCGGTGAGCCCGCTGCGCAGCGCATACGCCCCAGAGGTGCGGCACCGCTCGCACAGCGCTCCCCCGGCGGCGAAGCTGAACCGGGTCAGCTCCTCATCCCGCCCACACCCTGCGCACATGGTGAGCGCAGGGGCGACGCCGACGAGGTCGGCCGCCTTGAGCAGGAACGCCGTCGCCAGATCGTGGTGGGCGGGACCGGCATCGAGTGCCCGCAGCCCCCGCTGGAGGAGAAGGAACAGCCGCATGGCGCTCTCGTTCTCCTGGGCGACGATGTCGGCCACCTCCACCATCGTGCCCGCCATCACCACCCTGTCGAGGTCGGAGCGCAGGTTGTGGAACGGCTCGATCATCGCCACCGAGGTGATCGTGTCGAGGTTGCGGCCCTCGTAGACGACCAGGTCGACGTGGGAGAACGGCTCGAGCCGGCCACCAAACCTGCTCTTTGTCTTGCGCACCCCCTTGGCGACCGTGCGCAGCTTGCCCCGGTTCGGGCTGAGCAGCACCACGACGCGGTCGGCGTCACCGAGCGGGAAGCTGCGCAGCACGATGCCTTGGTCGTTGCGGAGGGCCATGCCACCTCTGGCGGCGGGGCGCACCGTTGTGCGCCGGGAGGACGTTCGCCGCAGCGTACCGCCCCGCAGCGGCGCAGCAGCACATCACCGACCTAGGGTTGGGGATCGCGTCCCGCCACCGAGGAGCCATCCCATGGACCGTGCCGACCAGGAGACTCGCAGCCGGTTCCTCGAGGACCACCCGGACTGGACGCTCGACGGCGAGGTGCTGCGGCGGACGTTCCGCTTTGCAGACTTTGCCGCCGCCATGGGGTTTGTCGCCAAGGTGGCGCTGCGCGCCGAGGTCGCCAACCACCATCCCGACATCGACATCCGCTGGAACAAGGTGACCTTGGCGCTCACCACGCACGAGGCAGGGGCGCTGACCGTTCGCGACACGGCGCTGGCCGCCGAGATCGACCGATCGGCCTGAGGTGTGTCTAGGGGCCGCCGGTGGGGCAGGGGGTCACCGTAACCGTGACCCCGCCCGTTGTCGAGGTGTTGCCACGGCCGTCCGTGGCGACGACGGTGAAGTCGAATGCGGCGTCTGAGAAGCTGAGGCCGGTCACGGCAACAGCAAACGTGCCGGTGACCCCCGAACCCGACCGGGTTCCGGCGATCGAGCCGGTGAACGTCCGCCCGGCGATGACCCCCCGGTAGCCGAACGACACGGAGTCGACCCCACTCGGGTCGGTCACGGTGGCGCTCAGCGTCGTCCGCGACACACCAACCGGGCAGACGACCCCCGGGCTGGCAAAGGCGTTGATCGCCGTGGGGCTTGCGGTGAAGTCGGTGACCGCAGGACCCGTGGTGTCGAGCACGTCGATGGTGACGGTTGCGGTGGCGCTCAGCCCTCCGGGGTCGGTCACCCGGATCGTGAGCGTCAGCGGGAACACCGACGTGTCTGTGATACCGGCAACGAGGAGATCGCCGGATGTGTCGATCTTGACCTGCCCACCGGTGTTGCCTGAGACGATGGCGTAGACAAGGGCGTCACCGTCTGGGTCGCTCGCGGTGACCGTGCCGATCACCGTCCCCGGCGCAGCCGCTTCGTTGACGACAAATGCGTCGTCTTCCACGGAAGGGGCATCGTTGACGGCCGTGACCTGGACGGTTGCCGTAGCCGACACGACCATGACGCCATCTGTGACCTGGTACGTGAATGTGTCCGTTCCGGAGAACCCGGACGCCGGGGTGTAGACACCGGTCCCCGCTGCGGTGAGCACGACGCTCCCGCCTTTGGCGGTGGTGACCGTACCGGCAACGAGCCGCAGCGCATCCCCGTCGACGTCCGACCAGCCGGCAAGCAGGTCATACGTGCCCGTGCCGTCCTCGACCGCGGTGAAGCTACCGCCGCCGGAGGGCGGGCTCTCCGGTGCGTCCGGGACGGCGGCGACCTCGACGGTCACGTTCACCTCGACCTGCGCCGCCCCGTCGCCGACGGTGTACGAGAAGCTGTCGGCGCCGGAGAAGTCCGCAGGCGGCGTGTACTCGGAACCACCGGTCACAGTCCCGCCTGCGGCGGAGACGCGGTCGTATCCGGTCATGGTGAGGGTGTCGCCGTCGACATCGCTTGCGCCAGCGAGCGGATCGAAGTCGATGCCCGTATCTTCGTCGATGGCGAGGACGCCGGGCCCCGGCACGACCGGGGTGTCGTTTACGGTGCGGACGGTGATACGAACCACGCCCTGGTCGGCACCGCCGGAGGCATCGGCAACCGAGTACGTCAGCTGGTCGGCGCCGCTGAAATCGGCGGTCGGGGTATAGGTGATGATCCCGCTGCTCGCCGCTTGCGCAATGCCGTGAGCCGGGCGGGCCACCACGGCAACCGAGGACCGGACGAAGGGGCCGGTGTCATTTGCGGTGACGGCGATGGCAACCGCACCGTCCTCGTCGAGCGCGACCACATCGTCTGTGACAACGACGACGGGCGGCGGCAGCGTGGTGCTAGGCGGTGTGGTCGTCGTGGTGGTCGTGGTCGTTGTGGTTGTCGTCGGTGGGGTGGTCACGGCAACCGGGGTTGCCGGCGGGATCGTCGTGGTGGACGGGACCGGCTCCACCCGGGGAGGAAGCGTTGTTGCCGGCGGCTCCTCGGCGGGTGGGGCAAGCGTGGTCGCCACGGTGGTGGTGGGCGCCGCAATCGGAAGTGGCTCCTCGCCCCGCCGGAACAGCATCGCGCCGCCGATGGCGACGGCGGCGACGAGCGTGACGGCAGCGGCGACGCCTGCGATGACAGCGGTCTGCGACCCGGTCGCACCGGCGCCAGCGGCTGCGCCGCCACCGCCCCCGCCACCGGCCGCACCACCGGCCGCTGCCCCAACGGCGGCGCCGGCTCCGGCGGCAGCACCTGCGGTGGCCACCGATCCCCAGATCGCCGCCTTGAGACCGGCGGGGACGGGGACGAGCATCAGTGCGGCGAACATCTTCACCGGCTCGAAGTACAGAACCCGGTTCTCACTGCACACACTGCACTTGGCGACGTGTCTGTCGGCCCTGCGGCGCAGCTCAGGGGTCATCCTGTTGACATCCGGCTCGACGATCAGGGCGAGGTCGTCGCAGTTCTGGCGGCCCTTGCGCACCAGTAGATAAGTGGCGAGGGTGTTGGAGAAGCTCTGCTTCATCCGGCTCACCATCGTGTATGCGTTACCCTTGCTCACCCCCATGACCTCGGCGATCTCGGCCGAGTCGAGCCCCTGGCGGACGTGGAGATCCATCACGGCATAGGTGCGTGGGTCGAGCCCTGCAGCCGCCTCCCACACGATGTCCGCGGCTTCCTGGATAGCCGCCATCTGCTCGGGATCGGCCGCCGGGTCCGGGTCTGCCACCGCCATCGTCGCTCGCTCTTCGTCATCGACGGCGCCCACCGCGGTGGTGCGTTTTGCGTTGCGGATGCGGTTGAGACCTGTGCGGTGGGCGATGGTGAACAGCCAGCTCTTGAACCGCTCCGGGTTCTTCAGCGTCGACAGCTGCTCGAGCGCCTTGATGAACGTGTCCTGGGCGACGTCTGCCGCCTCTTCGCGGTTGCGCAGCAGCCGGGTGAGAAAGTCGAAGACGCTTGCGAAATAGCGCTCATACAGCGCGCTGAACGCATCCTGGCGACCCTCGAGGGCCAGAAGGACGAGATCACCATCGTTGTCAGGAAGGGGGTTTGCCATCACCTACCGCCACAACTCTTGCAGCCGACGCTCACGGTAGCGGCACACACCGGTTGTGCCTAGACGGCCTCCCGACCCATTTGTGTTGAGAAGCAGGGGTCGGCAAGTCGCCACCTTGCAGCAGGCGCGTTGGCGGGAGGCCGTGGCTTCAACGGCCTCCCGCCGAGTACGCAGCCCCCCCACCGGGGAGAGAGTGATTCCCCCCTGCTGCGATCTGATCCGTGTCCCTGGCTCCCTGCTGATGAGGTGGCCTTTCTGGAAAGTCCCAGTTGGGTCGTACACGGATGGGACACGCGCCCACGGCCTTCCTTACAGCCATTAGCCCGGATCGGCACGAATGGTGCGGACGACCCAATGGGCCGGCGGCAGACCCTCTGGGTGTCTGCCGAGACCCATGACACGCGTCAGGGCCCCGGTGAGACCCGGGGCCCTGATCTTGGCAATGGAGGAGAGAGAGAGAGAAGGGAGGGAGTCCCATTGCCTATCGCTCGGTTGTCATGAGGTGGGAGGTGTGCTGCCTCGTCACCCACACCGATGAGACACACACCCCCATCGCTTCTTACGGGCTTGTGGCCCGATTCCTGCAAATAGGTCAGCCGCCCCAGCCGCCCGTCGCAATCAGAATCCGAGACGGTCGAGCAGCTGCTCGTTGCGCTGCCAGTCCCGCTCCACCTTGACACGCAGGTCGAGGTACACCTTGGCGCCGAAGTAGGCCTCCAGCTCGGGGCGCGCCTCGGTGCCGACGTCGCGAAGCGTTGCCCCGCCCTTGCCGATGACGATGCCCCGCTGCGAGACCCGCTCGACGTACACAGAGCCGCTGATGGCGACCGTTCCGCTTGGCCGTGTCTCGATCTCGTCGACAACCACGGCGAGCGAGTGCGGCAGCTCGTCGCTGAGACGGGCCAGGTACTTCTCCCGCACCAGCTCGGCTGCCAGCAGCGCATCCGGCTGGTCGGTCGGGATCCCCGGCGGGAAGAACGCGGGGCCTTCCGGCGTGAGTCCGACGATCTCCGTGACCACATCGACGAGCCCGTCGCCTGCGGTCGCCGACGTCGGCGCGTATGCGGCGAAGTCCCACTCCCCCGCCTCACCGAGGGCCGCCACCACCTGGGGGCGGTCGGCCCTGTCGATCTTGTTGACGGCCACTACCACCTGGCCACCCCATGCGGTGAGCCGCTGTGCGATCAACCGGTCGCCTGGACCGATCCGCTGGGTCGCATCGAGCACGAAGAGGGAGATGTCGGCGTCCTCGAGGGTGCCGGCGACAAGACGGTTGAGCCGGCCCCCCAGCGCCGTGCGAGGACGATGCACCCCCGGAGTGTCGACAAAGACAAGCTGCGCCTCGGGAGTGGCCAGGTTGAGGACACCGCGGATCGTGTTGCGGGTGGTCTGCGGCCGGGGCGATGCTATCGAGACTTTCGATCCGACCAGGGCGTTGACCAGGGTCGACTTGCCCACGTTTGGCCGGCCGATCACGGCGACGAAACCCGATCTCATCCTCAGCCCCGCACCAGACGGACACGGGCGATCCGGCGACCTTCGACCTTGTCGACCACGAACACGTGGTCGGCGACATCGAAGGACTCACCCTCATCTGGCACCCGGCCGGCAAGACCGAGCACAAGACCGCCAACCGTGTCCCAGTCCTCGTTTGGCAGCTCGATCCCGAACAGCCCGGCGGCGTCGTCGATCGCAAGCCGGGCATCGAGCAGGTAGTCGCCCGAGTCGAGGCGCACGACCATCGGCGCCTCCTCGTCGTATTCGTCTGCGATCTCGCCGACGATCTCCTCGAGGAGGTCCTCGATGGTGACCAGACCTGCGGTGCCTCCGTACTCGTCCACGACGATGGCCAGATGCACCTGATTGGCCTGCATGTCGCGCAACAGGGCCGCGACCGGTTTGGTCTCGGGCACGAAGTAGGCGTCGCGGGCCAGCTCGCTGCATGGAACCGGAGCCGCCTGCTCGCCGAGCAGCTTGAGCAGGTCGCGGGCGTACAGAACGCCGACGACGTCGTCGATCCCCTCACCGAGCACCGGGATACGGGACCGGCCAGCACCGAGCACAAGGTCGAGGGCAACGTCGGTGGAGGCGGTGGCCTCGATGGTGACCATGTCCGGTCTTGGCACCATGACCTCGCGGACGATCGACTCGCCGAACTCGAGCACGGAGGAGATCAGCTCCCGCTCGGCGGCGGCCTCCTCCTCGTCCTGCCGCTCCTCCTGATCCTCCACCTCGTCCTCGCCGATCCAGTCGGCGGCGGCCCGGCCCACCTTGAAGGCAGGGGCCAGCATCCATGCGGAGCGGTAGGCGAGACCGTGGGGCCGGTGGCGGCCGATCGCCCTTGGGATGAGATCGCCAAATAGCACGAGGAAGACACCGAGCCCAACCAGGGCCCCCACCAAGGCAGGACCCTCGTAGCGATGGACGAGGGCCCAGGTGGCCGGGATGGCGGCAAGCACGAGAAGCACTGTGTGGACGGCGCCGAGCGCTGGCTGCACCGCCGCCCGATCCTCGAGCAGCGAAGCGACGATGGCGGCGCGGGTGTCCCCCGCCGCCGCATCGCGCATGGCGTCGGCCCGCCGGGTGCGAACCAGCGAGGCCCCCGCCGCACGGATGGCGGCGGTGACCCCGACAAGCATGAGCGCAACGATGAGGGCAAGCCCCGTCACCGCCGCCGCCTGCCCACCTGTGCGAGGTAGTGGCGCTCACGTGCCTCCATCAGCTCCGCCTCGGCATCGTCGACGTGGTCGTAGCCAAGCAGGTGCAGCAGGCCGTGGACCACCATCAGCGCCAGCTCGTCGCAGTAGCCGTCCTCGTCCCACCCGACGACGCTGCGGACATAGGCAGGGCAGATCACGATGTCGCCAAGCGTCACCGGCGGCCCCCCCGGATCGGCCACCGGTGGCACCCCCGGAGCGAGGTCCTCGAGCGGGAAGGAGAGCACATCGGTCGGGCCAGGCGTGCCAAGGTGCTCGTCGTTGAGCCCGGCCATCTCCTCGGGATCGACAAAGGTCACCGCCACCTCGGCGCCGGGAGGCACCCCCTCACCTGCGAGCACGAGCGCTGCCAGCGGCTCCAGATCGGGAAGCGGCGCCGGGTCGTCACGCTCGTCGACAAAGGCGACGTTCACGAGCTCTCCACCCGCGGGCCGGGGAACCCTGGATACGGGATCCTGGTGTGGTAGTAGCCGATGAGCGCCTCGACGAGCGCACGCTTCACCCTGGTGAGGTCGCCAAAGGTCAGGGCGGACTCGTCGAACTGCCCGTCCTCCAGCTTCTCGCTGACGATGGAGTCGACAAGCTTCTGCAGGCTCTCGGCCGTCGGGTCCTCGTGCTGCGCCAACGCCCGAGCCGCCCCCTCCACCGCATCGGAGACCATCAGGATCGCCATCTCCTTGCGCTGCGGCTTGCGGCCGCGGTGGCGGAACAGGGCCGGGTCGACGGTTGGGTCTGCCTCCATTGCCTTGTGGTAGAAGTAGCGCATCAGACCGGTCCCGTGGTGCTCCTCGACGCCCGCTGCGACGTCGGGGGGGATGCGGTGCTGGCGGGCCAGCCGGAGCCCGTCGCTCACGTGCCGTCTGATGATGTCGGCCGACTCCACAGGGTCGAGCTCGTCGTGCGGGTTGGACACCCCGAACTGGTTCTCGATGAAGCACTGCGGGTTCTCAGTCTTGCCCAGATCGTGGTAGAAGGCGCTGGCCTGGGCAAACAGCGGGTCGGCGCCGATGGCCCGAGCGGCTCGGCCGGCGAGGCTCCCGACGAGGATCGAGTGGTTGAACGTCCCGGGCGCCGTGTCCTCGATCAGACGAAGGGCGGGGTGGTTGCGGTCGGTGAGGTCGAGGAGCGTGACGGTTGTCGTCAGTCTGAACAGGTTCTCGAGGAACGACACGACACCCTGCGCCAACAGCCCGCCGATGAGACCCCCGGCCAGACCAGCGCCAGCCGCCAAGGGGACGCGGTCCCAGCCGTCGAACATCCACTCGACAGCGCCGGCAAGCGGTGCAAGCACGGCAGCGCCAAGGATGACGGCAAGACGGAGCTGGCGCCGCGTCGCCACCGCAGAGACAAAGGCGATGGGCACCACCGTCGCCGCTGCCGCAAACACCGTCAGCGCCGGATCCTGGGTGGCGATGGCGGTGAACATGCCCATCGGGATCGACGTCAGCATGGCGATTCGGGGGTCGTACATGATCGCTGCCGTGTAGCCGAGCATCGCCGCCGGCAACGCATACACCAGCTGCGGGGTCTCGACACCGATGAGCTCGGGAACCCGGGCGACGAAAGCGGCGATGACCAACAGGATTCCGAGCAGGGCGATGTGCTTCGGATGCGCCCACTCGCTGGGGGCGATCCGCCACAAGAAGAGTGCGGCGAGCAGAACGGCGAGCGCACCGACCGCCATCACCGCAGCCCGCGAGGTGCCGGGCTCGGGCTGGAGCAGACCGAGCTGGGTGATTGCCTTGAGCTCGACGGGACCGATCGCCTCGCCCTGCTGCACGATCGGCTGGCCGAGCTGGTAGGTGACAAACTGGTCGTCAACGGCGTCCCGCGCCTGGTCCTCGGCGAGCCTGGTCGCCACCTCGTCCAACACCTCGTTGGCTTCGAGCGACAACGCCACCACCTCGGCGGCGGCGGCGCGCAGCTCGGTCGACTGGTCGGCGTCGAGCTCCGGGATGACGATGCGCGGTGGGTCGGCGAGCACGCTGTTGCGCACCGTCTGCAGCTCCGTCACCTTGATCCCGTCCTGCAGCTGGTCGTCGGCCAGATCGATGACGGTCTGCTCGATGCGATCGAAGAACCCGTCGCCGCCAGCGGTCAGCTCGGCGAGATGGGCGGCGTGGAGGGCTACGAACACAGGGATGGCGTCGCCAAAGATCGGGTAATCGCTCTCCAGTGCGGCAAGCTGAGCCTCGGGCGGCAGCGTCGTCGTGGTCGTGCTGCTCGTGGTAGCAGGCACCGTCGTGGTGGCGCCCTCGTCTGCGACGGTGGTGTCGACGGGTGCGGCGGCGATGGCTTCGGGGAGTGGGCGGCAGGCGGACTCCGGCACGGTCTGATCGAGCACCGATGCGGTCGCCTCGAGCCGCAAGCCGGTCGCCGTCTCGTCCGGCTCGAGCTCACAGTTGGCGCTAGCGCCGGTGACGAGCGCAGGGTCGCCGGTGAAGGCGACGCTCATGACGTACTGGTCGCTGGTGCGGGCCGGCAGCACCGGCTCGCTGCCCCCCTCCGGCGTTGCGGCGGCGAGGGTCCACACCTCGGCATCGGCGTCGAGCGGGAGATCCTCGTCGTCGAGCCGGCCGTCCGCCCCCCTGTCGACGTCGACGACGATCGAGTCAACGGTCACGGCGTCGGCGAAGCGTGCCGCCACCGTGAGCCCATAGCTCCGCTCCTGCGAGCGCGGGTTGTCTACGGTGATCGTGTAGTCGATCGTGTAGGTGGTGCCGTCGCCGCTTGGCAGCGGGGCCCGGGCAAAGGCGGTCAGGATGATCAGCGGATCGGGACCAAGGGGAGCGTTGCGGACGTCGTTGAAGAACTCGCGGATCTGACCCTCGACCCTGCTACGCGCCAGCGTGTCGATCTTGAACTCGCTCGGCACCTGGAGCGCGGCCCGCTCCCTGGCCGCCTGGGTGGCGGCCCCGTCGAGCACCTCGACGAATGCGCTGGCGGTGTAGGTCTCGGGCGCCGCGTCACCGACGGCGAGCTGGATGGCCGGCTCGGCGTCGGCTCTCCCCAGCGTCAGCGTCGCCGCCACCAGGACGATGGTGACGGCGATGATGGTTACGTTCAGCAGCGCAGGGTGCCTGGCGAGTCGCCTCACGACGACGCACCCGCCTCGGCGCTGCGTAGCTGTTCCTCATACCGCTCGTATGCCTCGACGATGGCGGCGACGAGGCGGTGCCGAACGACGTCGTCGCCGCGCAGCTCGACGAACTCGATGCCCTCCAGCCCCTGCAGCACGGTCCCGACGATCCGCAGCCCTGAGCGCCTGCCGTCGGTGAGGTCTACCTGAGTGACGTCACCGGTGACGACCATCTTCGAGTTGAACCCCATCCTGGTGAGGAACATCTTCATCTGCTCGGGCGATGTGTTCTGGGCCTCGTCGAGCACGATGAAAGCGTCGTTGAGGGTGCGGCCACGCATGTAGGCGAGCGGGGCGATCTCGATGGTGCCTCGCTCCATCAGCCGGGAAGTCTCGTCGGGGCCGAGCATCTCGTACAGGGCGTCGTACAGCGGCCGCAGATACGGGTCGACCTTGGCGGCGAGGTCCCCGGGGAGGAAGCCGAGACGCTCACCTGCCTCGACCGCGGGCCGGCTCAGGATGATGCGGCGCACCGAGCCGGAGAGAAGAGCCTCGATGGCGCACGCCATGGCGAGGTACGTCTTCCCGGTGCCGGCCGGCCCCACCCCGAAGATCAAGGTGTGCTCCCGAATAGCGTCGACATAGCGCTTCTGCCCGTGGGTCTTTGGCCGCACCACCCGACCCCGCCCCACCTTGACCGCCTCGGTGAAGATGCCGGAGGGCGATGGCACGTCCTTGCGGACGAGGTCGATGACCCTATGCACCCGATCGGTGTCGAGCCCGTGCCCCTCCTGAACCAGGATCAGCAACTCGTCGAAGATCGTCCGCACCATCTCGCCAGCGGTGTCTGGACCGTGGATGTCGACCTGATTGCCCCGCGCTACGATCCGCACCTCGGGGAATGCCGCCTCGATGAGGCGCAGGTGCGCGTCCTGCTCCCCCAGCAGATCGACGATGAGATGGTTGCTGGGGACTTTGATCCGGATATCAGCTGCAGGGGTGAGCGTCACGGGGTGTTGCTTGCGCGAGTGGAATAGCGATGCGTAATGGGACGCATGAAGAGACGGCAAGTATATCCGCAACCCCAAGATCGGCTGCATCTCACGACGAGCGGCGCCACCGGTCGGTCAGCAACACCGCCGCAACGACCGCAGCCGTCTCGGTGCGGAGGATACGGTCGCCCAGCCCGGGCGGACGCCGCCCCTGACGGCGGCTCGTCCTGGGCAACACCTTCTCCAAGTGGTGAAGAAAGGCGTTGAGAGCGTCAGGTTGCCTTCACCCCAGCTGGAGCTGCATGGATGTGGGGAACGTGAGCCACGGTCAGCCGTGGCGGCGGATCATGTCAACCGGTCCGGAAGCGACGCTTGCGACGCCCCGAGGCGGGGCTCTCCCCTCGCAACTCGGCGAAGCGGCGCAGCACCTCCTCCTCGTCTGGGGTGACCTCGGTGGGGACAACGAGCTCCACCTCGACGAGCAGGTCCCCCCGGCCGCGCCGGCGCAGCCGCGGCATGCCCTGGCGGGAGAGACGGAAGACGGTGCCGGGCTGGGTGCCCGCCGGGATGTCGACATCCATGTCCTCACCGCCGAGCAGTGGCACCGTCACCTCAGCGCCAAGCGTCGCCTCCGTGAACCCGAGCCGTATCCGGTGGTGGAGGTCGTCACCGAGCCGGGAAAAACGGGTGTCTGGCGGGATGCGCACCTGGACGTAGAGGTCGCCGGCCGGGGCGCCCCGCTCCCCGGCCCCGCCCTTGCCGGCGAGGCGGAGCCGTGTGCCATCATCGACACCCGCGGGGATCTCGACGGTGAGGGTGTGCTCGTCGTCGACACGACCGGCGCCGAGACATGCGGGACAAGGTGTCTCGATCGTCTGACCGGAGCCGCGGCAGGTTGGGCACTCGGAGACGGTCATCATCGAGCCGAGAAACGTGCTCCTGCTCACCTGCACCTGCCCGACCCCGCGGCAGGTGGCGCAGCGCCCCGGGCTTGTGCCTGGCGCCGCGCCCGACCCTGCGCACGGTCGACAGCGGGCGGCGGCGGCGAAGTGGATCTGGCGGCTGATACCAGAGGCGGCCTCGTCGAGGGTCAACTCGACGGTCATGCCGATGTCGCCGCCACGGCGAGGCCCCGGCCGCATGCCGCCGAACCCAAAGCCGGCGCCACCAAAGAACTGCTGGAGGATCTCGTCGAGACCGGCGAACTGGCTGAACAGGTCGCCGCCAAAGGTGTCGCCCCGGTCATACCTGGCCCGCTTGGCGGGGTCAGACAGCACCTCGTAGGCCTCGGCGACCTCGCGGAACCGATCCTCGGCATGCGGGTCGTCCGGGTTGGCGTCAGGGTGGGTCTCTCTGGCGAGCTGACGGAACCGGCGCTTGATCTCCTCTTGGGTGGCGTCACGCGTGACGCCGAGGACCTCGTAGTAGTCGCTCATCTCAGCGCCCGAGACTGTCGCCGAGGCTCTCGCCGACCTCCTCGACGATCTTGATCGTCCTCCGGTAATCCATCCGCATCGGGCCAAGGACCCCGACCCGACCCGTCCCGTGCTCGCCTGCGTCGTAGGGGCTCGACACCACCGCCAGATCGACGTCGTTCACGTCCATCTCAGTGCCGAGCCGCACGGTGCTGAGGTCTGACTCGTCGCCGATGAGTCGGCGAACCGTTGTCTCCTGCTCGAGAAGGGCGAGTATGGCGTGCACGTGGGTGAGGTCCTGCCACAGCTCGGCGAGCTGGGCCGTCCCTCCGACGAACACCTCGCGGGTTGTGGTGTCGACACCCCGGAGCGACGAGGCGACAGCCCGCACCAGCTCGACGACACGGTCGGCGCCGACGCCTCGCTGCGTCTCCACCGCGTCGATCCCGCCTGCGATCGTGTTCGACTCGAATGCCTGCCGCAGCTCCCGCTCCGCCGCCTCCAACTCCTCCTCGGTGGGGCTCGACCCGAGCCGCACGAGGTTCTGGCTGACCCGCCCTGATGCCGAAACGCTCACCGCAAGCACGACACGGCTGCCAAGCGCAACCAGATGAAAGGCGCGAACCGTCTCGCCGGAGAAGCCGGGCCCGATGACAACCGCCGGGTAATGGCTCAGGTTGGACAACAGCCCGGTGGTGTCCTTGAGCAACCGGTTCAGCTCGCGGTGCACGTTGGAGAAGAACGCCTCGATCCGGCTCCTGGTGGCGGTGCGGAGCCGGGCGGGTGACGTGTGATCGACGTAGAAACGGTAGCCCTGCGGCGTCGGGACGCGTCCCGCCGAGGTGTGTGGCTGCGTGACAAAGCCGTACGACTCGAGCTGGGCCAGGTCATTGCGGACGGTTGCGCTCGACACGCCAAGACCGCAACGTTCGAGGATGGCTTGCGAGCTGACGGGGAGCCCGGTCGCGATGTACTCCTCGACGAGCGCTTCGAGAACCCTGGCGCGGCGATCGTCCAGCATCACGCGGCAAGTTAGCAGTCTCGGGGTGAGAGTGATAAGACCGCAATGCTCACCGCATCGGTGAGCAGCGGGCGGGCGACGACCAGCCGGTCCTCGTTCACCGCAAGCACACCGGCTGCCATAAGACGCTGCCCTTCGCCGGACTCCGTCAGCGCCGCCCCGCCAAGCCCGGGGAACACCCCGGCGCGACGGCGCAGACCGAGCAGAAGCCGCTCCTGTTCCCGAGCCCACGGGCCGCTGGTCTCGGCCCCGGCCTGGGGACGGTGACCGGCGGCGATACCGTCGAGGTAGCCGCCAAGACGGCGGACGTTGTTGCGGCGCACACCGTTGCGGTGACCGTGGGCGCCGAGACCAAAGGCGACGTACTCGCCCTGCGCCCATGTGCTCAGGTTGTAGCGGCAGACGTGACCCGGTAGAGCGAAGTTGGAGACCTCGTAGTGGACGAGCCCGGCGCCGGGGGCCGCCACCGCAAGCAGCTCGTACTTGTCGGCCTGGTCGTCAGGGTCTGGTGCCGGCGCCCCGGCCGCCACCGCCCGGCTGAGCGCCGTTCCCCGCTCGACGGTCAGGCTGTAGGCGGACAGGTGGTGGGGAGCACAGGCAACGGCGGTCTCCACCGTCGTGTGCCACGACCCGAAGGTCTCCCCTGGGGTGCCCAGGATCAGATCAATCGAGACCGAGCCAAACCCGATGCGGTGCGAACCGGCGACCGCCGCCGCCGCCTGTGCCGGGCTGTGGGCCCTCCCCAGTGCGGCGAGCACTCCAGGGTCGAAGGACTGCACCCCCCAAGAGACCCTGGTGAATCCTGCGGCGACGAGCGTCTCGCCCCACTCCTCCGACCAATCCTCAGGGTTGGCCTCGAGGCTGATCTCGGCGTCTGGGGCGATCCCAAACCTGTTGCGCAGCGCAGCGAGGACACGAATCAGGTTGGCCGGGTCGACGGCGGACGGGGTGCCGCCGCCGAAGTTGATGGCGTCGAGCGGGCCCCACGGCGGCTCCATGTCGATCTCGGCGACCACGGCGGCCGCGTACTTCTCCTCGCCGGACGCCGGCGGGATCTCGGAAGGGGTGACAACGGCGAAGTCGCAGTACGGGCACCGCCGCCGGCAGAACGGGATGTGGACGTAGGCGGAGCGCCACGAGGCGGCGACATCGGCAAGACCCGTCGAGTCGGGGGCCAGCGTCATCCACTGCCCCGGGGCGGCGGTGGCGCCTTCACTCATCGATGCGCAACGCCGAGATGAACGCCTCCTGCGGGACCTCGACCTGGCCGACCATCTTCATGCGCCGCTTGCCCTCCTTCTGCTTCTCGAGCAGCTTGCGCTTGCGAGTGATGTCGCCGCCGTAGCACTTGGCGAGCACGTCCTTGCGCTTGGCCTTGATGGTCTCCCTTGCGATGATGCGGCCCCCAACGGTGGCCTGCACCGGGACGTCGAACAGCTGGCGCGGGATCAGCTGACGGAGCCGTTCCACCATCGCCTTGCCATAGCCGTAAGCCTTCTCCCTGTGGACGATGGTGGAGAACGCATCGACCGGCACGCCGTTGAGCAGGATGTCGACCCGCACCAGGTCGGATGCGTCATACCCATCCGGCTCGTAGTCGAGCGAGGCGTAGCCACGGGTGCGCGACTTGAGCTGGTCGAAGAAGTCGAACACGATCTCGGCGAGCGGCACCCTGTAGTGGAGCTCGACCCGCTCGGGGGTGAGGTATGTCATGTCGCCGATGGTGCCTCGCCGCTGCTGGACGAGCTCCATCACCGTGCCGACATACTCGGTGGGTGTGATGATCATCACCTTGACGTACGGCTCGACAACCGAGGTGAGCCGACCGGGGTCGGGGAGATCCTGCGGGCTGCGCACGACCACCTCGGTCCCCCCGGTGAGCCGGGCGCGGAACTCGACAGAGGGAGCGGTGGCGACGAGATCCAGCCCGTACTCCCGCTCCAGCCGCTCGCGGACGATCTCCATGTGGAGCAGCCCGAGAAACCCGCAGCGGAAGCCGAACCCGAGGGCGCGGGAAGTCTCGGCCTGGTAGACCAGCGCCGAGTCGTTGAGCCGCAGCTTGTCGAGCGCCTCCCTGAGCCGCTCGAAGTCGTCGCCGTCGGCGGGGAACAGCCCGGAGAACACCATCGGCTTCGGCTCGCGATACCCGGCCAGCGCCTGAGCCGCCGGCACCGTAGCGTCGGTGACGGTGTCGCCCACCCTGATGAGGTCGATCTCCTTCACCCCTGTGATCAGATAACCGACCTCCCCGGTGCCGAGCGCCTTGACCGGGGTCGGGGTCGGGGTGAGCACACCGATCTCAGCGGTGTCTGCCTCGAGACCGGTGGCCAAGAAGCGCATCCTGGCGCCGTTGCGCAGCGCCCCGTCGACCACCCGCACCGAGCACACCACACCCCGGTAGCTGTCGTAGTAGGAGTCGAACACCAGCGCACGGGTCGGCCCTGCCGGGTCTCCCTGTGGAGGCGGCAGGTGGGCGACGATCGCCTCGAGGAGCTCGTCGACCCCTTCCCCCGTCTTGGCAGACACACGGATGATGTCGTTGGCGGCGCCACCGATCACCCCGACGATCTCGGTGGCGACGCGTCCGGGGTCGGAGGCGGGGAGGTCGATCTTGTTGATCACGGGGATGATCTCGAGCCCGCTCTCAATGGCGAGATAGGCGTTGGCGAGCGTCTGCGCCTCTATCCCCTGCGAGGCGTCGACAAGCAGCACTGCCCCCTCGCAGGCGGCCAGCGAGCGGGACACCTCGTATGAGAAGTCGACATGACCGGGGGTGTCGATCAGATGCAGCACGTAGTCGGCGCCGTTGGCGGTGCGGTAGCGCAGCCGCACCGCATTCGCCTTTATGGTGATGCCACGCTCTCGCTCGATGTCCATCGTGTCGAGGAGTTGGTTGCGCATGTCTCTCTCGGCCACGGCCCCGGTGCGTTGCAGGAACCGGTCGGCCAGCGTCGATTTGCCGTGGTCGATGTGGGCGATGATGGAGAAGTTGCGGATACGCGACAGATCGCTCATGAGCCCGTCGGAGGGGAGGTGGCCATTGTACCGCCGACCACTCCCGGTTCGGCGGGACGCCAGGCGCGGTAGCGTGTCCTCTCTCGCACCACCACCAGGTTGGTGCTAACCTCCCGCTGTTCCCTTCGACCGCAGAGGTGCGTTCTCGCATGGCCAACATCAAGTCGCAGATCAAGCGCAACCGCCAGAACGCGCGGCGACACGACAGCAACAAGTCGCTCCGGTCTGAGCTGAAGACCCGGGTCAAGGCGGCCCTCGCCGCCGCAGACTCGGGTGACGCCGCCGCCGCAGACACCGCCATGCGCACCGCGCAGAAACGGATCGACATGGCGGCGTCAAAGGGACTCATCCACAAGAACACCGCCGCCCGCAAGAAGGCGCGGCTCGCCAGGCGCAGCGGCAGCCTGCTGGGCTGAGCGCCTCCACATCCGAGGTTCCGTCGATGCCCGACGCAAAGACCTGGCTCACGCCGGCTGCCCATTCCAAGCTGACCGCCGAGTTGGAGCACCTGACGACCACCGGGCGGGAGGAGATCGAGCGACGCATCGCCGAGGCCCGGTCATACGGCGATCTGCGGGAGAACGGCGAGTACGACACTGCGAAGAACGACCAGGGGCTGATGGAGGCTCGTATCAGGCAGGTCAGGGCCATCCTCGACACCGCAGTCGTGCGGGAGGCGGAGGACAACGGAACCGTCGGCATCGGCTCGATCGCAACGGTCGTCGACGACGACGGCGACGAGATGGAGTTCTTCATCGCACCGGCGGAGAACAAGCTGCCTGGGCTGCTGCTGGCATCGCCCGACAGCCCGCTCGGAGCAGCGCTCATGGGGGCGAGGGCAGGCGACGTTGTGACGTACCAGGCCCCCGGCGGCACCTTCAGCTATCGGGTCGCCAACGTGAGGGTCTACGGGCGTTAGCCGGCCCGAAGCATTTCAGCGCCCACGGCCCCCGTACCAGTGGCACAACGCCACGGTCAACCGCTCCATGGTGACAAGGTGGGTGGCCTCCGGTGTCGTCTTGAGATGCAGGTCGGCGCGAGCCAGCGCCCCGAGCGCCCTCCGCAGATTGGCCGCCTTTGCCTGGCGCCGCTGTTTCCAGACCTTCTCCATGGCATAGCCCCTCCTGCCACCGTCGCGCTCGACAAAGGTGTCGTAGTCGTCGGTGGCGGCCGCAAGACACCGTCGACGTACGTCGTTCTGCAAGAAGGCGAGGAGTTGGAGGGGATGACCGTGGATCAGGAAGTCCTCCACCCGGCGGAGCGCTTGTCCGGTGTCGCCGGCAACGATGGCGTCTGCGATGTGCCACATCGGCTCGTCCGGCCGGTTGCGGAAACGGTCCCGCACCGATTCCGCCGTGATCGGCTCGCCGTCGACAGCAAGTTGGTCGAGGGCGCCGCCGAGTGCGCCCAGGTCGGTCCCAAACCGCTGGATGAGCGACCCTGCGGCCTCGCCATCCAACTTGAGCCCACGCTGGCGGGCGGCAGTTGCGAGCCACCCGGCGGCGGTGCGCTCCGTCACCTGGACGACGGTGATCGTGTCGGCGATCTCCTCCAGCGCCCTTCCCAGCGGAGCGGGGATCGCACCCTCGGCGACAAAGACCGCCACCACCGAGCCATCCTGCGCAAGGTTGGCCACGAGCTCAGCCAGCACCTCGGCTTCCGCCTTCATGAGGTGGTGGGCGTCGACCACCAGGCACCCCGAGCTGGCACCAAACAGCGAGCCGCTCTGCAGCGCCGGGATGACGCCGGCCACCCCGCTGCGCATCCCTGACTCCTCGACATCCTCACCCCCTCCCCGCATCGGGACGTCGATGCGCACCTGATCGTCGACGCCACGCCCGTCGAGCGCCGCCCGCGCTTCGCTGAGCATCAGCTCCCGTTCCCCGGGACCGGCTGGGGAGGGACCGAGCACGGTGACGATCGGCTTCACAAGGGCAGCGTACCCGGTGTGAGTGACACGTCTCCAGGTGCTGCAGCGGGCCGAGAGGTCGGTGTCTTTGCCGGTGGCGGGGGCGGACCGACGCCGGTCATGGAGCACAGACACACAACGGAACGATGATGTCGCCTTCCGCCTGGGTGGTGTGCACCACCGCCCCCGCCGCATCGAGCGTGGCCATGATCCCAGGGTCGGGGTGGCCGTAGGTGTTTGCCCCAACGCTCACCACCGCAACCTCGCCGACCGTTGCCGCCAACCACTCCGGATCGGATGTCGTCGAACCGTGGTGGGGCACCTGCAGCACGTCAGGGCGTACGGTGGGTAGCTCGGCCTGGCCGACCGCCTCGACATCGCCGGTGAGCAGCATTGTCATCGTATCGGTGGCGACCCACAGGACCACCGATCCGTCGTTGTCAGCTGCGTAACGGCGCTGCGGACCGAGCACGCGAACATCGATGCCCCCAAGCCTTACCCGGTCACCGCGGGTCACCGCCCGCACCGGGCGACCCCGGTCCTGGACATCGGCGATCACCGCCGCCAGCATCTCGCCGAGCTGCTGGTCCGCCGGGTACCACAGACCCCCAATCGGCACGTCAGCGGCGAGACCCACGAGCCCGCCGACGTGGTCTGCATCCCCGTGCGTCGCCACCACAAGGTCGAGGTGGTCGACTCCCTGGCGGCGCAGCGCCGCCCGCAACACGGCAGGATCGCGACCGCCGTCGACGAGCGCCGTCACCCCGGACGGGTCGCGCACCAAGATGGCGTCCCCCTGGCCGATGTCGAGAAACGTGACCGATGGAAACGCGGGGGATCCGATCGGCAACAGGGAGGCGGTGAGGAGCGTGGCGGCAGCCGACACGACACCGATCCGCAGCACGGGGATGCGCAATGCCGCCACCGCGGCGGCGACGCCGGCCACTCCGACGATCCCGAGCTGCGGCCACACCGCCGCCTGCTCGGCGACCACGAAGACCCCATGCGCCGCTCCAATACCCACATCCATCAGCTGGCCGCTGCCGAGCAGCACGCCGATCCCCCCGGCGAACGTGGCGGCGGTGACGAGCGGGGTGGCCAACAGGTTGGCGACCGGGCTCAGCAACGGGACCGTCCCAAAACGAGCGAGGAGGATCGGGAGCACTGCGAGCTGCGCCCCTACCGTCGCCACCAGGAGCGCCCGCAACGGCCCCCTGCCGTGCCGCCCGGCGACACGGGAAGCGCTCAGGACACCTGCGGTCGCGGCCACCGAGAGTTGAAAGCCGACATCGGTGGCGAGGTCGCCTGAGACGAGGAGAAGACCGGTGACGGTGATCCCGAGACCGCGCCACGCATCGACGGGGAGCCCGACGATCCTGCCGGCGAGCACGACAGCGGCCATCGTCGCCGCCCGCACCACCGACGGCTCCCATCGGGTGGCCACCACGAAAACACCGAGGGCCACCAGACCGCCGAACGCCCGCAGCCGCGGCCCGAGACCGAGCGGACCAGCGACAAGCCACCAGACGCCGAGGAAGAGGGCCACGTTTGAGCCGGACACGGCAACGAAGTGGGTGAGCCCGGCTCGGCGTAGGTTCTCGAGGTCGAACTCGGACAGACCGGCGGTCTCACCGACGAGGAAGCCGGCCAGCAGCGCCGTCTCCGGGCGGTCGCCCCGCGACGCCAGCCGATCCAGCACCACCTCTCGCAACC
>Ga0114938_1000534_pt1 | contig 28149 bp, 17 predicted proteins | sample AshMeaBigSpring_FD_88675 | JGI IMG/M metagenome (GOLD analysis project Ga0114938, IMG submission 88675) | Groundwater microbial communities from Big Spring, Nevada to study Microbial Dark Matter (Phase II) - Ash Meadows Big Spring | ecosystem: Environmental > Aquatic > Deep subsurface >... | reverse complement strand
GGTAGGCCAGAAATCCTGTGCGGGCGGGCTTCGGTCCGCATCTTGCTAAAAGTCACGCGGCCGAAGCTCGCCCGTGCCTCACGAAAAATTCCATAGATCGCCAAGGGATGAATCCGTCTCGCGCGGCCGGCAGTCGGGGTCAGACCCCTGGCCCTGCCGTCGGCGATCGAGCGCGCAGATCTCGACCAGGGGTCTGACCCCGAAACAGGGGCCGGGCTGGCGACCTGCGCCTCCCGTGCACTCCTCTGGTGCAACGACTGCGTTCGTGACAATGGCGGAACGGGGAGACAGCCCATGGATTACACCGCGCCCGTCAGTGCCACCGTCTTCGCGATGCAGCACATGGCGACCTTCGAGGCAGGCCCAGAGCCGGGCTTCGACACCGAGACGACCGCGAGCGTGCTCGAGGCGGCGGCGCGGTTCGCGGGCGACGTCCTCGCTCCGCTCAATCGACCTGCGGACAAGGAGGGCGCACGCTGGTCCGCAGGGGTGGTCACGACGCCCGTGGGCTTCCCGGCCGCCTACCGCGCCTGGAGCGAGGCCGGGTGGAACGGCGTCGATCTCCCCGAGGCATGGGGCGGCATGGGCCTTTCGACCGCACTCGCCACCGCCACCATGGAGATGTGGACCAGCGCCTGCATGGCGTTCGCGCTCGGACCGGTGCTGACGCAGGGCGCCGCCGACGCCTTGCTGGCCCACGGCGCCCCCCCGCTCAAGGACGGCTACCTCGGCAAGCTCGTCACGGGCGCGTGGTCCGCGACCATGAACCTCACCGAGCCGCAGGCGGGCTCCGACCTCAACGCGGTGCGCACCCGCGCCGAGCGCGCCGGCGACGGCAGCTATCGCATCAGCGGGCAGAAGATCTTCATCACCTTCGGCGAGCACGACCTCACCGACAACATCATCCACCTCGTGCTCGCACGATTGCCCGATGCGCCGCCGGGCACCCGCGGCATCTCGCTGTTCCTGGTGCCGAAGCTGCTGCCCGATGCGGACGGCAGGCTCACCCGCCGCAACGACCTACGCTGCACCGGCATCGAGGACAAGATGGGCATCCACGCCAGCCCGACCTGCAGCATGTCCTATGGCGAGGAGGGCGGCGCGGTCGGCTGGCTGGTCGGGGAGGAGAACCGCGGCCTCGCCTGCATGTTCACGATGATGAACAAGGCACGGCTGTTCACCGGGCTGCAGGGCGTCGCGATCGCGGAGCGCGCCTACCAGCAGGCGCTGGCCTACGCGAGGCATCGCCGCCAGGGCAGCGCGGGCGAGGCACGTGGCGGGCCGATGAGCCCGATCGTCGCCCACCCGGACGTGAAGCGGAACCTGATGACCATGAAGTCCTTGACGTGGGCGGCGCGCGCGCTCGCGCATGCGGCGGCGTCGGCGATCGACGGGGCTCATCGCGCCGGGAATGCGGCAGCGCGTGCCGAGGCCGACGCGCTCGCCGGGCTGCTGACGCCGGTCGTCAAGGCCTGGTGCACCGATGCCGGCGTCGAGGCGACCTCGCTCGGCGTGCAGATCCACGGCGGCATGGGCTACATCGAGGAGACCGGCGCCGCGCAGCACTATCGCGACGCGCGCATCACGCCGATCTACGAGGGCACCAACGGCATCCAGGCGATCGACCTCGTGCTGCGCAAGATCGTGCGGCCGGGCGGCGCATCGGCGCGGGCGCTGATCACGGCGATGCGGGCGTGCGGCGAGCGGGCGGTGGCGGCCGGCGGACCGTCGCTCGGCCGGACGGGTCCGATCACGATCTCGGCAAGCGACACGCTCGAGGCGACGACCGAATGGCTGCTTGCCAGTGAGCGGAGCGAGGCCGAGCTGCTCGCCGGCGCGACGCCCTACCTGCGCCTCTTTGCACTGGCGGCTTCCGCGGCGCTACTCGCCAAGGGCGCGATCGCGGCGCGCGAGCGCATCGCCGCCGGCGACAACGATCAGATCCACCCGGAGGCGATCGCGGTTGCGCGCTTCTTCGCCGAGCAGATCGCGATCGGTGCACCGGCGCTCGGCGACATCGTCACCAGCGGCGCCGGCGCGCTCGCCATGGCGGAGCTGGCGGAGTTCTCCCCCTGAGTACCGCTTCACTTCATCACGTACGACCGGTGCAGGAATGTACCGGCCTTGCGCTTGGTTTCGAGCACCAGCGCGCCGACGCTGTCGCGCGTCTCGCGCACCAGCCCATCGTTGAGAGCCTTCTCGCTCGCCTTGCCGGCCTCGGCTGCGGCGAGGAAGGCGAGCACGGCGGCGGCGTCGGGTGCGGGTTCGGATTTCCCCGACTTCTCGCTGATCGCCTCGGTGGCGCCGGCATCGAGCAGCTTCGGCCACATCTTCCGGAACAGGCCGTTGGAGGGATAGACCTCGGCGCTGTTGAGCCGGCCGTTGATCGCGAATACGACACCGATCGCGTCGTCGCCCGCCGCGCCCTTGTCCTTCAGCGCCTCGAGATAGCGCCCGCGCGCCTCGGCGAGCTTCCTGTTCTCGAGCGCGAGCTGGAGGCTCGTCGCCGATACCGGCGACACGACCGGTCCCGAGAGGCTCTTTGCGAGCTTGTCCTGCACGGCGGCCACGCTCGTCCAGACCTCAGACTGGCGCGAGCCGGTGTCACTGCCGGGGCCCGACGCCGCACGCTGCTGGACGCGCCCCGCGGCATGCCCCGGCGCCGAGGGCCCGGCCGCAGGCATCGTCGCTGCAGCCGCCGGCTCGGCAGCCGGCGCCATCATCGCGAGCTTGGCGGTGCGCGAGGGCATGACCTTCTCCGCGCTCGCGAACCTCTTCACGTCCTCCTTGCCGCGCGCCGCCCAGCGCCCCTGCTCCACGCAGAACGAGCCGATCGGCACCTTGCCGGACTGCGCCGGGATCAGCATCGAGACGACGAGCACGCGGTCCTGCTGGCCGCCTTTCACGATGTCGCCGGCCTGCACGAAGACGTCCTCGCCGCCGGCATTCTCCAAGGTGAGCTGGTTGACGTTGCCGGTCTCGTGGACGTTGACCGCACCTTTGGCCATCGCTTCGGCAAGAGTCAGCGGCACTGCGCCCTGGGCGCTCTCGCCGCGCAGCACGTAGATCGTCAGGTTGTCGTGTGTGACGGGCGCGTCGACGCGGATCGTGCCGGCGGCGAACGACGGCTGGCCGGCGAGCGCCAGCACCGGAGCGGCGACCGCAGACAAAGCAAAGCGAAGGGTTCTCGTGAGCATATGCCTCTCCCGCAGGAATTTCAGTTGTGCAAGCTTGCGGGGAGAGTGGGTCGGGTTTGCGGCCGAGTTGCGGGAGCGCCGTGGCGGCCTCACGGCGCTTGTTGGGCGGGAAATGCGGCGATGGCGGCTCTTACGCCGCGGTCAGCCTGGCGAGAGTTGCGGCATCGACCTCGAAGTTGGAGAACACGCTCTGCACATCGTCGTCCTCGTCGAGCGCGGCGATCAGCTTGAGTATTGTCGCCGCCTTCGCCTCGTCGACCGGCGTCGTCAGCGTCGGCTTCCAGGCGACCTTGACGGTCGACGGCGCAAGCTTGAGCCGCGCCTCGAGCGCGCCGGAGACACTGCCGAGATGCTCGAACGGGCAAAACACCACGTGGCCGTCGGCATCGGAATGCACGTCGTCGGCGCCCGCCTCGATCGCGGCCTCGAGCATCGCATCGGCGGAGCCGGCATCCGCCGGATAGGAGATCTCGCCGACGTGCGCGAACATGTGGGCGACCGACCCGGTCGAGCCGAGGTTGCCGTTGTACTTCGTGAACACGGCCCGGACCGCGCCGCCGGTGCGGTTGCGGTTGTCGGTCAGCGCCTCGACGATGACGGCAATCCCGCCCGGACCGTAGCCCTCGTAGCGCACCGCCTCGAAGGTGTCGGTATCGGTGCCGGCCGCCTTCCTGATCGCCCGCTCGATGTTGTCCTTCGGCATGTTCTCGGCGCGCGCGTTCTGGATCGCGAGCCTGAGCCGCGAGTTCATGGCGGGATCGGGCGTGCCCGACCTCGCGGCAACGGTGATCTCGCGCGCGAGCTTGGCGAACACCCGCGCCTTCGCCGCATCCTGGCGGCCCTTGCGGTGCATGATGTTCTTGAACTGGGAATGGCCGGCCATCGCCGCTCCTGCGGACCAAACAGGTGTCTCCTCTGTTATGATCGAGACGGGAGGAAAAATCCATATCGGGCGCGGGTCCGACCCTGGGCGCGCCGGGGCTGTGACCTCGCCGCACGGCTCGAGTACCGATCGCCGGGCAGGCCATTTTTCGGCTTGCGGCGGGGCCCCGAGTCACGGAATGTAGCTCATCTCGACGGCGCCGCTGCCCACGTGCCGCGACAACCGGAAGCCGAGCGCTTCTGCCAAACCGTGAGGGTTGCAGATCCTCACGCCTTGCTAGCCTGGACCTTTCTCTTCCTCGAAGCACGTCAGCGGCTCGGTCGGTGCCAACGCACCACCGAGCCGCAACGCTTGCGTGGCGCGCGCCAGGCCGGTCCTGTCGTCGACGTCGACGGCGAGGCCGCACAGCGTCGCTGGCCCCGTCGCCGGCTCGAACCGTTCGCGCGGGATGCGGGTGAGGAACCGGCTCAACGGCTCGGCGATGTCCATGCCGAGCACGGAGTTGTAGTCGCCACACATTCCGGCATCCGAGATGTAGGCCGTGCCGCCCGCGAGCACGCGCTGATCGGCGGTCGGGCTGTGGGTGTGGGTGCCGACGACGCAGGAGACGCGCCCATCGAGGAAATACGCGAGCGCCTGCTTCTCGCTAGTCGCCTCGGCATGGAAATCGACGAAGATCATGTCGGCACCCTGCTTCAGCCGGCAGGCCGTGACCTCGGCATCGATCGCCCGGAACGGGCAGTCCAGCTCGGTCATGAACACCCGGCCGAGGGCATTGATGACCAGCACGTCGGCGCCGTTCCTCGATTTGTAGAGACCCGCGCCGCGCCCGGGCGTGCCCTTGGGGAAATTGAGCGGTCGCACCAGGCGATCCTGGCGGTCGATGTAGACCAGCGTCTCCTTCTGATCGAAAGCGTGGTTGCCGAGCGTGACGACGTCGGCGCCGGCATCGAGCAGGTCCTGCAGGATCGCCTCGGTGATGCCGAAGCCGCCGGCCGCGTTCTCACCGTTGACGACCACGAAGTCGAGTCGGTGGCGCTGCCTGAGCGTCGGCAGATGCTCGAGCACGGCCTTGCGGCCCGCCCGTCCGACGACATCGCCTAGAAAGAGGAACCGCATTCAGCGCTCGCGACAGTCGATCGGCCCGGACGGCGTCAGGACCCAATCGAGGCGCTCGTCATAGACCGAATGAGGCACCGCGTCGACGATCTGCTCGTCGAAGGCAATTCCGATCGCAACGATTGGTTTCCATGCCCTGAGCGCCCGTATCGTACGATCGTAGAAGCCGCCGCCGTAGCCGAGCCGCCAACCGGCACGGTCGACCGCGAGCAGCGGCACCAGAAGGAGATCCGGCACCAACTCGGGCGCACTTTCGATCGGCTCGCGGATGCCCCAGGCCCGCCCGGCGAGCGGATCGCCGGACGTCCATGCGCGGAACACGAGCGGCGCGCCCTTTCCGACGACGACCGGCAGCGCCAGCGCCGCGCCGGCGGCCCGGCAGCGCTCCATCAGCGTCAGGGGATCGAGCTCGCCCGCGATCGCCAGGTAGCCGGAAAGGCAGCCGGCGGGCGCCTGCTCGAGACATGCGAGACCCTGGCGCGCGAGGCACATTGCACCGGCCTCGCGCGATGCGAGCGGGATCGCCATCCGGCGCGCCCGCATGGCGGCTCGCAGCCGCTGCTTGTCGCCGTCGCCGGCCGTGATCAAGGAGGCGCCTCGCCCGAATTCAAGTGCCGCGGAAGCCGTTGGAACTGTGATCCCGCCAGGTCCCTTCAGAGAAGGTGGGCGCCATGTGTCCGGAACCACGGCTCCGGTCAGGGACGGCTCCCTAGCAGATCTTATAGGCCCAGGGGAAAAGTGCTCCTGACGCGCCCCGCAGCAGTCCGAATGTAAGTGACCCGCGGCGGAAATCAAATGGCCAAGTGAAGAGCCCAGCCTTTCGGGGCGGGCGGCGCCAATCCGGCGCGCATCAATTGCGCTGCTGGTTGAAGATCGCTTGCGAATCGGCCTTGGAGGCGGGGGTCAGGCCGGTCGGGGCTGGCCCGCCAGCGCCTGCCGGTGCCGGGGCGCGTGCACGAAGGCGATTCGATTTCCGGAGCACGCGCACGACCTTCTTCGGCGCCGCGCTGCGGGTGTTGGGCAGTGCGATCGGCGCATCGACCCCGAGGCCGCGCAGCGCCTGCGATGCTGCTCCCTGCCGGCCGGTCTGCTCCATCAACCGCGCCCACAATGCGAGCCGCCATTCGTCGAGCTCCTCGACCTGCACCGCGGCCAGCAGCTGGCGCGTCGCCTCCGGCGCGCCCTGGCTCATCTGCAGCGCGGCACCGAGCAGCGGATTGCGCTCGACCGTCTCGGGCGTGATCAGCTCCTTGAGGGCCTTGAACTCGGTGTTCCTGCCGCTCGCAGCCAGCGCCTCGGCGAGCGGGGCGAGATCCTGCTGGCCCAGGTTCTCGAGCCCGAACTTGCGGGCACCGGCGAGCGCGTTCTCGGGGTCGTTCGCATCGATCGCCGCGACGATGAAGCGTCCGATCATGTCGTCGCTCGCGAAGACGGCCTTCTCGATCCAGCCACGCAGATAGCTGCGCGCCGCCACGGTCTGCCCGCGCTCCAGCATCAACTCGGCGACCGCCAGCGACACCGCGTCGCCGGGCACGCTGACATCCCGCGCCAGCTCCATGGCGAGCTCGATCCGCTTGTCGTCGACCAGCATCTCGATGATCACCAGCGCCAGCGCCTCGTCCTTGGCGCCCCTGAGCCAGCGCACCGCCCTGCGGTTCGCCTCGCGACCTTGATCGAGCTCCAGCAGCAGCGAGATCAGCTTGATCTTGTCCTTCTCGCTGCGCAGACGGCGCAGATCATCGATGCTGCGCAGCAGCTGCACGGCTTGCTGGTTCTCGCCGCCCGCCGCATGGAAATGCGCGAGCCGGACCAAGTCCTCCGTCCGCCGATAGCCCTTCTGGCGGCACGCCACAATGGCCGCCTGCTCCTCCGCCCCGTTGCCGTTCAGGCGGTGGATGCCGATCAGCTCCCTGCAGGCACCATCGGAGTATCGGAGCGCAACCTGCTGGCGCAGCGTCGCCATGTATGCCGCCTCGTCCTGCGTCGCCTTGTAGAATGCCGCCAGCCGGCGCTGCACCTGCGCGTCACGCGGTCGCTGCTCGGCAAGCATCTCGAGCGTCTGCTTGGCTTTCGCGAGGTCGCCGTGCTGCTCGTAGATCTCCTGCAACTGGAACAGCGTCCGTTGGCTGCGATCGCCGGCGTCGAACCTCCGCTCGAGCGACTTTAGGGCGAGCGTTTGCTGACCGTCGCGCTCGAGCATGGCGATGCGCTCGCTCTCGCCAGGCAGCAGCAGGTAGCCGACGACGAGCCCCGCGATCAGCAGCACCGACATCACCAGGGTGTGCGGCTTGATCGAGCCGACCGGCCCGTGTCTCAGCGCAATGCTAGTCATGGCATCTGAACCGCAAGCTCACCGCCTCGTTGACAACCGCATTGAGCCTGAGCGCGATCAGCCCATCGACGCCGGCGGTTCGAACCTCGTCACTGATGATCCGGCCGGCCGCCTCGGCCTGGATGCGATAGGCCCGCCGCGGCGCCGTTCGCCAGACCATGTCGCCCGGCCCGAAGCCGCGCGTCGTCACGCGAAAGCCGCAGCCCTCCTCGATCCGGTCATAGACCCGCCAGCGCGCGTGCACCAGCGATGTCGGCTGGGTCGCGCGTTCGTCGATCGCGACGAGATCGCGCGTCCTCAGCGCCACGACCACGCGCTCCACTGCTTGGTCGAGCGTCACGTAGAGCGTATCGCCCTTGCGATTGGATCCGAGCACGCCGCGGCTCTTCGCGATGTCGATCTCGACCTCGTCGGCGTCGTCGAAACGCACGGTCTGAAGCGCCCCGCGGGCCGTGATCGACCAGGCGAAGAGGTCCACCTGGCGGATCTCCGCCGCGAAGTAGTCGTCGGCGATCGCGGCATAGTCCGATGCCTCGATGGGGATCACCTCGCTTTTCCGCGCAAGCGCAAGGAACTGTTTGATGGAAGCGAGCGCGGCCGGCTTCTCGCCCGAATACATGTGATAATAGAGATTGAATGGCTTCAGCCGCCGCGGCGTCTCGGTATTGTCGAGCGTATGCTGGAGCATGAAGAAGCCGAAGTAGGGCCCGGTCCAGTCGTTGGTATAGGTGTTCTCGTTGCTGTTGACGGCATAGATCTGGCGCTCCTTGCCGACCGGGCGGGAGATCGGCGGCACATAGAAGACCGAGGGAAAATCCTTGTCGAGACGGCTGTCGCCGCCGTTCATGTTGCGCACACCTGCCTTGCGCGTCGCCGCCACCGCCGCCTCGAACGGCGTCGTGTCGCCGCTCCACAGATAGAGCTTCGCCTTCTTGCCGGGCGGCGCGAGGCGTTGGGAAACCTTCAGTGCGCCGGCGACCTCCTTGTCGAGATCGAATGGAATGCGCAGGTACGTGCGCGGCAGATCGCTCGATCCGGCGATGTAGGGGTTCGAGGGATCGGACCGCACCGAGCGGCCGGCGAGCGCGATCAGCGCCTTCTTCATGCGCTCGACCACGGGAAGCGCGGGGCGCGAGGCCGCATCGATCTTCCTCTGCTCGTCGCTCCGGCTGTAGTTCTCGAAGTAGCCCCAGTCGAAGGGATGCGTGTAGGTGTGGCTCGCGACCTCGACCTGCGGCAATGCGTAGAGCCGGCGCGCCAGTGCCGCGCCTTCGGGAACCCCGCCGAGCTCGCCGTCGACGTCGCCGGCAATCAAGCCGACCGAGACCGGCAGATCGGGAAACGCCTCGATGGCCTCGCGCGCGATCACCTCGCCGGCCGTAAGCCGCGCTGCGCGGAACTGCTCGACCTCGGTGAGGTTGTTCCAACCGTCGCCATCGATGTGGCTGAAGTAGATGCGCCGGCCGGAGAGCGTCGTCACGTCGGGGATCGGGAACCGGTCCTCGCCGAATGCCTCCCTGAAGAACAGGAACGGATTGACGATCCAGCGAACCTTGTCGGTGTTCGGCTCGAAATAGGTCGACAGCTCGTCGCAGACGTAGCCGCCGCCCGGGCCGGTCGACACCAGTACCGCTGTCCGCTCGCCGATACGCGTCGGCGTTTTCACGCTGAAATGGATGCGCGCTCTGCCGGGGATGGCGAGGTAGACGCGGAAATCCGGCAGCAGCTTGCCGACCGGCTTCTCGAAGCCGACCATCGCGGCATTCTCCTCGACGACGCTGGCGGCGTTGGAGACCGCGACGAAGTGGCCGGTCGGCTCGAGCCCGAGCCGCGCCAGGATACGCTTGGCAACGATCTCGTGCGAGCGCGGCCCGTGCGGTGCGAGCTCGGAGAAGAAGGCCAGCCGCAGGCCGCGCGCGGTCACCGCGTCGAGCCATTCGATATAGCGTCCGGGCGCTGCCATCGGCTCGATGAACCAGGTCAGGATGCCGCGATAGCGTGCGAGCTCGGCGGGCAGCGGCAGCTCGCCATTCACATCCAGGTAGGAGACCCGATAGCCGAGGTGGTTGAGCGGCATCTCAGCGAATCTGTGGATGCGGGTCTCAACCGGCAGCTTCTCATGCCGGCTGTCGTAGATCGCGAGGATGTCGCGCTTCATGGCCCGGCCCGAGAACTCGATGTCGAGGGCGAGTGCGGTCGAGGCGGCGCCGAGCAGCAGTATCACCGAGGTGAGAAGGGCCCGAGTGACGGCCACGAGGAACCGCCGCCAGCGCTGCAACCCCGCGGCACGGACCATTCCTCGAGGCATCGGCGTCAACGTTGCTCCCGGTTGCCTTCCTCCCCGCCGCGCGGCGGGCTTGTCCCGGTATGCCCCATTCCTGGCGCGAAGCCAATTCGACGCCTGTCCGCCTGTCGGCTTTCCGTCGGCCACGATGCAGCCTCCGCCGGAAGACCATCTGGCAGAGTTGACATCCGCGCTGCGCTCGACGATGGTGCGGCGCACTCAAAAGGTCCGACCGACCACACCGCCACCCTGCCCGCGCGACCCGGTCGCCGCCCGAGGCAAGGGGTCAACATCCGACAGCGCGTTGCGCCCTCGGGTGCGTTGGTGCTTTCGGGACCGGGCGGGGATACGGAGCACGTCATGCTGAAAGTCTGGGGCCGCAAGACCTCTGTAAACGTCCAAAAAGTCATGTGGGCGGTCGGCGAGCTCGGTCTCGAGCACAGCCGCATCGACGCGGGCGGGCCGTTCGGCGGCCTCGACACGCCGGCCTACGGAGCACTCAATCCCAACCGCCTCGTGCCGACCATCGAGGATGGCGACTTCGTGCTCTGGGAGAGCCAAGCGATCGTTCGCTACCTCGCCGAGACGTACGGTCGCGGCAGGCTCGCGCCCGAGGGTCGCCACGGCTACGCCCGCGCCGACCAGTGGAGCGACTGGGCGATCACTGCGCTCAACGGCGACATTATCGCGACCTGCTTCCTCGGGCTCATCCGCACACCGGCGAAAGACCGCGACACGTCGCGCATCGCCGCCGCCGCCGAGAGCGCCGGCAAGAAGCTCGGTGTGCTCGACGCCCATCTCGCCGGTCGCTCCTGGATCGTCGGCGATCATCTGACCTTTGCCGATATCTGCGTCGGCTCGCTGATGTACCGCTACTTCAATCTCGAGATCGAGCGCCCGCGCCTTGCCAACGTCACCGCCTGGTACCAGCGCCTCGCCGACCGCAAGGCCTACCAGGAGCACGTGATGGTCGATTTCCAGGCCATGAAGGTGCCGGGCGCCTGAGCCCGGACGTACTGGTTGAACCCGAGGGAGCATCAGACGAGCGTGTGATACCTTCCGTCGAGCGCAGCGAGGCGAGCAGCCGACGGGCTGCCATTGCCATGCGCCGCCCCGCGGAAGCGGGGGAGCGAAGCGTGATCTGCCGTGAGCGCAAGCATGTTCCAGTCACTCTCCGATCGCCTTTCGGGAATCTTCGACAAGCTCACCAAGCGCGGTGTGCTGACCGACAGCGACGTCGCCGAGGCGATGCGCGAGGTGCGCCGCGCCCTGCTCGAGGCCGACGTGGCGCTCGACGTCGTGCGCGACTTCACCGAGCAGGTGAAGGCGCGCGCCGTCGGCCAGGAGGTCGTGCGCTCGGTCAAGCCTGGCGAGATGGTCGTCAAGATCGTGCACGACGAGCTCGTGCGCGTGCTCGGCTCGGACGCCGCGCCGATCGACCTCGCCGCGACGCCGCCGGTCGCGATCCTGATGGTCGGCCTGCAGGGCTCGGGCAAGACGACGACGACCGCGAAGATCGCCTGGCGGCTCAAGGAGCGTGACAAGAAGAAGGTGCTGATGGCGTCGCTCGACACGCGGCGCCCGGCTGCCCAGGAGCAGCTTCGCGTGCTCGGCGAGCAGACCGGCGTCGCCACACTCCCCATCATCGCCGGCCAGACGCCGCTGCAGATCGCCCGGCGCGCCGGCGACGCTGCCCGGCTCGGCGCCTACGATATCGTGCTGCTGGATACCGCCGGCCGCACCACCATCGACCAGGAGCTGATGGCCGAGGTCGCGGAGGTAAGGCGCGCGGTCAGCCCGCACGAGGTGCTGCTGATCGCCGACGCTCTGACCGGCCAGGATGCCGTCACGACCGCCAAGGCGTTCGATGGCCAGATCGGCATCACCGGCATCGTGCTGACCCGCGTCGACGGCGACGGCCGCGGCGGTGCGGCGCTCTCCATGCGCGCGGTGACGGGCAAGCCGATCAAGCTCGTCGGCGTAGGCGAGAAGTGGGACGCGCTCGAGGATTTCCACCCGAGCCGCATCGCCGGCCGCATCCTCGGCATGGGCGACATCGTCAGCCTCGTCGAGAAGGCCGCCCAGACGATCGACGTCGAGAAGGCGGAGAAGATCGCCGCCAAGATGAAGAAGGGCGCGTTCGACCTCGACGACCTCGCCGAGCAGATCAAGCAGATGCAGCGCCTGGGCGGCATGGGGGGCGTGCTCGGCATGATGCCGGGAGTCGCCAAGATCAAGAACCAGATCGCCGAGGCCAACCTCGACGACCGGGTGCTCAAGCGCCAGCACGCCATCATCACATCGATGACGCGCAAGGAGCGACGCAACCCGAAGATCCTCGACGGCAAGCGCAAGCGGCGCATCGCCGCCGGCTCCGGCACCAAGGTCGAGGAGGTCAACCGCCTCATCAAGATGCACCGCCAGATGGCGGACATGATGAAGATGATGGGCCAGAACCGGGGCATGATGCAGCGCATGGCGGGCGCCATGGGCTTTGGCGGCAAGGGCGCGGGCCCGAGCGAAGCAGAGGTCCAGCGCATGCAGGCCGAACTCGCCAAGATCGACCCGAAGGCGCTCGAGCAGCTCCCAGCCGAGGTCAAGGACAAGCTCGCTGGCCTGCCCGGCACGCCTCCCGGCCCCGCCAGGAGTTCGCCGGCTCTGCCGGGCCTCGGCGGCGGACGCCTGCCTGGGCTCGGCGGGCCGCTGCCCGGCCTCGGCGGCCGTCCACCCTTCCCGTTCGGGCAAGGGAAGAAGAAATGATCGCCATCCCGACACTCGAGACGGAACGGCTCGTGTTGCGCGCCTGGCGGCCGCAGGATGCGCCGCCGTTCGCCGAGATATGTGCCGACGCCGAGCTGATGCGTTTCGTCGGCGGCGTGATGGATCAAACCGAGGCGTGGCGGCGCATGGCGACCTATACCGGCCACTGGCTGTTGCGCGGCTACGGCTCGTTCGCGGTCGAGCACAAAGCGAACAGGGAGTTCGTCGGGTACTGCGGCATCTACGATCCCGACGGTTGGCCCGAGCGCGAGATCAACTGGGGGCTCAGGCGCGCGTTTCTCGGCATGGGGCTCGTGACGGAAGCCGCGGCGCGCGTGCGCCGCTATGCCTACGAGACGCTCGGCTTCCCGACCATCGCCAGCTGCATCGACCTCGAGAACACGCCATCGGTCGCCGTCGCGCGCCGCCTGTCGGCCCGCCTCGACCGCACCGTCCAGTTCCGGGGCAAGGCGATGGGCGTGTTCCGCCACCTTGCCCCTGAAGACATCGCCAACCGGAAACTATGAGCAACCAGGAGAGCTGCAATGGCCGTCAAGATCCGCCTCGCGCGTGGAGGCAAGAAGAAGCACCCCTACTACTACATCGTCGCCGCCCACTCGGCTTCGCCCCGCGATGGCCGCTACATCGAGCAGATCGGCACCTTCGACCCGATGCTGAAGAAGGACGATCCGAACCGCGTCAAGCTCAACACCGAGCGCGCGCAGCACTGGCTCAAGGTCGGCGCGCAGCCGACCGACCGCGTCGCCCGCTTCCTCGATGCGGCCGGCCTCAGGAAGCGCACGCCCTCGAACAATCCCGAGAAGGCGAAGCCGAGGAAGAAGGCGCGGGAGCGCGCCGCGGCCGTTGCGGAAGCCGCCAAGAAGGCGAGCGAGAAGCCCGCCGAGGCGGCCGACAAGCCGGCGGCGTAGCCGAACGGAGCGCTCGTGCGAGAGCCCGAGTGCCGCTTCACCATGGTGCGTGATCCGGTACAGCCTGCCCGCATTCTGCTCGGCCACATCGGCCCGGCGCACGGCCTCCGCGGCGAGGTGACGATCCGGACCTACACGGCCGATCCGGCCGATATCGCGAGCTACGGACCGCTCGGCGACGAGGCGGGCGCGCGCCGGCACCGGATCAGCGTGATCCGGGTCGTGGACAAGGGCGTCGTTGCGCGCATCACCGGGGTAGAGGACCGCACCGCTGCCGAGGCCCTGCGCGGGACCGGCCTCTACGTCGAGCGCCACCTGCTGCCGGCGACCGCCGAGCGCGAATACTATCATGCCGATCTGATCGGCCTTGCGGCGTTGGCGCCCGATGGCATGGCGGTCGGCGAGATCGTCGCCGTGCAGAACTACGGTGGCGGCGACCTGCTCGAGATCCGCCTCGCCGGCGCCGCCCGCACCGAGCTCGTCGCATTCAACGACGACTTCGTGCCAGAGGTCGATCTGGTCCGCCGGACCGCCGTCGTGGTTCTGCCGCACGACGCAGACGAGGCGCCAGGCGAGGCCGAGCCGCCCTGAGCCGCGGTGCACGAGGCTGCGGGATCAGACCCGTGGCCTATCGCTCGCGTCCCTGCAACGAGCGCATGAGCCTGGGGCCCGGCCCCGGTCCCTTGGCCCAGCCCCGCCGTTGCCCTATCACGGTCACACGAATCGCCGGACGCTGATCCGCCGCCGCCAAGGAAATCCCCGCATGCGCTTCGTCATGCTCGCCCGCAATGCCGGCCTCTATTCGCACCAGCGCATCGTTGCCGCGGCGCGGGTCCGCGGCCACGAGATCGACGTGATCAACACCCTCGCCGTGCACATGAACATCACCTCGAACAAGCCGACGCTGCGCTTCGGCGGGCGCACGCTGCCGCTCTACGATGCGGTCATTCCACGCATCGGAGCCTCGGTCACCAACTACGGCCTCGCGGTGCTGCGCCAGTTCGAGATGCAGGGCGTGTTCCCGCTGAACGAGAGCGTCGCCATCGGTCGCTCGCGCGACAAGCTGCGCGCGCTGCAGCTGCTCGCGCGGGAAGGCATCGGGCTGCCGGTCACCGCGTTCGCGCACGATCCGAAGAAGGCCGAGGACGTGATCCGCGAGGTCGGCGGCACGCCGGTCGTCATCAAGTTGCTCGAGGGCACGCAGGGCATGGGCGTGATCCTCGCCGAGACCGAGGCCTCGGCGAAGTCGATCATCGAGGCGTTCAGCGCGGCGAACGTCAACATCATGGTGCAGGAGTTCATCCGCGAGGCAGGCGGGCAGGACGTGCGCGCGTTCGTGGTCGGCGGACGCGTCGTCGCGGCGATGCTTCGTACCGGCAAATCGGGCGATTTCCGCTCGAACCTGCATCGCGGCGGCAAAGGCGAGGCGACCGAGCTGACGCCGGCGGAGGCGCAGGCTGCGATACGTTCGTGTGAGATCCTGGGCCTCAACGTCGCCGGTGTCGACATGCTCCGCGCCAGGCGCGGCCCCGTCGTCATGGAGGTCAACTCCTCGCCCGGGCTCGAAGGGATGGAGAAGGCGACGGGCGTCGACGTCGCCGGCGCGATCGTCGCGTTCCTCGAAAAGCACGCGCGCCCCGGCGACACCGAGACGAAGGGTGTCGGATAGATCAAGGCGACGCAACGCGCAACCGCGCCTCGCGCGCGGCGACCGCACTGTCGGGACCTGTCAGCGGCCGCCGGCCGGTCGCCGCCTTGACCGCATCGGCAGCGCGCGCCGTCGAGAACTGGGCGAGCATGATGGCGTCGCGATGTGCCAGGCACGACGCTGCATCGGCGAGGAGCCGGTCGTGCGTCGTGCCGTCGCCGGCCTGCTGCGCGGTCAGGGCCTCCGGCACGCAATGGCTTTCGATCGTCGCCCTGCTGCCCGCCATCGCCGCGGTGGCGCGGAACTCGGTCTCCATGCCGTCACCGGTCCTCGCCAGGCTGCGCGATGCCGTCGCCAGATCGCTTGCCGACCCGGCCGTGCAGCAGCGCTTCCTCGCCATCGGCGCCGCGGTGCCGCCGGCCGAGCGGCAAGGCGGCGACTACATGCAGCGGCTTGTTGAGAGCGAGGTCGGCCGCTGGGTGGAAATCATGAAGAAGGCCGGCATCGAGCTGAAACCGTGAGGGACCGGCCATCGCGCTTGGCGCGGCGCCGCTTCGGCGTGCGGGCACCGTGGCGGCAACCCCTGGCCACTTCACGCTGGACACCCGCAGTTCCGGGTGTTAGACGCTCCCGCCGGGGGCCCGCGCGGCCCCCTCGCTGTTGGATGCGCGCGTTCACCGCGGTCGGCAGCCGGCGGGTGTATAGCTCAGTTGGTAGAGCAGCTGACTCTTAATCAGCGGGTCGCAGGTTCGAGTCCTGCTACACCCACCAATCGCAACTGTGTCCATACCCGAGATGGAAGCTTCGGCGGGGCGCCGGCGGCTCGGCTTGTCGTCGCGAGCGTCTGCTCATCGCAGCGTTCGACGCTGCCGAGGCGTGAGCACGGCAGTGCGGGGGCCGCGGAACCGACTGGTCCGCACCAGCGATCCGATTGAAAAGGTTGGCGAACCGAGCGACGGCGACCGGATCAGGGAGCGGACATTCCGCCGGCACGCGGCTCACGTTCGCTGCCGGGCCGGCCCGTCCGCAGCAATCGAATGTGGCCGCCGGGCCACTTCGGACGAGTTTGAACCTCCACTCGTATCATTCGAGCCCCTGACGTATTAGCATCGTTCAGTTGCTCGACGTGGTACTATGAGCGGTTGCGAAAAAGGCGCGGTTTAGCCGAGCCTTCGCAGTGTGGGGTGTTGTGGAGTACGTGCGAGCGTCGTTTCGGCTCTCGTGGTGCGTCGTGTTCGCGGTCTCGGTTGTGACCGGCGCGCAAGCCATGAGCCTGCGTGAGGCGGTCGAGGCGACCGTCCGATCGAATCCGGCGATCGATTCCGCACGCGCCAATCGCCGCGCCACCGAGTACGAGCTGAAGCAGGCGCAGGGCCGCGCCCTCCCCCAGCTCTCCGTCGACGCCGATGTCGGTCGCGAGAAGATCGACAAGCCGCTCGGCCTTGCCGAGGACATCAACGACATCTGGCGCACGCGCCGGCAGGGAGCACTGACCGCCCGCCAGTTCCTGTTCGACGGCTGGGATCGCGCCAATGACGTCTACAAGAACGCCGCGCGCGTCGATGCGGCGGCGCTGCGCGTGCTGGCCCGGTCGGAGGCGCTCGCCCTCGATGCGATCGAGGCCTACATCGACGTGCTGCGCCACCTCAAGGTGCTCGACATTTCGCGGCGCAACGTGGCGCGCCACCGCCAGCTCCTCGGTCAGGTGCGCGAGCTCGCGCGCGCCGGCAAGGTCGCCAAGAGCGAGGTCGCCCAGGTCGAGGAGCGGCTCGCTGGCTCCGAGGTCGCCGTCGACCGCGTGCAGCAGTCCCTGCTCGAGGCGCGCGCCAAGTTCAAGCGTGTCGTCGGCGTCGAGCCGACGAACCTCGCCTCGGTCGCCGACGCGCGAGGCGTTCCGGTCTCCCGCCAGCAGGCGGTCGACATGGGTCTCGCCAACCACCCGCTGCTTGCCGCCGCCGAGGCCGACAGCGACACCGCAAAGAGCGCGCTCGACCAGACGCGGGCCGGCTACTTCCCGCAAGTGTCGCTCGAAGCGCGCGGCTCGTCCGGCCACGACCTCAGCGGCACTCCCGGCAAGAGCGACGAACTGCAGGGGCGGGTGGTGCTGAGCTGGAACCTCTTCGACGGACGCATCACGTCGAACAAGAACCGCGAGTTCGCCGAACGCTGGTCCCAGGCGATGTCGGAGCGCGACGACCGTGCCCGCCAGATCGCCGAGGAGATCGAGCGCGCGCTCGCCGCCCGCACGATCGGCGCCACCCGGCTCGAGAACCTGCGCCGGCAGGCGGCAAAATCTCGCGAGGTCGCCGAGGCCTATGCGCAGGAGTACAACGTCGGCAAGCGCAGCCTGCTCGACCTGCTCGATTCCGAGAACGCGCGGTCCAACAACGAGGTCCAGAGCGTCAGCCAGGAGTTCGTGCAGCTCTTCACCGGCTACCGCACTCTCGGTGCCATGGGCCGGGTGCTGCAGGCGATGAACGTGGCGGCGCCGGTCGAGGGCGACGCCGGCCGCCGCCAGTCGGTCCGCGAAAGGGGTCCGTTCACCCTCGACCTCGGGCCGCTGCGCCAGTAGCAGCCACTGTGCCCGCGCCACGGGCAATCGGCATCAACCTTCATCCGAAAATTGCCGCGGGCCGCCGTGTGGCCGCCGATCAGCCATTGGTTGGCCGCAGGCCGTGCGATATGATGTGCGGCCGTGCGGAAATGATCCGAGCGCCGCGCATCGGTCCCGTATCGGATGGTGAGAATTGCGACCATGCGGGTCCCCGAGAGGCCGGATCAGCTCAACGGATTGAACGGGCACCGCGAGCCCGCCAACGGAGCCGACCACCGTGGCGTTGGCGCCGACGGTGCGCCGCACGCCGATGACGCATTGCTCGCGTGCCTCGAGTACCTCGCCGGCCGCTATGGCCAGCCGTTCTCGAAAGCCGCGATCCGCGATCACCTGCCGCTCGGCGCCGATGGCCGGCTGACGGCGGAGCTGGTTCCGCGCGCCGCGGAGCGGCTCGGCTTCAAGGCGCGCATCGCCCGCCGCCGGCCGACGGAGGTGCCGGGCCTGCTGACACCCTTCATCGTGCTCTTTGCGAACGGCGATGCCGCGATTGCGACCCGCGCGCGCTCGCGGCGCGGCCGCATGGAGCTGGTGTTCCCGCTGGTGTCGGGCGCCGCGCGCAAGGTGTCCGCCGCGGCGCTCGAGCGGGAAGCCCTCGACGTCGTCATCTACGTCGCACGCGATGAGAGTCGCATCGCCGAAGGCGGCGAGGCGCCCGCGGCCGACCACCGCCACTGGTTCTGGGGCGAGGTCAGTTGCTACTGGCCGGCCTGGCTGCAGATCGTCTTCGCTGCGCTCCTGGTCAATGTGCTCGGCCTCGCCTTCCCGCTGTTCGTGATGAGCGTCTACGACCGGGTGATCCCCAACTTCTCGATCCCCACGCTTTGGGCGCTGACCGTCGGCATCATGGTCGTGGTCGCCTTCGAGCTCATCCTCCGCCAGCTCCGCGCGCTGGCGCTCGACGAGGCCGGCCGCCGCGTCGACATGCGGATCGGCGCCACGCTCTTCGAGCATGCGCTCGCGATATCGATGAAGGAGCGGCGGGTCGACACCGGTGCGGTCGCCAACCAGCTCCGCGAATTCGAGACGGTGCGCGACTTCTTCACCTCGAGCAGCATCATCGCGATCACCGACCTCTTGTTCATCGGCTTCTTCATCGCCGTCTTGAACGTCGTCGTCGGCTCGATAAGCTGGGTGCCGGCAATCGCCGTGCCGGTCGTCCTGGCATTGACCCTGCTCGTGCAGTTTCCGCTGGAGCGCTCGGTACGCCTCACCGCGCTGCAGGCCTCCCAGCGCCACGCGCTGCTGATCGGCAGCCTCGGCAGCATCGAGACGGTGAAGCTCGTCGGCGGCGAGGGCGTGCTGCAACGCCGCTGGGAGGACGCCATCGCGGCCAACGCCCGTGCCGCGACCGCCACCCGCTTCTGGTCCTCGCTCGCGCTCTATCTGACGGCCGCCGTTCAACAGATCGTCGGCGTCATCGTGCTGGTGTGGGGCGTGTTCCTTGTCGCGGAAGGCAAGATCACGGTCGGCGGCCTGATCGCGGCCAACCTGCTCGCCGGGCGCGTACTTGCTCCCCTCGGCAACATCGCCATGACGATTGCGCGCGCGCAGCAGGCCTTCGCGGCGATGCGCGGGATCAGCGCATTCACCAGGCTTGCCTCCGACCGGAGCGCGGTGGTCGCCAGCGGCGAGACCGTCGCGGCGGGCGAGATCGAGTTCCGCGGCGTGCACTTCACCTATCCCGGCGCGCCGATCGAGGCGCTGAGCAATCTCAGCCTTCGGATCGGGGCCGGCGAGCGTGTCGCGATCCTCGGCAAGGTCGGGTCGGGCAAGTCGACCATCGGCCGGCTGATGACCGGCCTCTATCCCGCGGACAAGGGGCTCGTGCTCGTCGACGGCGCCGAGATCCGCCGCTACGACCCGGCCGACCTCAGGCGCGCCATCGGCTATGTCTCGCAGGAGGCGGAGCTGTTCGCCGGCACCGTGCGCGAGAACATCACGCTCGGTCACCCGCAGGCGAGCGAGGCCGAAATCGATGCCGCGGTGACGACGGCCGGCGTCGATACGTTCACACTCACTCACCCGCTCGGCCTCGCGCGTCCGCTCGGCGAGCGCGGCCGCGGCCTCTCCGGCGGCCAGCGCCAGGCGGTGGCGCTCGCCCGCACGCTGATCCGGCAACCCAGGGTCCTGTTCCTCGACGAGCCCTCGAGCGCCATGGACGCGAACACCGAGGCCGAGCTGATCCGGCGCATCCGCGCCTGGTGCGATCGCGGCACGACGCTCGTGCTCTGCTCGCACCGTTCGAGCTTCCTCGAGCTCGTCGACCGCATCGTCGTGATCGACAGCGGCACCGTCGTCGCCGACGGCCCGAGGGACGACATCCTGCGCCGCCTCAGCGCCGTGCAGCCGAGACGACCGGAGCCGATGCCGTGATCAGCCGCGCCGATACCGAGTTTGCCAACAACGCCCGCGCCGCCGTGGAGACGCGGGCGTCACGCGGCCTGACGTTGCAAGTCATGGCCATCGGCCTGCTGCTCGTCGCGTTCCTCGGCTGGGCGCACTGGGCGACCGTCAGCGAGGTCGCGACCGGGATCGGCAAGGTCATTCCCTCGCGCCAGCTCCAGATCGTGCAGTCGCTCGAGGGCGGAATCGTCCAGCAGCTCTTCGTCGTCGAAGGCCAGAGCGTGGAGGAGGGCCAGCCGCTCGTCCGCATCGACGACACCGGCTTCGCCTCGCGCCTCGGCGAGGTCTCGAAGCGCCGCGCCGCGCTCAGCAGCGAGATTGCGCGGCTCGAGGCCGAGGCAGCGGACGCAGCCGAGGTCCGCTTCGACGCGCGACTGCGCAGCGAGGCGCCGGCGGCGGTCGCCCTCGAGATCGAGACGTTCCGCGCCCGCCGCGCCAAGCTCGACAGCGACATGGCGGTTCTCGCCCAGCTGCTCACTCAGCGCGAGCAGGAGGTGACCGAGCTCGAGGCGCGCCGCAACAAGGCGATAACGACGCTCAGCCCGCTCAATCGCGAGCTGGCATTGAACCGGGATCTCGCGAAGCGCGGCGTCGTCGCCGAGGTCGACGTGCTGCGGCTCGAGCGGCAGGCGGCGGAGCTCACCGGCGATCTCCGCGTCGTGGAGGCCGCCTTGCCGCGCACCCAGACCGCCATCCTCGAAGCCAGGTCGCGGATGGAGGGCGCACGTGCGACGTTCACGGCACAGGTCCGCGAGCGGCTCGCCCAGGTGCAGGCCGACGCCACGGTGATCGACGAGTCGATCAAGGGCGCCCGTGATCGCGTTGCGCGCACCACGCTGCGCTCGCCGGTGAAGGGCGTGGTGAACAAGGTCGCGGTCACGACGCTCGGTGCCGTCGTGCAGCCGGGCCAGGCGCTGGTCGAGATCGTGCCGATCGACGACACGTTGCTGATCGAATCGCGCGTGCGCCCGCAGGACGTCGCCTTCATCCGGCCGGCTCAGGTGGCGAGCGTGAAGCTCACCGCTTACGACTACCTCGTCTACGGCGCGCTCACCGGCAAGGTCGAGCGGATCGGCGCCGACACCATCACCGATCCGCGCGGCGAGACCTTCTATCAGGTCATCGTGCGCACCGACCGCAACTGGCTCGGCAGCGCGGAGAGCAAGTTGACGGTCATCCCGGGCATGATCGCGAGCGTCGACATCGAGTCCGGCAGGAAATCGGTGCTCGACTATCTGTTGAAGCCGGTGTTGCGCGTCCGCCACGAGGCCCTGCGCGAGCGCTGACCCGCGCCACGCCACCCAGATCACTGATTCATTTCAGAAATCCGGTCGGGCGCGCAGACCAGGACGGCGTTCGAATCCTGCTGCCCTGACGGCAAGGGAGTGCTAGAATTTCTCGGGCCGAGAGCCGGCGGGCTGCGGGTTCTCGCCTATTTCGCGACCAACGATTGACGACCTCGACAATACTTTTTGGCTTCTCAGCGGCGGTGAGCATCATGGCCAGCAAGACCGAGACGAGCGAGCTGTCGGGCGTTGCCCGAGCGACGGAGTTCCTTTCCGAAAGCGACGGGCGGAGCGTCAGCTACCTTGCCGCCACCGGCACGGGTCCGGTGATCATCGACAACGCCGATCTGATGTTCAAGGGCGCCTATGCGCGCAGCGGCCCCGATCTCGTGATCACCGGCGCGGACGGCCAGCAGGTGGTCGTGGTCGGCTTCTTCGCGAGCCCCACTGCGCCGAACCTGATGTCGGCGGACGGCGCCCTGCTCACCGGCGACCTCGTCGCCAAGCTCGCCGGGCCGCGCTTCGGCGGCCAGTTCGCGCAAGCCGCGCCGACGCTCACCGCCGCGCCCATCGGGCAGGTCGAGACCATCTCCGGCGTCGTCTCGGCGCGACGGGCTGACGGCACGGTCGTCGTGCTCTCGACCGGCACCGCCGTCTACCAGGGCGACGTGATCGAGACCGGCGCCGGCGCCAACGTCAACATCGCGTTCCTCGATCGCACGATTTTGACGCTCAGCGACAGCGCGCGGATGGTGCTCGACCGCTACGCCTACAGCCCGGGCGGATCGAACAACTCCTCGCTGTTCAACCTGGTCCAGGGCACGTTCGTGTTCGTCGCCGGCCAGATCGCGCCGACCGGCAACATGCGCATCGATACGCCGGTCGCGACCATGGGCATCCGCGGCACCTCCGGCGTCATCGAGGTCGCGGCCCAAAACGGCGCCACGAACTACACGCTCATTCCCGACCCGAACGGCAGCGTCGGCAATTTCGACGTGTTCAACAAGACGTCCGGACAGCTCCTCTTCTCGGTATCGCGCGCCAACGAAAGCCTGCTCGTGCGCACCGCCGCCGGCGACTTCCAGCAGACCATCAAGCTGCCCGACCAGATCCTGACCCAGCAGCAGGTCGTCGGGCTCGCCTTCAGCACCTACAATTCCGTCCAGGCCCGCGTGCAGACCGGCCAGCCCGTCGTGGCGCCGACCAACACCGGTACACCGGCACCGGCCGGCGTTGCACCGGGCGCCGTACCCGGCGCACCGGCGCCCGGGACGGCGCCGGGTACGCCCGTGCCCGGTACGCCGGCGCCCGGCGGCGATCCGGGCGGCACGACGCCGGCTGCGCCCACAGCGCCGACCGAGCAGCGCGGCGGCGAGGCACCAGCCGCCGAGCAGACGACGCAGACCGCCAGCACCGACCTGCCCGACCTCGCGACCGGCAACACGTCGGCCGACCTGCTCGGCAACACCTCCGGCTCATCCTCCGACAGCTCGACGACCGACCAGTCGGCCACGGGTGGGGTGACGCTGCTCACCGACACCTCGCAAACCGCGAGCACGAACACCGACACGGAGCCACCGCCGGTCGTCGTCGTGCCCGTGGTCGCGACCAACACGCCGCCCGCGATCTCGATTCCGGCGGTCATACCGACCGTCAACGAGGACGGCTCGGTCACCATCATCGGCTTCACGATCAGCGATCCGGACAACGGGACGGTCACGACCTCGATCAATGCCGGATCGACGGTGACGCTCGCCTCGACGGCCGGTCTCACCTTCATCGTCGGTGACGGCATTGCCGACGAGGTCATGGTCTTCACCGGCTCCGCGGCCGACGTGCAGGCGGCGCTGAACGGCTTGACCTACATCGCCACGCCCGACAACGACCAGTCGGGCGGCATCACGATCACCGTGAACGACGGCGCCGCTGCCGTAACTGTCACCATCGTGGTCCCGATCGCCGCCGCGCCCGACGCACCCGACGCGGTTGGCGACGCCTTTTCGGTCAACGAGATCAACACCACCTCCGGCTCGGTGCTCGCCAACGACACCGACCCCGACACCGGCCAGACCTCGCAGCTCTTCGTCAGCGCGGTCAACGGCCTCAGTGCCAACGTCGGCACGGCGGTCACGCTCGCATCCGGCTCGCACGTCACGCTGCTCGCCAACGGCAGCTTCACCTTCGTTCCCTCGGGCAGCGTGCTGCCGGGGCAGACCGGCGTCGACACTTTCTCCTACACGATCGAGGACCCGACCGGCCTCAGCGATACGGCGACGGTGACGATCTCCATCTCCGGCACGAACAACGTGCCGACCGCGACGCCGATCACCCGCACGATCACCGAGGACCAGACCCTCAGCGTCGACCTGATCGTCGATGCCTCGGCCGCGGACGCCGACGGCCCGACGGCGCCGCCGGTCGCGACCGGCACGCCCGCCTCGATCACGACGGCGCAGGGCCGCACGCTGACCGCCGGCACGCACTACACGGTCTCCGGCGCCAGCTTCGCGCTGACCGCCGCAGGCCTCGCGCTGTTCGCCGACCTGATCCCCGCCGCGGCCGACACCTTCGTCGTCAACTACAGCATCACCGACGGCGTCGCGACCATACCCAACACGCTCTCGGTCACGATCAACGGCGCCAACGACGCGCCAGCCGTCGCCAATCCGATCGCGGACACCACCGTCGCGGTCGGCGGCACGCTCAACTACGTCGTCCCGGGCAACACGTTCGCCGACCCCGACGCCGACCAGATGCTGACCTACACGGCCGAGCTCACCGGCGGCGGCGCGCTGCCCGCGTGGCTCACCTTCAATGCGGCGACCCTCACGTTCTCCGGCACGCCGGGCATCGGCGACCGCGGCACGATCTCGATCGACGTCATCGCCTCCGACGGCATCGCGACCGGCTTCGATACGTTCCTGCTCACGGTCGGGCCGAACATCGTCGGCGATGCCAGCGCCAACACGCTGGTCGACACCGCGGGCGACGACTACATCTTCGCCGACGCCGGCAACGATTTGATCTTCGCTGGCGCCGGCAACGACGTCATCGATGGTGGCGCCGACACCGACACGGTCATCTATTCGGCGACGACCGCCGGAGTCACCGTCGACTTGCTGACCGGCGTCGCGACCGGCACCGAGATCGGCACCGACACGCTGATCGGCATCGAGAACGTGATCGCCGGCACCGGTAACGACACCTTGACCGGCGATGCCAACGTCAACCGGCTCGAGGGCGGGTCCGGTAGCAACACCTACCGCGGCGGGGCGGGCGACGACACGTTCGTCGGCGGCACCGGCTTCGACATCCGAACAGACGGCGACAGAGCCGACTACAGTCAGGCGGCCGGTCCGATCACGGCCAACCTGACCGGCGCCTTCGGCACCTCGCTTTCGACCGTCGTCGGCGGCGCGTCGGTCGGCACCGACACGCTGAGCCAAGTCGAAGGTGTCATCGGCACGAGTTCCGACGACATGTTCGTTGCCGACATCACCTTCCGCAGCAAGTTCCTCAACGACGACGGGACGACCAGTCTTTTCAACCTGTTCCGCGGCGGCGGCGGCAACGATACCGTCACCGGCAACGGCGGGACACGCGTGAGCTACACCGATGCGAACGGCGCGGTGACCGTGAACCTCGCCACCGGCACGGGCGCTGGCACCGTCGGCGCCGGGGGCGCGACCAACATCGGCACCGACACCTTCACCCTCGCCAACCTCGCCTTCGGCGTCAACGGCGTCACCTCGGTGGAGGCCTCGGCGTTCGGCGACACGCTCATCGGCTCCAACGGCGGCTGGTTCGAGCAGTTCCGCGGCAATGCCGGCAACGACACGATCGATGGCGGCGGCGGCATCGAGGACCAGGTCGACTATCGCAACTCGCCGGGCGCCGTGATCGTCAACCTGACGACCGGCACTGCCAGCGACGGCTTCGGCGGCACCGATACGCTCCTCAACATCGAGCGGGTGCGTGGCTCGGAGTTCAACGACACGCTCACCGGCAGCGCGGTCGACAACAACCTCTTTGGCCGCGACGGCGACGACACGCTGACCGGCGTTGCCGGCGGGTTCGACATCTTCGTCGGCGGGCGCGGCAACGACACGCTGATCGGCACGTCCACTCTCGTCAATACGGTCACCGACGGCGACCGCGCGACCTACAGCGAAATCGACGTCACCGGCGGCATCACTGTGACGCTGGGCACAGCCGCGGGCCCGGCAACCAGCGCCGGGCTGGTCGTCGGCGACGCTTCCGTCGGCACCGACACGCTCATCGGCATCGAGCAGGTGACCGGCACCCGCTTCGCCGACACCTACACCGCGTTCGCCAACTTCAATGAGGTCACATTCGGAAGCTTCAATGCCTTCGAGGGCGGGGGCGGTGATGACCAGATCACCGGCAACGGCAACACGCGCGTGAGCTATCGCAACGCGCTCTCCGGCGTGCTCGTCGATCTCGATTTCAACAACGACGGCATCACCACCGATGGCTTCGCCGACTCGATCCTGCCCGCCGACGCCGCCGGCATCGGCCAGGACGATCTCAACGGCGGCATCAACAACATCGAGGGCTCGGAGTTCACCGATCTGCTGACCGGATCGGACAGTCTCACTGCGTTCGAGTTCTTCCGCGGCCGCGGCGGCAACGACATCATCGACGGCGGTCTCGGCACCGACGAAGCAGATTACCGCAACGCGCCGGGCCCGACCGGCATCACCGTAGTGATGACCGCGACTGCCGGGGCGGCCGACGTCACCAACGACGGCACCGGCGGCCAGGACGAGCTGATCGGCATCGAGCGCATCCGCGGCTCGCAGTTCGCCGACAGCATCACGATGGACGGCGGCGCCAACCGGGTGCGCGGCGAGGGCGGCAACGACACGATCATCGGCGGCGCCGGCAACGACCAGCTCGAGGGCGGCGACGGTGACGACAACCTCCAGGGGCAAACCGACAACGACAACCTGATCGGCGGCGACGGCTTCGACTTCTTCGTGCCGGGTAGCGGCACCGACACGGTCAACGGCACGCCGGTCGTCAGCCTCGACCAATCTTATGACGACCGCGATCGGGTGAACTACTCGGAGGGCACCGGCACCGGCGTCATCGTCAACCTCTCGAGCACTGCCATATCGGGGACCGTTGCCGCCGGGACGTTCATGGTCGCCGGCGGCACCGCGCGCGACTACACCGGTGCCACCGATACGCTGATCGACGTCGAGCGCGTGCGCGGCACCAACCTCGTCGATGTCATCCAGGGCAGCACCACGGCCAACCTGCGCCAGGAGATCTTCGAGGGTCTCGGCGGCAACGACACCATCGACGGCGGCGTGGGCAGAGACTTCGCCAGCTACGAGCGGGACGCTTCGTTCGGCGGCACGAGCGGCGTCATCATCAACCTCTCCACGAGTTCCATCACCGTGGACATCGGCGCCGGTCCGACCATGGTCGCTGCCGGCACCGCCAAGGACGGCTTCGGCGCAACCGACACCCTGCTCAACATCGACAGCGCGCGCGGCACCGACTCGACCGACTATTTCGCCGGCGGCAACGAGCGCAACGTATTCCGAGCGCTCGGTGGCAACGACACCGTCGTCGGCGGCGACGATCCGATGACCGACTTCGGCGACCAGGACATGGTCGACATGTATGTCGGCGACATCTTCACCGGCCCCGGCGCGACCGTCAACCTTGCGACCGGCATGGCGACCAGCGTCTCGGGCGGAACGCTGACGCTGATCGGCATCGAGGACGTCGCCGGCTCGGAGAGCGACGACATCATCACCGGCTCCGCCGACCACAACCTTCTCAGCGGCCGCGCCGGCGACGACACGCTGCTCGGCGGCGCCGGCGACGATCTGATCGAGGGAGGTCCCGGCAACAACGTGCTCGACGGCGGCACGGGCACCGATGACACCGTCATCTATGCGTTCGATCCGGCGGAGGGGCGCTACCACAATCTGCAGTTCCCGACCGAGTTTCCGACGGTGTGGACCGGCGTGACCGTCAACCTGGCGACCGGCACGGCGACCAACTACGCCGGCGGCACCGACACGCTTGCCGGCTTCGAGAACGTCGTCGGCACGGGCTACGCCGATCAGCTGACCGGCGATTCGTTCGACAACGCGTTCGCGGGGCTCGCCGGCAACGACACCATCGACGGCGGGCTCGGGTTCGATATCGTCTACTACGGCGTTCTCGACTACGACGGCCGCAATGCCGTCAACCTGCCCGGCATCAATGCATCCATTCCCAACGGCGTCGTGGTCGATCTCGTCACGCAGACCGCATCCAACGACGGCGACGGCGGCGCCGACACGCTGATGAGCATCGAGGGCGTCGTCGGCAGCATCGGCGTCGACACCATCACCGGCGACGGCAACGACAACTTCATCGACGGCGGGACGGGCGGCGATACGCTGGCCGGCGGCCTCGGCGTCGATACGCTGAGCTATGAAGACTCCGCTGCCGGCGTGCAGATCGACCTCCAGGCGAATACCGCCGCAGGCGTCGGCAGCGATGCCGCGGGCGACGTGATCTCCGGCTTCGAGAACGTCATCGGCACCGAGTTCGTCGACACGCTGACCGGCTCCACCGCCGACAACATCATCGAAGGCGGCTTCGGCGGCGACACGCTGACCGGCGGCGGCGGCAACGACACGCTGAGCTACGAGAGCTCGTTCTTCGG
>Ga0114938_1000531_pt1 | contig 28158 bp, 21 predicted proteins | sample AshMeaBigSpring_FD_88675 | JGI IMG/M metagenome (GOLD analysis project Ga0114938, IMG submission 88675) | Groundwater microbial communities from Big Spring, Nevada to study Microbial Dark Matter (Phase II) - Ash Meadows Big Spring | ecosystem: Environmental > Aquatic > Deep subsurface >... | reverse complement strand
GACGGTGCTGGTCGAGCGCGATCCGGATACCGCCATTGCGGATGGCGAAGCGATCGCGGCCTCCCTGCGACAGGCCATCAAGGACCTCGTCGGCGTCAGCACGCACAGGTAGTGCGGCGCCAGCAGGGGCGACTTGAGGATCAGCTCCTCGATCTGCGTCGGGAACACGTTGACGCCGCGGATGATCAGCATGTCGTCGTTGCGGCCCTTGATCCGCTCCAGGCGCCGCATCGGCCGCGCCGTCCCGGGCAGGAGGCGCGTGAGGTCGCGGGTCCGGTAACGGATCACCGGCATGGCCTCCTTGGTGAGCGTCGTGATCACGAGTTCGCCGGGCTCGCCGTCCGCGAGCACATGGCCGGACCCTGGATCGATGATTTCCGGGTAGAAGTGGTCCTCCCAGATCACCGCTCCGTCCCTGGTCTCGATGCACTCGCTCGCGACGCCCGGCCCCATCACTTCCGACAGCCCGTAGATGTCGAGCGCAGCGAGCCCGAGGCGCTTCTCGATCTGCGCGCGCATCGCGGCGCCCCAGGGCTCGGCGCCGAATATGCCGATCCTGAGCGAAGACGCCCTGGCATCCAGTCCCTGGCGCTCGAATTCGTCCGCGATGTTCAGCACGTAGGACGGCGTGCACATGATGATGTCGGGCTTGAGGTCCTCTATCAGCTGCACCTGCTTCGGTGTCTGGCCGCCGGACATCGGGATGACCAGCAGCCCGAGCCGCTCCGCGCCGTAGTGCGCGCCGAGCCCGCCGGTGAAGAGACCGTAGCCATAGGCGACCTGCACCTTGTCGCCGCGGCGGCCGCCGGCCGCGCGGATCGAGCGCGCGACCAGCAGCGCCCAGGTGTCGATGTCGTGCTGCGTGTACCCGACGACCGTCGGCTTGCCGGTCGTGCCGCTCGATGCGTGCACGCGCACCACGTCCTCGAGGGACACGCAGAACATGCCCCAGGGATAACTTTGCCGCAGGTCGTCCTTGACCGTGAATGGAAACCGCGCGAGATCCTCGAGCGATCGCAGGTCGGGGGGCGTGACGCCGACGGCATCGCACTTGGCACGGTACGGCGCCTGGTTCCGCCAGGCATGCCCGACGACCGCGGCCAGGCGGCTGAACTGCAGGTCGCGCAATGCCCCGATGCTGGCCCGCTCGATCGGCTCCAGCTCGTCCAGCAAGGGTGGTCGCTCTGCCACGCGGCCGATGATAGCCCTCAGCCGCCCGCAAATCCCCGCAGCGGCAGAGCCGGGCGCCGCAGCCAGTTGTCCGGCAGGTAGTCCGCGCGGCCATCGATGGCGTGGATCGTATAGGCATGACGCGGCCTGTCACTGCGGTTTGCGCCGGACAGGTGCGGCAGCGCGCCGTGCAGCAGCACGAGCGTGCCGCGGGCGGCCTCGAGCGGCACCAGGCCCTCCATCGGGTACGGCTCGGGATCGAGCACGTCGAGCTCGGTCGCGGTTCCCGCCGCGTTCAGGCGCGAGCGAGCCTTCACCGGCAGGCGGTGCCCGCCGGGCAGCGCCCACATGCAGCCGTTCTCGGTCGTCGCGTCGTCGATCGCGAACCAGAAGCCCACGACGGAGGGCGGCTCGGTCCAGAGATAGGTATGGTCGGTATGGCAGACGACCTCGCCGCCGATGCGCGCCTGCTTGAAGATGTACATGGACTGCAGCAGCAGCGGCTGCTCCATGCCGATCTGCCGCGCCACCTCCGCAAGCTCCGGCGTGCGGCTGAAGTCGTCGAACACCGGGTCGAGGTCGTGCATCGCGTGACCGAGCTTGTTGAGGCACTCGTGCGCCTCGCAGCGCAGCCGGCCCGACTCGTCGAACGCATCCTTCTCGAAGAAGCAGCGGATCGCCTCGCCGCTCGTGAGGAAATACTCCGCGGCTGCATGCGGCGAGGTGCCGTTCGCGGCGAATATCGTCTCCTGGTCAGCCGGCGGCACGTGCTCGCGGGCGAGCTGCATCGCGCGTTCGCGAAGCAGGAGGCAGCGCGCCGCGGGGACGAAGCCGGGCAGGACGAGAAAGCCGTCGCACTCGAAGCGCGCGATCTGCGCCGGGCTCAACAGGGCTCCCGCGGTGTCGCGCATGGCCATCAATGCCGGCTCACGACGAAGCTTTCGTCATTGAACCAGAGCCCGCGGTGCTTGCGCAGCACGCATTGAGTGGCCTCGAGGTACGCGCCGGACACGACGACCTGGTCGAGCCGCTCGTCCTCGATCTGGTTGACGTAGATGGCCGCATTCCACGCCGCGAACAGCGTGGACGTGCCGATGCGATCGCCGATCTCGGTCGGCAACGTGTGCATCTCGAAGCGGAAGACCGCATCGTCGTCCGGCGGCGCAGCGAGCGAGAATTGCGCCACGTCGCCGGCGAGCTCTGACTCGAGCGCCGCCAGCAACTGGTGGCGGCCCACCTGGAACGGATTCTCTTCGGGCCATAGCCGCCGAATGATCTCCAACCCCGGATCGCGCCCGTAGGACTGGATCGCGAGCAGTCGCCCGCCGGGCGCCAGGCTCCTCGCCAGCGGAGCGAGCACCTTCCGCGCCTTGAACGCAGCCGGCATCCGGGCGCGCCAGGGCTGCGAGGCCACAATGAGGTCGAAAGACCCATTCGACTGCCCGGGCCTCGGGATCACGCGGTCGAGCAGGAAACGGTGATCCTCGCGGTACAGCACGAGCACGGACGGTCGCACGTACACGGGGTTGCCCGTTGTCGGGCTCAGCCGGGTCTGCCATCCGGATGACAGCGCTGGTGCGAGCGCTTCGACCTGCTCCGCATACTCGTGCGAACACAGGCCCCGCAGTGGAACCTCGAGCCAGTTGAGGGGGTATGCGGGGTCCAGGGTGCGCGGCATCAGGCCCGGCGCCTCCGAGTAGTGCAGGTTGGTGATCACGACGACGGTTGCCGGATGTTCGAGGAAGCGGTCCGGCATTTTCTCGAGCCCGAGGCGCACGTCCTCGAGGCTGATCTCCTTGGCCACGACCAGCAGCGGCACCGTCGGCCAACGCCGGTGTGTGCTGCGCATCAATCGCGAGAGCACCGTCGCATCACCCATACCGGCATCGAACAGGCGCAGCGCAGGTTGCGTCGGGCGCAGGTGCTGCAGTTCCGCCGTCGCACGGTACGCGATCTTGGACTTTTCATTGCAGGTATTGACGAATGCCAGGTATTTCTGACGGTTGTCATAGAAGCGAAAGGGCGTCGCCTGCGCCTCCGGAGCAGCGGATGGCACCGCCAGGTTCTCCGCGGGCTTGTTCATCCCGGGTGGCGGGCGCGCGCGGCGATGTCGGTCAAGCAGGGCATGCGCCTGGTACCGGTGCGGGACTGCGGGCAGGCTACCGGTGGTGCAGAGAAATCGTCAAGTGCAGCCGCGCCGGAGCACCGCTACGGGATGACCGGCAGCTCGATCGCCGTCGGATACTCCGCCGTCCGCCACACGCGCTGCGTCGCCTTCACGTAACTCTCCGGCGGCGCGAACATGATGTTCGGCACGAAAGTCTGCGGGTTGCGGTCGTAGAGCGGGAACCAGCTCGACTGCAGCTGCACCATGACCCGGTGCCCCGGCAGGAACGTGTGGCTCACCTGCGGCAGGGGGATGCGGTACTCGAGCACCTTGCCGGGCGCCAGCGGCTTCGCAACCGCGTAATCCTCGCGGAAGCGGCCGCGCTGGATGTCGGCCGACAGCATCATCTGGTAGCCGCCGAGCTTCGGGTTCTCCGGCACCTCGTCGGGAAAGACGTCGATGATCTTGACGACCCAGTCAGCGTCGGTGCCGGTGGTGGACGCGAACAGGCGCGCGACGGGCGCGCCGGCGACGCGCAGCGGCTCCGTGAGCGGCTCGCTGACCCAGACCAGCACGTCGGTGCGCGACGCGGCATGGCGCTGGTCGTCCAGCAGCCACTCGCCCCAGGTGGACTCCGGTGCGTAGGTTGGCACGTTCGGACGCTCGCGATACGGCACCGGCTTCGCGGGATCGGAGACGTACTCGTCGAATGCCTGCCTGGCTGCCGGCGGCGCCTCGAAGCCAAGCTTGCCATCCGCCTGCACGTAGAGATTGCGCGAACGGGTCGCGCAACCGTTGGCGCAGGCGCGCGGCCAGGCGTCGTAACGGTGCCAGGCATTCGCGCCGGTCTCGTAGGCGAGCACGCGCGGGATGTCGGGCTTCGCCGCGTCCTGCAGGTAGTGCTCCAGGAACGGCTGCATCACGTTGCGCCGGAACCAGCCGCCGGTGTCACCCTCGAACTGCAGCGGCCCCAGCGAACGGGCATCGCGCCGGCCCTGCCCGTGGTTCCAGGGCCCGAGCACGAAGTGCACGAGCTTCCCGTCCGGATCCTTCGGGGCCAGCGCCTTCCAGAGCGCCGGCGAGCCGTAGATGTCCTCCTGGTCGAACAGCCCGCCGACGATGAGCATCGGCACGGCGGGCGGGCGGGCCGCGAGCAGCTTGTCCACGGCCTGCTCCTGCCAGAAGGCGTCGTAGGCGGTATGCGCAGTGAGCTTCTGCCAGAAACCGATGCCCTCCATGCCGCGCGAGGCCGCCATGTTCCCGGCGTTGCCCGCGCGAAGGAAAGCGTCGTAGGTGTCGTAGATGCCGGACCACCACTTGACCTCGTTCTTGCGGGTCGCCTGCTGGTCGTAGGCGAAGGGCAGCGCCGCCTCCTGGCGGAACGCGCCCTGGTGGAACCAGTCGTCGCCCATCCAGCCGTCCACCATCGCCGCGAAGGGCACCACCGCCTTCATCGCCGGATGGGCGTCCACCGCGCACATGACGGTCGTGTAGCCCTCGTAGGATCCGCCGATCGCCGCCGCCCGGCCGTTCGACTCCGGGACGTTCTTCACGAGCCAGTCGATGGTGTCGTAGCAGTCAGTCGCGTGATCCGTGCCGGTGGCGTTCAGCGGCCCGATCAGCGGCTTGTTCATGAAGTAGTCGCCCTCGGAGCCGTACTTGCCGCGCACGTCCTGGTAGACGATAACGTAGCGCGCGACCGTGGTCGTGTCGTGCATCTGCGGCACGACCGCCGAGAGGTTCGGGCTGTTGTAGCGCAGCGTGCGGGCGGCGGCGTTGTAGGGCGTGCGCGTGATCGCAATCGGCGCGCCCTTTGCCCCCTTCGGCACGAGGATGACGGTCTTGAGCTTGACGCCGTCGCGCATCGGGATCATCTCCTCGCGCCTGACGTAGTCGAAGCTGTCGGTCTTCGGCGTGAACTTCTCCGGGATCTCGCCCTGCGCGGCGACCGTGCCCGCGAGCCCGAGCGACGTGGCGCAGAGGAGCCCCGCGAGAATCGATCTGCTGTACATGCCATCTCTCCGGAATACGCGGCTGGCGAAAGGCCTGCATAATACGGTCACCGATGAAAACTATCGATTATTCCCGCGTCGCCCAGCTGATGGAGCGCGAGCGTGCGACATTCCGGGCGCGCCACGCGACGAGCGGCCGGCTGGCGGCGGATGCGCGCCGCTCGCTTCTGTTCGGCGTGCCGATGAACTGGATGACGCGCTGGCCCGGCGATCACCCGGTCTACGTCGACCATGCGGAAGGCGCGCGCTTCACGGATGCGGACGGAAACGAGTTCATCGACTTCTGCCTGGGCGATACCGGCGGCATGGCGGGCCATTCGCCGCCGGCGACGGCGGATGCCGTCGCGCGCCAGGCGCGCCGCGGCATCACGCTGATGCTGCCGACCGCGGACGCCGCCTGGGTCGGCACCGAACTGGCGCGCCGCTTCGGGCTGCCGTTCTGGCAGTTCACCCTGTCCGCGACCGACGCGAACCGTTGCGCCATCCGCTGGGCGCGCGAGGTCACGGGACGGTCGAAGATCGTGGTGCACAACTGGTGCTATCACGGCACGGTGGATGAGACCATCGCGACCCTCGAGGACGGCCGCACGGTCGCGCGCCGCGGCAACGTCGGCAAGCCCATGCCGCTCGATATGACCACGCGCGTGGTCGAAATCAACGACCTGCCGGCGCTCGAGGCGGCGCTCGCGCAGGGCGATGTCGCCGCCTGCCTGTTCGAGCCCGCGCTCACCAACATCGGCATCGTGCTGCCCGACGCCGGATATCACGCCGCCGTGCGCGAGCTCTGCACCGCGCACGGCGCGCTGCTCGTGATCGACGAGACGCACACGATCAGCGCAGGCCCGGGCGGCTGCACGCAGGCCTGGGGACTGCGTCCCGACGTGCTCACCATTGGCAAGACACTGGGCGCCGGCATCGCCTGCGGCGCCTATGGCGTCAGCGAGGCCGTGCGCGAACGCATCGCCGCGCGCGCGGATGCGAGGACGACCGATGTCGGCGGCATCGGCGGCACGCTCGCCGGCAATGCGCTGTCGCTCGCCGCGATGCGCGCGACGCTCGGCGAGGTGCTGACCGACGAGGCATTTGCGCGCATGACCGCGCTCGCCGGGCGTTTCGAGCAGGGCGTGCAGGACGTGATCGGCTCGCGCGGGCTGCCCTGGCACGTCGTGCGCCTCGGCTGCCGCGTCGAGTACCTGTTCCGGCCGGATCGCGCACACACCGGCGCGGAGGCCGCCGCCGGGCAGGACGAGCTGCTCGATCCCTTCATCCACCTGTACCTGCTGAACCGCGGCATCCTGATGACGCCGTTCCACAACATGGCGCTGATGTCGCCGGCGACGACCGCCGCCGACGTCGACAGGCACACGCGGGTCTTCGCGGAGATGGCAGGCGAGCTCGGTTAGGCACTCGAGCTCGGGATCCTGAACTCCCGCTCGCCGCACCGGTCGAATGCCCAGGTCGTGGCTGTCAACGCCGGGGCCCCAGCCGCGTTGCAAACCGGTGAGACTGCCGTTTGTACGCCCCCCGGAGGGAATTTCGATGATCCATGGATCCAGGAGCCGCACGATGCTTGCCGTGACGGCGGCCTCGGCGCTGCTGTTCAGCGCCTCGCTCGCACACGGCCACCCGAACAAGCCACGGCTCGATACGAACGGCGACGGCTTGGTGGACCTCGCCGAGATCCAGGCCGCGCGGCCGGACTTCACGGTGGAGCAGTTCAACAAGGCCGACGCCAACGGCGACGGGCTGCTGTCGCGCGACGAGCTGAGGGCGGCCCATGGCCGTGCGCGCTTCGAGCGTCTCGACCAGGACGGCAGCGGCGGCGCCAGCCTCGAGGAGCTGCAGTCCGCAAGGCCCGGCATCACGCCCGAGCTTTTCGGCAGGATGGACGCGAATGGCGACGGCCAAGTTAGCCCGGAAGAGATGCGCGCGATGCACCAGGAACGGCAACACCGCCACGCCGAGCGCAAGGCGAAGCAGCCGCCGGAGGACTGATACCGCGCTGACGGCAATGCCGGCTGGGTGCGGACGAATCTGCGCCCGGCCGTGCATCCTGCGCCGGCCGCCCGATACAATGCGGCATTCCAACGCTATCCGGGAATGCCGCCCATGCCATTGCTGCGTCCGTTGGCCTGCCTGGCGGCCGCCGCCACCCTGCTCGCGTCGCCGTTCACGCGTGCCGACGAATCGCCGCCGGCGGGCCGCCTGACTCAGGCAGTCATTCCGCTCGGTTACCGTATCGAGCTCACCATCGACCCATCGCAGACGCATTTTTCGGGCGCCGTCGAGATCGACGTGAAGTTCACGGAAGCGCGCGATTCCATCTGGCTGCACGGCAAGAACCTCCTGGTTGCGGAGGCGTACCTGACGGACAAGGACTCCCGCCGGATCGAAGCCACCTATTCGGAACGGCTCGAGTCGGGCGTCGCGCAGCTGCAGTTGTCGCGTCCCGCGCCCGCCGGCCCGGCTACCGTGCATGTCACCTACCGCGCGCCTTTCAACGAGGGCGCCAATGCGCTGTACCGCATCGAGCGGGGCGGCCTGCACTACGCGATCACCCAGTTCCAGCCGATCGCGGCGCGCCAGGTGTTCCCGGGCTTCGACGAGCCGGGGTTCAAGGTCCCCTTCGACCTCGCGATCATCGCGCGCCGGGGGGACGTCGTCGTGACGACGACACCGGAGGCCGAAAGCCGTGACCTCGGCGATGGCCGCGTCCGCCACGGCTTCCTGCGGACGCGCCCGCTGCCGACGTACCTGCTTGCCTTCGCAGTCGGGCCGTACGACGTCCTGGACATCGGTGCCCTGCCCCCGAACGCGGTGCGCGGGCGCGCTCTGCCGCTCCGCGGGATCGCCGCGAAGGGCCTCGGCGGGAAAATGCGTTACCCGCTCGAGAACACGAATGGGCTGCTGACCGCACTCGAGACCTACTTCGGGACGCCGTATCCTTATGAAAAGCTCGACGTGATCGCGGTCCCCGAGAATTTCGGCGGCGCGATGGAGAACGTCGGCGCCGTCACCTACGACGAGTACCTGATGCTGATGGACGCCGAATCGCCCATCGACCAGCGGCGCGCCTATGCCGCCGTCCACGCGCATGAGCTGGCGCACATGTGGTTCGGAAACCTGGTCACCCCGACCTGGTGGAACGACATCTGGCTCAACGAGTCATTCGCATCCTGGATGCAGCATAAGGCGGCCCAGGCCCACTGGCCGGCGGGCGAGTTCGACCGAAGCACGCTGCAGGACGCGCTCGGCGCCATGGCAAACGACTCGCTGGCCGCCGCGCGCGAGATCCGCGAGCCGATCGAGCGCAATGAGCAGATCAGCGGCGCCTTCGACGGCATCACGTACCAGAAGGGCGCCGGCGTGCTAGCGATGCTCGAGCGCTACGTCGGCGAGGAGCGGTTCCGTGACGGCATCCGCCTGCACTTGCAACGCCACCGGGACGGCACGGCGACCGCCGAGGACTTCATCGCCTCCGTGGCCCGCGGTTCGAACCACGACGAGATCGAGTCGGCGTTCCGCTCGTTCATCGGCCAGCCGGGCGTGCCGCTCGTGACGGCGCGGCTCGACTGCTCGGACCCGGCCGCGTCGCGGATCGAAGTCCGGCAGACACGCTATGCGCCGCTCGGATCGGCCATCAGGCCCGACGCGAGCCGTTGGGAGATACCCTTCTGTGCCGCGTTCACCGTCGGCGGCGAGCGCCTCGACCGCTGCGAGATGCTGGCGGCGACGCGGCAGTCGGTCGCAACCGGAACGGCAAGCTGCCCCGCGGACCTGCACCCGAATGCGGATGGCGCCGGCTACTACCGCTTCAACCTCGACGAACCAGGCTGGCGCGCACTGATCGGCCGCGCTGCCGCGCTCGGCCCCCGTGAAGCGCTGTCCTTCGCCGACAGCCTCGATGCCTCGTTCCGGGCCGGTGGCGTGCCGGCGGAGCTGTACGTCTCCGGCATGGAATCGCTGATGGCGCACGAGGCCTGGGACGTCGTCACCGCGGTGACCGGCTACCTGGAGCAGGCCACCAACATCCTGGACGAAGCGCAATTGCGCCGCGCGGAGCGCGCCTTCCGGGCGATCGCCGGCCCGCGCTACGCGCGCCTTGCCGCCAGCGACGACCCGGGATCGGTGCTGCTGCGCAAGGACCTGCTGCGATTCATGATCGTGCTGGCCAAGGACCAGGACCTGCGCAAGCCGCTGGCCGAGCAGGCCGCGGCCGTGCTCGGCTTCGGGCGGCCGGCCGATCCGGCGGCGGCTCCGGCGGAGGAGTACGAGACGATCTTCACCGTCGGCGTGCAGGACCTCGGCAAGCCGTTCTTCGACCTGCTGATGGCGCGGATGCTCGCATCGGATGAACCCGCATTCCGGAACTCGGCGATCGGGGCGCTCGCGCGCGTGGAGGATCCCGCGATGGTTCGCGAGTTGCAGGCCGCGGTGCTGGCCGGCCAGCTGAAGGGAACCGAAATGCTCGGCATCCTGTTCCGCCAGATGAACAGGCCCGCCACGACCGAGGCGACCTATGCGTGGCTACGTGCGAACGACAGAGCGATCATCGCCATGATCCCCGAGACCTTCCGCGCCAACGTCGTTCCGCAGCTCGGCGCGACCTTCTGCTCACGGCCACGCGCCGGCGAATGGCGGGCGTTCGTCGCGGCGCATGCTGCGGCGTTGCCGGGGCACGAGCGCGGGCTCGCGCAAGCGATTGAAAGCATCGAATTGTGCGCAGCCCTGCGTGAAGCGAATGCCGAGGCCCTGGCGCAGGCGTTCGATCGGCGGGAAAGCTGAAGCCCTTCGCGCCTGCGACGGGACCGCATCCGGCATGAATTCACTCGACCTCGATTTCGTCCGCTCGCAGTTCACCGCCTTCGCCGAGCCCTCGCTCGCGGGCTTCGCGCACTTCGAGAATGCAGGGGGCTCCTATGCCTGCCGGCAGACAATCGACTGGCTCGACCGCTACTACCGCGAGACCAAGGTCCAGCCGTATTACGACTTCGCGCCGTCGCGAAAGGCCGGCGCGCAGATGGATTCCGCGAAGGAGCGCCTCGCGGCCTGGCTCAACGTCGGCCCCGACGAGCTGCATTTCGGGCCCTCGACCTCGCAGAACACGTACGTGGTCGCGCAGGCGCTGCGCCAGCAGCTGCGGCCCGGAGACGAGATCATCGTCACCGACCAGGACCACGAGGCCAACGTCGGCTGCTGGAGCCGGCTGCACGCCGAGGGCGCCGTCATCCGCGAGTGGAAGGTCGATCCTGAGACGGCGGAACTGAGGCCCGGGGATCTCGAGGCGCTCCTCGGTTCCCGCACGCGGATGGTGGCCTTCACGCATTGCTCGAACGTCGTCGGCAGCATTCACCCGGTGCGCGAGATCACGGATCTCGTCCATCGGGCGGGCGCCTGGGCGGTCGTGGACGGCACCGCTTTCTGCCCGCACGGCCTGCCGGACGTTGCCGCGCTCGGCGCGGACCTTTACTGCTTCTCGCTTTATAAGGTGTACGGGCCGCACCAGGGCGCGATGTTCATGCGCCGGGAACTGAATGCGGCGCTGCCGAACCAGGGGCACTTCTTCAACGCCGCCCTGCCGGGAAAGCGGTTCACGCCGGCAGGACCTGACCACGCGCAGGTCGCGGCGGTCAACGGCGTGGTGGACTACCTGGAAGCGGTCGCGCAGTGGCACGGCCTTGGCGGCCAGCCGGTGACCGCGCAGGCCGCGGCGGTCCGCGAACTGTTCCGCCATCACGAAACAAGGCTGTTGCAGCCATTGCTCGACTTCCTGTCGCAGCATCCGAAGGTGCGGATGATCGGCCGCGTCCGCGCCGCCGAGCGCGCGCCCACCGTCGGCTTCACCGTCCCCGGGCGGCGTTCGGCGGAAGTGGCGTCCCTGCTCGGGCAGCGCAGTCTGGGCGTCGGCGCCGGGAATTACTACGCGTACCGCCTGCTGCAGGCGCTCGGCATCGACACGGAGGACGGTGCGCTGCGCGCTTCCTTCGTGCACTACACGTCGGAGACGGAGGTCCGGCGGCTGATCGAGGCGCTGGACGACATTCTCTGACGGCGCGCAGGATCCGCCGCCCGGCTCGCCGTGACGTTCAGCCGCCCCAGGCTTCCGACAACACCCTCTGCAAGTTGCTGCCCAGGATCTTTTCGACGCGGCTCGCGCCATGGCCTCGCGCGAGCAGCATGTCGGCCAACGTCTCGAGGCGCCGCGGCGAGTTGAGCTCCGCGGCGAACAGGTAGCCATCCTCCGTCTCGCCGGGGGCCGAGATGCCCGCCACCCGGCGCTCGCGCACGAAACCGGCGAAGCGGTCCTTGAACGCCTGGTCCACCACCTCTGCGGAGACGCCGCCATCCGTGCCGATGGAAACGTGGTCCTCGCCGGCGACGTCGATCATGTGCTCGAGGTGGCGGATCACGTCGGCGGCCGTGGGCTGCCGCCCCTCGCTCAGGAACGGCATGAAGTAGATCCCCGACACGCCGCCCTGCTCCGCCACCGCCCGCAGCTCCGCGTCGGTCCGGTTGCGGGGATGGTCGTTGAGCGCGGCGCAGCCGGTGTGCGTGAACGCCACGGGCCGCTTCGAGTGTCGGATCGCGTCCGCCGCCGTCTGGCGGCCGCAATGGCTCAGGTCCACCAGGATGCCGAGCGCATTCATGCGCTCGATGGCCTCGACGCCCGCGCGGCTCAGCCCGGCATTCGCGGGCTCCAGGCATCCGTCGCCCAGGAGATTGCGCCGGTTGTAAGTGGGCTGGATGACGCGGATGCCGAGGCGGTGGAATTCATCCAGTCGCGTCAGGTCGGTCTCGAAGGCGACTCCGTCCTGGAATCCGTAGATCAGCCCGGTGCGCGAGCCTGCCTTCGCGGCAGCGATGTCGCCGGCGGTCCTGATCCGGCACAGCACCTCCGGGTGCCGGTCGATCTCGGCCTCGGTCCTGCCGATGCCGCGCACGGCCTGCGCGAATGCGGCATCCGGCGCGGTCGTGCCGACGGGCAGGATCGTCATGTGGACACAGGTGATGCCGGAGTCGCGGACGTCCCGGACCAGGGCATCCGGCAACGGCCCGTCGTCGGCGGTGGAATTGCCGGGACCGCCCAGCCCGTCGATCACGATGGCATCGCGGTAGGGATTGGCATCGCGCGCCCAGGCACGCGGCAGCGTCAGGGCGAGCGCCGCGGTGGTTCCAGCGGCGACGAAGCCGCGACGCGACAGAGTGGTCATGCTCAGGTCTCCGCGACGGCTGCGGTGGCTAGCGCCTGCCCGTGAGGCGCCTGGCTGGCGCGGGCTTTGCCTTCACGGCCGGGGCCGGCTCCGTGTGCAGGCTCATGAGTGCCTCCGCCAGGTCTTCCTCCGCGCTCGAGCAGACGCCGAGCACCAGCGCCTCCTCCCGCCCCCTGGGCAGGACGTAGGCGTGGCCCATGGTGCTGTCGATGTACACCGACTCACCGGTCTGCAGCACGACGGGCTCGTAGAATTCCGTGTGGATCTCGACCGGGCCCTGGAGCACGTAGATGTACTCCTCACCCGGATGGTGCACGAGTTCGCCGAACTCCTCGATGCTGTGCGCGCGCACCCGCGTGACCGTCGGCACCATGCGCTTGCGGCGCAGCTCCGGGCACATGTAGAAATACTCGTAGTTCGGCGTATTGACGCGCACGGCGGACGCCAGGCGCCCGATCGAGCGCCGCGCCGTGATCGGCATGTCGCCCGAGGCGTCGGCCTCGCTGAAGAGGTCCGACATGCGCAGGTTGAGCCGCTGGCTGAGCTGCAGCAGCTTGTCATACGTCAGCGTCAGACGGTCGTGCTCGACCTTGGCGAGCGTCGAGAGCGGGATGCCGGTGCGCTCGCTCATCTCCTTGAGCGTCCAGTGGTTGCGCAGGCGCAGGCCGCGCAGCAGGCTGCCGAGCGTCGGCCGCCGCGACTTGGTCGATGTCAGGATCCTTCTCCCTGGCTCATGGCGTCCCCGCAATTCTACGGCGCAAGCACTTTGACGTCATTCTCTATTTGGGACTAGTATGACCTCATCAGGACAACCCCCAGGAATGCCCTCATGCGCGCCCACTCCGCGATCGCGGCCATGCTCTGCGCCGCCACCGTCGCCCTGCCGGTCCTCGCCGAGGAGGATGCCGAAGCTCCCGCTGCGACCGCAGCGGCGACGCCCGAGCTGACGCGCGCCGACGTCGAGGCCTGGCTCGACGGTTTCCTGGGCTTCGCGCTGCCGCGCGGCAACATCGCGGGCGCCATCGTCGTGGTCGTCAAGGACGGCCAGGTACTGCTGCAGAAGGGCTACGGCTACGCCGACGTCGACAAGAAGACGCCGGTGGATCCGGAGGCTACGCTGTTCCGCCCCGGCTCGATCTCCAAGCTCTTCACCTGGACCGCGGTCATGCAGCAGGTCGAACAGGGCAAGCTCGAGCTCGACGCCGACGTCACCCGGTACCTCGACTTCGGGATTCCGCCGGGCCCGAATGGCACGCCGATCCGCGTGCGCGACCTGATGACGCACACGCCGGGATTCGAGGAATCCATCAAGGAGCTGATCGTCGAGGACCCGTCGCGAATCGCCCCGAATGGCGAGGTGCTCAAGCGCTGGGTGCCGGAGAGGATCTACGAGGCGGGCAAGGTGCCGGCCTATTCCAACTACGCGACCGGGCTTGCCGGCTACCTGGTCGAGCGCGTCTCCGGCATGTCATTTGACGATTACCTCGACCAGCACATCTTCGGGCCGCTCGGCATGGCGCATTCGACCTTCCGCCAGCCGCTGCCGGAAGCGCTGAAGGCCGGCATGTCGCAGGGCTACGAGGACGCCTCGGGCGAGCCGCAGGACTACGAGATCATCAATCTCGCGCCCGCAGGCGCACTCGCCGCGACCGGCTCCGACATGGCGCGCTTCATGATCGCGCACCTGCAGAAGGGCGCCCTCGGCGAGGCGCGAATCCTGTCCGAGGAGACCGCCATCAGGATGCACGGCACGCCCAACACGATCGTGCCCGGCATCAACCGCATGCTGCTCGGCTTCTACGAGACCAATACCAATGGTCGCCGCGTCATCTCGCACGGCGGCGACACGCAGTACTTCCACAGCGACCTGCAGCTCTACATCGACGACGGCGTCGGCTACTACATCTCGTTCAACAGCGGGGGCAAGGAAGGCGCCGCGGGTCCCCTGCGCGCCGCGTTCTACCGCCAGTTCAGCGACCGCTATCTGCCGGGCCCGGGACCGGACGGGAAAGTGGACGAGAAGCTCGCGGAGGAACACGCGCGGGCGATGGCGGGGACGTACATCATCTCGCGGCGCGCCGAATCGAGCCTCATCAGCATCCTGAACATCCTGCAGCCGCTGAAGGTCGTCATCAACGAGGACAAGACGATCTCGCTGACGCTGCTGCGCGGGCTGAACGGCGAACCAAAGAAGTTCCGCGAGATCTCGCCCTGGCTCTGGGTGGATACCGACGGCAAGGCCACGCTCGCGGCGCAGGTCGAGGACGGGCGGGTCATCCGCTTCAGCGCCGATTTCTTCGCGCCTTTCATGTTCTTCGACCGCGCGCCGGCGAAAGCCGCAGGCTGGGTCATGCCGGCGGCGGCGGCGAGCCTCGTGGCGCTCCTCCTGACCGTCCTCGTGTGGCCTGTCGCGGCGCTGGTGCGGCGTCACTACCAGGTGAAGCTGCCCTACGCCGGCGCCGAGGCGAAGGCCTACCGCTGGGTGCGCATCGGCGCCCTCGCGGTCCTGGTCGCCTTCGGTACCTGGCTCGGGCTCGTGCTCATGATGCTCTCCGACCTCGAGATGCTGTCGCCCCGCATGGACCTCTGGCTGACGCTCCTGCACGTGCTCGGCTCGATCGCCGTGTTCGCCGGGCTCGCGCTCGCCCTGTGGCACCTGTCGGCGCTCCTCAAGGCGAAGCGCCGCTGGCTCGGCAAGATCTGGGCCGTGGTACTCGCAGGCGCGACCGCGATGCTCGCCTGGATCGCGGTCAGCTATCACCTCGTGGGCTTCGGCACGAACTACTGATGCGCCTCGAGGTCGCCCGCGAGCGCGTGCCGCTGTCGGCGCCGTTCGTCATCACCGGTTACACGTTCACCGACGTGGGCGTCGTCGTGGCGCGGCTGGAGGACCGCGGCGCCGCCGGCATGGGCGAGGCCGCGGGCGTCTATTACCTCGGCGACGATCTCGATCACATGTGTGCGGCGATCGAGGGCGTGCGCCGCGAGGTCGAGGCCGGCATCGACCGCCAGGCGCTCAGACAGCTGCTGCCCGCCGGTGGCGCGCGCAATGCGCTCGATTGCGCGCTCTGGGACCTCGAGGCCAGGCTGAGCGGCCAGCCGGTCTGGAAGCTCGCGGGGCTCGAGCGTCCGCGCGCACTGCAGACGACCCACACGATCGGCGCCGATACGCCCGAGGCCATGGCCGCGAAGGCGACCGGCTACGCCGGGGCGCGGCAACTGAAGTTGAAGCTCACGGGCGACGTCGCGCTCGACACGGAGCGCGTGCGCGCGGTGCGCCGGGCGCGGCACGACGTGTGGCTGGGCGTGGACGCGAACCAGGGCTACGACCGCGTGAAGCTCGCGGCCATCCTGCCGGACCTGATCGCCTGCCAGGTGAAGCTCGTCGAGCAGCCGTTCGCGCGCGGCTGCGAGGCAGACCTCGAGGGCCTGCGCCGCCCCATCCCGGTCGCGGCCGACGAGAGCGTGCAGGGTCTTGCCGACATCGAGCCGCTGGTCGGGCGCTTCGACATGGTCAACATCAAGCTCGACAAGTGCGGCGGCCTGACCGAGGGGCTCGCGATGGCGGCCGAGGCGCGGCGCCTCGGCCTCGGCGTCATGGTTGGCAACATGGTGGGCACGAGCCTTGCGATGGCGCCGGCCTGGATCCTGGGCCAGGTCTGCGACCTGCGGGACCTCGACGGCACGCTCTTCATCGCGCGCGACCGCCGTCCCTCGATCGTGTTCGAGCAGGGCGCCGTGTCCTATCCGGCCGGCGGCTGGGGCGATCCGGCCCGTGTTTGACATTTCTCTAATCAGGATTAATATCTCTGATAGGGATATTTTTTCCTCAAGGGAAACAACGACCATGAACACGCATGCCGGGCGCCATGCCCTCACACTCTCGGGCGCGGTGGCCATGATCCTCGCCGCCGCCGCCGCCGGAGCCCAGGACACCTCAGCCGCTGGCCGGCCGGAGCTCGGCGAGGTTTTCGTGACCGCGCAGAAGCGCGTGCAGGCGCTCGCTGAAATCCCCATGTCGGTGTCGGTCGTATCCGGCGAGGTGCTGGAACGGCAGCAGACCGACAACTTCCAGGACCTCGTGTCCCTGGTGCCGGGCCTCAGCGTCAACAGCAACACGCGCGGCGTCACGCGCATCACGCTGCGTGGCATCAACACGGGCGGCGTCGCCTCCACGGTCGGCGTCTACGTCAACGACGTGCCGTTCGGCTCGAGCAGCGGTCTCGCCAACGGCGCGGTCCTGTCCGGCGACTTCGACACCTTCGACCTCGATCGCCTCGAGGTGCTGCGCGGGCCGCAGGGCACGCTGTACGGCGCCAGCTCGCTCGGCGGCGTGATCAAGTACGTCGCGAACTCTCCCTCGCTCGAGGGGTTCGAGGGGCGCCTGCAGGCCACGGCCGAGAACGTCTCGGGCGGCGACCTGGGCTACTCCGCGGCGGGCGTGCTGAACGCACCGCTCACCGACACGATCGCGGTCCGCGCCAGCGGCTTCTACCGCATGGACGACGGCTTCATCGACTCCATTGGCAACAACCCGATCCCGGCGCTGCAGAATCCGGCCGTCAACATCGTGGACGGCTCGCGTGTCGAGAAGAACCTGAACTCGCTCGACACCTACGGCGGCCGCCTGGCGGCGCTGTTCCAGCCATCGGATGCGTTCTCGCTCAACGTAACCGCCCTGTTCCAGAACATCGAGAGCGACAGCTCGGACGCCTTCGAGGCCGATCCCACCAGCTACGAGCCGCTGTACGGAAGCCTGGTCGCCTCGCGCTATCACCCGGAGTACACCGACACCGAATACCGCATCTACAGCGCGACCATGGACTGGGACTTCGGGCCGGCGACGCTGCAATCGGTGACGAGCTGGGGCGAGTTCAAGCAGGAATTCCAGCGCGACATCGCCATCCGCTTCAGCCTGGCGCAGCTGCTGACATTCCTGTTCAGCGACCCGGTCACGGCGCAGCCGCCCCTGTCGGCAATCCAGCACCAGATCACGGCGACCGACAAGTTCACGCAGGAACTCCGCCTCGTCTCGCCGCAGGACCAGGCATTCGAATGGCTGGTCGGCGCCTATTACACCGAGGAGGACTCGGGCATCGACCCGCAGGCCATCTTCGCGGTCAACGCCGGCACGGAAACGCCGGCGACGGGCATCCCGGTGCTGGCGGACGGCCAGCTGCTCTCCACCTACGAGGAGATGGCGCTGTTTGCCAACGCCACCTGGCACGTGACCGACCGCTTCGACCTGTCCTTCGGCGCGCGCATCAGCGAAAACGACCAGAAGGCCTCGCAGGTGCTCAGCGGCATCCTCGTCGGCGGGACGACGGTGTTCGACGACGTGAGTTCGTCCGAGAGCCCGTTCACCTACTCCTTCTCGCCTCGCATCGAGCTGACGGACAACACGTCCCTGTATGCGCGCGTCGCGACGGGCTACCGGCCGGGCGGTCCGAACGTGCTGCCCCCGGGCGCCCCTCCCGGTACGCCCGGCTCCTATGATTCCGACGAGCTGACGAGCTACGAGCTCGGCATCAAGACGCAGTCGGAAAGCGGCATATTCTCGCTGGACGCGGCGCTCTACTACCTCGACTGGGAGGACATCCAGCTGCTGGCGGTCGTCAACAACGTCGGCCTGAACGCCAACGGCGGCACGGCGACCAGCAAGGGTCTCGAGTTCACGGCGACGGCGCGCCACCCATCGGGCATCCGCTTCGCGCTGAATGGCGCCTACACCGATGCCTACTTGACGGAGGATACGCATCCCGTCGTCGGCGGCCTGGACGGCGATCCGCTGTCCTGGGTTCCGGAGTGGAGCTTCGCCTTCACGACCGACTACGAATGGACCGTGTTCGGCGACGCCACGGCCTACATCGGCGGCAAGTTTGCCTTCACCGACGACCGTCCCGCCGACTTCAGCAACCGCGACGTCAACGGGAACATCGTCATGGCGGACAGTTACACAACCGTGGACCTGCGGGCCGGCGTGGATCTCGGCGAGTGGTACGTGGAGCTCTTCGGCAAGAACCTGACGGACGAGCGCGGAATCAACGATATCCTCGCTCCCGGCGCATACCCGAACGGCGCGGCCGGCCTCGGCGTGATTCGCCCGAGCACGATCGGGCTCATGGTCGGCGCGCGATTCTGAAGCAGCGCCAAAACCGGTAACATCGTGGCCGCAGTCCGCAACTGGAGCGTCCCGCGGGACGGTTCCGAATCGCTCGTGCTTTCGCTGCCGGCGCCATACCTGCTGTTCCTCGGCGACACCACCGAGGCGGGCTACGCCAAGACCGCGTTCGGGCTTCGCGACTGGGCGCGCGAGCTGTGCGTGGGCGAGTACGCCTGCGCGGGCGCCACGATCACGACCGGCTTGCCCCGGCTGACGCCGCGCGAGGCGCACGCGAAGGGCGCCCGCTCGCTCGTCATCGGCGTTGCGAACACGGGCGGGATCATCAAGCCCGAGTGGGTGGCGAGCCTGCTGGAAGCGCTGGAGGCGGGCCTCGACGTCGTCTCTGGCATGCATGCGCGCCTCGCGCATATTCCCGAGCTGCGCGCGGCGGCCGAGCGCCTCGGCCGCCGGCTCATCGACGTGCGCGAGCCGCCGAAAGACATTCCCGTCGCGACCGGCCGCAAGCGGAGCGGCAAGCGCCTGCTCACGGTCGGCACCGACTGCGCGCTCGGCAAGAAGTACACGGCGCTCGCACTCGCGAGGGCGTTCCGCCGCCGCGGGCTGGCCGCGGATTTCCGCGCGACCGGGCAGACTGGAATCATGATCGCGGGCGGCGGCATGCCGATGGACGCGGTCGTCTCCGATTTCGAGGCGGGCGCGGCCGAGCTCCTGAGCCCGGACGCCGCACCGGATCACTGGGACGTCATCGAAGGCCAGGGCTCGCTGTTCCATCCGTCCTATGCGGCGGTTTCGCTCGGCCTGCTGCACGGCAGCCAGGCGGACGTCATCGTCCTCTGCCACGAGCCGGGCCGCCGGCACCTGCTCGGCTATCCCGACTACCCCACGCCGCAGTTGCAGGAGGCGATCGCCGTCCACCTGAAGATGGGCTCGCTCACCAACAAGGCCATCCGCTGCGGCGGGGTCAGCTTCAACACGGGCGCGCTGGCAGCGGAGGAAGCCGGAGCCGTGATGCGCAAGGCTTCGCAGGCGCTCGGCCTGCCAGTCGCAGATCCGATCCGCGGCGGTCCCGATTTCGAGCGGCTGGTGGATTCCTGCCTCGCGCCATGAGCCGCCCGTCCTGGTTCCAGCGACTGCTGCTGCCGGGATTCGCCTTCAATGCGTTCGTGATCGGCGGCGGTTACGCCACCGGGCGCGAGCTCGCCGAGTTCTTCCTGCCGGCGGGTCCCTGGGGCGGGCTGCTCGCGATGGTCCTCGCGACGCTCATCTGGAGCGTGGTCTGCGCCGCCACCTTCCTGTACGCGCGCGCGACCGGCAGCGAGGACTACCGCGTCTTCTTCCGTCACCTGCTGGGGCCAGGCTGGGTGCTGTTCGAGGTGCTCTACCTCGGCATCATCGTCCTGATCCTCGCGGTATTCGGCGCCGTCGCCGGCGCGATCGGCGAGGCGATGCTCGGCTGGCCGACGATCGCCGGCACGCTGGTGCTGGTCGCGTCCATCGCCGGCATCACGGCCTTCGGCAACGAGTCCGTGGAGCGGCTGTTCAAGTACGCGACCCTGTTCCTGTATGCCGTGTACGCCGTGTTCGTGATCGTCACGATCGCGCGCTTCGGCGACCGGATCTCGGCCGGCTTTGCGGAGGCGAGCGGCACGGAGGGCTGGGTGTCCGCCGGGTTCACCTACGCGAGCTACAACGTGCTCGCGGCGATCGCGATCCTGCCGGTCGTCCGTCACATGACCTCCGGCCGCGACGCCGCGGTGGCCGGGCTGCTCGCCGGCCCGATCGCGATGATCCCGGCATTTTTCTTCTTCATTTGCATGGTCGGCTGGCATCCGGGGATCGCCGCGGAAGTGCTGCCCTCGGACTTCATCCTGCGCCAGCTCGGCATGCCGCTGCTGCACGCCGGCTACCAGCTGATGATCTTCTTCGCGGTGCTCGAGACCGGGGTGAGCGCGGTGCACGCCTTCAACCAGCGTGTGTCGAACCTGCTCATCGAGCGCCGGGGCCGCGGCCTTGCGCCGGCGCACCGGCTCGCGATCGCTGCGCTGCTCCTGGTCGGGGCCATTTTCGTGGCGGACCGCTTCGGGCTGGTTGCGCTGATCGCCAGGGGCTATCGGGCATCGGCCTGGATCGCGCTCGGCATCTTCGTCGTGCCGCTCATGACGCTCGGCATCTGGCGGCTCGCCCGCTGGCGCGTGGCGAATCCGGCCGAAGCCTGACTTTCGAGGAAGCCTGCCATGCACCGATTGATCGCAGCCCTGACGTTCCTCTTTTCCGCCATCGCGCTCGCGGCACCGCCCAAGGGATTCGACGCGCGCGTACAGGCCCTCATGCGGCAGATGGAAGTGCCGGGTGCGACGGTCGCGATCGTCGAGAACGGCGCGGTCACGCTTGCGCGCGGCTACGGCCTGCGCGGACAGGGCGGCACGGACAAAGTCGGCCCGGATACCCTGTTCCAGATCGGGTCCACGACCAAGGCGTTCACGTCCGCAGCGCTCGCAATCCTGGTGGACGAGGGCAAGCTTCGCTGGGACGACCGCGTCATCGACCACCTGCCGGGCTTCCAGATGTACGATCCCTGGGTCACGCGCGAGATCACCGTGCGCGACCTGCTGGTGCACCGCAGCGGCCTCGGCCTCGGCCACGGCGACCTGCTCTTCACCCCGGCCACGAACGTGAGCCGTGAGGAAACCGTGCGGCGCGTGCGCTTCCTCAAGCCCGCGACCAGCTTCCGCTCCGCCTACGCCTACGACAACATCCTCTACATCGTCGCGGGCGCCGTGACCGAAGCCGTCTCCGGCCAGCGCTGGGAGGACTTCGTGCGCGACCGCATCTTCGCGCCGCTCGGCATGGGCAAGAGCGTCACCAATGACACGGATCGCCTCGCGGTCGCGGATCGCGCGTTCCCGCACGGCCGCGTCGGCGAAATCCGCGGCATCGGGACGCAGATCGCCTTCGACGAGAAAGTGGTGGCGCTCGGCGAGAATTCCGCGCCGGCCGGCGCCATCGCGTCGGGCGCGAACGACCTCGCGAAGTGGCTGCTCGTGCAGCTGGCCGGCGGCGAGCTGCCGGGATCCGGGGCGCGGCTCTTCACCGAGGCGAGCGCACGCGAGATGTGGCAGCCCGTCGTGCCACTGCCCATCACCCCGCTGCCCGGCGCCATCGCCGACGCCACGCCCAGCTTCCGCTCGTACGCGCTTGGCTGGGTTGCCCAGGACTATCGCGGCCACCGCGTCATCACGCACAACGGCGCGACGCTCGGCTTCCGCGCGATCGTCATGCTGCTGCCCGAGAAAAATGTCGGCTTCGCGCTGGCGATGAACTCCGAGGACGGCCCGTTCCTGGCGGGCCTGCAGTTCGAGCTGCTCGATCACTACCTCGGCCTGCCGCAGCGCGACTGGCCGAAGGCCTTCGCCGGGTTCATCGCCGAGCGCAACGCCAAGGGACTCGAAGCCGTGCGCGCGGCCGCGGCGTCGCGGCCCGAGTCGAAGCCTTCGTTGCCGCTCCCGGCCTACGCCGGCGAGTACACCGATGTCTGGTACGGGCAAATCGAGATCGCCGAGGATTCCGGTGCGCTTTCGATCGACTTCCTGCAGACGCCCGGCATGCGGGCGAAGCTCGAGCACTGGGCCTACGACACGTTCGTCGCGCGCTGGCAGGACCCGCTGACCGAACCCGCCTACGTCACGTTTTCGCTGGACGCGGGCGGCAAGCCCGAGCGCATCACCATGAAGGCGGTCTCGCCGGTCGCGGACTTCAGCTACGACTACCATCACCTGGAGTTCAGGCCGGTTCCGCCAGCGCCCTGAAACGAATCGCGCGGGGCGGTGTCGAATGCCGCATGGTGGCACGGCCATGGGTCCTGCTCGTTACGGTCTTGCTGGCTGGTGCCCTGCCCGCTGCCGGTCTCGCAGATGACTGGGAGGACATCGCCACTCGTGACGGCATCGTCGCCAGCCGGCGCTTCGTCGAGGGCCGGACGCTGCCCCAGCTGCGCTCCATCGCAGAGGTCGCCGGGACCCCCTACGAGATCCTCGCCGTGTTGCTCGACGTTCCGGCGTACCGGAACTGGGTCCCGGACTGCGCCGAGGCGACCACGCTGCGACGGCTCGGCACCTGGCGCAGCATCATCTATACGCGTACCGACCTGCCCTGGCCGGTGCGGGACCGCGAGGCGATCATCGAGCAGGAAGTAGTGTTTGTCCGGTCTCCCGTACTCGTGAAGGTGACCTTCCGGGCGATTGATGCACCCGACGTTGCGCGCGCCCCGGATACCGTCCGGACGCGCGACGCCGATGGGTCCTACACCATCGAGGCGCTCGATGACGGGCGCTCGCGGGTCACCTACATGGTGGACGCCGATCCGGGCGGCATCCTGCCGGACTGGCTCATCAAGACGCAGAGCCGAAGGAACCCGCTCGAAACGCTCGCTGGCCTGCGCCGGCGGCTCGAGGAGACGCATGGCCGCCATGGTGCGCAGATTGCGCGCTTTCCGGCCGGCACCTGAGCCGGGTCCCCGGCAGCGTAGGTAATTCCCCGCATCGCCGCCCACCGACCGGGCAACTATGGTACCTGCAGGTATGGGAGCTTCGAAGCGTGCCGGGAGATACGCCATGGCCAGATGCGAGACCTGCGGGAACGATTACGACAAGGCATTCGTCGTGACGATGAACGACAAGGCACACACCTTCGACTCGTTCGAATGCGCGATCCATCGCCTCGCCCCCACCTGCCTGCACTGCGGCAGCCGCATCATCGGGCACGGGACGGAGGCGAAGGGCAAGATGTATTGCTGCGCGCATTGCGCCCATGCCGAGGGCGTCAAGGCGGTTGTAGACCGCGTCTGACCTGCAGGCGGCACGCCGCCGGGCCGGACGCGGCCCGCTATCGCCCTGCCATCAGGTGGCTGGCAAACCACTCCGCCGCCAGCGCAGCGACCTCTTCGAGCGTGCCAGGCTCTTCGAACAGGTGCGTCGCCCCGGGGACGACCTCCAGCTTCGCTTCGCATCGCAGCCGTGCGAGTGCCTGCCGGTTCAGTTCCAGCACCTGGTGGTCGTCGCCGCCGACGATCAGGAGCGTCGCGGCGCGCACGCGTGGCAGCGCCTCGCCCGCCAGGTCCGGCCGGCCGCCGCGTGAAACGACTGCGGCAACGGCCGGCACTCGCGCGGCCGCCGCGAGCGCCGCGGCGGCGCCGGTGCTCGCGCCGAAGTAGCCGATGGTCAGCTTCCCGAGCTCCGGCTGCTTCAGCGCCCATTCCGTGACCGCCGCCAGCCGGCCGGTGAGCAGCGGGATGTCGAAACGCAGCTCGGCCGTGACGGCGTCGATTTCCTCTTCCGGTTCGGTCAGCAGGTCGAACAGGAGGGTCGCCAGGCCAGCGGCGCCCAGCTGCTCGGCCACGTAGTTGTTGCGCGGGCTCAGGCGTCCGCTGCCGCTGCCGTGCGCAAACAGGACGATGCCGGTCGCACCCGGCGGGAGCCGCAGCAATCCCTGCAGGCGAATCCCCTGCAGCGTGACTGCGACCTCACGCGGCCTAGTGCCCGGCCTGGCGCCCATATACGCTATCCCGATGTTAGCCCCGCGCATCCGCACGGTCATCTTCGCGATGCTGTTCGGCTTCGCATTCACGGGCTACATCCAGCGCTCGAGCATCTCGGTTGCGGCCGAGCGGATCATGCCGGACCTCGGCCTCACGCAAATCCAGATCGGCTGGGTGATGACGGCCTTCCTGTTCACCTACACGGTGTTCCAGATCCCGATGTCGCTGGTCGGCCAGGCCGTCGGCGCGCGGCGCACGCTCACGGCGATCGGGCTCACGACCGTGCTCGCGAGCGTTCTGACCGCCTGCGCGCCATTGATTGCGGCCACGGGCGTCGTCTTCGCCACGCTGCTCCTCGCGCGCGGCGCGCTGGGGGTCGCACAGTCGGCGCTCTTCCCGGTCTGCTCGGGTACCATCCGGCACTGGTATCCGGTCGGCTCCTGGTCGTCGCTGCAGGGTCTGACGGTCACGGGCCTGTGGCTCGGCGCGGCGGCGGCCTCGCCCTTGATCGCCTGGCTGATGCAGGCCTACGGCTGGCAGCAGGCGCTCGTGTATTCGAGCCTGCCATCGCTCATCCTGGTCGCGCTCTGGTGGTGGTTCGCGCGCGACCGGCCCGAGCAGCATGCACACGTGTCGAAGCACGAGTTGTCCGAGCTCGCCGGCAATCCTTCGTACGACGCGGCCGCCCCGCTCACCTGGATGCGCGTGCTCCGCGTGCTCTCGGATCCGCAGATCCTCCTGATCACGCTCTCCTACACGATCATGAACTACGTGTTCTACCTCGTGATGTTCTGGAGCTTCCTGTACCTGGTACAGGAGCGGAAGCTGTCGGTGCTGGAGGGCGGCTGGCTCGCCGCGCTGCCCTTCCTGGTGGCGGCCGGCGCGGCCGCCGCGGGCGGCCGGATCGCCGACACGCTGCGCGCCTACTTCGGGGATCGCATCGGCATGCGGATCATCCCGCTCGTCGCGCTGCCGCTCGCGGCGGTGTTCCTCTACCTCACGGTGTCGCTCGAAAGCCCCTACTGGGCCGTCGCCGCGCTCTGCATGGGCTTCGCCTGCGTCGAGCTGAACGAGGGCCCGTTTTGGGGCGCGGCGATGCGCTTGCAGCCTTCCGACACCATGGCGGCGACGGCCGTCGTAAATACCGGCGGCAACCTCGGCGGCATGGTCGCGACCCCTGTCATCGCGGCGCTCTCCGCCGGGCAGAACTGGCGGCTCGTGTTCGCGACCGGGGCGGTGACGTCCGTCGTGGCGGCGCTGCTCTGGCTCTTCATCGACGCGGGCCGCGGGAGGTCGTGAAACGATGAGCCTGCAACCGACCGAGAAGCCGCCGCGTTCCTTCCTCGACTGGCCCGTCGTCACGGACCCGGCGCGCTGGCAGGCCGAAGTCGCCGTGCTCGGCATCCGCCACAGCGAGCCCTACGCCCACGACAGGTTCCCGAACGACCAGTCGCGCGCGCCGGATGCGATCCGCGAGAAGTCGCAGGTCTTCTGCTACAACCCGGAGCACTGGGACTTCGACTCGTCCGTGGACCCGGCCTCCGCGATCCCGGCCAGGTGCATGGACATCGGCGACGTCAGCTGGTCGGGCCGGGGCGACTACGGCGCCTACGCCGCCGCCATCACCGAGCGCGCGCGACACTTCTTCCGGCAGGGCGCCCGGCTCGTGGTGCTGGGCGGCGACCACGGCGTCACGATCCCGGTGCTCGATGCGCTCGATGCGGTCGGCGAGCCCGTGCACATCTTCCACGTGGACGCGCACCTCGACTGGCGCGAGGACGTCAAGGGCGTGCGGCGCGGCTACAGTTCTCCGCTGCGCTGGGCCAGCAAGGTGAAGGCGGTCTCGGGAATGACGCAGATCGGCTTGCGAGGCATCGGCAGCGCACGGCGGCAGGAGGTCGAGGCGGCGAGATCCTGGGGCTCACACCTCGTGAGCGCGGAGGACTTCCACGCCAAGGGAGCGGACGCGGTGCTCGCGACCATCCCGGAGGGCGTGCCGGTCTACATCACGATTGATGCTGACGGACTGGACCCGACCGAGATGCCGGCCGTCATGGCGCCGACACCGGGCGGGATCTACTATCGCCAGCTGGCGCCGCTCTTGCGCAGGATCGCGCGGCGGAACCGCGTGGTCGGCATGGACATCGTCGAGATCGCGCCCTCCTACGACTTCGCGAACGGGCTGACCTGCGTGACGGCGGGACGGCTGATCCTCAACGTGCTCGCCGCATTGGACGCACCGGCACACTGAGCGGCCCCACCGGTCCGCACGGGCCGCGGCCCGCACCGCCGATTCCGCGATTCGTCGCCTGACTGCCGCGCGGCGCCACGATCCGGCGCCGCTGGACTATCCTTGCCGCATGTCGAGCGATGCCCGCCCCACCCCGCGCGGCCTGGCCCTGGCATTCGGCTGGCGCCGGATCCGTTTCGTGCTGGTGTTCACGTTCATCCTTGGCTCGATGATCGGGCTCGGCTGGAATTCGGGCTACTGGTCCGCGCTGGTACGGGTTGTCCCGCTCGGCTTGGTGGCGATGACGGTTTTCGGCCTCTTCGAGCAATGGCCCAGGCGACTGCCGCGCCGGATCGCCCGCTGGGCGCTGCAGGTCGTGGCGGTCGCGTCGGTCATGCCGCCCGCGACGGCGGCGATCTACATCTTATCGACCGCGCCGGGCGCGCCTCCCTTCTGGGAGGTGCCGGACAGGCTGGGGGGCTTTGGCATGCTCGCCGGCTTCGGCATGTTCCTGGCGCCGTGGATCGCGCTCGCCGCGCTCGTGCGCCAGAAGGAGGCGCTGGCCAGGGAACAGGCGCTCGCGCTCAACCTGGCGCGCAGCGAAGCGGAGCGGCACGCGCTCGATGCGCGCCTCAGCCTGCTGCAGGCACAGGTCGCGCCGCACTTCCTCTTCAACACACTCGCGAACGTGCAGGCGCTCGTCGAATCGGGTTCGCCGAAGGCACCCGAGGTGCTCAAGAGCCTGATCGCGTACCTGCGCGCCGCCGTGCCGCGACTACATGAGCCCGCGACCACGCTCGGCCAGGAACTGCAGCTCGTGCGCGCCTATCTCGAGCTCATGCGCACGCGCATGCCGGACCGCCTGCAGTTCGAGGTGAGCGTGGACGATTCCGCGCTCGGCCTGCGCTGCCCGCCGATGACCCTGCTCACGCTCGTCGAGAACGCCGTGCGTCACGGCATCGACCCGAGCGAGGAAGGCGGCCGCATCGACATCGAGGTTCGCCGCGCGGGCGACCGCTGCCGCGTGCGCGTCGGCGACACGGGCGCGGGACTCCGTATGAACCACAGCGGCCTCGGCACCGGGCTCGCAGCGCTGCGCGAGCGGCTTGCGCTCATCTTCGGCGACGACGCCAGGCTTCGCGTCAGCGCGCGTGAGCCGCGCGGCGTGGTTGCGGAACTCGACCTGCCCGCACTCGGGACGCCGGCATGAGCGCTGCGCACCCGACCGCGCTGATCGCGGACGACGAGCCGCTCCTGCGCGACGCGCTGGCGCGCCAGCTCGCCCAGGCCTGGCCGGAGCTCGAGATCGTCGCCGAGGCGAGGAACGGGCGCGAGGCGATCAAGCTGTTCGAGGCGCTGCAGCCGGACATCTGCTTCCTGGACGTACAGATGCCCGGCATCACCGGCATCGAGGCGGCGCGCCACATCGGCCGCCGCGCGCATCTCGTATTCGTCACCGCCTACGACCACTATGCCGTGCAGGCGTTCGCCCACGGCGTGCTGGACTACGTCGTCAAGCCGGTGGAGCCCGAGCGGCTCGCCGACACCGTGGCCCGCCTGAAAGAGCGCCTCGCCTCTGCCCAGCCGGCCTCGAACACGGAGGCGCTGCTGCAGCAGCTCACGGAGCAGATCGCCAGCCTGCAGCGGCCCGCCGGTCCCGCGCCGCTGCGCTGGATCCGGGCCCAGGTCGGCTCGACGCTCCGCCTGATCGCGGTGGACGACATCGACTACCTGCGCTCGGATGCCAAGTACACGACCGTCGCCTGGCGCG
>Ga0114938_1000529_pt1 | contig 28295 bp, 21 predicted proteins | sample AshMeaBigSpring_FD_88675 | JGI IMG/M metagenome (GOLD analysis project Ga0114938, IMG submission 88675) | Groundwater microbial communities from Big Spring, Nevada to study Microbial Dark Matter (Phase II) - Ash Meadows Big Spring | ecosystem: Environmental > Aquatic > Deep subsurface >... | reverse complement strand
GATGATGCCGCCCTGCGCCCAGTAGGTGTTCGACTCCTGCGGGCGGTCGGCGCGTGTGACGATCAGCACCTCGAGGCCCGCCTCCGCGAGCTCGAGCGCCGTCGTGCCGCCGGCGATGCCGCAGCCGAGGATCAGGACGTCGGTGTGGATCGGCTCGTTCAATCGATTTTCGGCCCCACGGCGAGCATGCGCTCGACCGAGCGCAGCGCCCGCACCCGGATGTCCTCGGGCACGTCGATCACCCAGCGCAGGTACTTGAGCGAGTCGCGCGTCTGCTCGAGCGTGATCTCGCCCATGTGCGGGCAACGGTGGCTGCAGAGCCGCAGCATCTCCTTCTCCGGGTGCGCGGCCACGATATTGTCGCCCATCGAGCACTCGGTGAGCAGCAGGTAGCGCTTCGCCTTCGACTGCTCGACAGCCTTGATCATGGCCGTGGTGCTGCCGGAGAAATCGGCCTTGGCGACCACCTCCGGGCTGCACTCGGGGTGCGCCAGGATCATCACGTCGGGGAACTGCTTGCGCACCGAGTCGACGTCCTCGGGCGTGAAGAGCTCGTGCACCTCGCAGCGGCCCTTCCAGGCGATCATGGTGTGCTCGACCTCAGTGCTCGCCTTGCCGGCGCCGGCCTTCGGCAGCACCGAAGGCACGATCACGTGCAGGCCGGTCTCGCGCGCCACGTTCTTCGCGAGGTACTCGTCGGGCAGGAAGATCACGGTGTCGCTCTTGAGCGACTCGACCACCGCCACCGCGTTGCTCGAGGTGCAGCAGATGTCGCACTCGGCCTTCACGTCGGCGTAGGTGTTGATGTAGGTGACGATCGGCACGCCCGGATAGGCGGCGCGCAGCGCGCGCACGTCGGCCGCGGTGATGCTCTCGGCGAGCGAGCAGCCGCCCTTCTCGGTGGGCAGCAGCACGGTCTTCGAGGGGTTGAGGATCTTGGCCGTCTCGGCCATGAAGCGCACGCCGCAGAACACGATGTACGGCTTGTCGGTCTCGGCGGCGCGGCGCGACAGCTCGAGGGAATCGCCCTGGAAGTCCGGCACCGTGTGGAACAGCGCCGGCTCCATGTAATTGTGGCCGAGGATCACGGCGTTGCGCTCTTCCTTGAGGCGCAGCACCTCGGCGGCCACCTCGGCCTTGAGGATCAGCTCCGCCTCGGGCATGACGTCGCCGAGCTTGCGCTTGAGGTCGAGGTACAGTGCGTCTGCGTTCATGCGCGCGGGTCCTGGTCGGGGGCCCCGCCGGACGGGGCACAAGCCGGGATTCTATGCCATGCTGGGCTTTCCGGCAGAACGAGGCCCCCATGAGCACCCCGTCCCACGACCTGATCGTCTTCGGCGCCACCAGCTTCGTCGGCCAGATCCTGACGCGGTATCTCGCCGAGCACTACGGCACGCACGGGGCCCTCAAGTGGGCAATCGCCGGCCGCTCCGAAGCCAAGCTCACGGCCCTGCGCAACTCCCTGGGCCTCGCCGCGGGCCGGTTGCCGCTGCTGGTCGCCGACGCCGCCGACGAGGCCGCCCTGCGCCAGCTGTGCAGCGGCACGCGCGTGGTCATCTCGACCGTGGGCCCGTACGCACTCCACGGGGAGCCGCTCGTCAAGGTGTGCGCCGAAACCGGCACCGACTACTGCGACCTGACGGGCGAGGTGCAGTGGATCCGCCGCATGATCGAGGCCTACGAGCCGGCGGCGCGCAAGTCGGGCGCGCGCATCGTCCACTGCTGCGGCTTCGACTCGATCCCGTCGGACCTCGGCGTGCATTTCCTCCAGCAGCAGGCCCGCACGCGGTTCGGTGCCCCCTGCACGACGGTGAAGATGCGCGTGAAGGCCATGCGCGGCGGGTTGTCGGGGGGCACCGCGGCGAGCCTCGTCAACGTCGTCAAGGAAGCGACCGCCAATCCCGCGCTGCGCAAGGAACTCGCCAATCCCTATTCCATCTGCCCCGAGGGTTACGCGCCGGCGGTACGCCAGCCGAACGTGAAGTCGGCGCAGTACGACGCCGATTTCGACGCGTGGGTCGCACCGTTCGTGATGAGCGCGATCAACACCCGCGTCGTGCAGCGGAGCAATGCGCTGTCCAAGCAGGCCTACGGCGCGGATTTCCGTTACGACGAAGCGGTCCTGATGGGGCGCGGACTGCAGGGCCGGGCGGCGGCGGCCGGCATGACGGCCGGCCTCGGCGGCTTTATGTTCGCAGCCGCGCTGCCGCCGACGCGCTGGGCGCTCGAGCGCTTCGTGCTGCCGGCGCCCGGAGAGGGCCCGAGCGCCGAGCAACAGCGCAAGGGTTTCTTCGACCTGCGCTTCCTCGGCACGACGGCCGATGGCCGGGTGCTGCGAGTGAAAGTCACCGGGGACCGCGATCCGGGTTACGGCTCGACGGCGAAGATGCTCGGCCAGGCGGGCACGTGCCTCGCGCAGGATTTCGCAGGCTCCGGCCGCAAGGGTGGCTTCTGGACGCCCGCGACGATGTTCGGCGACAAGCTGGTCGAGCGGCTCGTCGCCCACGCCGGTCTCACCTTCGAGGTGATCTGAAAGATCTGAAAGGTGTCAGGTTTGCAAGGTGTGCAAGATTCACATCGCGCGAATCTTGCACAACTTGCAAACCTGACACCTCTGGTCCGGTCAACCGTCATTCGCAGCGGGCGTTCTGTGTCGCAGGAGCACCGCCATACCGGCGCGTGCAGGAGGCGACCATGAACCGACACCTGGCCCACGCGCTTGGCGCAACAGCGCTTGGGGCGTTGCTGCTGCAGCCGGTTAACGCGGTGGCCGACCCGCCCGCACACGCGCGCAACGAGAACTCTGCGCAGCATCGCGGCGGCGACCGCACCTATCGCGACTACGCTCGGCAGTACGACGACCGTCATGGTTGGGATTCGAACCACTACCCGCGGCGCGGTTACGTCGTGCGCCACCTTCCGCCGCGGCACCGCGTGGTCCACCACCACGGCCACCGTTATTACTACGGCGGCGGCGCCTGGTATCGGCCGTACGGTCCTCGCTACGTCGTCGTGGATCCACCGGTGGGCCTGGTGGTCTCGTTCCTGCCGCAGTTCAGCACCACGCTGCACGTCGGCGGAATGCCGTACTACCGCGCGGGCGCCGTGTACTACGTGTGGAACCCGCGGGCGCGCGGGTACGTGGTGACGGACCGGCCATACCGCCGTTGGTGAAAAAACCCGGCGGGCCCGGGGACACTCAGGGCCAACGCATCGCGCAGCCGTGGCGCTGCGCGATGCGCTCGATGTCCTCGGGATAGTCCACGTCCTCGACGTAATGGACGTTCTCGCTGTCGAACCACGCCACCTCGTCCGGGTGCTCGTCCATCCATTCGCGCGCGCCGTATCCCGCGTCGCCCCGGAGGATCTCGCTGCAGGCGCTCGCCGCGAGAACCACCGGGTGACCGCGCTGCTCCTGCACGCGAGGCACGAGGGCTCGCGCCGCGCCGCGCTTTGCCCAGGCCTCGAGGAGCGCCGTCACGTCAGCCGACTCGAGCAACGGCTGGTCGGCCAGCGCGACCAGCGAGGCGCCGACCGAGTCCGGCAGGTCCACGAGCCCCTTGCGCAGCGACGTCACGTGGCCGGCCGGGTACGCCTCGTTCACGACGATGCGCACCGGCAGGTCGGTCACGACCCAGGCGACCTCGTCGGCACGATGTCCCACCACGACGACGATTTCCCCGACGCCAGCGCCGAGCAGCGCCTGCACCACGCGGCGCACCAGCGGCACGCCGTCCCGCTCGATGAGCGGCTTCGGGCGCCCGCCCATGCGTTGCGATTCGCCGGCTGCCAGCACCAGCGCGCCGAACACCGTCGCAGCCGCCACCTGACTCATGCGTAGCGGTGCCGCGTCAACGGCAGTTCTCGGATCGGCTTGCCCGTCAGCGCGACGAGCGCATTCACCACGGCCGGCGCGAGCGGCGGCATTGGCGGCTCACCGACGCCCCCCATGGGTTCGCCCGACTCGATGATGATCGTCTCGATGCGCTCCGGCGCGTCGGTGATCCGCAGCATCGGGTAAGTGTCGAAGTTCCGCTGGACCGCCGTACCCGCGGCAACGTTGACGGCCTCGCCGAGCACAGCGGAGAGTCCCTGCACGATGCCGCCCTCGACCTGAGAACGCACGCCGTCGGGCAGGACGATCGAACCACAGTCGAGCGCGCACACCACGCGGTGCACGAACGGCCGGCCGTTGCGCAACGACACCTCGGCCACCTCGGCACACAGCGATCCATAGCTCTCGACGAACGCCATGCCGCGCGCCCGGCCTTTTGGCAACGGCTCGCCCCAGGCCGACGCCTTGGCGACGGTGTCGATCACGTTCAACGCCCGCGGATCGTGCGCCAGCAGTTCGCGGCGCAACTGGTACGGATCGCGCCCGGTCGCCCGCGCCACTTCGTCGACGAAGCACTCGAGGAAATAGCCGTTCTGCGTAGCGCCGACGGCACGCCAGGGCGCCATCGGCACGGGCTGGTCCACGCGCACCCACTCGACGTGAAACGCCGCAGGCTTGTAGCGCGACTCACGGATGGTCGACACCGAGGATCCATCGAGCTGACCGGCGGGCAAGCCCTGCGGGCTGAACGAAGCCGACAGCGACGGCCCGGCGGTGCGCACGTGCAACCCGGTGACTCGGCCGTCGGCATCGAGCGTCGCTTGCAGTCTCGCCACCTGCGCGGGGCGATACCAGCCCTGACCGAACTCGTCCTCGCGGCGCCAGAAGAACTTCACGGGACGCTTCACTGCCTTGGCCGCGACCACGGCCGCGGCAATGCCGTCGGAGCCGAGGCGCCGGCCGAAGCCGCCGCCAAGCAGCGTCGTGTGCAGGCGGATCTTGTCCGCCGGGATACCGGCCGCCGCGGCCGCCGCATTGCGGTTGCGATCCTGCGTCTGGACCGGCGCCCAGATGTGGACCTCGCCGTCGCCACCGAACTCGACCGTGCAGTTCCACGGCTCCATCGGCGCGTGCGACAAATAGGGCACCTCGTAGTCCGCCGCGACGACTCGCTTGGCGGCGGCCTTCGCCGCAGCCCAGTCGCCATCGGCACGGGCATTGATCGGTTGCGCACCGTCGCCGAGACCGGCACGCATCTGGCGCGAGATCGTGGCCGAGTCTAGCTTGTCGTGTGGCGTGGGCTTGAAGCGGATGCGCAGCGCCTCCGCGCCCCGGATCGCGGCCCAGCTGTTGGTCGCGACCACGGCCGCGCCACCCGGAACGGCAACGACGTCGAGCACGCCGCCCACCGCGGTGGCGGACTCGCGGTCGAAGCTGTCGAGTTCGGCACCGAACACGTCGGACAAGCGCGCGCAGGCATATACCATGTTCGGGCGCTCGATGTCGGAGGCGAACACGGGCTCGCCGCGCACCTTCGCGGGCAGGTCGACCCGCGGCACCTTGCGTCCCGTGTAGCGCAGTTCGGACTTCGGGCGCAGCACCGGTTCCGCAGGCAGCGGCAGTGCGGCCGCGGCCGACGCAAGCGCGCCGATTCCCTGCCGGCGTTGCGAGCCCGCATGCACGACCTCGCCACGCTCGAGGCGGCACTCGGCGGCTGGAACGCCCCACTGTGCAGCCGCCGCTGCGATCAGCACCTCGCGTGCCTGCGCACTCGCCTTGCGCAGCGGCTGGTACCACGCGCGCACGCCCCACGAGCCGCCGGAGCTCATCTGGCCATTGCGGCGGAACGGATCGGCGGGCTCCGCAGTGACGACACTGACGCGCTCGAGATCCACGCCGAGTTCGTCGGCGATGATGACGGCGTGACCAGTGTGCGTTCCCTGCCCCATCTCGGTGGTCGGCGAATACAGCTTCACGCTCCCGTCGGCCGACACCTCGAGGTAGGCAGTGACGAACGGCGGCTGGGCGGCAGCGTCGGCAGCGGCTTCCGCGCGCCAGGGCACCGTCATGGCCACGGCCAGCGCACCCGACCCGAGCACGAAATCGCGTCTCGTGAGCATGGTCAGCCCTCCGTCTTCGTCGTCATCGCGCCGGCCGCGCGCTGCACGGCAGCCTCGATGCGTGGATAGGTGCCACAGCGGCACAGCACGCCCTCCATGCCCGCGCGGATCTGCTCACTGGACGGTTGCGGCGTCTTCTCGAGCAAGGCCACCGCCTGCATGATCTGGCCGGTCTGGCAGTAGCCGCACTGCGGCACCTGCTCCTCGAGCCAGGCCTGCTGCACCGGGTGGTCGCCGCCGAGCCCCTCGATGGTGCGAATCTCGTCGCCCTGCACGGCCTTGAGCGGCACGGCGCACGAACGCATCGCACGGCCGTTGACGTGGACGGTGCAGGCGCCGCAGGCGCCGACACCGCAGCCATACTTCGCGCCCTTCAGGCCGAGCAGGTCGCGCAGCGCCCAGAGCAGCGGCATGTCCGGGTCGGCCTCGAGGGACCGACTCTCGCCATTCACCTTGAACGTGATCTTCATCGCGTGCTCCGCGGTCGGTGTCAGGTTTGCAAGTCGCGCAGGATTGAACCTCCCTGCATCTTGCACAACTTGCAAACCTGACACCACCTCACAACTTGCAAACCTGACACCACCTCACCGCCGCAGCACGCGCCTGAGCTCCGCCAACGGCAGCGTATTCACGACGTCACCCGGCTCGAGCCAGCCGCGTCGCGCCTGGTCCACGCCGAAGCGCATCAGGTCGAGATCGGCGACACGGTGCGCGTCGGTCGAGATCGCGACCCTGACGCCCATCTCCTTCGCCAGACGGCAGCCGCGATCGTCGAGGTCGAGCCGGTCGGGCTGGGCATTCAGCTCCATGACGCAACCGCGCTCGCGGGCCGCCTCGAGCACGCGCTCGAGATCGATGTCGTACGCCTCGCGCGAGTTGATCAGCCGCCCGGTCGGATGCGCCAGGATCGAGAAGTACGGGTTGTCCATCGCGCGCAGGAGGCGTGCCGTCTGGCGCGCACGGCCGTAGCCGAAGCCGTAGTGGACCGCGCACACGGTGAAGTCGAGTTCCTTCAGCACGCCGTCGGGCAGGTCGAGCCGCCCATCCTCGAGGATGTCGACCTCCACCGATTTCAGCACCGTGATGCCGCCGAGCCGCGCGTTCAGGCGGTCGATGGCCCGGATCTGCTCGAGCAGCCGCTTGCGATCGAGGCCGTGGGCGACGGTCACATGCCGCGAGTGATCGTTGATGGAGAGGTACTCGTAGCCGCGACCCGCGGCCGCCCTGGCCATCGCCTCGATGGTGTCGCGCCCGTCGGTGGCACGGCTGTGACAGTGCAGGTCGCCGCGCAAGTCCTCGAGACGCACCAGCTTCGGCAACTTGCCGCGACGCGCCGCGTCGATCTCGCCCCGATCCTCGCGCAGTTCGGGTGGGATCACCGGCAGGCCGACCGCGGCGAACACTTCGGCCTCCGTGCGACCGCCCACGCGCCGCTGGCCCCGGAAGACGCCGTACTCGTTGAGCTTGAGACCGCGCGCCATCGCCATGCGCCGGACCGCGATGTTGTGCGCCTTCGAGCCCGTGAAGTAGTGCAGCGCCGAGCCGAAAGCGGCTGCGGGTACGACGCGCACATCGACCTGCAACCCATTGCGCAGTCGAAGCGTCGCTCGCGTGCTGCCCTGGGCCTGTACCTCGGCCACTTCCTCGTAGCGCACGATGCGGTCCATCACCTTCGCGCCGCGTGCCGCGCTCACGAGCAGGTCGAGGTCGCCGACCGTCTCACGCCGCCGCCGGAAGCTGCCCGCCACCTCGACGTCCTTGACTCCAGCGATGCCGCGCAGGTAGGCGACGAGCGGCCGGGCGACCTGCTCGGCATCGGCGAGCCGCAGGCGGTGCTCGGCGGTGGCCGCTCGCTCGACCCGCTGTGCGATCAGTTGCTCGGTCCTCGCGCCGAACCCGGGCAGCTCCCGGATGCGGCCGCTGCGCGCCGCGCGGGCGAGATCTTCGAGACTGCGGATCTGGAGCGCCTCGTACAGCGCCTGTGCACGCTTCGGCCCAAGCCCCTCGATGCGCGTCATTTCGACGAGCGGTGCCGGCACTTTCTTCGCCGTCTGCTCGAGCAATGGCAAGCGTCCGCTTCGCACCAGCGTGGCGATCTTGCCGGCGAGATCGGCCCCGATGCCCGGCAGCTCGGCGAGGTCGGCCCCTTCGCCAAGCATTTCTGCCAGGCTGCGGGAGTGGCCGCGGATGAAGCGTGCTGCATTGCGGTAGGCGCGCACGCGGTACGGGTTCGCGCCCTGGAGTTCGAGCAGGTCGGCCAGCTGCTCGAAGCGGTCAGCGATCTCGGCGTTCTGAACCGTCACGGGTGTCAGGTTTGCAAGGTGTGCAAGATACTCTTTGCCAGCATCTTGCACATCTTGCAAACCTGACACCGTATCCTATGCTCAAACCGCACAGGATGCGACACAGGGGGCAGGCAGATGTCGACGTCGGAACACTACGTCCGCGAACTCGAATCGCTGGACTGGCAGGTCGCGCAGGATTTCGAGGCCAACTTCCGCTGGGAGTACGCCGACGGCCGCGACAAGCTGCTCAACCTGTACCGCAAGGGCAAGCGCCAGCAGTGGGACTCCGACACCCGCATCGACTGGTCGCAGGACCTCGACCCCGAGAACCCGGCCGGCCTGCCCGACGAGGTGATCTCGATCTTCGGCTCGCCCACCTGGCAGCGGCTCGACGCCAAGGCACGCACGCGGTTGCGGCACCACCTGCAGGCGTGGCAGCTGTCGCAGTTCCTGCATGGCGAACAGGGCGCGCTGGTGTGCACTGCGAAGATCGTGCAGCAGGTACCGAACCTCGACGCCAAGTTCTACGCGGCGACGCAGGTGATGGACGAGGCCCGGCACGTCGAGGCGTTCTCGCGCCTGCTGCACGAGAAGTACGAGCTCGTGTACCCGATCAACCCGCACCTGCAGCGGCTGATCGAGGACACGTTGCGCGACTCGCGCTGGGACATGACCTACCTCGGCATGCAGGTGCTGATCGAGGGCGTGGCGCTCGCCGCATTCGGCCTGATCCGCGACTACGCACGAAACCCGCTGTCGAAAACGGTGACCGCCTACGTCATGCAGGACGAGTCACGCCACGTGGCGTTCGGCCGCCTCGCGCTGCGCGACTACTACCCGCAGCTCACCGACAAGGAACGCGACGAACGCGAGGAGTTCGTCGTCGAAGGATGCTACCTGCTGCGCGACCGCTTCCTCGGCGACGAGGTGTGGGAAGCACTCGAGCTGCCGCTGGCCGAGTGCCGCGAGTGGGTGGACCGCTCGGAGCTGATGCGCGTGTACCGCACCAGCCTGTTCGCGCGCATCGTGCCCACGATCCGCGACATCGGGCTGTGGGGCCCGCGCATCCGCAAGGCCTACGCGGACATGGGCATCCTCGGCTTCGCCGACGGCGACGTCGAAGGGATGGGGCTCAGGGACGAGCAGGTGGCGCGCGAACTCGAAGCGCGCCTCGGCGACATCACCGCCACCGCGGCCGCGGCCTCCGGGGAGTAGCGGTGTCAGGTTTGCAAGATGTGCAAGATGCAAGGATCAACATCTTGCACATCTTGCAAACCTGACACCGGCCGTCGCCGGCGCGCTCAGCGCTCCGGCGGCGCGTTGTACTTGTCAAACCAGGCCTTCACCTCCCGGTACCACGTGAGCGAGTTGGCGGGCTTGAGCACCCAGTGGTTCTCGTCCGGGTAGTACAGCAGGCGCGACGGCACGCCCTTCTGCTGCAACGCGTGGTACAGCTCGATGCCGTGGTTCACCGGCACCCGCAGGTCGCGCTGTCCGTGCACGACGAGCGTCGGCGTCGCGAAGTTCGCCGCGCCGTAGTGCGGTGAAATCTGCTTTAAGACAGCCTGCTGCTCCGGCGTCCAGAAGCTGCCGAACCGCGGGATCTCGATGCCGAAGTCCGCGGCGACCTGCGTGTAGAGGTTGTACACGGCCGCGTGCGCCAACAGCGCCTTGAACGGATGCGGTCGGCCGAGGATCACCGTCGTGAGGTAGCCGCCGTAGCTGCCGCCGCCCGCGACCATGCGGTTCGCGTCGATCCACGGCTGCTGCTTGAACCACTCCGCTGCAGCGACCACGTCGCGGTACGGCAGGTCGTCCCAGTACGGATTGATCGAGTCGGTGAACGCATTGCCGAAGCCCGACGAGCCGTGGAAGTTCGGCCAGGCGGTCACGTAGCCCCAGCTGCCGAACACCTGCGCATTCCAGCGGAACTGCATCGCGTTGGTGATGGCGTTGTGCGGGCCGCCGTGGATCAGCATGAAGAACGGGTACTTCTTCGACTTGTCGAAACCCGGCGGGTAGTTGACCCACATCTGGATCGGCTTGCCGTCGGCGCCCGGGTACGTGACGCTTTCGTACGTGCCGAGCGCCGTGCTGGCGAGCAGCGCGTCGTTGATGCGGCTCAGCTTCGTGACCCTGCCCGCCTTCGGCTCGATGCGCACCACGGTCGGCGGCTCGACGAAGGTCTGGCGCAGGCCGACGAGCACTCCGCCCCGGTCGCTGATCGCAAGCGACGAGAACGTCTCGTCGCCGGTGATGCGGCGGGTCTTGCCGTCGAGCGTGATCTCGTACACGCGCACCGACCCCTGGTCGTCGATCGCACCATACAGGCGCTTCGAATCCGGCGCCCACACGAGGCCGTCGGCGGAACGGTCCCACGCATCGCCCACCACTTCGCGCACCGACCCGCTGCGGCGGTCGAGCAGCATCAGACGACGGATGTCGCCGTAGAAGCCCCTGGTGCGCTGCTGCGCGAACGCGAGCCAGCGGCCGTCCGGGCTGTAGAGCGGCGTGCCGTCGTTGGCCGGATTCGCCGGGGTGAGGTTGGTCGCGGCCTTGCCGCCGACCGCGACCGAGTACACGTCGCCGTTGGTGACGTTCGAGGCCGGGTTCGAGTCGGCGACGAACGCGAGTTCCTGGCCGTCGGGCGAAAGGTCGTACAGCGGCGACTCGAGCTGCACCGCCGAGCGCGGCAGCTGCAAGCCCGTGCCGGCCGTGAGGTTGACGGGCTCGCCGCCTTCCACGTCCACGCTGAACACGTGCAGCTGGCGGTCGTCGAGCCAGGTATCCCAGTAGTAGATCGGCCCGCCGTCCCACGCCTGGGCGGTGCTCTTGTTGTCGGCGCGCTCCTTCTGTCGCGCCGCCTGCTTTTCCATGGTATCGAGGTCGGCCCAGACGCGGCTTACGAACGCGAGGCGCTGGCCGTCGGGAAACCACATCGGTTGCGCGACGCCGGTGGGCACGTTGGTGACGCGCGTGGCCTCGCCGCCGGCGAGCGGCATGACGTACAGCTGTGGCGCAGTGTCGCCATTGCGCTGGCTGAGGAACGCGAGCGACTGGCCGTCCGGGCTGAACAACGGCGACGAGTCGCTGGCGGGATTCGTGGTGAGCGCGCGCTCGACTTTGCCATCCGCGGACCACAGCCACAGGTCGGTGAGGCCCTTGTTGTCCTTGAGGTCGTAGCGCGTGACGGGCGCGATGATGGTCTTGCCGTCCGGCGAGATCGCGGGCCCGCCGATGCGCTGGATCTCCCAGGAGCGATCGGCGCTGAAGGGAACGCGCTCCTGCGCCGTTGCCACCGTGGCGGCCGCGAGCGCGAGCGAGGCGACGATGAACCGAATCTGCATGGAACCACTCCTGCCGTGAAACACGAAAGCGCGGAACGTTACCGGAACCGCCCGGCCCAGAGAATGTGACGGGGACGGTAGCCCGCCGACACCCTCACGAGCGCGCGACGGCGCCACTCATCGCCCCAGCCGACCATAGTCGGCGAACTTTTCGATCACGCGCGCCATCTCCTCCTCGTCCAGCAGTCGTGGCTCGAGGCCCGCGGACAGCATCGCGAGGTACTCGCCCGCGAGGTTCTCCACCTCGACCGCCACCGCGTGCGTCTCCTCGAGCGAGCCGCCGATCGCGACCACCCCGTGGTTGCCGAGCAGCACCGCACGGCGTCCGTCGAGCCCCCGCACCGCCGAAGCCGCCAGATCGGCCGTGCCGAACGTCGCATACGGCACGCAACGCACGTCGCCACCGGCCAGCGCGATCATGTAGTGGAACGGCGGGATGCCGCGGCCAGCGCAGGCGAGCGCCGTCGCGCGCGGGCTGTGCGTGTGCACCACTGCAGCCGCGTCGGGCCGGGCCGCGTAGATCTCTGCGTGCATGCGCCACTCGGAGGACGGCCGGGGGCCCGACGCGGCCGGCTCGCCGCGCATGGGCAATTCGACGAGATCGCCGGGCAGCAGGTCGCGATACGGCTTGCCGGCCGGCGTGATCAGGAAGCCACCCGGAGAGCGGCACGACACGTTGCCCGACTTGTTCGGCACGAGGCCAGCAACGTCGAGCGCCTGGCTGATCGAGAGGATCCGTGTGCGCAACGATGCGTCGCCGTCCGACATTCAGCCCCCCGCCCTTTCCGGGTACAGTGACAGCAGGCCGGCGCGGGTCGCCGCCGCCACGCCGCGCTCGGTGATGATTCCGGTCAGGAGCCGCGCCGGCGTGACGTCGAATGCCGGATTCGCGACCGCACTGCCGGGCGCGACGACCTCGACGTCGAGCACGCGGCCGTCCTCGGCGCGGCCGCGGACGTGCGTCACCTCGCGCGAGGCGCGCTCCTCGATGGGCACCTCGCGCACCCCGTCCGCGATCGTCCAGTCGATCGTCGATGACGGCAGCGCCGCGTAGAACGGCACGCCGTTGTCGTGCGCAGCCAGCGCCTTCAGGTAGGTGCCGATCTTGTTGGCCACGTCGCCCGTCGCCGTGGCGCGATCGCTGCCGACGATGCAGATGTCCACCTCGCCGCGCTGCATCAGGTGGCCACCCGCATTGTCGGCGATGACCGTGTGCGGGATGCCGTGCGCCCCCAGTTCGAATGCGGTGAGCGCGGCGCCCTGGTTACGCGGTCGCGTCTCGTCCACGTAGACATGCACGGCGATGCCCGCCTCGTGCGCGGCGTACACCGGTGCCAGCGCCGTGCCCCAGTCCACGCAGGCGAGCCAGCCGGCATTGCAGTGCGTGAGCACGCGCACAGGCTGGCCACCGCGCCGCTCTTGGATGGCGGCGAGCAGCGTGCGCCCGTGCCGGCCGATGGCGGCACATGCGGCGACTTCCTCGTCGGCGATGCGCGCAGCCTCGTCGTAAGCCCGCTCGACGCGACGCGACGGTGGCTCGACTGACAACACGCCACGCATGCGCTCGAGCGCCCATCTCAGGTTGACGGCCGTCGGCCGCGTGGCGCCGAGCACGTCCACGACCCGCGCGAGACCCGCATCGCCCGGGTCCGCGCGCATGCCGAGCGCGACGCCGTAGGCGGCCGTGACGCCAATCAGCGGCGCGCCACGCACGATCATGTCGCGGATCGCCTCGGCCGCGTCCTCCGCCGTCTGCAGGTGAGTGAGCTCGAACGCGAACGGCAGGCGCGTCTGGTCGATCACCGCGACGGTGCAGCCGTCGTCGTCGACGAAGATCGTGCGATAGGCCTGCCCGTGGACGCGCATGCTGCCGTGACGCCGTCAGCCGCCGAGCACGCGACCGGCGATGGTCCTGAGCTTGGCGATTAATTCGGGATCACGTGCGCCGGGCTGCGTGAGGATCGCCCCGTCGAGCGCACGATCGGAACCGACCGGGCACGCGACATGCTCCGCCGGGAAATCGCGCGCGAGGCGCGCGAACAACCGCTGGGCCTTGCCGCGGTTCTCATCCATGACGCGCAGCAGGCTCGCGACGTCCACCGCGCCGTGCCCCGCGTGCCAGCAGTCGTAGTCGGTCACCATCGCAACGCACGCATAGGTGATCTCCGCCTCGCGCGCCAGCTTGGCCTCGGGCATCGACGTCATGTGGATGATGTCGTAGCCTTGGCCCTTGTAGGCGAGCGACTCGGCGAGGGTCGAGAACTGCGGCCCTTCCATGCACACCGCGGTGCCGCCGCGCGCGCACGGAATACCCTCGGCCTGGGCCGCTTGCCACAGGAGTTGCTGCAGCGCCGGCCCGACCGGGTACGCGAACGACACATGCGCGACGCAGCCGGGACCGAAGAACGTGCTCACGCGCCGCACCGTGCGGTCGACGAAGTCGTCCACCAGCACGAACGTGCCCGGGCTCAGCTCTTCCTTGTAGGAACCACAGGCCGAAAACGACACGAGGTCGGTGACGCCCAGCATCTTCAGGGCCGCGATGTTGGCGCGGTAGTTGATGTCCGAGGGCGGGACGCGGTGGCCGCGGCCATGGCGCGGCAGGAAAGCGACTTGCCTCGCGCCGACGCGCCCGATGCGCAGCGCATCCGAAGGCTCCCCCCACGGCGTGCCCACGCGTTCCTCGCGCACGTCCGTGATGCCCGGCAGGTCGTAGATGCCGGAACCGCCGATGATGCCGAGGATCGCCTGGGTCATGCGTGCCACCTGTGCGCGAGGACCGGCAGAGGTTACCCGAGAGCGCCCGCCGAGGTCATTGCGGCGAACCGCCGGGGGCTGGCGACGCGAAACGCGGACCGCGCGCCCGGCCTAGGCCAGGTCCGGTCGTCGTGCAGCTTCCGTGAGTGCGGGCAGCAGTCCCGCCCGCACGAGGCCCTGGGTCTGCTTGCGCACGCTGTCACCGATCTCGCGCGAAATCGCGACCAGGTAGAGCCCGAAGCCCTCCGGCCGGAAGCGCGGGTTGTGGGCCTGCGCCTGCTCGATCGCGCGGCGTGCGCCCTCGACGTCACCGAGCACGCCGAGCGCGTTGGCGAGCAGGACCCAACCCAGGCAGAACCCCGGATGGACGTCCACCGATATCTGCGCGTGCTCGCGCGCCGCGACGTAGTCCTCGCCCTCGGTGTGGGCGAAAGAGAGGAAGTAATGCCAGAACGGGAACGACGGGTGATTCGGCGCGACCTTGAGCAGCCGCTGCAGGATTGCGATGCCTTCTTCGCGCTCGGCGTCGGCGCCACCCCACGCGAGGCCGCACCCGAGGTAGCCCCACGCGATCATGTTGAACGGAGCGATCGCCACCACGCGGCGCGCGGTCTGCATGGACTTCTGCCGCATGCCGCAGTTGAGCCACACGAGCGATGCGTACTCCATGACCGTGGCGTCGCGCGGCGCGAGCCGCAACGCGAGCTCCACCTCGGCCAGGGCCCGGCGGTTCTCCGCGACCGGATCCTCGGCGAAGGAATTCACGACGCGCTGGTTCAGCACGAAGCCGAGCAGCACGTGCGCCATCGCGTTGTCGGGCTCGAGCGCGAGGGCCTGCTCCAGCCAGGAAATCGCCTCGGCGGACGCCTCGCGCGTGTACGACACGGTCCAGAAGGTGAGCGCCTTGTGCGTCAGGCTCCAGGCGGACAACCCCTGCGGCGCCTGCCGGCACAGGTCGCCGGAGACGATGTTGAGGTAGCGCGAGCCGGTCTCGATGGCGATCGCCTCGGCCAGCTCGCGCTGCACCTCGAACAGGTCGTCGAGGCCGCGCTCGTAGGATTCCGACCACGCCGACTGGCCGGTGTGCGCGTCGGTGAGCATCGCGATCACGCGCAGCCTGCCCGCCGAGCGCTGCAGGCTACCGGTGAGCACGTAGCGCACGTTGAGTTCGCGGGCGACTTCGTCGAGCTTGCGGCCCGCATGGGCGGCCGCCTGCATGAACGGCACCACGCGCAGGTCGGGCACGCCCGACAGCGCGCGCACGATCTCCGCCGAGAAGCCCTGCGCGACGAGCGAGTCTTCCGACGCGCCCGACAGGTTCTCGAGCGGCAGCACCGCAACGGAGGCTTGGGCGGTGTCGGACAGCGGCGGTGCGGCGACCGCCGGCGGCTCGGCCGCAGTGCCGTCGTGTTCCCCGGCGGGTGCCGTGGCGGGGAACAACCCGGCCAGCAGCGCCGCGACGGCGAGGCCGCCGACCGCGATCAACCACTGCGCCGGGGACGTGAGGAGCGCAAGTTCCGGGCGCGTGAGCCAGGACAGCGCGACCAGGAGCAGCAGCGCGAACAGGTAGGCGCCGGCCGCACGCCATGACTCCCGACCCTGGACGCGATCGGGAGCCCCTGCCCCCTGTGCCGCCGGCGTGGTCATTGGCGTTCCGGTCTTGATTTCGGCCCAAGGCATTCTATGCTGCTGGTAAGCCAACGGGGCAAAGTAAATGCTTGGCGGCATCGCCGGAGGCCAGGTCGGTTGACGGAACACGCCGCAGCGCCCGCACTGCCCGCGACTCCCTACGTGTTCGTCTGCTACGCGCACGACGACCTCGACGCGGTCGTCGAGCAGATCGCCTGGCTCAAGGGCCAGGGCTTCACGGTCTGGTTCGACGAGGCCATCGAGGCCGGCAGCCGCTGGAGCGACGACCTCGCCCACGCCGTCGAGGGCTGCGCCGCGTTCCTCTACTTCCTGAGTCCGCGCTCGGCCAGTTCGCGCTACTGCCTCGACGAGGTGCACTTCGCGCTCGAGTGCGGCCGGCCGATCGTCCCGGTCGAGATTGCACCCGTCACGCTCACGCCGGGGCTCAAGCTCAGCATCGGTGGCACGCACCGGCTCTTCATGCACAAGATGGAAACGGGCGAGTTCCGCCGCAAGCTCGCCAAGGGAATCAAGGACGTCATGACCGGCAGTCGCGCCGCGCACCCGCTCGAAATGCGGCCGGCGGCTCCACGACGGCTACCGCTCGAGCCGGCATTCGCCGTGGGCTGGCGTCCGGTCGTGTTCGGCATCGCCTCGGCGCTCACGGCCTACATCGTGATGATGATCGCGGCTCGCTGAGGCCGCGGCAGCCGGGGAGGTACGGCACATGGTCTCCTCACCGCTTCGCGCGCGCCGTCATCGAGCGACTGGGCGAGTCGCCACGTACGCTGCGGCCAGTCACGTATCGCGACCCCGCACCGGCTATGGCGGCCTCCGGGCCTGTCGCTGCAGATGATCACCAACCGCGGCGTCAAGGTCTGGCCGCGGGGACTGCCGGAAACGTTCTGCACCGACCACTGGCGCTGCCGGTTCGTCGGACCGGAAGGCACGACGATCGGCCACGACTCGATCGTCGAGCTGCTGTCGCGCCTGACGCGTGCCGACGTCGACGTGATCAAGACCGAGACGCTGTGCACGTTCGACGGCGAGCGCGGTTACGCGCTCGGCCAGGGACAGTGAGCCGACGACTACCAGCGCAACTCGAGGCTGCCGTCAGCGAGTTCGACGAGCTGCGTACCGAAGACGCGTGATTCGCCGTTGAGGGTCTCCAGCAGCCACTGCCGCTCCTCGGCGGTAGCCAGGTTCACGCGGAACCGTCCGATCCGCGTCGGGACCAGCACGAGCCGCACCAGGCTGCCGTCGCTCGCGTCGAGCTCGGGGAAGTACATGAAGCCGAGCTCCGGCCGGAGCGCCTCGTAGCCGCCGATGCCTTCGTAGTCGTTCAGGAAGTCACCGCAGCCGTACAGGATCAGCTTGCCACGGTGTACTTCGATCGGGCGAGGATGGTGCGACGAATGACCGTGCACGACGTCGACGCCGGCCGACTCCACCAGGCGATGCGCGAAAGAACGTTGGTCGCCGGCGACGCCGTAACCCCAGTTGCCTCCCCAGTGGATCGACGCGACCACGACGTCCCCGGCGCGCCGCGACGCACGCACCAGCTGCGCCACTCGCTGCAACTCCCGGTCGTCGGCTTCGTCCAGGACGCACACGCCGGAGCGATCGGGCGTGGCGGCCCACTCGCCGGGCACGCCGGAACTCGGGCTGCCGAATCCGAAGACGAGCACGCGACCGCCGTCCGACGCTTCGATCGCAGCAGGCGCGCTGGCTTCGGCCGCGTCGTGCCCGGCACCCGCCGTGCGCAGGCCGGCGGCTCGCAGCACGTCGAGTGTCTCGTCCAGTCCGTCCCGCCCCCAGTCGAGAACGTGATTGTTGGCGAGCACGCAGCAATCGATGCGCGCCGCCGTCAGGCAGGCGACGTTGGCCGGGTGCATGCGGTACTGGATGCCCTTGCCCGGCCACGGTTCGCCACGCTCCGTCACCGCGGTTTCGAGGTTGACGATGCGTGCGTCCGGCCGGGCCCGCTCGATGGCGGCCAGGGCGTCACCCCAGATGTAGTCCGGCGCGACTTCGCGCGGGATCGGGCCGCTGGCGCGCTCGGCAATCTCGAGATACTGGAGCGCCGAGCGGGCGTAGGGCTCGTGGATGCGCGGGTTGCCCGGGTATCGCTGGATCTGGTCGATGGCGCGGCCCGTCATCGCGTCGCCGCACAGGAAGAGGCGCACCCGGCGCGCGCCACCCGTGGCGGTGCCGCAAACGGACGCGCGCGAATCGGCATCTGCCATGAGCTTCGAGCCCGCACCGGCGGCGAGCGCGAGCAGCATCGCCCTGCCCGCCCGGACCAGGAAAGACCGCCGGCCGCGTGCCGGCCCGCGCCACGGCTGCATCATGACACCGGTCCGGGCGGTGCCGCGGCACCGTCCGTCCATCTCAGAGGAAGGGCTTCGCTCGCTCGACGAGTTCCTCGAGCCCGGGCTCGCCCGGATCCCAGGGCTTCCCCGGGTGAATGATCGACACCTGGCAGCTCTCCGCGGCCTCGACGAGCTGCTTGTAAGTGCCCGCCTTGAGGTCGGCGATGTAGGCCTGCTTGTTCTCGTTGTAGGCGAACATGCGCGGGTTGATCTGCGTGCACTCGTTGCAGGTCGAGCATCGGATGGTCTCGATGTAGGCCCCGTCCGGATTGCGGACCGGCTCCGGCTCGGGTGCCGCCGCCGCCGCGGGTGCTGCAGCAACGAGTTCGTGCCGGTGCGCCTCTTCCCAGGCCTGGCGCTCGCGGGCCAGCAGGCGCTCGGTGCGCGAGTCGCGGATACCGGCCAGGCCCTGCAGGCGGTGCCACGCTTCACGGCAGCGGAGCCCGGCGCGCATCAACGGTTCGTCGACGACGAGCCGGGTCAGCAGGTCGGCCTCGTCCACGGCCAGCACGTAGGGCACGCCCTGGATCGGATCACGCGCGGGCCGTGCCATCCAGTCCTGTGCCGTCAGCATGCCCTCGCCCCAGGCCGCGCGCGGTGCGGGCTCGAAGTGGTCCGCGCAACGCGCGTCGCACAGCGCGAAGTCCGCGAACGTGAACGCGACATCCTCGCTCGCCGACTGCAGGTCCGGGTCTGCGTAGTGCAGGCGCTCCACCGGCCAGTCGAGCTCCGGCTGCGGGTTGTTCTCGAGCGAGAAGCGCGACGCAAGGTCGGCGCCGGCGCCGGGGTCGTAGCTGAACGCGGGGAATGAGCGCGACTGCATCGCGGCCGCCGCCTGCAGGTAGCCGGGTAACCTGCCGCCGTCGGGCGCAGCGTAAACGCTGATGAGCGCCGCCCCGGGGTGGCGCAGGCCGTGCTCCACGCGTTCGCGCAGCGCGAGCAGGTTCGAGGCCGCAGTCTGCAGGACGAACACGTCGTCGTAGCTCAGCGCGGCGCTCGCCAGTTGCGCGCCGCGCATGCCGAACGCGAACTGGGCCTGGCCGAGGTCCGACGCCTCGATCACGTCGCTCACGTGCACGACGACCTTGACCGGCACGCCCGACGACAGAGCCTCCGCGAGGCTACCCTGGGTGCCCGGCTGTCCCGCCTCGAGGCAGACCAGGTAGTCGGGGAAGAATCCGAGGTCCGCCGGCGCCACCGACTGCGCGTCGAACCCGGCGAACAGCGCGTCGTGCACGTCCTCGACGTAACTGCCCCCGACCTCGAGCTCCGCCACCTGGAGCGCCTTGAGCAACCGCGCCACTTCCGGCAGGCGCTCGCGGAATGCCGCCAGCGCCGCGTCGGCCGTCGCGAACTCGAACCCGAACGTGCCGCCCTCCGTACCTTCGCGAGGGAAGAACCGCTGCGCCCGCAGCGCTGCCAGCGCCTCTTCCACGCGCCGACGGCGGCGCTCGCTCAAGCCCCCGCGCGGACCGGTACCCGACAGCAGCTTGGCCATGGTGCCGAAGTCGAACAAGCCGTGGTGCGCGGCGCCGAAAGTCGCCTGCAGGGCCGGCTGCTCGAGCGCGGCGTGCGAGCGCGCCCGGTCAGCGCGCAGGATGTCGCCGAGGCGGACCTCGAGGTCGCCGATGCGCTCGCACGCGCGGCGCGCCTTCTCCGCCTGCACCACCGACCACGCGTGGCGCATGAAGCGGGCCGGCAGCGCGGCGTCGCAATCGGCCACCGGGCCATCGACCTCGAGGGCACCGCGGACTTTCAGCGCATCGGCCAGGAACGCGACGTCCCCCTTGGGCACGAGCGTCATCGCGGCGCGATCCCACATCTCGGTCAGCGTTCCCCCTTCACCGCCAGCGACCAGCCGCCGGATCTCGCGCTCGATCTGCAGCGCGCGGCGTCGCAGCGCCTCGCCTTCGACGCCCTGCGGCGCAACGGCGCGCAGGGCCGCATCCACCATGGAGGAGAGCGAACGCACGGGCGTCGTGCCGTCCGCGGCCAGTACGACCGGGAAGTCGTAGCGCAGGCTTTCGAGGCGGCGAAACGGCGCCATCAGCGCGGGCCGCATGCCGCGCACGGCGTCGGATGCCGGCCCGCCCTCCGCGCGCCGGCCGGTGAGATGGAAGACGAACTGCGACTTGAGTTGCTGGTCCATAGGCATCACGGCCACACGGTGAACTTGTCGAACTCGGCTTCGAGCGACGTCTTGATGGAGCCTGCCGTACGCAGCAGGCCGGCACGCCGCAGGTCCTCGTAGCAAGGCACTTGCGGGTTGCGGTACAGGATGCCGACCGGGATCGGGTCCTCGCCCGAGGCGATCTCGCGCGCCCGGTGGATGTCCGAGGGGTCGTGCGGCTGCTGGTTGCGGTAAATCTTCTGCAGGGCCGGGCTCACCTGCACGCCGTCCTCGTGGGTCAGCATCAGCATGCGCTGCGGGTCGTGCACCCACTGTTCGTACATGTTGCCCACGAACTCGGGACACCGCTGCAGCACGCGCACGAACGAGAAGCCCCGGTGGCGGAACGCCGCGGTGATGATCTGGAACAACGATTCCGGGATCCAGTCCACGGCCTGTGCGACGAACGACACGTTCTGCACGCCGAGCGTGACGGTGAGCGGGTTCAGGGCGTCGAGATACGAGCCGCGCGGCGTGGTGTTGCTCTTCGTGCCGAGTGGCGACGTCGGCGACGCCTGCTTCTTCGTGAGGCCGTAGATGTGGTTGTCGTGCAGCAGCACGGTGATGTTCATGTTGTAGCGGATCGCGTGGATCCAGTGCGCGGCACCGATGCTGCAGCAGTCGCCGTCGCCGGTGTTCACGAACACGTGCAGGTCGGGGCGCGCCATCTTGATGCCTTCGGCGATCGGGAGCGCGCGGCCGTGGATGCCGTGGAATCCGTACGTGCGCATGTAGTGCGGCAGGCGGCTCGAGCAGCCGATGCCGGACACGAACACGGTCTTCTCGGGCTTGAGCCCCTCGTCGCGGCACAGGCGCTGCACGGCCGCGAGGATGGCGTTGTCGCCGCAGCCCTTGCACCAGCGCGGCACTCCGCCCTGGTAGTCCTCGAGCGCGCGGTGCTCGTCCAGGAGGTGGTTCAGACAGATGGATGCGGTGCTCATCGCCGGAACTCCTCGCGGGCCAGGCGCTTGCGCAATTCGTTGCAGATGGAACCGGGACTGATCGGCCGGCCGCGGGTCTCGGTCCAGCAGTCGACGTCGACGAGGTAGCGCGCCCGCAGCAGCATCGCGAGCGCCGAGTAGCGGCGGTTCGTGTCGTCGATCAGCGGGTCGTCGGGCCGGTCGGACCAGTTGCCCTCGACGGTCAGGACGTGCTTGAAGCGGCCGAGGATCTCCTTGATGCCGCCCGGCATCGGCTGCAGGAAATTGAGGTGCAGCGACGACACCTTGTGGCCCTCGGCGCGCAGGCGCTCGACCGACTCCTCGATCGCACCCTTGGTGCTGCCCCAGCCGACGACCAGCAGGTCGCCCGCCTCGTCACCGAACACCTTCGGCGGCGCGAGCATGCGCTGCAGCGCCGCGAGCTTGAGGCTGCGCGCGTGCATGCCCTGCTCGTTGGTCTCCCCGTCATAGGCCACGCGGCTCGAGCGGTCGTGCGCGAGGCCGGTCAACGTGTGCATGCCACCCGGCTGGCCGGGCGAAAAGCGCCGCGACAGGCCCGTGATCGGGTCCCAGTCGTAGGGATTGGCGCCCTCCGGCACCGGGTTCTGGTCGATCGGCGGTGCAAGCCAGTCCTCGCTGAACTGCGGCCGCGGGAACGGCTGCTGCGCCGTGGCGAGGCTCGCGTCCGACAGCACGACCACCACCATGTTGAACGTCTCGGCGATGCGGCGCGCCGTGATCATCGAGTAGAAGCAGTCCTCGATGCTGCTCGTGGCCATCACCACCTTGGGCGCGTCGCCATGGCTGCCGAACATCGCAGTGAACAGGTCGCTCTGCTCGGCCTTGGTCGGCTGGCCCGTGCTCGGGCCGCCGCGCTGCACGTTCACCACCACGAGCGGGATCTCGGCCATCACCGCGAGCCCGATGCCTTCCTGCTTGAGCGAGTAGCCGGGCCCGGAGGTGATCGTGACCGCGACCTTGCCCGCGTAGGAGGAACCGATGGCGAACGCGCACGCCGCGATCTCGTCCTCCGCCTGGTGCACGATGCCGCCGGCGCGCTCGAACACGTCGCTCAGGTAGTGCGAGGCCGAGGTCGCCGGCGTGATCGGGTACATGGCGCAGATGTCCATGCCCGAGGCGAGCACGCCGAGCGCGATCGCGGTGTTGCCGTTGATGACGAGCTGCGGCTCAGTCGCCCGCACCGCCGGCACGCGGTAGCCGAATTCGAGGTGGTGCTCGGCCCAGTCGAACCCCGCCTCGAGCAGAGCCACGTTCGACCTGATCACCTTCTCGGACTTCTTGCCGAAGATGAACGCGATCTGCTCGCGGGCCAGATCCATGTCGAGGCTGTAGAGGTTGCAGAGCATCCCCAGCACGAACATGTTCTTGCCCTTGCGCGGGTCGGAGACGAGCTTGCGGCACTGGTTCTCCATCGGCACCTCGTGCACGCGGTAGCCGTCCGTCAGCAGCCGGTCGCGCGTCTCCTTGTACTGCGCGGCGATCTTCGGGTCGGGGCTCGCCGCCCACATGCTCTCGAGCAGGATGATGCAGCCGGGCTTGAACTCGCCGGCGTTGAGGCGGCCGAGCAGCACCTGCTCGTTGAACGCGATGACGAGGTCGGCCTCGTCGCCGCCGTTGGTGATGCGCTTCGAGCCGATGCGGATGCGGTTGCCGCTCGCGCCGGCCACGCTGCGCGCAGGCGGCTGGATTTCCGCCGGGATGATCTCGACGGTCCACACGCCGTTGCCCATGCGTGCGGCGATCGAGCCGAACGACTGGCCGCACTTCTGCGCGCCCTCGCCCGAGTCGCTCATGATCTCGACGATGTGCTCCTCGAGCGTCACGACCTTCTTGGCCGCGTTGCGCGAGCCCATCGTTTCCACTGCTGCATTCATCGCTTCACCTCGGGCTGCGGACGCGGGCGTAGCCGCGCTCGGCGGGGTCGATGCCGAACAGGGAGCCGGCCGCACCGCCCGGCCGCTCCTGGTAGACGCTATCGGTGTCGCGCAGCCCGAGGAACGCCTTCATGCTGCGCGCGGCGCGGCGGCCCGCCCCCATGGCCTGGATCACGGTGGCCGCACCGGTGACGATGTCGCCGCCGGCAAACACGCCCGGGATGGACGTGGCGAGGTTCTCGTCGGTGGCGATGTAGCCGCGCTTGTTGAGCTCGAGGCGCGAGGTCTGGCCGATGATCGGGTTGGCGTTCGTGCCGATGGCGTACACCATCATGTCGGTCTCGATCTCGAACTCGCTGCCCGGCTCGGGCACCGGGCGGCGGCGGCCGGAGTCGTCGGGCTCGCCGAGGACCATGCGCACGCAGCGCACCGCACGCACGTTCTTCCGCTCGTCGCCGAGGATTTCGACCGGGCTCGCCAGCCAGTGGAACTGCACGCCCTCCTCCTCGGCGTGGTGCACCTCCTCGACGCGCGCCGGCGCCTCGGCACGGCTGCGGCGGTAGAGGCAGCTCACGGTCTCGGCACCCAGGCGCAGGCAGACGCGCAGCGCGTCCATCGCCGTGTTGCCCGCGCCGATCACGACCACGTGCTTGCCGGGCTGCAGCGGCGTGTCGTAGTTCGGGAAGTCGCGCGCGTGCATCAGGTTGCAGCGCGTGAGCAGTTCGTTGGCGGAGAGGACGCCGTTCAGGTTCTCGCCAGGGATCCCCGAGAAGCTCGGGTAGCCCGCGCCCGTGCCGATGAACACGGCGTGGAACCCCATCTCCTCGATCATCTGCTCGATGGTGAACAGGCGCCCGACCAGCGTGTTGCACTCGAAGCGCACGCCGAGCTGCTTCAGCTTCTCGATCTCCTCGTCGACGATGCTGTTCGGCAGGCGGAAGTCGGGGATGCCGTACTTGAGCACGCCGCCGGGCTCGTGGAACGCCTCGTAGACCGTCACTTCGCAGCCGGCCTTGGCCATGTCGGCCGCGCAAGCCATGCCCGCGGGACCGGAGCCCACGATGCCGACGCGGAACCCGCTCGGCTCGATGTAGGGGATGTTCGACCAGCCCTCCTTGATCGCGAGATCGCCGACCCAGCGCTCGAGGCGGCCGATGGCCACGGGCTCGAGCGACTCGCCGACCGTGCACACGCCTTCGCACTGGTTCTCCTGCGGGCAGACGCGGCCGCACACCGACGGCAGGAGGTTCGAGGCGGTGATCACGTCGTAGGCGCCGCGGTAGTCGCGGTCGGTGATCTTCCGGATGAAGTCGGGGATGGCGATGTTGACCGGACAGCCGCTCACGCAGGGCTGGTCCGGGCACATCAGGCAGCGCTCGGCCTCGAGCTGCGCGTCCTCGACGCGGTACCCGCAGTTCACTTCCTTGAAGTTGCGCGCGCGCTCTTTCGGATCCTGCTCGAGCGCAGGCGTGCGCGCCTGCGGGATCATGCGGATCGTCTTTTTCTTTTTCCTAGGCCCGTTGGCGGTCTCCATGGTCAGGTGGCGCCTCCAGCCGCGGCCGGGATGCTGCGCATCCGGCAATTCTCGTTGAATTTCTCGTTCGCCTCGCGCTCGGTCGGCTTGAAGCGCTGCAGGCGGACCATGAGGTCGTCGAAATCGACGAGATGGCCATCGAAGTCGGGGCCGTCGACGCAGGCGAACTTCACGACCTCGCCGATCTTCACGCGGCAGCCGCCGCACATGCCGGTGCCGTCGACCATCACCGGGTTGAGGCTGACCATCGTCCTGATCTTGTAGGGACGCGTCGCTTCCGCGCAGCCCTTCATCATGATCGGCGGGCCGATCGCCACGCACTCCTCGATGTCGGGGTGCTTCGCGATCGCCTGCTTGATGCCCTCGGTGACCAGGCCCTTGAGGCCGGCCGAGCCGTCGTCGGTGCACAGGATCAGTTCGTCGCAGACCGCGCGGAACTTGTCGTCCCAGAACACGAGATCCTTGTTGCGGAAGCCGAGCACGCCGACCACGTAGGCGCCGGCCTCCTTGAAGGCGCGCGCCTGGGGGAACACCGGGGCCACGCCGAGGCCGCCGCCGACGCACAGCACCTTCTTCGCATGCCCGATGTGGCTCGGGATGCCCATCGGCCCCACCAGCGCGACGAGGCGGTCGCCGACCTTCAGGTCGCGTTGCATCTCGCGGGTGGTCTTGCCGACCGCCTGGATGACGAGGGTGATGGTGCCCTTGTCGCGGTCGTAGTCGGCGATGGTGAGGGGGATGCGCTCGCCGTGCTCGCTCGCCATGACGATGACGAACTGGCCCGCCTTGGCGGCCTTGGCCAGCATGGGGTGGCGCACCTCGAGCAGGTAAGTGACGTCGGAGAAGTCCCGGCGGGCCACGATCTCGTAGCCACTGGCCTGTGTATTAGTAGTCATTGATATACCCTGGGTTCGGTAGGCATTTATCCCGAGGGGACCACAGAGGCAATGAGGGCATGTGCGGACGTGCCGCAGCCGCCAGTGGCGCGATTGCCGATTGCGACGGATGCTGCGCTGCGGTATCTCACTTCTTCGACGCGACCCGCCGCAGCGAGCCCGAACATGCCCACTCTGCCCCGCACTCCACAGGCCGGGGGCCTCTCCTCCCGCGCCCTCGCCACGCCCGAGCCGTTCGTGCGCATGTTCGCGCGGCGCGTCCAGCAGGAAGGCGCCCTCGACCTCACGCAAGGCGACTACAAGAACGCCGACTTCGCGCCGCACCCCGAGGTGGTCAGGGCGGCACAGCGCATCACGCGCAACACCGTCCACAGCTACGGGCCCGCAGTTGGCCGCATGGACGTGCGCAGCGAGGTTGCCGACTTCTTCAACCGCGACGGCCTCCTCGACTACCCGGACTCCGAGGTGCGCTTCCAGCCGGATGAGGTGCTCTTCACGCCCGGTACCCGCGCCGGGCTCGCGATCGTGCTCGAGGTGCTCGGTGCGGACGGCTCGGGCGTCGTCGTGCCCCGCCCGAGCTGGGAATACGACTGGTTCGTCGAGCGCGCCGGCAAGAAGGTGGTCGAGCTGCCCACGGCCGCACCCGGCTTCCTGCCCGATCCGGCGGAACTCGACCGCGTGCTCGCGGGCGGCGGCATCTCGTCGGTGATCATCAACAACCCGCACAACCCCACCGGACGCGTCTATCCGCGGGAACTGGTCGAGGACCTGGTGCGGGTCGCGGTGAAGCACCGCTGTTACGTGCTTTACGACTCGGTGTACCAGCGGCTGGATTACGTCGGCTGGTTCGTGAATCCGGCCTTTGCGAACGCCGAGTGGCGCGACTGGGTGATCTCGCTCTCGGGCCTGTCGAAGATGGACATGTTCGGCGCCTCGACGGGCGCGCGCGCCTGCTGGCTGATCATCTCGGACCAGATCCGCGCGGACGGCGTGCGGGCGCGCGAGATCCTCGCCAACCTCTCGGCCTGGCTGGTGGCGACGCCTTCGACGCTGGCGCAGGACTGGGCACTTGCGGCGCTGCAGAGCCCGCTCGCGGCGCTGCGGCGGCCATCACCGTACATGCGCGAGCGACGCGACTTCATGCTGAAGGCCGCGGACGAGCTCGCCCACCTCGGCATCGAACGCACCGACTTCGGCGGCACGTTCTACGCGCCACTTGCCTTCCCCGGCCTCGTCGGCGAACCATTCGACCGCCTGCGCAACGGCGTGCACGAGAAGGCCGTCGTGCGCGACTCGGTCGACGCATTCGAGTTCCTGCTCGCAGGCGGCGTGGGCGGCATCCCATTCGCCGCGTTCGCCGGCAGCCCGGCGGGCGCCGCCCGCTACGGCACGTGGCAGCGCCTGTCGTACGGCTCGAAAGACGTCAAGGAACTCGCGGTGTTCATGGACCGCGTGAAGGCGCGCATCGAGCGGCAGGGCCGCCTCGGCGCCGGGGCCGCCGCGCCACCCGCCCCGCCCGGTCCGCTCGACGCCGTCTGGGAGAGCGTCTGCACGGCCGATCGTTACGACGCACTCGATGGGATCGACGCAGGTGAGTTTGCGGCTGCGCGGCAGCGCTTCGTCGAGCAACCGCGGCACGAGTCGCTGCGCCTGACGGGCACCAAGCACCCCGACTCCACCGCGCACCGCGCGGAGCAGGTCGAGCGCGCCCTTCGCTCGGCGCCAGCCGACGCTCCCGACCGCGCGCACCTGGCCCTCACGCACCTCGAGTGGAACCCGCTCATGGAGGCGCGCCGCGAGTACGAAGAATCGATCGCCGACCTGCTCGGCCCCTGCAGCGAGGTGCTGCTCGACCTCGAGGGCCGGCAGATCAGCCCCGACTGGCTCGACGTGCCGGAGAAGGTGGTGCTCGGCCTGCTGCGCCACGGCGTCGTGCCGGGCGAGGACCGTCACATCCTGTTCCGCGTGCCGAATCCATTCATCGAGCAGGACGAGGAGAAGATCGCGAAGATCCTCGCCTCCGTCGCGCGCACCAACGTGCTGTTCCACCTGGCGTGCGAGCGGCTCGGGCTCGAGCCCAAGCAGAACGCGATCTACGAGGTCAGCGTCCCGCAGGTGAACTCGAGCGCCGAGATCGGTGCCGTCGTGAAGATCGGCGTGCTCTACCAGCAGGCGGTCGCAGAACTGCTCGACGGCCCGCCCGATCGCGTGGACGCCTTTCTCGCCGCACGCGTGCCGCCGGAGCGGCGCGCCGCGATGCTGGCACGCGTCAACCGCGTGCGCCTCGTGCCGCTGTGCGAGAACGTGGGCGCGCTCACGCACCTGCCCGGCCTGCTCGAGAAGTTCTACGTCGCCCTCGAGCGCGGCATCGGCATCGCCGGCGTGCCGACCCCCGACACGTTCCGCACGTCGTTCGACCGGTCGGAATCCGTCGTGCGCGTGTTCGTCGCGATGTCCGACACCGCCGAGCAGAGCGGCAAGATCGCGACCGACGCCGCCCTCGCCCTCGCCATG
>Ga0114938_1000527_pt1 | contig 28356 bp, 19 predicted proteins | sample AshMeaBigSpring_FD_88675 | JGI IMG/M metagenome (GOLD analysis project Ga0114938, IMG submission 88675) | Groundwater microbial communities from Big Spring, Nevada to study Microbial Dark Matter (Phase II) - Ash Meadows Big Spring | ecosystem: Environmental > Aquatic > Deep subsurface >... | reverse complement strand
GACATCACGGCGCATGTCGATTTCACCGCCGTCGCCGAAGCCGCCCGCAGCCTCGGCGGACGTGCCGCGGAGCTCCGCAATCAAGGCTCATGGCTCACCGACATCGCTCGAGAATGGCTGCTGGCACAGGAGGGAAATCCGGACGCGGCCCTGCTCCGCCAATTCCAGACCCTCACCCACCCGGCACACCTCGGCAGGGCATTCCAGGTGCTGGAACTCTCATGGCGAGACGCCGCCGATTGAGTCCTTGCCCCGCGCCCGCGCTCCCGCCAAGCTGCCGCCGCAAGCCGGGATGGCGGAATTGGTAGACGCGCCAGATTTAGGTTCTGGTATCGAAAGGTGTGCAGGTTCGAGTCCTGTTCCCGGCATTTCCATCAAACCCACGGTGTCAGCGGGTTTTTTTCCCGCAATCGCAGCCGTGGCCGCAGCCGCCTTTCCGCCGCGGGCGCGCGAGCCGGACGAGAAACACCAGAAGGGTGATCGCGACCACCGCGCCTGCCGTGAATGTCTGCCAATCCATCGTTTTAAAATCCAAGCAATCTCCCGCCTTGATACACCACCAACGAGGCAAGATAGGCGAAAGCGGACATGAAGGCAAACTGCCCGAGCGCCCACTTCCAAGAACCGGCCTCCCGCGCGACCACTGCGGTGGTGGGCAGGCACTGGAGGGCATAGATGAAGAAGACGAGGATGGAAACCAACGTGAGCGGAGTGAACAGCGGAGCGCCATCCGGCCAGGTCGCGGCGGCGATCCGGTCACGGGTCCTGCCGCGCGCCTCCTCATCGGTCTCCGCCTCCTCCACCCGGAAGATCACGGCGAGCGAGGAGTTGAACACCTCGCGCGCGGCGAAGGATGTGAGAATGGCCGTGCCGATGCGGCCGTCGAAACCGAGCGGTTTCACGACCGGTTCGATTACCGCGCCGATACGGCCCATGGCGCTGTGGGAGAGCGGGTCCACGTTCTCATCATCGGATTTCGGATAGGTGCCCAACGCCCAGAGCAGGATCGAGAGGCCGAGGATGATGGTGCCGGCCTTGGCGATGAAGGACCAGCCACGCTCGAAGACATGGCGCAGGATATAGCTCCACTGCGGCGCGCGGTAGGGTGGGAGTTCCAGCAGGAAATGGTTCGCCCCCGTGTCCGGACCGAGGCGTTTCCGCAGCAGGCGGGCGACGACGAAGGCGCTGAGCGTCCCAAGCGTGTAGATTCCGAACAGGACGAGCGCCTGTTTCCACGAACCCTCGTTTTCGTGGAGCAGGAGCGGCACGATGAGGAAATACACCGGCAGCCGCGCGGAACAACTCATCCACGGCGCGACGAACATCGTGACGAGGCGCTCCTTGGCGGAGTCGATGGTGCGGGTGGCCATCACACCCGGGATGGCGCAGGCGTAGGAGCTGAACAAGGGCAGGAAGGCCTTCCCGCTGAGACCGGCCTTCGCCATCACGCCATCCATCAGGAATGCGGCGCGCGCCATGTAGCCGGAGCTTTCCAGCAGCCCGATGAAGAAGAACAAGAGCACGATCTGCGGCAGAAAGACCACCACCCCGCCCACTCCGCCGATCACGCCATCCACCAACAGCGAGCGCAGATCCCCGTCCGGCATGAGGGACGAAACCCAGGCCGATAGCGCTCCTTGGCCGGACTCGATCCAACCCATCGGGATCTCGGCGAAAGAGAAAATCGCCCAGAACACCGTGAACATGGTGGTCAGGAACGCCACCCATCCGAAGACCGGGTGCAACAACCAGGCGTCGAGCTTGTCGGAAACCGTGAGCTGGTGGGCGTCCGGGCGGCGGGCGGCGAGTTCGCAAATCGAATGGATGAACGAGCGGCGAGCGGCGTCAGGCTCATCCGCGTCTTGCACCCACTTCGGGTCCGGTGGGGAAGGAAACGGAAATCTCAGTGCCTGCTTCAGCTCGATGATGCCCTTGCCCGCGCTCGCCTGCATGGGAACGACCGGCACGCCGAGCTCCTCGGACAGCTTCGCGGGATCGAGCCGCAGGCCGGATTTCTCCGCCATGTCCACCATATTGAGGGCGATCACGGTGGGCATCCGCAATTCGATCACCTGCAAGGCGAGCTGGAGGTGCCTCTCCAGGTTCGAGGCATCGAGCACGCAGACCACGAGGTCCGGTTTCCCGTAGCCGGGAAGATCCCCGTGGAGCGCGTCCACCGCGACTTTTTCGTCGGGCGAGGGCGCCCGCAGCGAGTAGCAGCCGGGCAGGTCGAGCACCCGCAGCTTTTTCCCGTGCGGGGTGAAGGCCTCGCCGGACTTCAATTCCACCGTGACGCCGGAGTAGTTTCCAACCTTTTGGTTCGCTCCGGTCAACGCGTTGAAAAGCGTCGTCTTGCCCGCGTTCGGGTTGCCGATGAGAGCGATGGTCGAAGTGGCGGAATGCATGATGCCGACAGCGGATCAAGCCAGCGGTGCCACCAGCACTTGCTCGGCAAGCTCGCGGCTGATGGCCATCCTGGTGCCGCACACCGAACAAATCAGATTCCGGCCGCCGGCAAGCTTGCGGATTTGCAATTGCTCGCAGAAACCCAGATCGCGCAAACGGTCACAGCCGGGACCGCTCAGAATGCGAATCCTGACGTCACAGCCCACGCCCACCTGATTCAAGGTCATGGCGCTGTCGATTTCCAAATCGCTGACAAGGGCGGAAGCCATCTCGGGCAAAGCATCGCTAATTGAGACTGACTTGCAACAACAAACCAAGGCGCGGCGCAAAAAATCCCCTGCAACGGGAATATCGAGGCGGGTGCCCAATTTTCCGGCAGGCCGCAGCCTCAGGGAGGCGAGACCAAGGGCGAAGGCACGGCGATCACCTGCATTCCGGCCCGCTGCGCGGCGACAATGCCGGCCGGAGCGTCATCCAGCGCCAGGCACTTCGACGGGATCACACCGAGCAGGCGTGACGCTTTGAGAAACACGTCCGGCGCGGGTTTTCCTTCGGACACGTCGTCCGCGGTGATCACCTCGTCGAACCAATCGGAAATGCCGACCACGCGCAGGGTTTTTTCGACCACCATGCGGCTGCCGCCACTGGCGATGGCCATCGGGATTCTGCCGCGGAGGGATTCGGCGAAGGCCGCGACTTCGTCGATCAGGGAAACGGAGCCGAGGCGCTTGAGAAAGGCCTCGCGTTTGGCGAAGGCGACCGCCTCGGGATCGAGGCGCAAGTCATACTCGTCGTTGAGCTCCACCACGATGTCGCGCGTGGGGCGGCCTCCCATGGCGAGGAAGACGTCCTCCTTGAAAATGCCGCCGGCCCCGTAAAGCGCCAGAGCCTCGCACCAGGCGTCGAAGTGGGCGGGCATGGAATCCACAAGGGTGCCGTCGCAATCGAAAATCACAGCGTCATAACCGTGGTCGGGAAGGGAGAGGGAACCAATGCTGGCCATGGCGGCGGAGGCATTAATGACTCCCCGGAGCAAAGGCAAGGCCGGCATTGAGAAAATTGAACCGGCACCGCACGGAACATCGCGGCGGATCAAAGTTCCACCGTCTGATCCCGGTAAGTCCCGGGGGCGATCACGGCGACCTCGGCACCGGAGTTACTGAAAACCACATCGCCCTCGATGATCACTCCCGGACCCAAGCGGACCGGGCCGCTGATCTTGAGGGAACGACAGGCGATCAGGCTGGGAACCCCGAGGCTTTCGATCGAATCGACAAGCTTGTATTCGTCGGAAAGCTCGATGAGGGGCGGTTTGCCCTGGCGTGAGGAGTGCAGACGGACCTGCCCGTTTTCCAGAACCTCGTAGGCGTCGGAACGCAAGGCGAGAAGGTCACCTGTGGTCTTGACCGGCGCGAAGCGGCTGCGCGGCACGTCGATGGCGGTGGAGCCCTCGAAACATTCGATGGCCGCACCCATGGCGACCTCCAATTGGATCACGGGCGTGGATTTCTTGTCCCGCGGATCCACGGTCTTGTTGTTGCGGATCATCGGCAGCGGCAGTACCCCGGAGTCGGCGGCGAGCTGCGCTTTCAGCAGGTCGAGCCGGAGCCAGAGGCTGTTGGTGTTGAAAAAGCGGTGGCGGTCGATGTCCTGGAACGCCTCCACGTCCTCTTCGCGGGTCTGGGCGATTTCGCGGAGAAGCAGGCGGCCATCGGCCTTGCGCTTGGCGAGGTGGCCGCCCTTGCGGTCGGCCGCGGTGCGGCGCGTGCATTCCATCAGGAAGGGCGCGCCGGACTCCGCGAAGTGGCGGAGAATGACGGGATCGAGAATGGCTCCAAGGTTGTCGGAATTGGACACGAAGGCATATCTCACGCCCTCGGCCAGCAGGCGGTCCAGCCAGCCGCTGCCGACGAGCGCCGGATAAAGATCGCCGTGGCCGGGAGGGCACCATTCGAGCGAGGGATCCGCAGGCCAAACGACCGGCCCGAGGCTCGCGGCATCGATCTTGGGGATCTGGTTCTGCATCAACTCCACCTCGGACGCATCGGCAAGACCCTCGGCGCGGTAACGCCGGAGGTGGGCGAGCGTGTCGCCGCTGGTGCTGAAGCTATTCATGAGGAGGAGCCTCACGGGAGCGCCGCTGGATTTCCGGAGATCGAGGATCTGGCGGACCATGAGATCGAGGAAATTCAGTCCATCACGCACCGCGAGCAGGCTTTTGGGGCCCTGCAGCCCCATGCTGGTGCCGAGTCCGCCGTTGAGTTTGATGACGACGGCTTGCGCGAGCAGCGCGGCGTCCGCCGGAGCGCCCGAGGCCAGTTTTTCCAGCGACACGAGATTCGCCGCGGGCTCGATGCTCTCCTCGGCAATCATGCCGGTTTCATTGCGGAGAAGGGCCTCGTAGTTCCGGCGGAACGCGCGGATCGCGGCGTCACCCATCCCGGCGGCGGTCATCTTTTGTTCGAAGGCGGCGAAATTTCCCATGGTCGGTGCGGATTGGTCGGCGCGAGATTGTAGCCGCGGCTTCGGACGGTCACGCGGAAAAACCCATGAACCCGTTTTGTCCCGCGGCCCGGCCGTTTTCGGAATTATTGGTTTGATGCCCGCAACGCGGCGTTGCCAAATCCGTGCGGCTCTTCATCATTGCTCCATGAACCCGGCTCTCTGGCTCCTATCCTCATTCGCCCTCGTGCTCATTCTGCCGGGGTGCACGAACCAAAACTCCACCGCGGCCAACGATCCGCTGGGAACCGGCCCGTTCGACAGCCGGGGAAACTACCGCGAGGAGTGGGCCGACGATCCATCCAAATGGCGCAAACCCGGCAGCCGCCCACAAAGCGCCCCCGCCGACGAGGTCCCGGTGATCGCCAAAAACGAGGAACCGCCGCCAAACTCCAGCCCGCTTCCCGCCGGCGGGTCCACCACCCCCAAGATCGTCAAGACCACGGTCACGGCACCCGTCAAAACCACGGAAACCTCCACCCGGCCCAAGCCCACGGCCCCGAAGACCACCAACGTCGACGAGAAGCCCAAGCCAACGGTCGTCAAGGCGAAGCCCAAGCCCAAACCCAAGCCGAAGATCACCCGCCATGTCGTGAAGAAGGGAGACACCCTGTCGGGCATCGCGAGCCGCTACGGCTCATCCGTGTCCAAGATCCGCAGCGCCAACGGCATTTCCGGCTCCCTGATCCGCCCGGGACAGTCGCTCATCATCCCCAAACGATGAATCCCGCTCCAGCGGGAACCTCGAATGGTCCCGGGCGCCCATCCCGCGTCCTCACCAATCGAGGCGCGGCGCGTCCGGGTCGAACCAGCGCCGGTTCTTGATGAAGCGGCCCGGCGAGACGCCGTGGACCCTTTCAAACCTCCGGCTGAACGCCACCACGGAGCTGTAGCTCATGTCACGCGCCACCTGCCGGATGCTCCTGCCGCCCTCCAGCTTGCGCCTCGCCACGACCATCCGCTCGAGATCCAGCCAATGCTTCGGCGGCAGGCCGATGTCGCGGAGAAAGACCGCATACAGGTGCCGCTGGCTGCACGCCAGGGCCGTGCACATGTCCGTGACCCGGTAGCCTTTGCTATATGCCAACTTTTCAAGACAACAACTCCTCCCCGAGAAAGCCCCGACCACTCGCCATGTCTGTTTGGACCGTACGAACCTCACGAAAAAACGTTCATCCAATACCAATGAATGATTTCCATACTGACGCGTCGGCGGCCTTTCCGTCAATATACCTTTCCAGCATTCTTGTCCGCCATTCCGGCACTCCTCAAGGGGTTTCAACCGCCGGAAATTCAAGTATTTCAGCGTTTCAAAGTTAAGTCGGCGGAGTCACAATATCTTCCGAGATGGACATCCTGTCGAAGAACCTCCTCATCCTTGCTTCGGCAGGTTCGGGAAAAACCTACCAACTCGGCAATCGCATCATCGGCCTGGTCGCCCGCGGAGTGGCTCCGGAGCGCATCGTGGCGCTGACCTTCACCCGCAAGGCCGCCGGCGAATTCGCGGATTCCGTGCTCACCAAACTCGCGGAAGCCGCCGCAAACGCGGAGCCGGCCGCCGCCTTGCGCGATACCCTCGGCATGCCCGCCGCCGACTTCGCGGACGCGCTGGCCCGCGTCGTGCGCGCCCTCCCCGGAATCCACCTGGGCACCATGGATGGCTTCTTCTCCAAAATCGTCCGCGGCTTCCAATATGAACTCGGACTGTGCGGCGGAAGGTTCGATCTCATCGAAGGCCCCCGCGCCGCGGCGCTGGCCGATGGCATGCTCGCGGAAATTTTGGGCGACGTGCTCGCGCGCGAGGCGGGCGAGGAGTTTTTCCACGCCTTCCGCCGTGCCACGCTGGGCCGCGAGGAACGCTCCGTCACCGAGGCGCTCCGGGGCTTCGTCAAGCGCTGGCATGCGCGCTTTCGCGAGGCCCCCGGACTGGACTGGGGGCCGCCCGCCATGGCCGACCCCGATCCGGACGAGTGGGAGAAACAAAAATCCGCGCTGGCCGCCATCGCGCGGCGCGGCCTGGACCAGATCGACTACACCCGCAAGGGCCAGCGCGAGTCACTCGAAAAGGAAATCGCCCATCTCGAGAACCACACGATCGGCAGTGGCAGCCTCGGCAGCGGCATCTCGTCGCTGATGACGAGCATTCTCGATGCCGTGGCCACGCAAAGCGGCCCGCTTGCCGTGAAATCCCACAAGGAATTCACCATCTCCGGGACGACGGGCGACGCGCTGCGCCGGATGGTGGAACTGGCCGCCCATTGCGAGTTCGCCGCCGCCCTCCAGCGGACCCGCGCCCTCCGGGAAATCATCTCGGTATTCGACGCCCTCTGCGCGAAACGTCTCCGCCACAAGGGCCTCCTCGGATTCAATGACGTGAAACTCCTCATGGGGGACTGGGCCCGCGACGAGGACTCGCGCCTGCGCCGGGAGGCCGTCGATTTCCGCCTGGACGCCCGCCTCGACCACTGGCTGCTGGATGAATTCCAGGACACCAGCCGCGCCGATTGGACCGGCCTGCTGCCGCTCATCGACGAGGCCGCCACGGACGAAAGCGGGTCGATGTTCATTGTCGGCGACCGCAAGCAGGCGATCTACGCCTGGCGCGGCGGCGACGTGGGACTCTTTGACGAGGTGATTTCCCGCTACAGCGGGGGCTTGGACATCGCGCCCATCGCCGAATCCTGGCGCTCATGCCCGGAGGTGCTCACCCTCGTGAACCGCGTCTGTGGCGATGTCGCCACCCTGCACGAACTCTTCGGCGAGGCGGCGAACCGCTGGGAGTGGCAGGACCACGTCCCGGCGGAACCGCTGAAACGTCCGGAAAAACGCGGCCACGCCAGAGTCGAAATGATCGGCGACTGGGACGCCCGCCTTGAACGCCTCGCCGAAATCCTCGGCGAAGTGGGCGTCGGCGAGCGCACCATGACCTGCGGCATCCTGCTCCGCGGAAACGAAAAAGTCCGCCAAGTGGCCGACGATCTCCGCTCCCGCGGATTCGACGTCATCGAGGAAGGCCGCCGCCTCCCGGGAAGCGACAACCCTGTCGGCATCGCCACCACCCACCTCCTGAAATGGCTCGCCGATCCCGCCGACTCCTTTTCCCTCGGAGTGCTGGAGATGTCTCCCCTCTCAGCAGCCCTCCAGGCCTCCCATGGCACCAGCTCGTGGCGGAAAATCTGGAAGGAACTCACCACCACGATTGCCCGCTACGGATTCGCCGCCGCCGTCCGCCAAACGCTCGACCTTTGTTCCGCCGATTGGTCGGAATTCGGCAGGCGCCGCGCGGGCGACCTGATCGCCTGCCTCACCGCGCTCGACCATCAGGGCGGAGTTTCCATCAAGGAGGCCGCCGAGTGGCTGGAGCGGCTCGAACTTTCCCAAAGCCCGGGAGTCGCCGCCGTGCAGGTGATGACCATCCACAAGGCCAAAGGCCTCGGCTTCGATGTGGTCATCCTCCCTGAAATCCCGGACGAGGGTGTCCCGCAGGCCCAGTATTTCGACGTCGCCGAGGGACCGGACTGGCTCACCGAGACACCCGCCAAGTGGGCACGCGCCGTCATCCCGGAACTCCGCAACGCGGAAAACCGCTGGGCCGCGGCCCAGCGCTACGAAGCCTTCTGTGTCCTCTACGTCGCACTCACCCGCGCGAAACGGGCGCTCCACGTCCTGCTCGACACTCCTTCGAAAACCAGCGCCCCCGACAAACCCTCGCTCTCCAACTGGCTCATCCGCTCCATCGGTGAGACACGGGACCCTGCCTTCCTCCACGAAACCGGCTCCGGCGATTGGATCCGCCTGATCCCGCTTGCGGAAACCCCTTCCAAACTCTCGTCCACACCCGGGCTCGGCCCCGCCACCCCGCGCCGCGGCCGAGGCACCCCCAGCGGCGCGAAATCAAAGCTCCCCGTCACCCTCCACTCTCCCTCGGGCATGCGCTTCGGCACCGAAGTCCATGCACTCCTCGAACAGGTGTCCTGGATCGACGAATCCGCTCCCGCCCTCCCGGATACCGACGCCGGCCGATCCGTGGCCGCCTTGCTGCGCAAGCCCGGCCTCCGCCACCTTTTCGAAAAGGCGGGCCGAAATATCGACCTCCTCCGCGAGCAATCCGCCGACGCGATCCTCGACGGCACCCACCTCACCGGAGTCATCGACCGCCTCCACCTCCATCGACTACCCGACGGCACCATCGCCCGCGTGGAGATCATCGACTTCAAGACCGACGCCGTCGCCCGGCCCGATGAACTCGCCGGGCGATATACCGCCCAGATGCAAGCCTACCGCGAGGCCATGCGCCTCATCCACCCGCAGGCGGAAATCTCCTGCCTCCTGCTCTCGGTGCGCCACGCCGAGGTGGTGGCGGTCTGACGGAAACGGTAACGGACGCAATAGGGCGCGTCTTCAGCTTTTCGGTGGAACGACCGGGACTCTCCGGTCGTTCGCGGGTGCCTTGCGATGGAACCAGCGGTCGGGATAGTCGCGGATCGGCAGGCCCGCCGTCTCGGAAAGGCGCTGCGCGGCGGCCCAAGCCTGCGGGCAGAACTCACGTTTGCGGGCTTGCAGGGATTGCCCGCCTCAGCCACCGGAGTTGCGCCATGCAGGAGATGGGTATCAAAATTGGGTGAGTCGGTCGTGCATGGTGAGATGCGACTGGCTCATCGTGCCGAAAAGCTGGGTGGCGAAGACCCTTCCGTCCTCGGCGACGACTGTTCCAATGCCGGTGTGGGTCCACGCGCTGTCGCGCATGGCCTGTTCGTGGTCGCGGGATTGCTGCCAGAGTTGGACGATGGCTCGGGAGGTTTGCCGGTCGGAGCCTTGGCTCATGGTGGAGGCCACGTTTTCGCTGCAGCTGAACATGTTGAGTCTTTTCATGGCGATGAGCGCGCGTCCCTCGGCTCCATTGTGGCTCACGTTCTTGCCATAGAGCTTGAAGGTGCCGCGGTTCCGGCGAAGGTATTCGCAGTGTTCGCTGGCGAGGCGGTCCAGTCCCGGATGACGCTTAAGTTGCCGGGTGCCGTGGCTGCTCCTGTAGGCGTTGGTGTCCTGGAAGACCTGTGCGGAGAGCGTGGAGCCGCCTTGGGGATTGGTGGAGTTGGTCGGATTGGCGCAAGACACCAGCGCGCAGGCGGCCATGATCTGGAGTGCCGGGGGGTTGCCTTTCATTCTGGGTGCATAATCCATTACCGCATCCGGCCTGAATGGTTACGGGAATAGTTATCCCTTTACCCGATTGATTCCCGCCGTCCCACATGGCGGCTCCGCCAGGACTACGGAGGTGTCGGCCCGGCGAGCCGGAAGAAGCGCCTTTCGCCGGGAGGAGCTGTCGCCTGATACTGCTCATCGACGAGTGAAACGGGCAGCGTGGAGTCGATCCACGAGGCCGGGGTCAGGTCCGGGCTTTCCTGAAGACGCCAGCCGGGAAATGCGGACGACCATTGGAGAAGATATTGGCCGCCCCCGATGGTGGAAAGGGAAAGGACAGGCGTGCTGGAACTCCGGAAGCTGGCGGCCTCCGTGCTTCCGGCCGACTCGTTGCCCGACCCGTCCACCGCCGTGACCACATAGTAATAGAAGGTGCCGGCAATCGTCGTCGAGTCCGTGTAGGTCGTTTGCGCCGGGACCAGCGTGGCGACCCGGTGGTCGGCATCCGTCGGCACCCCTGGAGTGGTGGAGCGGTAGATCCGGTAGGAGGCGAGGTCCGCCGCCTGGACCGGATTCCACGAGAGGGAGACCGAGCCGTTCGCTCCGGTCGCCGCACCGAGTCCCGCGGGAATGGGCGGAGGTGTGACGTCACCGCCGCCGGTGCGGTCGATTCGCAGGGCGACATCCTCCTGATAGGTCACGGATGCCAGCGTGCGCGGGCCGCCGGCATGGGTGAATTCCTGGCTTTGCAGGACCGTCAGGTCGGAGGGGCGGGTCCAGACGACGCGCCAAGAGCCGGCGTCCAGCAGGACGGTGGGGGCCGCGGTGTGGTTCGTGCTGTCGATGGGATCGTAATTGAGCTGGAACGGCTGCTGGCCGCTTTTCCCGTGGTGAAAATAGGCGACGTATTGCTGGCCGCGGACCGCCATGGCCTGGAGTTTCGCGCCGGTCGGTATGCCGCCGACGATCCAGCCGAGGTCGCGGCGGAGGGCCACGAGGTGGAGCTGGTTCATGTAGGTGAGGGCGTTTTTGAGCGATCCGCGGATGGCGTTTCCGAGGGCATTGTCGCCGGACCAGTCGTTGGGGCCGTAAACGGTGTGCTGGGCGTCCTTGCCATCGTAGATCGCGCCGCCGCCGTGGAGGAACATCCAACCTTCGAGGCGTGTCTGGGGCACGTTGACCGTGTCCGATTCATCGAGCGAGAGGATCTTGCCGCGGGAGTAATGGTTGGCAAGGAGCGCCTCCCCTCCGGCAATGGTGGTGGAGGGCACGGCGGCGGGGTAGTGCTCCGCGATGATGTCGAATCCGGTGGAAAGGTTGGCGATCTGCTGGGGGAAATTGTGCGCCACGAGGTGGCGCTTGGGCAGGGTGGATTCCTCGTCCCGGATGATGGCGAGCATGCTGTTGTGGAACGCGGCCTCCTCGGCGTCGCCCACTCCGGGCTCGTTCCAGAACGGCTCGTTCATGATTTCATAAATCACATTGTCGAAGGGGTTCAACTCGCGGACGATCCGCCGCACGGCCTGCTCGAGCACCAGCCTGAGGGAGACATTGGCGGGAGTTGTGTTCAGCCGGAACGACTGGTAGCGGTCCGCGGACGAGCCGTATGCTTGGACATTGCTCAGGGGGTGATAGGGGCTCCTCTGCCATTCGGTGTCGTCATAGAGCACCGAAAAGAGGGTGAACTCCACGACGATCCCGCGGTCGCTGGCGGCTTGAGCGAAGGACTTCAAGCGGGTGAAGTAGTCCTCGTTCCAGGTCGTGAAATCCCATTTGCGCAGGCCGTCCGGGGCGTTCACGCCGGTGGTGGCCCTCTTCCACGGCTGGAGGAGGCGGGGCGGACTGTTGGGAAGATCCACCGGGTGGCCAATGAGCCAGACGCGGGTAAAATTCTGCCCGTCCCGCTGAAGGACGTTGAGGTAGGGGATGAAGTCGTGGCCGGAGTCCCTCACCGCGTCGTAACTCTCGGCGAAGACGGCCATCGGGGTGGGTTGGCCGCGGAATTCGAGGAGATACGGGTTCTGCGGATGGGGGCGCACAGGTTCCCATGCGTCAGCGGCCGTGAAGCAAAGGCCGGTGTGCATTGCGATGGCGAGCGCCACGTTTCTGAGCGGGGAGGAAATCATGTCGAGCGCACGGTCCGCGGGGTCATGGTCGGCGGCCGGCTCCTTTGTGGGAGGCGGATGACTGGGGGGGAGTGGTGTTGCGGTTGTGGAATCGGGGGGAAGAGGACGATGAGGTCTGAAAAGGGCGCTAGGAAGAAAACAAAGCACTTATCGTTCCCGGCGCGAGTCTTTTTTGTGGAAGGTGACGGCATTTTCACAGGATGGAGGCCGGTGCCAGACAAAGCGGCGCGGGGGAATCGCTCCCTAGGCGAAATTCCGCTGGATGGCAGGGCGTTCTTCTGGGAGTTTGCCGCGTTCCCGCCTGCCCGCCGTCCGGCATTTCCGATCCATGCCTTCTCCTCCCCAGTCCCCGAAAGTGGTCATCCCGGAGTCGCTGCGCGCGCAGCTGGCGGATTTCCGGCGGCACTTGTGGCGGGTGAAGATCCTCGAGGCCCTCGCAGCGGGAGCGGTCGGACTCCTCGTTTCCTTCCTGCTGGTCTATGGATTGGACCGGATTTGGCCGACTCCGGGTTGGGTGCGCTTGTTGATTCTCGCCTGCGGGGTTTCGTTGTTCGCGGTGTTCGCGCCCTACTGGCTGCACCGCTGGGTGTGGCGGCAACGGCGGGAGACCCAGCTCGCGCGGCTGATCGCAAAACGCTATCCGGGACTTGGCGACCGCTTGCTGGGCGTCATCGAGCTTCAGGACCAGACCGGCAGCGCGGACTCGCTCTCGCCGCGGCTCCGCGAGGCGGCCATGGAGGCGGTGGCCGCGGAAACCGGGCGGCGGAAACTGGATGGAGCCCTGCCGCCGCAGAGGCACCGACGCTGGACGCTCGCCGCGCTGGGCCTGGCGTCCATCGCCGCACTGGCGTTCGCCCTGACCCCGCGCGCCGGGCTCAACGCCCTCGAACGCTGGCTCATGCCCCTCTCCGGGACCGAGCGTTACACCTTCACGAAACTGGTGAACCCGCCGCATCATCTGGCGGTCGCCTTCGGCGAAGCCTTCGGGGTGACGCTGCGCCTCTCGCAGGATTCCGAACAACGCCCTGCGTCCGCCAGCGCGCGCTACGGGCTCCAGCCGGCCATGCAGGCGGCCTTGGAAAACGGCGATTACCGTTTCACGTTTCCCGGCCAACAGGATGCGGGCACCGTGGTGTTCCGGATCGGCGACCTGCGCCACGAACTGCGCGTGCAGCCGGTCCAGCGGCCCGCCGCGGAAAGCGTGCGCGCCACCGTCAAGCCACCGGCCTATCTCGGAATCCCCGAGCGCACCTTGGATCTCAACACTGGCGTGCTCACCGTGGTGGAGGGCGGAAAAATCCGCGTCGAACTCGAGATGACCCGGCCGCTCGCCAAGGGAACCTTCGGTCCCACCCGCGGGCTCGCCGCCGTGGATGGCGGGGCCGCTCCCGAACACCCACCCCTCGGCGGGCCGCTGGAAATTTCCGGCAACACCGCGCGGACCCCCTGGCTCGACGCCGGTGCCGTGCCCTTCGAAATTCCGCTCTCATGGGCGGACAGCCTCGGCTTGGAGGGCGACCCCGGTTTCCGCCTGCGGGTGGATGCGATCCAGGACGCGGAGCCGACCTGCTATCTTCAGGGCATCGATCGGCAGAAGGCCATTCTGCCCGAGGAAACCGTCGATTTCGAGGTGCTCGCCGAGGACGATTTCGGGGTGAAAACCACCGGCATCGAGTGGACCGGGCAATTCACGCGGCCGACCGACGAATCTCCTGCCAAGGGCGAACTCCAGCTTGCGGCCGGTGCCGCCGAGGAGCGCCGCATCCTCAAGACGGCCGCGTTTTCCCCGGCGGCCTTCGGCGTCACACCGCAGAAAATCACCTTGCGCGCCTGGTCCGAGGATCACTACCCCGGCCGCGGGCGGGTGTTCTCCGAACCGGTCATCCTCTATGTGCTCACCCGCGACGAGCACGCGCAGATGCTCAAGAGCCGCTTCGACCGCCAGATCACCGAACTCGAGGACCTCGCGCGCCGCGAGCAGGACCTGCTGGAGGAAAACGAGCGCATCGAGCGCCTCGGCGGCGAGGAACTCCAGAAGGACGAAGCCCGCAAGCGCCTCCAATCCCAGGAGGAGGAGGAGGCCGAGACCCAGCGCCGCATCGACGAGCTCACCCAGCGCATGGAGCAGCTCATGAAGGACGCCGCCCGCAACGGCGGGATCGACAAGAAGACGCTCCAGAAAATGGCGGAGTCCCTCAAGTCCATGCAGGAGCTTTCCCAACAGGACGTGCCCAAGGTGCGCGAAAAACTCGGCGATTCCAGCGAGCAGTCCAACACCCCGGAAAAGGCCGAGAAGGATGTGGACCAGGCCGTCGAGGAACAGAAGAAGGCCGTCGCCAAAATGCGCGAGGCCATCGAGAACGCCAACGACGCCAACCGCCGCTTCGAGGCGGGCACCTTCGTCAACCGCCTCAAGAAGGCCGCCGGCGAGCAAAACGGCATCGTCGCCTCGCTCAAGGAGGCCTTCGGGCGCACGCTCGGCCTGAGTAGCGAGGCCCTCGATCCCTCCGACGTCCGCCGCCTCGGCGAGAACGCGCGCCAGCAGTCGCAGACCGCCTCGGACGTGCGCTGGATCCAGGAGGACCTCGGCCATTATTACGCGCGCACCAAGACCGCAGACTTCAAGGCCATCATGGACGCCATGCGCGACTCCGGCATCGACATCGGCCTTGAGGAGGTCCGCGGCGGCATCACCGCCAACCACACCTATCAGGCCGCCGAGCAGGCGAGAAAATGGGCGGACAAGCTCAACGAGTGGGCGGGGAAACTGGAGGGCGACAAGGACGCCGGCGGGGACGGAGGAGGAGAAGGCGGAGCCCCGAACTCCGAGGACGAGGATTTCGAATTCATGCTGCGCGTCATGAAGATGATCCAGCAGGAACAGGACCTGCGCGCCCGCACCCGCGCGCTCGAACAACTCCGCCGTGATCCTGCGGCGGATTCCCCAACACCATGAGACCCGCCCTCCTCATCCTCTCTCTCGCCTTCCTTCCCGCCGCCACGCGTGCCGCGGAGGAGGACGCCCGCAAGGAACAGCTCGCGAAGCACCGCGAGGGTTCCGAAAAACTCGCCGACGAGCAGGACGAGCTTTCCGCCGACGTCCAGCAGCTCGTCATCGAGCAGACCCAGCCGCAGGTCATCGAGCTGTTAGGCCAGGTGGAGGACATCATGGACGAGGCCACCGACCGCCTCGCGGACGCGGACACCGGCGGCGAGACGATCGCCGCGCAGACCGAGATCGTGGAGAAGATCCACGCCGCGGCCAAGGAGAGGCAGGGCCAGGGCGGTGGCGGCAAGTCCGGCGGAGCGATGATGGAGATGATGGAGCGCATGATGGGCAAGAAACCCGAGGGCGAGCAGAAGGGCAAAGGCAAGGGCGACCAGCCCGGAGACCAGGGCGGCAAGGGCCAGACCGGGGAGTCCGACACGGGCAACGAAGCCGCCGCGGGCCAGGGCGGCGGCAAGAGCGAGGCACGGCGCGTCCCTAAGGCCTCCGGCACGGCAGGCGCGGAGATCCCCGAGGAGTTCCGGAAGGCCTTCGACGCCTACAACCGCGGTGCCGAGAAAAAGGTGAAATAAACCCGCCGATGACGATTCTCCCTCCGTTCCCCGCATGTTTCGCCCGGCCCGCCGGCGCGCTGCTGCTCTTCGCATCCGCAGTACTCGTGCGGGCCCAGGACCTCCCGGGCCGCAACGAGGACGTCATCCCGGCCCAGGCCGAGCTGGTGTATGAAAAGGGCATGCAATACCTCGCCCGCACCCAGAACGAGAAGGGCGCGTGGAACGACAGCGTGGGTGCCGAGCCCGGCGTCGTGGGCCTCTGCGTCGCCGCGTTCCTCGCCCATGGCGAGGACCCCCTCAACGGACCCTATGCGAAGACGATCCGCAGCGGCATCGATTTCATCCTCGCCCAGCAGAACGAAAAGAACGGCTACATCGGCTCCAGCATGTACAACCACGCCTTCGCCACCAAGGCGCTCGCCGAGGCTTACGGGATGGTGGACAATCCGAAGATCGCCCCCGCGCTGCGGAAAGCCGTGGACCTCATCCTCAGCTCGCAGAAGCGCAACCGCTTCGGCGCGTGGCGCTACACGCCGGACAGCCGCGACGCGGACACCACCGTCACCGGTTGCCAGATGGTCACCCTTTTCGCCGCGCGCAACGCGGGCATCGCCATCCCGGACGAGGCGATCCGCAAGGGACTCGCCTATCTGAACAACAACCGCGGCGGCGAGGGTTCCTACGGCTACACCTCCGCCTCTGGCGGCAAGCCCACGCTCACCGCCGTGGGGCTGCTCTGCCTGAGCCTCGCCAAGGAAACCGACTCGAAGGGCTACAAGGCCAGCCTCGCCTACCTGAAGAAGAACCTCGATTACCGCGACCGCTACTATCCGTATTATTTCGAATACTACATGTCCCAGGCGCTGTTCCACGCCGATGACGAGACGTGGCGCGAATGGAACGCGCGCAACATCCGCTACCTCGCCACCATCCAGGCCTCGGACGGATCGTTTCCCGGAAACCAGGGGCCGTCCTTCAACACGGCGGGCGCTCTGCTTTCCCTCGCGCTGAATTACCGCTATCTTCCGATCTACGAGAAATGATCCGCAACGCCGTCATTCCGTGCCTCCTCTCCCTCGCCGGCCTCGCCGCGGCGGAGCGCCCGGATCTGCTGCGTTTCACCAACGGCGACCAGCTCCACGGCGCGTTCCTCGGCATCAAGGAGGGGCCGCTCGCACGCTGGCAGCGCGAGGACCTGGCCTCGGCGGTCGAGTTCAGGACGGAGCGTGTCCGCCACATCGTCCTGCATGGCGGCCGGCCGCTCAAGTCGCTGGGATCGCTCTCGCATCTCGGGCTCGTCAATGGCGACCGTCTGCCCGGCGTGGTGACTGGGATCGACGCGGATTTCATCACGCTGGAAGCCCCCTGCGCCGGTGTGCTGCGGATTCCGCGCAGGCAGGTTGCGCTGCTCGCGCCCAATCCGCTGGGCGGCCGGGTCCACTATCACGGCCCCTTTTCCGAGGACGACTGGCAGATGAGGCACCCCGCCTATCCCGAGGGGTTCCCGGCGGCCGTGGAAGCCGGCAAGAAGGAGGACGAGGATGCGCCCGGCCATTGGGATTTCTCCGGTTCCGCCTGGTATTGGCGCGCCAAAAACGCGGGCACCGCGCTCGTCCGCCCGTCCGGATTGCCGGACCGCGCCGTGCTGCGCTTCGATGTCGCCTGGAAAAGCCGGCTCGCCATGGCGGTCGGGTTTCACGCCGATTTCGCGAAAGCCAAGTCCGCGGATGACGGAGACCCGAAGCTGCGCAAGGCGCGCGCCATCATCCCCGGAGACAGCGCCGATCTGCCGCGGCTCTTCGGCAACAGTTATGTGCTCCAGATGAATTCCAACTTCATGATGCTCTTCCGTGGCACCGTGGATGCCGATGGAGATCCCTCGCTGGAGCGCGTGCAGTTGAACCACAACAACCTCCGCCTGGGAGAATCCGGCTCGGCGAAAGTGGAGATCCGCAGCGACCGCCGCAGCGGGGCCATCTCGCTCTTCATCAACGATGAATTCGTCTCCCAATGGAGCGAGGGACCCTCCGCGCTCGATGAGGACGCCGGCTTCGCGGGCAAGGGGGCGGGTTTCGGATTCGTCGTCCAAGGCAACGACTCCCCGGTCCGCATCTCGGACATCGTGATCTCCGAATGGAACGGCATGCCGGACTCCGCCAGAAGCATGCAGGTGGACGAGCAGGACGTCGTCCTCATGGCCAACGGCACCGACCGCTACGCCGGCCGTGTCGGCGCGCTCGATCCGGATGGAAGCCTGCTCTTCGAGGGGAAACACGGCAGCTTCCGCTTCCCCATGGGCGAGGTCGCCGAGGTCCGCTTCGCCCGTGAGCGGCTGGCCCCGGCGGACGACGCACCCGCGGACCAGGTGGTGGTGCGCCTCGATCCCATCGGCACCGTATCCGGCCGCCCGCTTTCCGGCGATGGCGGCCTGCTCACACTCCTCCACCCGATCATCGGCGAGCTGAATCTCTCGCTGGATGCCGCCGTGATGCTCGATTTCAACGCCTCCACCCGTTTCATCGATGACTGGAATGCGGACTTCTAACCGACCCACGCGCCTTCTTGCGGCCTGCGCCCTGGCGCTGGCCACGCCGCTGCATGCCGACGATCTCACACTGGCGGGCGGAGCCGCGCGCCTCAGCGGCACGGTGCGATCGATCGATGCGGAGGGCGTGGTGGAGCTGGCGAGCCCGCTTTCTCCGGAGCCGCTGCGCTTGAAGGGCGGGGCGGTGGAGAAAGTGGAGTTCAGCGGTGGAGCCGCGGAGCCTGAGCCTCCGGCCGCGTTGCTGGTGCTGGCCAACGGCGACCTGCTGCCCGCGTCCATCGAGGGCATGGACGAGCGGGCGCTCACCGTGGTTTCCCCGGAGGCCGGGCGTTTGGAAATCCCGCGGGACCGCCTGGTGTCCGTGCAGCTCGGGGTCCGGCGGCTGAAGATGATCTATTCCGGACCCGACTCGCTCGAAGACTGGATCACCGGCGGCGACGGCGCGAAGAACTGGGACTTCGAAAAGGGCGCGCTTGTGGCGAAAGGCCCGGCCGCCGCCTCGCGGAAAGTCGCCCTGCCGCGCAAATTCATCCTGCGCTTCACCCTCAAGTGGCAGGCCCGCGAGGTTCCGAATTTCCAATTTTCCTTCGCCGATCCCCTCCGCCCGAAGGGCGAGCCCAGCGACCGCTATTACCTCCAGTTCAACGGTGCCGGCCTGGAGATCAAGCGCGAGGCCTCCAAGGGAAACCGCTACAGCAGCATCGCCACCCTGAACCGCACCCCCAGCCAGTATCCCGAACGGAGGCTCCAGGTGGAGATCCGGGTGGACCGCGCGAACTCGCGGCTCGCGCTGTTTCTCAACGGCGAGCCGGAGGGGGACTTCATCGACCACATCCCCGCCGCTCCGGATGGCTCCGGGCTCGCGCTGGTCAGCAACTCACCCGAGGGCGGCGGCCTGGAAATTCGCGACATCCAGGTCCTCGAGTTCGACGAGGCGCGCGGCCGCCATCGCGCCGAGGAGCGAGGCGATCCGAAAACCGACGGCCTCATCAGCCGCGAGGACGACCGCTGGAGCGGCCGCCTGCTGGACATCCGCAAGATCGGCGAGGGCGCGGTGTTCCGCTTCAAGAGTGATTTCCAGGACGAACCGCTTGAGATTCCCGAAGCGGACGTCTCCACCGTCTTCTTCTCCTCGGCAGGCGCGGCGGCGGACGGAGGCACCCATCCCTTCGTGCTGAAACTCCGCGGCGAGGGCTCGCTGCGGGTGGCCTCCTGCAGTTTTTCCGATACCACGGTGTCCGCCGTCCATCCTTTGTTAGGCCCGCTGGAACTCCGCCGCGAGGGTGTCGTGGCCATGGAGCGCGCCAAGCCGGAACCCGCCGCGAAACCCGAACCCGCACCCGGAAAATGAAGCCCATCCTCGCGCTGCTGCTCGCCGGAATGGCGACCGACCGCCTCCCGGCCGCAAGTCCGGTGGAGTCCGTCGCGCGTTTTTCCAACGACGACCGCCTCGCCGGTTCGATGGAGTCGCTCACGCCCGAGCTGCTCGTCTGGAGATCCCCGCTCCTTGAGAAGCCCGCGCCGTTCTTCCTCAAGAACGTCGTCGATCTCACGTTGCCCGCCGATCCGCCCGATCCCGAAGCGGACCATGTGGCGGTCCTCACCCTGACCAATGGCGACACCGTGCGCGGCCAGCTCGCCTCGGTGACGGACGAATGCGTGTCGCTCGACACCTGGTTCGCCGGCCGCATGAATTTCAACCGCCTGATGGTGTCCGGTCTCAGGATCGAGGGGAAATCAAACCACCTTTACCGCGGGCCGACGGGGTTGGATGGCTGGACGCAGTCCGGCGACAGTCCGGCGTGGAGCTTCGGGCGCACATCCTTCGTGTCGAGCGGCGCGGGCGGCATCGCCAAGAAGGATCTGCTGCCAGCCGAGTGCGCCGTCGCCTTCGACGTCGCGTGGAAGGGCGATGCGATCGCGCTCAAGGTGATCCTGTTTTCCGATGAGGTGGATTCGGACAGCCCGGGTTCGGGTTACGAGTTCTCGTTCCAGCGCGGCAGCGTCTATCTCCGCAACGGCAAGACCCAGGCTTTTCTCGGCAGCACACATTCGCAGGCGCTCATGGAGTCGGATCGGGTGAAGGTGGAGATCCGGGCGAGCCGGAAATCCGGCAAGGCCTGCCTGCTCATCAACGGCCGCGTCATCGAGGTCTGGTCGGACCCGGACGCCGCCAAGGGGAAAGCCGGGGCCTGCCTGCATTTCGTCTCGCAGAACACCCTGCCCATGCGGATTTCCAACATCACCGTCTCCCCGTGGAATGGGGTCGTCGAGGAAGTGCCGGATCCGCGGGCCGGCCTGATCCGGCAGTTCGGATTCCAGGATCAGGACGAGGAGGCGGCCCCCGCCCCCAAGGATCCGGAGAAACCGAAGGAGGGGCGGATGGAGCTGGCCAACGGCGACAGCCTGGAGGGCGAGGTGACCGCGATCCAGGAAGGCCAGATCTCGGTGAAGACCCCGCTTGGAGACGTCCAGATCCCTGTGGCGAGGCTGCGCACCGTGGCGCTCAAGAAAGTGGAGCCCGAACGCTGCATCCGGCGCAACGGCGACATCCGCGCGTCCTTGCCCGACGGTTCCTCGCTGGTCTTCCGGCTGGATGGCGTCGGTCAGGACACGCTTACGGGATCGAGCCAGAATTTCGGCACAGCGACCTTCAAGACCGCCGCGTTCAGCCGCATCGAGTTCAACATTTACGATGTGGCGCTGGAGGACAAGCGGGCCGCGGAGGATTGGTGAGGTTTACCGGTCCGCCGGGATCAGGCGCACGAGACGGTCCGGACCGTTGAGGATCACGTAGAGGAAACCATCCGGACCGGTGGCGACATCGCGGACACGGCCGATGTTTTTCAGGATGATTTCCTGAGAGACGACCTTGGAGTTCTCCAAGCGGATGCGGCGGATCTCCTGTTGGGCGAGGCCTCCGGCGAAGAGGTCGTTCTTCCATTTGGGAAACTTGTCGCCGGTGTAGAAATCCAGGCCGCACGCCGCGATCGAGGGCACCCAGTAGGTGAGCGGCTGCTCCATGCCCTCCTTCTCGGTGATGGAGACCATCGGCGTGCCGTCATAGTTCATGCCGTAGGTGATGACAGGCCAGCCGTAGTTGGCGGCGGGCTTGATGAGGTTGAGCTCGTCGCCGCCGCGCGGGCCGTGCTCGGTGCTGTAGAGCCGGCCGTCACGCGGGTCCATCGCAAGACCCTGCGGATTGCGGTGGCCGTAGGACCAGATGCTCGGGAGCGCGTCCTTGTCCTTCACGAAGGGGTTGTCCTTGGGCACGCGGCCGTCATCATGCAGGCGGTGGATTTTCCCGTTGGGCCGGGCGAGGCTCTGCGCCTCCATCATGCCGCCGCGCTCACCGACGACGAAATAGATGTAGCCCTTGTCGAACACGAAGCGCGTCCCGAAGTGCACGCCCGCGCCGGAGCGGAACTTCGGATCCGCCCGGTAGATCCACTGCGGGTCGGACCACTGGTGGCCCTTGATGCGTCCGCGCACCACGGAGGTGATGCAGCGGACCTCGTCCTTGCCATCCGGGCGCTTCTCGCGGGTGCCGTCGGAAAACCCGAGATACACCCAGCCGTTCCGCCGGTAGTCCGGATGGAGCGCCACCTCCATCAGGCCGCCCTGGCCGTGTTCGATCACGGCGGGCGTGCCTTCGACGGGCTCGGGATCGAGCTTGCCGTCCTTGGAAACGAAGCGGAGTTTCCCGGATTTCTCCGTCACCAAGCGGCGGCCGTCGGGCAGGAAGGCGATCGCCCACGGATTCTTGAGGCCGTTTTCCACGACCATCTCGATGCGGTAGTCGTGCAGCTCGGTCTTGGTGACCTTGTCGGGCGAGGGTTTCGGGAAATCCATACCCTTCGCGAGCGTCTGTTTTTCCTTCTCGCGCAGGAAGATCACCAGCGAGCGGATCTGGTCGGGTGTGAGCACGGATTCCCAGGGCGTCATGCCGAGCTGGAGGTTGCCCTTGGCAATGGAACGGTAGAGGTCCGCGTCCGTGCTGCCGTGCTTCCACTCACCGTCCACGAGCACGCCGCCCTGGCCGCCCTCGAAGTTCTTGCCGTGGCAGCCGGAGCAGTATTGGCCGTAGAGCGCATCGACCTTCATTTTCTGGGCGGAGACTGACGCGCTCAGGACGAGCAACATGGGGAGGATGGCACGCATGGACGGCAATCTTGTGCATTCCGCCGAAAAGGCAATCCGTTTTCAGAACTCCCAGCCCGCCCCCAGCCAGAGCGACCGCGGTGCGGCCACCGTGCGGATGCCGTCGCTGCCCAAGCCGGTGCGGATCTCCTCGTCGAAAAGATTCTCGATCCGGATCTGATAGAATCCGCCCGCCAGCCGCCACGAGGCTCCGATCCTCGCGCTCGTGTAGCCGGCGATCTCACGGGCCGCCAAGGCGTCGTCGTATTGCGCCGAGCCATATTCCCAGCCGGCGAAAACGGAGAGGCTCTCCGTCGCCCGCCACTCGCCGCTGGCGATCACCCGCAGCTCCGGAGCCTGCGGGAAGGGCTTGCCCTCCAGCAGCGGCTGGTCAGGCGAGTCGGCGAACTCCGTCTGCGACCACAGCCCCTTGAGCCCGAGCGTCACGGACTCGTGCGGCAGCCATTGTGCGGAGGCCTCGATGCCGGTCACCCGCGCAAGCTCGACGTTGCGCCGCTGCGAGACGCTTCCGCCGGGAGGCACCGGCCCGGAAATCACCGCGATCTCCGCCGGGTTGGTGAGGGGCACGTTGGCGATGGCGTCGGAAATCCGGTGATGAAACAGCGCGGCGTTCATCGTGAGGGACTCCACCGCGGTCCATTCGAGTCCTCCCTCGAGGCTGAGAAAGCGCTCGGGGTCGAGCTGGGGGTTCGCCTCGACGATGTCGTTGCGCACGCGGAACGGCCGGTGCAGCTCGTTGAGCGTCGGCAGCCGGAAGGTGGAGCCCGCGGAGAGCCGCGCCTCCAGCCCGTCGCTTAGGTCGCGCGTCAGCTCGATGGAGGCCGAGGGCTCGATGCCGTCCCGGTCCTCCGGATATTGGGTCTTCAACGGGGCTCCGGTCGCCAGCGAGGTCTCGATCCGCCGGGCGTCGGTCAACTGCCAGACGTCGAGGCGCAGGCTGCCATCGATGCGCGTCCTGTCATCGATCCGCCGGCCCGCGGCTCCGAAGATTCCGAGAAACGCCTGGTCTCCGCCCGCCACGCGCCGGCGGAAGGTTCCGACGTTCTCATTCGTCTCGCCGGAGAGAATGCGTGTGTCCGCCCCGGCGGTGGCCGAGCCGTTTTCCCCGCCCTCCCAGCGCCAGGTGAAGGCTCCGCCGGTGCCGCGGCCGGGGACGTCGAATTGATCGAGCGCCAGCGCCTCCGCGGTCCGCGCGGCGTTCACCGAACTGAAGACCGCTTCGAATTCGCGCCGCTGGTGCCACGCGAGCGCCTGCCACGAGGAATCCCCATCGTCCGAAGTCACGCGCAGTGAGAGGTCGAGCGCGTCGGTCGAGTTGCCGGTGAGCGGCGTGCCGTTGCCGCGCTCCTCGGTGTAGAAGGCAAGCCCCGCCTCCAACGTCAGGCCGGGCGCGGCGAGCCAGGCGCCTTTCAGCTCCGCGCCCCACAGGTCGAGATCGAGTTCCGTGTCGATCGGCCCGCGTTGCGAGGGTCCCACAGCGTAAAAGCCGTCCGAATGCATGCCGAAGGCGGCGAGGGAAACCGAGCGGGTCTTCGCGGCATCCGTCATCTGATGGACCATCGATCCGGCGAGGCTTCCCTGGCTGCCGCCTCCCGCGTTCAGCGAGTGGCGGTTTTCGAACGGTGCGTTGCCATTCATCTGGACCACTCCGGCGGGGCTCTGGTTTCCCCACACGGCGGATCTCGACGAGGGCACGATGCGGATGGAATCCAGCGCCGCCGCGTCGTAACGCGCCCAATACACCCAGCCGCCGAAGGGATCGTTCTGCGGAATGCCATCGAGCAGCACCAAGGTCCGCGATGCCGCCGTGGCACCGGTGTTGCGCAGGCTTACCCCGGCGGAGGTGGGATTGCCGAACATCGCCGTCTGCCTCCGGTAGAGTGAAAAAGAGGGCTCGCGCGCCAGCATCTCATCGATCGTCCGCGGGGCTTCGGCACGGATTTCCTGCCGGTCCCACTCTGCGAGCGGTTTTTCGCCGTCGCTGCGGCGATCCGCCATGACCCGCAGCTCGGGCAGGGTTTCCACCGGCTGGGCCATGGCCGTCACGGACGCGATGAGGATGAGGATTCCCTGGAAGAGAATGGCGGCGGCTCTCATTTCTTTTGTCCCTGCCGGAGTTGCTCGAGGCGGGAGAGGGGCTTGGTGGCCGCGGGCTTGACTTCCGGCGCGGCGGCGATCCCGGCCGCGGGTTTTTCCGGCTCCTTGGCGGGTGGATCAATGCGGAGGGTGCCGCCCATGGCGGTTTGGTGGAGCACGGCTGAGCCGTTTTCGGGGATGCTGACGTTGCAAAAAAGGCCGCTGTGTTTGCCGGTCCGCGCGTCTGCCGCGATCTGGAGTGGAAAGGTGACCTCGGGCTGATCCGCGGTGATCGTCTGCGGTTGGCTGGTGACGCCGTGGGGCAGGCCTGACAACTCGGCCTTGGCGGACCCCGCGAAGGGCCTGAGGGTCTCGATCTTGGCGAGCATGGCGGCGGGCTTGCCGGGCTCGGCGGCGGCGAGATCAAGGGTGAGGGCGACGTAGGGCTCGGCGATTTTGAGCGGGGTGAGGGCGGAGGCGGTGAGGACCGGGCCGTCCGGAGTGTTGGCCTCGGCGAGCACGCAGACCTGCCAGTCGCCGGGCGAGGCGTCGGCGGAGGCGTTGAGTTCGTAGGTGGCCTCGGATTTCTCGGCGGGGATGTCCACGGTGGTGGGGCCGCTGATGCCGGGCGGGTTCCAGAGGAAACGGGCGGTGATTTTCCCGCTGAATCCGGGTTGGCGCTGGACCCGGATGTTCAGGGCGAGGCGGCCGTTTTTGACGACGGGGACCACTGGCGCGTCGAACTCCACCCGGAACGGGGCGGGGCGGGTGACGGCCGTGGCGATGCGGTCGAAGGAAACGGAGTGATAGGCACCTTGGTTGTTGATGTCGATGTGATGGATGGTGTCGGTCAGCGGGCCTGCGAGCGGGGGTTCGATGCCCTCGGAGCGGATGCGGAAGGCATGGAGGGAAACGCCTTCGGGCGCGTCGGGAGCGGCCTCGAAGACGACAGGAAAGCTGGTGGCGGAACGAGGGATGCGGCCGGCCGTCATCGTGATGCCGGGCGGCAGGGAGGTGGATTCGAACACGGCGTCGCAAGCGGTGTTTTCGCGGATCACGTTGACGACGGCGGCGTAGCGGTTGCCGCGGGGGACGGGGAAGGTTTTCCATTTCTGGCTGTTGACGCGCTCGACGGTGGGCAAGGTGGCACCGATGGAAGGGGACTTGGCGGTGATCTCGATACGGTAGGTGAAGTCCGGGCCGCTGCGGCGGAGTTGGTCACGGATCTGGACGAGGAAATCGCCATCCGCCGGGCTGGTCCACGGGATGATGCTGTCCGGACCGCCCTGGTCGTCGTTGGCGATGATGAATTTCCCGTCGGCCGCGTGGATGGAGAGCACGGGATCGAGCGGCGAGCGGTGGGAGCGGGCGATGGCGCGGAGGACGAGCGCCTGGCCTTTTTTCGCGGTGAACTTGAACCAATCGGAGGTTTTTCCGGGATCGATCACGCCGTGGGCCGCGGAGGGTGGAGGCGGCAGGGGCGCGGCGGATTTGGAATCATGGGAGGTTTCGGAATCGCGGCCGGACTCCAGCGGCGAGACGGCGATCCAGAGCGGCGAGGGAGCGGCCAATCCGTCCTGCGAGGGGATGAGCGGGAAATCCGCGCGGGCGTCGGTTGGCAGGGTGAACGTCTGGCGGAATGGCCCGGCCGGATCGCCGAGGAAGGTGAACTCGATGGTTTCCCCCGGTTTTCCTCCGGTGGGAAACACCGCGGAGGGGCGCGGGAAGCCGCCGATGTGGAGGCGGTATTGGCATTGCTCGTTGCCTTCGTAGGCGGCCTCGCGCACGACGATGCGGTAGTCGCCATCGGCCGGAGCGAGGATGGAAACGAAGGCGTCCGTTCGCAGGAGCGGCGCGTCATCACAGGTGGCGAGCTCGAAGCCGCGCGGGTCGAGGATGGCGAGCGAGGCGTCGAACATCGTCCTGCCGAGGCGCATGGCCTCGACCTCGGCGGAGAGGCGCTGGCCTTTTTTGAGCGAGACGATGAAGGCGTCCTCATCCTCGTCCCCGGCGATGCCGTGGACGGTGCGGTTGAGTTCCACCCGCTGCGGCTGGCCGGTCGGGGCGTTCGGCTCGGTCTCCGGGACGACGGGGAACGCGCCGACCCAGAAGCTGCGGAGTTCGGTGATGCCGCCCGGGCCTGCGAGGCGGAGCGAATGTTCGCCGGTCGGGGCGTCCGCGGCGATGGTGAGCTTGGCGGTGGCGAGCTTGCCGTCCCTGGATTGCAGGCCGGTGAGCGTGAGGCCGGGTTGGTAGAACAGGGCTCCGTCCACATCGCCGAGCCGCTCGCCGCGGAACTGGATTTCCACCTCGGTGCCGGCTTGTCCGCCCGGCGGATCCACGCGGCTGAGGACCGGCGTGAAGGCGGATGCCGGATGAACGAGGGCGATGAGCAGCAGGCGGAAAGTTTTCACACGGAGTCCCGGACAAGGGGCGATCCATGAATACGCTCTCTGGCGGGGAATGTTTCCGCGGTGAAGGAGCGCCGGGGCGGCTACGGGGCGAGCTCCTTCAGAGGTTCCAACGCGGTTCCACCAGATCACGGAGGATCAGGACTGAGTCAATGAGGACGAGCGCGACAAGCATGGGCCCGCCTCCTCACGCCGTCACCGCGCCGCGGTCGTCATTGAGGCCGCTCTTTTCGAGGAAGTAATCGTAGCCGCCGGTGTAGCGGGTGACGAGGGCTCCGTTTTCCGGGTTTTTCTCGTTGCGGGTGATGTGGAGGGTGGTTTCCGCGAGGGTGCGGATGAAGTGCACGTCGTGGGAGATGAAGACGAGCGTGCCTTCGTAGCCCTTGAGCGCGTTGACGAGCGAGTCGATGGAGAGGATGTCCAAGTGGGTGGTGGGCTCGTCCATCAGCAGGAGGTTCGGCGGATCGACGAGGAACTTCACGAGGTTGAGGCGGGATTTCTCACCGCCGGATAGAACGCCGCAGCGTTTCTCCACATCGGCGCGGCGGAAGAGGAAGGTGCCGAGGATGGAGCGGGCGTCCTCATCGCGGAGCGTGGGGCAGCAGCCCATGACTTCCTCGAGAACGGTGTTGTTCTCGTTGAGCGATTCGAGCCGGTGCTGTGAGTAGTAGCCAAGCTTGGTGGCGTATCCGGGTTCGCGTTTTCCGGCGTCGATGGGGATGAGCCCGGCGAGGATTTTGAGCAGCGTGGATTTTCCGGCGCCGTTCGGGCCGACGAGCACGATGCGGTCGCCGCGCTCGATGGTGAGATCGAGGTCCTTGTAGATGCGTTTGTCGCCGTAGGATTGGCCGACCTTGGAAAGCTCCATCACCTTCTGGTTCGAACGCGGCGGCTGGGGGAAGGTGAACTTGAAGGGCTTGCGCGGCGCGCGGGGTTTTTCGATGCGTTCGAGTTTTTCGAGGAACTTGATGCGGGACTGGACCTGCGAGGCCTTGGAGCCGACCTGCCGGAAGCGGTCGATGAATTCCTGGTGTTGTTCGATTTCTTTCTGCTGGTTCCGATAAGCCTGCGTCTGTTGATCGAAGCGGGCTTCGCGCTGGGTGAGGTAGGAACTGTAGTTTCCGGTGTAGGAGATCAGCTTCGCGGCATCGGGATCGATCTCGACGACGGTCTCGATGATGGAGTCCATGAAATCGCGGTCGTGGGAAATCATCAGGATCGCACCCGAGTAGTTGAGCAGGTAGCGCTGGAGCCAGAGCAGCGAGAGCAGGTCGAGGTGGTTCGTCGGCTCGTCGAGCATGAGCAGGTCCGGCTCCATGACGAGGAGCTGGGCGAGGTGGGCGCGCATGACCCAGCCGCCGGAGAAGGTGCGTGCGGGTTTGTGGAAGTCGTCCTGTTTGAAGCCGAGGCCGGCGAGGATTTTCTT
>Ga0114938_1000526_pt1 | contig 28371 bp, 26 predicted proteins | sample AshMeaBigSpring_FD_88675 | JGI IMG/M metagenome (GOLD analysis project Ga0114938, IMG submission 88675) | Groundwater microbial communities from Big Spring, Nevada to study Microbial Dark Matter (Phase II) - Ash Meadows Big Spring | ecosystem: Environmental > Aquatic > Deep subsurface >... | reverse complement strand
CTCGGCCCAGCACGGTCGGCTCGGTGCGGGCCTCGATGGTCGCTTCTGCGGTGAACACCTCGGCGACGACGTATGGCTCGAGCAGCTCGCCGCCGTTGGCAACGGTGGCGGCGATCATCGCCATCTGCAGCGGGGTGGCCCGCACGTCGCGGCCACCGATGGCGGTCTGGGCGACGGCGGCCAGGGCGTCGGTGAAGGTCTCAGCGGCCGGGATGGTGGAAGTGGCGGCGGGGAAGTCCGTCACCGGCTCGGTGTTGAAGCCAAACGTCTCGGCCTGGGCGACCAGCGGTTCCGCCCCCAGCTCCAGCCCGAGACCGCCGAATATGGTGTTGCAGGAGCGGGCGAAGGCGGTGGTGAGCGACACCCGGTTCCCGTCCTCGCATGGACCCTCGTCGAAGTTGCGGATCCTCGCCTCCGACCCTGGGAGATCGAGTTGGATGACGTCCGGATACAGCGTGCCCGGACCGGCGATACCGGTTTCGAGCGCCGCCGCCGCCGTCACCACCTTGAAGGTCGAGCCGGGGCCGTATGCGGCCTGGGTGGCGCGGTTGAGCAACGGCTCCGTTGGGTCCGCCTCCAGGGCGGCGCCGGCAGGACCGGCGTCGATGCCAAGCAGCGTGTTGGGGTCGAATGTCGGGTTCGACACCATGGCGAGCACGGCGCCCGTCGTTGGGTCGAGCGCCACGAGCGCCCCCGTCTGACCCGCCATCGCCTTGATGGCCCCCGTCTGCAGCCGGTGGTCGATGGTGAGGCGGAGACCACGGGGGCGGAGATCGCCGCCGAGCACGGCGTTGAGCACGCCAGAGATGGTGGAGTCACGGTCGGATACCAGATCAGCGGACCGGCCCGCCTCGAGCCCGGCATTGCCGAACAGCGCCGTCGAGTAGCCGACGATGTGGGCGTAGGCCTCCCCCTCCGGATAGGAGCGGCGAAACACCTGCGGGTCGGTTGGGTCGGCCTCGGACTTCGCCACAACGACGCCGTCTGCCGTGATGATCGTCCCCCGCTCCCGCCCCACCCTGGCGGCGACCACCCTGGCATTGCGCGGGTCGTCTCGATACTCGCCGGCCTGCACGACCTGGAGCCAGGACACCATGCCGATCAGGGCGAGCATCGCCAGGAACAGCGCCGCCGCCAGACGACGGATCGGGCCGTTCACGTCCGCTCCCCGTGCGAGATGCGGGCAAGCAGGGCGATCAGCACCATGTTGGCGAGGAGCGACGACCCGCCGTACGACATGAACGGGAGCGTGATGCCGGTCACCGGGAGCAGCCGGGTGACCCCTGCGATGATGAGGAAGGCCTGGATTCCGAGCACGAGCGTGAGCCCTGCGGCGAGGAACTTGCGGAAGACGTCACGGGACCGCAATGCGATCCCGAAACCGGCGGCGACGAGCAAGGCGTATGCGGTGATGACCGCCACCGAGCCGGCGAAACCCATCTCCTCGGCGACGGCGGCGAAGACAAAGTCGGTGGCGGCGGCCGGGATGAGATCGGGTCTCCCCAGCCCGAGGCCCGATCCGGTGAGCGAGCCGCTGCCAAGGGCGAAGAGGCTCTGGGCGATCTGGAACCCGCTGTCGGTGAAGTCGTCGAATGGGTGGAGCCATGCGGCCACCCGGCGTTGCACATGGTCGAACAGGCGGTGGGCGACGAAGCCACCGATGGCGACAAGCGCACCACCTGCGGCCAGGTAGGCGAGCCGCCCGGTTGCCATGTAGATCATCCCGATGAAGAGGGCGAACAACAGCAGCGAGGCGCCGAGATCGCGCTGGTAGATGAGCACGAGGAAGCTGAGACCGGCGGCGACAAGCACGGGGAAGAGCTGGCGTGGCTCGGGCACAGACAGCCGACCGATGCGGCGCGGTGTCCCGAGCGCCAGGTGGCGGTCGGCGAGATACGAGGCGAGGAACACGGCCAGGAGCAGCTTGGCGACCTCGCCTGGCTGGAAGCTGAGCGTTCTGTCGCCAAACGGGAGGTCGAACCGCACCCACAAGCGGGAGCCGAACACCTCTGCGCCATATACCGGCCACTCTGCGGGAAGCAGCGGGAGCAGGAGCAACCCGATCGCCACCAGAAGGAAGATGTACCGGTAGCGGCGTAGCAGCGCCACCCCCTCGTTGCGCAGCAGGAACAGGATGAGCGTCGCCAGCCCCGAGGCGATGAGCAGCGACCAGCGCTGCAGCGCCGCCAGGTTGCGATCGAGCCGGTACACCTCGATGAACCCGATGGCGGAGAGAAAGGCGGCGATGGGGAACAGGTAGGGGTTGGCGGTCGGCGCCCAGCGACGCAGACCGGTGTGGACGCCGCCAAACCCGAGTGCGAAGACGAGAAAGGTGAGCGCCAGCTGGGCGTCGAACCCGATGCCGTTGGCGAAGTTGACCATGGCGACACCGAGTGCGGCCAGGACCGCCGCCGCCAGCAGCAGCGACACCTCGGAGTTGCGGGTCACGGCGAGACGTCCACCACTGCAACGGTGGTGTTGTCGTACCCGCCGGCCGTGTTGGCGGCGTCGATGAGGCGCCACGCGGCCGCCGCAGGGCTGGGGGCGTTGACGAGGAGTTGGGCGATCTCGTCGTCAGACACCATCGAGGTGAGCCCGTCGGTGCACAGCAGGACCCGGTCGCCTGGCGACAACTCGACGTCCGTCTCGTCGATCTCGATCCCCTCGATCCCGACCGAACGGGTGACGAGATGGCGGTGGGGATGGGAGCGCGCCTCCGACTCGGTGAGGTGCCCTGCGGCGATCAGCTCGGCGACAACGGTGTGGTCGTGGGTGAGCTTGCCGAGGGAAGCGTTGCGCAGCAGGTAAGCGCGGGAGTCGCCGACGTGCCCGAGCCGCAACCGGCCAGCCGGCTCGAAGACCCCGAGGGTGAGGGTGGTCCCCATCCCGGCGAGGCTCGGGTCGGCGGCGATGGCGTCGATCACCGCAATGTTGGCTCGACGCACCAGATCGTAGGGGTCAGGCAGATCGGAGCCGCCGGCTGCGGTCACCGCCTCGATGGCGAGCCGGCTGGCGACCTCCCCGGCGGCGTGACCCCCCATCCCGTCCGCCACGGCGATGACGACAGGTCCCTCCGAGGCGTCGTCGCTGGCCGGGGCGAACGCATCCTCGTTGTCGCTGCGCACCAACCCGACGTGGCTCTCGATGGCCCAGGAGTACCTCATCGCACCTCGAAGATGGTATTCCCGATCTGCACCGAGTCACCCTTGGCCAGGTTGATGGGCACGTTGAGCCGTCTCCCGTTGACATAGGTGCCGTTTGTGCTCCCAAGATCGGTGAGGACCGCCGCCCCGTTGTGCACGACGATCCTGAAGTGGAACTCCGATGTGTATGGATCATCCACCACGACGTCGGCATCGCTGCTGCGGCCGATGGTGACCCCTGTCCCCACCGGGAAGCGCAGCCCGCTCAGCGTGTCCGACTTCACCACGACGAGCTCGTTGACCCGCTTTGTCGGGCGTGACGAGGCGGCGGGACCGATGTGGGCGCCGATCGATCGCCCGATCTGCCAAAGGAACAGGTAGATCAGGGCGATGAAGATCAGCTTCAGCAGATTGAGGAAGAGGGCAGGCACGATGCGTCCCTAGAGGAGGCGGAAGGCAAAGGTAGCCGGTCCAAACTCGATCTGGTCGCCGGGATGGATCGCCACCGGCTCCCCGTCGACCCGGCGGCCGTTCACCCTGGTGCCGTTGGCCGAGCCAAGGTCGTCCACCCACACGGTCCCGCTGCGGCGGAACACCACGGCGTGGGTGCGCGACACCTCTGGTTCAGGCAGGATGACGTCGGCTGCCGCCGCCCTTCCCACCACCACCCGGTTGGTGCGCAACTCGTAGGCGACGCCATCGTTCAGATCGAGGAGCTGTCCCCACGCCGGGATGGCCCCCGGCTCGATGGCGGCGTCGCACTGGATGCCACCTGCGACGACGGCAGGGTCGGCCGCCAGCGCAACCGTGATCGGGCCCTCTGTGCGCCATCCCCGCTCGGCGGCGGCGCTGCCGAGCGCCACGGTCATCTCCCGGTCGAGCGCCGGCATGTCAACGTCTTTGGCGAGGTGGCGAGGATTGATGCGGACGATGAACCGGTTGGGGATCGTCGGTCCGTGCTCGGTGTCGGCGACGAGGAGGTCGGCGTGGCGTACCAGCCGCTCGGCGATCTCGACGGGAGGCATCCCTCCGCCGAAGATCGCCGCCGAGATGCCGTCGACCATCTGCTCGAGGCGGCGCTCGAGCCTTCGTGCGAATCCCACGCCATGGAGTCTACGGAGCCTCGCTCGCTGCGCCCCGCGCCCTGGCCACGACCCCGCCTGTCCCACCGGGGCTCTGGTACCCTGGCACGGCTCAGGGCGAGTGGCGGAATTGGCAGACGCGCAGGATTCAGGTTCCTGTGAGGTAACACTCGTGAGGGTTCAAGTCCCTCCTCGCCCACAGACATGGCAATGTCATCGCTGGTGCGGCAACGCCGTACTCGCCGGCGCCGTCAGGTCGCCATCTTCCTCACCGTGGCCGTCCTCATCGCGGTGATCGCACTCGCCGTGCGATACCGCACGGAGGAGAGGGAGACAGCGGACTACCTGGCCGTCGTCGGCGAGATTGCGGGGGATGAGCTCACCCTGGCCCAGGGGTTCCGAGAGCTCTTCGACGGCATTGCCGATTTGGAGCGCCCGGACATCATCGATCGTCTCGGGTCGCTCGGCACCGAGTCCGAGGAGCTCGCCACCCGTCTCGATGGCGTCGTGGTTACCCGCTCGATGGCGGAGCTCCACGGGTTCATGACCGTTGCGCTCCGCTCGTGGACGGATGGGCTGGCTGCGCTCGGCGGTGGGGTGATCGAGGTGATGGACCAGCCAGACGACGCATCCGAAACGCCGGATGGGTTCATCTCAGCGCTCGACATGCTGCGTATCGGCGACTCGGCGTACACCGGGGTCCTGGCCGCCTCCGGCCGGCTCGATAGCGACATCGCCGTCCCGCAACTCCCGCAGGTGACGTACGTCGGCGGCGACGATCCACTCGACGTTGACAACGTGGTGTCCAAGCTGCGGCTCAGGCTTAGCCTCTCGGAGCGGCGCGACGTCGAGGTGACCGCCAACACTGCGCCTGAGCCGACAGGGGATCGCGCCGGGATGGCGCTGATGCCGTTCACGCCGACATTCGACGTGACGGCGGTGGTCACCAACTCAGGCAATGTGCTGCAAGAGGAGATCGAGGTGACGCTGCGGTTGGAGCGGGATGGGGCAGAGGGCGAGCCGTTCGAGGAGCGCCGTATCATCGCCGCGCTCGACCCGGCGACGTCGGTGTCCGTGGAGTTCCGCAGCCTGGACATCGCACCAAGCGCCGTGTACACCCTCGACGTGTCGGCGTCGATCACAGACGACGCCAACACGGCCAACAACGTCTGGCAGATCGTGTTTGTCACCAACGCAGAATGACCACCGCCGCCCTCATCCTCGCCGCCCTCGCCATGCTCAGCTCGGTCTGGCTGGCCCTGCACGTCGTGGCGCTGCGGCGCCGGCTGGCCGCGGTCCCGCGCGACGGCGACGTCGTTGGGCTGCTGCACGAGCTCGACCAGGACCTCACCGCCGCTGAGGCAGCCATCGAGGACCTGCGGCCGCGAGTAGCCGGGCTCGAGGCTGACATGCCGGAGGCGGTCTCGTCCATCGGGGTGGTCAACTACAACGCCTTCGGGGACATCACGGGGAACCAGTCACGCTCCATCGCCCTCCTCGACCGCAGAGGCAACGGGCTTGTCCTGTCGATCCTCGTCGGGCGCACCCAGACCCTGTTCTTCACCAAGCAGGTGGGCGGTGGCCAGGGTGCCGAGGAGCTCTCACCCGAGGAGGTCCAGGCGATCCGGCGGGCGATGGCGGGCTGATCGTCCGCCGTCGGTAACATTGCACCGTGCTCGATACCGCGGTGCTGCGCCGCGCCCCCGATGTTCTGCAGACCTCACTCGCACGTCGCGGTCTGGCCGTCGACGTCCCGGCATTGGTCGATCTCGACCGGCGCCGCCGCGAGGTGCGCCGCGAGGCCGAGACATTGCGGGCCCGTCAGAAGGAGATCGGGAAGGCGATACCCGGTCTCGACGGCGCGGGGCGCGCCACGGCGATCGCCGAGGCCGGCGAACTCGCCACCGCATACGAGAGGACGCTTGCCGAGGCGGAACAGCTCGATGCGGAGTTCGATGCGGTTTGGCTTGGTCTCCCCAACCTCACCGACCCTACGGCCGCCGATGGCGTCACCGAGGATGACTCCGTCGAGGTCAGGGTGTGGGGCGAGCCGCACCAGGCCGAGTGGATGCAGGACCACGTCGAGTTGGGCGAGCGCAACGGGTTCTTCGACATCGAGCGCGCCGCCAAGGTCTCCGGGAGCCGCTTCGGGTACCTCCTGGGTCCGATGGTGCGTCTCGAGCTGGCGATGGTGCAGTGGGCGCTCGACAAGCTCGAGCCGCATGGGTTCACGCCGGTAGTACCCCCTGTGCTGGTGCGGGAGCAGGCGCTGTTCGGGACAGGGTTCTTCCCAGGCGACCGTGAGCAGGTGTACGCCCTCGACGCAGACGAGCTGTTCCTCGTCGGCACCTCGGAGGTGCCGCTCGCTGCCATGCACGCCGATGAGATCCTCGAGCCCGAGCGTCTCCCGCTGCGTTACGTCGGGTTCTCCACGTGCTTTCGTCGCGAGGCGGGGACGTACGGGAAGGACACCCGCGGCATCTTCCGAGTGCACCAGTTCGACAAGGTCGAGATGTTCTCCTTCTGCCACCCAGACGAGTCGCCTGGCGAGCACGACTTCCTGCTCTCGTGCGAGGAGGAGCTGGTGAGGGGGTTACAACTGCCCTACCGGGTGGTCAACGTGGCCGCCGGGGATCTCGGGTCGGCGGCCGCCAAGAAGTACGACATCGAGGCGTGGTTCCCTGGGCAGCGTCGCTACCGGGAGATCACGTCAACCTCGAACACCACCGACTTCCAGGCGCGCCGGCTTCGCATCCGGTTCCGCAGCGACGACGGCAACCGGCTCGTGCACACGCTCAACGGGACTGCGGTGGCGGTGGGGCGGTGGCTCATCGCCATCGTCGAGAACAACCAGCGACCGGACGGTTCGATCGTCGTACCCGAGGTGCTCCGACCCCTTGTCGGGTTCGAGCGTATCGGCGGCTGAGACCGGCGGTCTCGTGTCGAACAGCAACGTCTTTGCCGGTATCGCATCCCGCTACGACCGGATCAACAGGATCCTGTCGCTTGGACGCGACGGGGCGTGGCGTCGGACCGCCATCGCCCGTCTCCCAACCGGGCGGGTCCTCGACCTCGGAGGCGGCACCGGCGCCGCCAACGGCGACCTTGCCGACCGCCACATCGTGGCCCTCGACCCCGCCCCCGAGATGCTTGCGCTCAACCGGGACGCCGACCGGGTGGTGGGTGTCGGCGAGCGCCTGCCCTTTGCCGATGGCAGCTTCGATGCCGTGTTCTCCGCTTTTGTTCTCCGCAACCTCGACTCGGTGCCGGACACCCTTGCCGAGATCGCCAGGGTGCTGCGCCGTGGCGGCAGGGCGGGGATCGTCGATCTGGGGCGTCCGCTGCGACCGGCCAGCGCCAGGCTTCACCGCACCGCAACCCGTATGCTGCTCCCCGTCGTCGGCAGGCTGGTAGGCGCCGCCGACGAATACCGCTACCTGCACGACAGTCTCGACAAGCTGCCCCGACCCGAAGCGATGTTTGCGCCGGGCCCGCTCATCGTCGAGGACGTGTGGAGGATGGGGCCGCTCGGTTTTGTCTACGGTGCCCTCCTGGTGAAGCCATGACCACACCACCCTCCCCGCCAGTTTCGTACGCCGGACCGGGCAAGCGGCTCGGCGGGTTCATCATCGATGCGCTGATCCTGAGCGTCATCGCAGCGCTGCTGGCCCCCCTCACCGGTGTCTCGCTGGCCGACCTCGACACGGCGGGGTCGGGCTCGACCTTCCGCTACGCCAGCCAGATCGTCGCCGGGCTCTACAACGCCGGGTTTGTTGCGCTCCGGGGGCAGACCCCGGGCAAGATGGTGGTGTCGACCCGTGTCGTCGACGCCACGACGTACCGGCTCCCCGCCCTTGGCTCCGCCGTCCTGCGCGCCGCCGTCCCGATAGCGGCGAGCTTCGTCCCCGTCATCGACGGTCCTGTCTTGATCCTGATCTACCTGTGGCTGCTGTGGGACCCGCGGCGTCAGGGTCTGCACGACAAAGTGGCGAACACCGTGGTGATCGACAAATGACCGATCGAGCGGGAACCGTGCGTCCCCGCCCTCGAATGAACGTCCCCCGGCGCGTTCCGGGACATCGGCTCCAGCCAGGCGCCCCTGCGGCACCCAGGACCGGCCCGCTAAGGGCTGCTTCCTTCCGGACCTGACCCGGTTCACGGCGTCCCGCCGCGCAGGACCCGGCCATCATCGTCGATGCGCCCGGCGCTTGGCCCGAGAAGCGCTCACCCTCGGGCGGGGTTTCGGCCCCGCATGAAGGGGTTTTCGGGTACAGGACACCCCTAGCGCCCCGCCTAGCACGGTACCGGCAAGGCTAGCGTCTCCGGCCAGGGGGTGCCCGCGGCTCAAGCGGGGTTGCGTCGCACCGGGATCAGGGTGTCCGGGGGCACCTGGGCGTCGAGATGCTCGATGATCCGTCGCCCCCGCCGGTAGGCGGCGGCATCGAGCTCCATCCATCCGCCGGTGCGGCTGTACAGGTGGCGGGTCTGTGGCGTCGGCCGAGTCACCAGGGCCAGGTCACCGTAGGCGATGCTGACCCACCGGCCGTCGGCGAGGGCCGACACGCCTTCGTCGGCGATGATGAGGCGGGCGATACCACGGTTGGCCCATCGTCGCGGTCGGTACAGCGTGCCGCGGAACGCGTTCTGGCTACGTCGGGGTCGCGGGCTGAGACCTTTGTCGTATTCGGGAGCGGCGATGACAAGACAGCGGGAGGACGCAGCGGCAAAGGCGTCGCCAACCGTCTGAGCCGTAGCCGCCGCCCGCAACTCGTTGGCTTCGGTCTGGGTGATGACCCTATGGCGGAGCAGCTCGTCGTGACCGAGCCGGTTGAGCTCGCTCCGCACCACACCGGCCACATCCAACCCTGACCCCGTGCCTGGCTCCTCGACTCCTCTGGCCATCTCTTCGGCCGTTGGGCCGGCGGCGGCGAACTCCCGAATCTGCTCCATGAAGACGGCGCTCACCTGCTCGTTGTGGGCGGCCTCGCAGTCCGTGCCAAGGTAGATGAAGGCGTCGTCCGCCGAGATCGGCTCATAGCTCGCCTGTACCGAGTAGACCAGCCCGAGGTCGTGACGGAGCCGCTCTCGTAGCCGGCGCCCGATCATGGCGACCGCCATCGCCAGCGGCACCGACCGCTCGGCGACCGTGCCGAGACACACCCCCGCCGGCTGCGATCGCAGCTTGATCTGCCGGTCGGGCCGGAACCCGACGTCATCTGGCGGCATCGTCACCGGGACGTATCGGCCAACGGGGAGATTGAGACGCAGGTCGGGTGGCGGCGGTCCTGTGAGGGTGAGCAGGGCATTCTCGGCGGTGAAGTGGGCGCCGGCCCACGCCCCGACGTGGGCGGGGCCGAGCCAGTCGAGCCCGAACTCGGCGGTGCCGACAAGACCAGGCCCATTTGGGCCGTACCAGGTGCGCAGGAGGTCGGTGTAGTGCGATCCGCCGGTCGCCTGCGACTCTGCCGCGAGCACCCGTGCCTCCGCTTCCAGCCGCTCGGTGCGCAGATCCGACAGGCTGCGGCACAGGTCGCGCATGAAACCCACCACCTGCTCCGGGGTTCCTGCCGCCCAGAATGCGGTGTGATCGACGTAGACCGCACCGTTGAACGGGTGCTGGTGGCTGCGCAGTGGGTGGAGGGCGAGGTGCTCGGCCAGGTGCGTGATCCCTGACGTCTTGAGCCGCTCGTCGATCGGCCCGACCCGGAACATGAGCGTCGCCACGAGGGGTGGGGGCGCGTCGATCCAGCGAACGGGCACGCGGTCGACGTTCCCGCGCTGGATTTCGGGTTGGCCTGGCACGATCCTCCACCTGACCCGGCGAGACTTCGCCAGGGTAGCGCCATCGCCGGCACGGCGGCCAATGGGTCAAGCGCCCCATGTCGAGCGAACTACCCGCTGCTAGCTTCCACGCGGTTGACGTCGGGGGGAATCAAAGCTGGCGTCGCATGCCAACCTAGAGGGAAGGGACCATGACCCGACGGAAAGCGGCGCGACTTCTCTTCGTGCTCGCCTTGTTGTTCCCGACGATCGTTGCCACCGCGGCGACAGGCACCGCCCGGCCGACTGCCGACGACCCCGCAGTGAGATTGAAGGCAGCCGAGTTCACCCCGCGTGGGTCGGACAGCGGTGAGGCCACCCTCAACGCACGTGGACGCGGCTACTACATCGTCCAGTTCGGCGGCCCGATCCTGGCCGCGCAGGCGGATGCGCTGCGCACCGCCGGCGCCGAGATCCTCGCCTATGTCCCAGACTTCGGCTACAAGGTGCGGATGCGCCCGGCGCTCGTCGGGTCCGTTTCCGGGATCGACGGCGTCATATGGGTCGGTGCTTTCGCCGCCGACTTCAAGCTGAGCCCGGACCTCGCCGCCGCGGGCATGTACTGGGTGCGCACCGAGCGGGGCGCCGACCGCGCCGCCGCCGCTGCTGACATCGCAGCCGCCGGCGCCACCATCGTGAGCAGCAACGGCGATGTCCTCGCCATCTCGGCGGATCGGGCGACACTCGATGCGGTGGCCGCCATCGCAGACGTCGCGTGGATCCAGAACTTCGTGTTCCGCGAGAAGCACAACGAGTTCGGCGCAGGTGTCATCGTCGGCGCCAACACGGCAAACGCCAGTGGGTACGACGGGTCGACCCAGATCGTCGCCGTCGCCGACACCGGTATTGGCAATGGCACGACGACCGGCGCCCACGCCGACATCCCGGGGTCCCGCGTCGTTGCGGTGTACGACTGGCCGGCGACGAGCGTCGCCGGTTGCTACACGGCCATCCCTGATGGAGCCCAGGACGTCGATTCGGGTCACGGCACCCACGTCTCGGTGTCCGTCCTCGGCGACGGCAGCGGCACCGGTGTCGGCACGGGAACGGCGCCCGCCGCCAGCCTGGTGTTCCAGGCGACCGAGGACTACGCAGACATGCGTTCGATCTGCGCCCTCACCAACCCGGACGGTTACTACCTGCTCGGGCTCCCTGACGATCTCCAGGATCTGCTCCAGCAGGCGTACGACGCCGGAGCTCGCATCCACTCCGACTCGTGGGGATCGGCCGTTGCGGGTGACTACACCGCCGACTCGGCATCGGTCGACACGTTCATCTGGAACCACCCGACCTTCCTCATGACGTCGTCCGCCGGTAACGCCGGCGTCGACGCCAACGCCAACGGTGTCGTCGACTCCGACTCGATCGGCTCGCCGGCGACGGCGAAGAACTCGCTCGCCGTCGGGGCAAGCGAGAACGATCGCCAGGGCGACTGGTCGTGCGACGCCTCCATCGGCAACGGCTGCACTGGGCAGAACGACATCTTCACCTATGGATCGGCCTGGCCCTCGGACTACCCGGCGCCGCCGATCTCCACAGACCCGAGCGCAGGCGACGCCCAGCAGATGGCGGCGTTCTCCAGCCGTGGCCCGACGGACGACGGCCGCATCAAGCCGGACGTAGTTGCTCCAGGGACGTGGATCCTGTCCGGCTACTCGGACCTGTACCAGGCGGGGTACGACGGGGTGACCAACCCGCAGAACGGCGCCTTCCAGTATGACGGTTGGGGCTACCCGGTCAGCGAGCAGTACAAGTACATGGGCGGCACATCGATGTCGAACCCGATCACGGCCGGCGCCGCCGCAGTCGTCCGTGACTACTACGTCGAGGCCCACAGCCACGAGGCCAGCGCCGCGCTCACCAAGGCGACGCTGATCAACTCGGCGGTCGACCTGCTCGACGAGAACAACGACGGCGCCACCGACAACGACTTCCCCATCCCCAACGTCCACGAGGGCTGGGGTCGGATCGACGTCGCCAACGCCGTCGACGGCAGCGCCGAGTTCGTCGACGAGGGTGTCGGGGTGGCGACGGCCGGCTCGATGAGCTACACGTTCGAGACCGACGGATCGAGTCCGCTCAAGGTGTCGCTCGTGTGGAGCGACTTCCCGTCTACGGAGACGGCCTCGGTGAACCTGGTAAACGACCTCGACCTCACGGTGACCGGCCCCGGCGGCGCCTACCTGGGCAACGTGTTCAGCGGCGGGTGGTCGGCGACAGGCGGCAGCGCCGATCGCATCAACAACGTCGAGAACGTCTACGTCCAGGGCGCCGCCGCCGGTACCTGGACGGTCACGGTCAGCGGCTTCAACGTGCCGATGGGCCCGCAGCCGTACGCCCTGGTGGTCGACGGCACCGGCCCTGCGGGTCCGAACACGCCGCCGACGGCCTCGTTCACCTCGAGTTGTACCGCGCTGACGTGCACGTTCACCGACACCTCCACCGACAGTGACGGCACGATCGTGTCGCGCAGTTGGGTCTTTGGTGATGGTGGGACGTCGACGGCGACCAACCCGTCGCACCCCTACGCCGGCGCCGGCACCTACTCGGTGTCGCTGACGGTGACGGACAACGACGGCGCCACCGACACCGCCACAGGCTCGGTGACGGTGACGGCCCCGGTGGCGACGACGACACACATCGCCGATCTGGCAGGGTCGGCGGTGTCGCTCGGTCGCACCTGGACGGCGACCGTAACGGTCACGGTGCATGACAACACGGGGGCTGTGGTGTCGGGAGCCACGGTGAGCGGGACGTGGAAGAAGGGCAATGTCGGCACCTGCACGACGGGTGTGTCCGGTACGTGCTCGGTACAGACGACGACCAAGGCGCGCAACGAGACCTACACGGCTACCAGCGTCACCCATGCGACCTTGACCTACGCACCGGGTGACAACATCGAGACATCGATCACCATCAACAAACCGTAGGGCGAGCCACGAGGCGAGAAGGCCCGGCGACCCTGATGGTCGCCGGGCCTTCTCCTACGGGGTGGATCACTGCGGGGTGGGGAGACCGTAGGCGAAGATCGCCATGAGGTCGTTGAACCATGTGGTGGGGTCGATCCCTGCGGCGGCGAAGGCGTCGCCGAGAAGCTGCCGGTCGGCAGCGCTGCCGAGCCGAGGTATGCCGTGCTCGTCGAGCAGGGCCGGCGGCAGCTCGATGACGCCCCGGCGTTGCAGCTCGATGGCGAGCACGACGGCGGCGGCGGTCTGGGCCGCCTCGATGGCGGTGTACCCCTCGAGCAGCACCCGCTCGGCGTTGTCGGTGTCGATCAGGGCCGAGACCGGCCATTCGAGGGCCCCGCTGTCGGAGAGCGCGACAAGCGCCCACTTCGCAAAGCCCTTCTGAGCAATAACGGCGCCGACACCGGTCGCGGTGAAGCTGATCGCCGCCTCGAGGATCGCAATGGTGATGCCGGCCCTGTGGTCCAGTGTCCTGGCGGCCTCGAGGTCGACCTGCAGGCGACCGCCATACAGCATTTGCCACAGGGCACCGAGGTCGTCGGCGATCGGGGCCAGCGACTCCGGGTCGTCAGGGTCGAGATGTGCGGCGACTCTCGAGGCGAGCAGGGCGGCGAAGGCGCTCTCCAGCAGCCTGGCCGCCTCCGGATAGGCGAGGAGGACCTCGAAGAACCGGCTGACCGTTGTGGCGGCGCCCGGCAGGGTGGCGAGAGCTGCCCGCAGTTCCGGCTCATCGCTGTCGACCCCATGGGTGCCGAACCACGTCGACAGGACCATGGAGCCCAGGTGGGGTGCGATCACCTTGGCCGCCGCCAACGCCATCGGTGGCGGCACCCCGATGGCTGCCGCCTCAACCACCGCCGCCACGGCCGCCGCCGTGTCTGGGTTGATTGTCGTGACCAGGCTGAGGAGCAGCGCCTCCGCCGCCGCACCGCCATCTCCCCACGGCGTCGCCGGTGCCATGAGCGAGGCCATGCCGCCCTGCCTGGCAAGGAGGACGACAAAGCCCTGCTGGGTTGCGGCGTCCATGGCGACCAACCCTCGCAGCAGGGGGAGGCGCGGGTCGGTGCCTGAGCGACTGCCGTCCGGCAACTGGTAGTCGGGGGCCGACTTCGGCAGCTCGCTCTCGGCGAAGCTGGTGAGCACCTGGGCGGCGGCGGCGAGCAGGAAGTCGACGTGGAACACTCCGAAGTCGAAGTAGACGGCGGGGGTGACCGATAGCCCCTCGTGGCCGTTCATCAGGTCGAGACCGGTGAACGACAACGCCAGCCCGTCTTGCGCCCGGCTTGCGATCCCGAGCGCCGCTCCCAGCGGAGCCAGGTAGAGAGCCAGATCCGCCTCGCCGATGCCGGCCTCGAGGAGGATCCTTGGGAGGAGCCTCAGCATGTCCGGACCGAGCGTCTCGAAGAACGCGACGACGTCCGCCTCGGCCAGGCCGTCGAGCTGATCGACGAGGCCGCGCACCTCGTGCGGCCGATGGTCGTCGAGGATGTCGAGCAGACGGGTCGCCAGCGCCCTGCCCGAGGGCGGTGTGGCGATGAAGACGGCGTAGACCGAGTACGGGTTGCCGTGACGGCGACCATCGGGCGTGAAGCCGGTGCCGACCCATCCCCGCTCGAGGATGGCTATGCGTCGCAGCAACGAGGCGCTCCAGGCCTCGGCCCATCCGGACGCCGCAATGACGTTCCACGCCACAGCCGTCGCCTCGGCCGGATAGCCGAACCGAACGAGCAGGGAGCTACCCGCCGTCGCCGGCTCGTGGGCGCCGGCCGCAGCACGTCCCAGCTCCGCCGTCAGCGCAGCAAGACCCTCTGCATCGGCTTTGAACAATGCCATACAACACAATATAACATCATGGTGCGTGAAGTGGCAGCGATGACACCTAGATCACGCCCCTGCTCGTGGCGCTCCGGCGTGAATGCCGTCTGCTGCTCGGGCGTTCGCCGTCCGGCACGCACCCATGTCGGTTGGGCCGCTCGGGGTACATACACGCAGCAACGGTTGTGGGCGGAGGGAGTGGGATTCGAACCCACGGAACCCGCTGGGGGCTCGGCAGTTTTCAAGACTGCTGCCTTCGTCCGCTCGGCCATCCCTCCGTGGAACGGCACATCCATCGGACGGCCGTCCGTTGCGGAGGGAGAGGGATTTGAACCCTCGAGGCAGCTTGCGCCACCTACACGCTTTCCAGGCGTGCGCACTAGGCCAGACTATGCGATCCCTCCTAGGCGGCGACAGTGTAGAGAAGGGTCGAGATGGCGGTGCATGACGGTCGACGGTTCGAGGCGGCGATGGGGATTGCGCTGGCCGAGGCACGGGTCGCCGGTGATCACGGCGACGTCCCGATCGGCGCCGTGCTGCTCGACGCCAGCGGGAGCATTGTCGCCGCAGACCACAACCGCAGGACGGAGACCGGCGACGTCACGGCGCACGCCGAGATGCTCGTGCTGTCCGCCGCCACCCGGCGTCTGGCCGACTGGCGGCTGGCCGGGCACACGCTTGTCGTGACCCTCGAACCGTGTGCGATGTGTGCGATGGCATGCGTGCTGGCGAGGCTCGAACGCATCGTCTACGGGGCGGCTGACCCGAAGGCGGGTGCGGCGTGGAGCCTCTACAACATCCCCCAGGACACCAGGCTGAATCACCGCTGCGAGCTGATTACGGGTGTCCTGGCCGAGGAATCGACGCTTCTGCTCGAGCAGTTCTTCGCCGGCCGCCGCTGAACAAGACCCGGTGCCGGCACCTACAATCGGCGCCCCGGAGGGATGGCCGAGCGGACGAAGGCGACGGTCTCGAAAACCGTTGGGCCTCTTTAGGGGTCCCGTGGGTTCGAATCCCACTCCCTCCGCGTCCACCCCAATCGGCTGCCCGGCGTCGCTCAGCGGCGGAGAGGGAGGGATTTGAACCCTCGAGGGAGCCTTAACCCCCTACTCGCTTAGCAGGCGAGCGCCTTCGACCGCTCGGCCACCTCTCCAGGTGCCGACAGGTTATCAGCCTGGCCCGTAGGCCTCACCGGGCGGACCTCACGGCCGAGCGGCGAACGATCCGCGCCGCCGGGTCCTTCGTCCCTGGCGTGGCCGGGTCCGGCACCGCACCATGAGAGCGGGTGCCCGGTGTGATTGGCGCCGGGCCGATCAAGGAGCCAGATCCATGACTGCCGATGTGGCAGAGACCCTGATCGCCCCCGTTGGGGAGATCGAGGACCTCAACCCGAACTCGATCGCACGTCACCAATTCGAGATGACGCGTCCGTACATCCCCGAGATCAACACCTGCGCCGGGCTCGCCGACTGGATCTTCCGGCCGCAGCGGTCGATGCAGGTGGTGCTGCCTGTGCTGATGGACGACGGCCAGATGCACACGTTCACCGGCTACCGGGTGCTGCACTCGACGATCCGCGGGCCCGGCAAGGGTGGCATCCGGTTCCATCCCAACGTCGATCTCGACGAGGTGAAGGCGCTCGCCTACTGGATGACCCTCAAGTGCGCACTTGTGGACATCCCGTTCGGCGGCGCCAAGGGCGGGGTCCAGTGCGACCCGCACCACCACAGCGAGGGAGAGCTGTCCCGCATCACTCGGCGATTCATCTCGGCGCTCGGCGACAACATCGGGCCGTACACCGACATCCCCGCCCCAGACGTCTACACGAACGAGCAGACGATGGCGTGGATCTACGACACGTACTCGATGATGCATCCTGGCGCCAACAACCTGCCGGTCGTAACCGGCAAGCCGCTCGATCTCGGCGGGTCGCCAGGCCGGGCGGCGGCGACCGCTCAGGGTGCGGTGTTCGTGACCGAGCACTTCCTCGAGATGGGAGGCATCGCCGACCTTGCCGACCTGTCGCATGCGACGGTCGCCGTCCAGGGGTTCGGAAACGCCGGTTACCACGCGGCCCGGCTGTTTGCCGCCACCGGGGCCACCGTCGTCGGAGTCAGCGACTCGAAGGGCGGGATCTACCAACCGGGCGGAATCGATGTCCGCAGGGTGATGGAACACAAGCAGGCGACGGGCAGCGTCGTCGGCTACCCGGGCGTGAAGCCGCTCGAGCCGATGGAGTTGCTCGAGGTGCGGTGCGACATCCTCGTGCCGGCGGCGCTCGAGAACCAGATCACGATCTCCAACGCCGACCGCATCGCCGCACGCCTGGTCGTGGAGGCGGCCAACGGCCCTGTGACGCCTGGTGCCGACCGCATCCTGGCCGCACGGGGCATCGTGGTGCTGCCAGACATCCTCGCCAACGCCGGCGGGGTCGTCGTCAGCTACTACGAGTGGGTGCAGAACCTCGAGAACCAGCGGTGGGAGGAGCACGAGGTGCTGGAGAAGCTGCGGCAGAAGATGCGGCGCGCCACCGAGATGGTGGTGACGAAGCGGGTGGCCCTCGTCGAAGGGCACCCGCACTTCGCTGCCGGCTGGCGCAAGGCGGGGCGCATCGGCGATCTGCCGCAGCCCGACCTGCGCATCGCCGCCCATGTGCTGGCCGTCGGCGCCAACGTGCGAGCTGCGATGCAACGTGGGATCTGGCCGTAACCCGCCACGACGGAGGCAGAAACGAAAAGGCCCGCTCCGAGGAGCGGGCCTTTTCGCTGTGGTAGGAGGTACCATCATACACCACCTTTGCAGGGGTGGATGTCATTCAGGTAAACAAAGTTTTCTCCCTCTCAGCAAACCTGGCCGTCGTCATCGATGTAGCAGGCGTCCGACTGGAACCTGCCCCACCGAGCCAGGTCACGGCGCAGGTCGGCGAGGAAGACGGCGACGGCGCCGTCACCGGTTGCGGTGCGCTCCCCGTCGCGCAGCAGCGGCCGCTGCACCGCCGGGTCCTCGATTTCGCGGAACGCCGCCACCATCTCGCGCAGGGTATCGGCGATGGCATCGGCCTCCGGGGACTCCGGCGGGCGCACCAGCTCGATCATGCCGTCACCCAGGTCCTCACCAGGTCGCCGAGGATGCCGAGCGGCACCGGTCCCGAGCCGAGCACTATGTCGTGGAAGCCTCTGATGTCGAAGCGATCGCCCATCTGCTCCTCCGCCTCACCCCGCAGCCGCACGATCTCGCGTCGCCCGAGCATGTAGCCGAGCGCCTGCCCCGGCCACCCGATGTAGCGGTCGACCTCGGTCTCGATGTTGATGGCGGACTGCGGCGTGTTGGCGGTCAGCCACTCGATGGCCTCTGCCCGCGACCAGCCGAGCGCATGGATGCCGGTGTCGACCACCAGCCGCCCGGCTCGCCATGAGTCGAACGACAGCATCCCGAGCCGTGTCATCTGGCTGCTGTACAGCCCCATCTCGTCGGCCAGCCGCTCCGTGTACAGCCCCCATCCCTCGACGTAGGCGTTGACGACGGCGTGCTTGCGGAAGGTCGGGATGCCGTCGAGTTCCTGGGCGATGGCCAGCTGGAGGTGGTGGCCCGGGATCGACTCGTGGAAGGCGAGCGCCTCGGACTCGAACCGGGTGCGGGTGGTCGGCGCCGTGGTGTTTACGAAGAAGCGGCCGGGGCGGCTGCCGTCTGCGGCCGGTGGGTAGTAGTAGGCCAGCGGGGCCTCGGCGGCGCCCGGTTCGGGGATCTCGGCGATCACACACGCTGACTTTGGCAACCGGCCAAACCAGTCGGGGATTGCGGATCGGGCACGGTCCATCGCCGCTTGGGCGGCGGCGGCGATCTCCTCCCCTGAGCCGAAGCGCAGCTCGGGGTCGTTGCGGAGCCGGTGGAAGATGTCGCCGAGGTTGGTGGTGCCAAGCACCTCGCCGCCGAGTTGGCGGTACTCGTCACCCAGCTCGGCGATGATCCCAAGCCCGATCTGGTGGATGTCGTATGCGGGGAGCTCGAGCGAGGTGTGGCGCCGGATCGCCCTGCCGTACACATCGCCCCCGTCAGGCAGCCAGCTCACACCCGAGCGGTCATCCGGTCGGGCCTTGGGGGCGACCTCGTCGGCGAGGGCATTGCGGTAGGCGGCGTAGCCGGGTCGCACCGCCTCCCTCACCACCGCCGCCAGCCGGTCGCGCCACGCTGTCACCTGGTCCTCGGTGAAGGAAGGCGGAGGGGTCAACGTGACAAATGGGTCGGTCTCGACCGGCAGTGCCAGGTAGGCGTCGATCTGGGCGATCGCCTTTTCGACGGCGACCGCCGGCGGGGTGCGCCCCGTCGCCAGCCCCTGGCGCAGGCGGTGCACCGCCTGGGTGAACACCGTGGCGAGCTTGCCGAGCTTGACGACGACCGCATCGGCGTGGGTGGGCTCGACGATGGGGAGCTGCCCTGCCACCTGCAGGTACTGCATGTGGATGCCGGTCGACGGGCTCACGTCGAACTCGGCGACGCGGGACCGCATCTCGTCGGCCAGACCCTGTGCCTCGTGGATGAGCACACCTCGGGTCACCCGGTCGTCGCCGGCCAGCCGGGCAGGGTCGATGGCGTCTGCCCTGGCGACGATGTCGTCGAGCCTGCCGATGTGGCGGTCCTCGGTCTGGCGGCTCAGGTCCTCGATCGCCTCGTCGAAGCGGTGGTCGCCAAGCAGCAAGGCCTCCGTCGGGGAGATCTCACCGAGCAGGTACTGCCAGTACTCGTCGGCGAGGGCGTCGAGCTGCGACGTTGTTGGTGCCGGCTGATCCACGACCCGACGATAGCGACCGGCCCGGCGCCGGTCAGGCCGAGGCCCCTGTGTAGTGACGCAGCCCGATCCGCCACACGATGCGGGTGACCCCGACGAGCACCGCGGTAAACACCACGGCGGTGACAAGCGTGCCGGTGGTGAGCCTGCTGGTGAGCGACTCGGCGGGCACGGTCACGGCAAACGCCACCGGGACGAGGAAGGTGAGCCCGCCCCGCATCCACCCCGGGTAGATGCCCACGGGCCAGCGGCCCGCCTGGTAGATGCCGCTGAACAGCTCGAGGATGTTCTCCACATTGACCAGACGGAAGGCCCCCGTCGTCAGGATCAGCCAGAAGCAGTAGATCATCACCGCGCCGAGGACGAGGGCGATGGCGAACCCTGCGGCGTCGCCGAAACCGACCCGGTGTTCGAGCTGGGTCACCGAGACTCCCAGGACGATGGCGCCGGTCAGCACGTCGACCATGCTCCAGATCCTCACCTCGCGGATGCTCACCATGGTCTGCGCATCTGCCGGTTTGGTGAGTGCGTAGTCGAGCGTCCCCTTGCGCACGTCCTCCATCAGCCGCGTCATGTTGGGTTGGATGAACATCTGGACCACCCCGCCCATCAGGATGTGGACGCCCATGACGGCGAGTAGCTCGGCCGGTCGCCACCCGGCGAGGTCCTCGGTCTGGCTGAAGACCAGCCACAGCCCCACGAGCCCTGTGGTGAGGGCGAGCAGCGCTTGGACCACCTGGATGAAGAAGTTCACCCGGTATTGCAGCTCGTTCATGGCGCCCACCCTGAAGTGCGCCAAGGCGAGGCGCAGGAAGCTCATCTCATCCCCCCACCGCGGTGAAGCGCCGCAAGCTGCGCCGCCACACCACGGCGGTGGCACCCAGCCCGATCACCGTCCACAGTGCCTGCATGCCGATACCGCGCAGGATCTCCCCCGTGCCGAGCCTCCCGATCAGCGTCTCGATGGGGAACTGGAACGCCCACTTGAACGGGAGCAGTCCGGCCACCGTTTGCACCCAGTCCGGCATCAGCGAGAGCGGCACGAGCCGCCCGGACAGCAGCAGCTCGGCGGTGAAGTACATCTCGAAGAGCGCCTGGACCCTGGTGGTCCAGAACGTGATCAGCCCGAGCGTCCACAAGGCGAAGAAGCGGATGAGGAAGCCGCCCCACAAGGCGACGGCGAACAATGCGATCTGGGTGACGGTGGGGTCGAGGGCGGGGCGGAACACCCAGGTGAGGACGGCGGCGATGGGCAGCCACATGAGGATCGCCACCACCTTCCACCCGGCGAAGTAGGCCAGGTCACGGTGCAGCGGATGGACCGGGCGCAGCAGGTCGACCGCCAGCTCGCCGCTGCGGATGCGGTCCTCCCACGCATGCGGGGTGAGCACAATGTTCATGTTGCGCACAAGGGTCCACACGACGTAGTAGGCGGCCAGCTCGTCGGCGGCGAACCCGCCCACCACCCCGCCCCTGGCCTCCGCCACCGTGCGCCACACCACGAGGTAGATGACCGGCTCGGCGATCATCCCGATCATGTAGAAGTAGTTGGCTACCCGGTACTGGAGCTGCTCGAGGATGGCGAGCCGCCCCCACCCGAGGTAGAAACGGACCATGTCCGTCATACCGGCTCTGGCTCCGGCTCCGGCTCCTCGGCGGGGTGGGCGAACACCCGCTCGATGACCTCCTCGATGGGTGGGTCCTCGATGGTGAGGTCGAGCACCTCGAAGTCACCGAGGAGGCGAGACGCCAGCGCAGACGTCTCGGTGCGCGCCACCTCGAACGTCGCCTTGAGCGGCTCCTGTGCGATGACCGTGCCGTAGCGGTGGAGCGACTCGGCGGGTGTCGCCAAGGTGATGGTGATCGTCTTGTGCGAGGCGAAGCGCTCGCTGAGACCGGTGAGCCCTCCGTCGTAGAGGAGCCGGCCGTGGTGGATGACGATGACCCGCCGGCACAGGGCGACGACGTCGGCCATGTAGTGGCTGGTGAGGAGCACGGTCGCCCCTTGACGCCGGTTGTAGTCGGCGACGAACTCGCGAAGCTTGCGCTGAGCGGTGACGTCCAACCCGATGGTGGGTTCGTCGAGGAACAGCACGCTTGGCCGGTGGAGGAGGGCGCTTGCCAGCTCCATCTTCATCCGTTCCCCCAACGACAGGTTGCGGACGGGCTTGTCGACCAGCCCGCCGAGGTCGAGCAGGTCGATGAGCTCGTCCCTCGTCCCCTGAAACGCCGCAGTGTCGAGGCGGTAGATCGAGCGGTGAAGGTTGAAGGAGTCCATCGCCGGTAGGTCCCAGGCGAGCTGGTTGCGGTTGCCCATCACAAGCGTTATCCGACCGAGGAACTCCCGTGACCGCTGGGAGGGAGTGTGACCAAGCACCTCGGCGGTGCCGCCGTCGGGGTGGAGGAGCCCGGACAGGATCTTCAGCGTTGTCGTCTTCCCCGCCCCGTTTGGTCCGAGGAACCCCACCATCTCCCCGGCAGCGACATCGAAGGAGATGCGGTCGACGGCGACTACGTCGCGGTACCGCCGTCGCACCAGGCTGGCCAAGGAGGCGCGCAGACCTGACTCGCGCACCGGGACGCGGTAACGCTTGGTGAGGTCGGCGACGTGGACGGCGGGCACCCCAGCGAGGCTAGCGGTTCCCCTCCGGACGCCGCCCCCAGGTCAGCTGATGGCAAACACCCGGCACGGGCTGCCGGAGCCGTCCTCCCACGGGATCGCCCCGACAATCGCCTGCGCCCCCATCGGTGGGATGGCGTCGAGGTTGGCGAGGCTCTCGATGCCGTACCGGCCCGTCCCGAGGAACCCGACGTGGACGTCGAAGGTGGCCGAGTTGCCCGGGTCGAGGCTCATGGTGTCGACCCCGATCCCCACCGGGTTGCGGTTGGCCACAAGCCAGTCGGTGGCGTCGATGCTGAACCCGGGGAAGTTGAGGTCGGGGAAGCCGACGCCGCCGCGGAAGGCATCGGGGTCGTCGACGAGGCTCGCCCAGCCAGAGTTCATGGCGACGAGCGCTCGGCGGGGGATCCGCCCGTAGGCGGCCTCGAAGGCGACGAGGTCCTCGGGCTCCACCGTGGCGTTCGGGTCGGCGGCGGCCTTGTCCTTGATGTCGATCACCACGATGGGGGCCACCAGCGTCCGCGGGTCGAGCCGGTCGACAAGCGCCAGCCCCTCGGTGAAATGGCCGGGGGTGTCGATGTGGGTGCCGATGTGCTCGGAGATGGTCCACGTTTTCCCGTAGAAGCCTGCCGTGTCGAAGTCGAACGCGACCTCGCTGAAGGCGGCTTGCGGACCGAGGAACGAGGGGAACGCCTCGACGAGCCGGTGGGTGAGGTCGGTGATGCGTCCACCACCCGTTGCGGCCAGCGCCGGTAGCGGCGGTGCAGCGGCGGCGATCGCCGTGCCCGCCGTCACCGCGGCGCCGAACTTGAGAAACGACCGCCTGGTGAACGCCGGCTCGTGGGCGTGAGCGGTGTTGTGGCGGTTGACGGCTTCAGTCGTGCCCTTGATGCACATGGGCGTCTCTCCCCTCAGGTTTGCGTCGCCTCTACGGCAACGTGGCGAGACAGCGATAGCTGCGGCACAGCGTCGACGTTTCCTTGTGTGAACCAGGTGAGCCCGGTGCGCACGGCCGCGACGTTCGGATGCTCACTCATCCGCTCCCCACACGATGGGGTTGCGCCGCTAGGAGAGAGCGGCGTCGAACGCCGCCTCGTCCTCCGAGTATGCCCAGAACTCCGTGACCTTGCCGTCGGCGAGGTGGAACACGTGTACGTCGTTCCCGTCGTACCACCGGCCGTCGGGACGCCCGAGATGTTGTCGGAGCAGCACGACACCGTGCTCGTCATCTGCGAACACGGCGTGCAGGTCCTGTGAAATGTCGCCGCCGGTCACCTCGAAGAAGCGCCCAAACAACCCAAGGGTGGCTTCGAGCCCTTCGTAGTCCCCCGAGAGCGGGTTGTGCCCGTTCGAGTGCCACGTCACGGTGGCGTCGATCAGCTCTCGGAGCGTGTCCATGTCCCCGCTGCCGAAGGCTGCATACCCTCGGCGTAGGGTCTCGGCGTTTGGATGGTCTCCCATTGCTCCCTCCTTCGATCAACGAGCCTACGCCGGTGGTTGCGACGACGCAATGGGGGTATTGGGGCGGGGTCCGCCGTGGTCGAGTTGGGTCGATGCGGCTAGACCGTCGCCCATTCCCGCACCATGCGCTCGAGCGTCGGGAGCGGGACGAGCCCCGAGCCGAGCACCGTGTCGTGGAAGCCCTTGATGTCGAACCGCTTCCCCATGACATCCTCGGCCCTCGCCCGGTAGCGCATGATCTCGAGCCTGCCCACCATGTAGGCGAGGGCTTGCCCCGGCCAGCCGATGTAGCGGTCGACCTCGCCCTCGATGGTGGTGAGCGTCATCGGGGAGTTGGTGACGAAGTAGTCGATGGCCTGCTGCCGGGTCCACCCCATGGCGTGGACGCCGGTGTCGATGACGAGCCGCCCCGCCCGCATCGAGTCGGCGGACAGCATCCCGATCCGCTCCAGCGGACCCGCGTACAGCCCCATCTCGTCTGCAAGCCGCTCCGTGTAGAGCCCCCACCCCTCGGCGTATGCGGTGATGCGGGCGTGCTTGCGGAACTCGGGTGTCCCGTCGAGCTCCCCCGAGATGGCGAGCTGGAGGTGGTGGCCGGGGATGCCCTCGTGGTAGGCCATCGCCTCGATCTCAAAGGTGTGCCAGCGGGTGGGCTCGGCCGTGTTGACGAAGAACGTCCCGGGGCGGGACCCGTCGGTGGCCGGTGGGTAGTAGAAGGCGGTTGGCCCTGTCGACGTCTCCCTCACCAGGCAGTCGGCCTGGGGGAGCCGCCCGAACCAGTCGCCCATCGCCGCCTTGGCCTTGGCCAGGGCGCGTTCTGAGGCGGCGGCGATCGCCGGTCCGTCGGTGAAGTGGAGCGCCTCGTCGTGGCGGAGCCGGTCGAAGATGTCGCCGAGGTCGCTCGTGCCAAGCACAACTGAGCCGAGCGCCCGGTATTCGTCGGCCAGGGAGGCGATCTGGTCGAGCCCGATCTGGTGGATCTGCTCTGCGCTCAGGTCGACCGAGGTGTGACGGCGGATCGCTCTGCGGTACCACTCGGCGCCGTCCTCGAGGAAGCACACACCGGGGGTGGTGTCGGGCCGGGCGGCCGGCACCACGTCGGTAACGAGCACGTCGCGGTAGGCGGCCCAGGCCGGGCGTACATGCTCGGCGACCGTGGCGGCCATCTCGGTGCGCCAAGCGGTCTCCTCGGACTCGGTGAACACCGCCGGGGCCCGCAGCCCCAGGTAGACGTCGTCGCCGGGGTCGGTGGCGAGGTAGGCGTCGAGCTGGGCGACGGTCTTCTCCACCGTCGACCGCATCGGTGTCCTGCCGGCGGCGACACCATGCTGCAGCCGCTCGGCGGCCTGGCGGATGGCCCGACCCATGCCGGCGTACTTGGTTGGCATGGCGGCGGCGTGGGCCGGCTCGAGGAGGGGGAGCTGGCCAACCACGACCGGGAGCATCGCCTGGATGCCGATCGTGTGGTTGGCGGCGAGCTCTGCCGGGCGCATCTCCTCGACGTCGGCGTTGGTGGTGGCGTCGAAGACGAGCACATCGCGAGAGATCCGCTCGTCGGCCGTGAGCGGCGCAGGGTCGATGGCCTCGGCCCGAGCGGCGAGGTTGCGCAGCTTGGCGATGTGGGCATCCTCGGCGGGGCGGGAGAAGTCCTCGAACCGGTCGTCGTAGCGATGGTCGCCGAGCAGAAGCGCCTCGGTGGGGCCGTGCTCGAGCTGGTACTCCCAGTACTCCTCGCCGAGCCGGCGGAGCTCGTCGTTCATCGCAAGCTGCCTCCTCATGGATCGGAGGCGGAGCCTACCGGCGGACGCCCCGCCTTCAGCCCGCCGGGCAGGCGGTGACGCCGGGGAGGATCGGCCGCACGACGAGCCGATACACGGCGGTGCCGTCGTCGAAGTAGGTGAGCTGGTGGGCCTGGGCGAAGGCGGCCACCGCCTCGGCGGCGTCGGCGCCTTCGAGGGCGATGCAGCGGAGATCTACGTCCGGGAGCACGTTGGTGGCGAGGTCGGCCACCGGGGTGTCGAGCGGCCATGGGGCCACGACGGCACCCGGCTCGGTCTCCCCGCCCAGGGAGTCGGCGACGAGGATCTGGAGGGCGGCGGGCTGCCAGGCCTGCACGTCCGAGACGCTGAAGGCGGCCGTGCCGAGCGCATCGACCAGCCGCTGCAGTGCACCGACCCGTGGGTCGCTCGGAGGATCGAGGCCGATGCCGAGGGCGTAGACGCTGAAGCGATGCTCGCCGCTATCGTCGAAGAAGGTGACAACGGTGTTCGAGGCGTCTGCCACGTTGGCGGCGTAGTCGTCGTTCCGCTCGTCTGTGAGGTCCGGCAGACCGGCGGCGGCGACCAGCTCGAGGATGCGGGCCACGTCACCCTCCTCGAGTTGGGCCACCTGGATGTGTGGCAGCAGCGGGCCAGGGAAGATCTCGGCCACCGGTCCCTCGAAGATGAGGCGGCCGTCGCCGAGGAGGGTGTAGGCGGGCATCGGGTTGTAGACGAACTCGATGGGGGCGAACCCGCCCTCGTAGCGAACCTGGAGCACCACGTCGTCCGGATCGCGGGCCGGGGGTGCGGTTGGCGCGGTGGGGGTGGGGCCGGTGGTGGTCGTCGAGCCCCCGGCATCGTCGTCCGCCACGCCACAGGCCGCGACGGCGATGGCGAAGACGGCGAGCGTGAGCAGTGGTCGTTTCATGGCGTTGCGACGCTAGCCGGGTGGCGCCGGGTTCCCGACACGTTGGCTTTCGGTGGTACGCCGCGGCGAGTACCCTTGGGTGCTCGCAGCCGATCGCCGTCGCGCTGCGTGTGCGCCCGTAGCTCAAATGGACAGAGCGTCTGACTACGGATCAGGAGGTTGGGGGTTCGAGTCCCTCCGGGCGTGCTAGTCAACCTACCGGCTGGTAGTGTTTCCAGATAGCTGGAAATAGCCTCTGAACTGGACAAACGCATCAGCTGGGAGGGTTCTCGTGCATTCCCCGGGTTTCCCGTGCTTTCCCTGCTGCTCTCATGTCTTGTGCAACTATTGTGCAACACGGGCGAGAAGTGGTCTAGACTGAGTGTGCTCCCATGGGAAGTGTGCAACGCGTCAGCCGGCCGAAGCCGTGGCTCGCCCGGTATCGGGCACCCGACGGACGGCAGCACTCGAAGACTTTTCATCGCAAGATCGACGCGGAGAAATGGCTTCGAGCGGAGGAGTCGGCCGCCGACAGAGGAGCCTGGGTGGACCCGAAGGGAGGGTCGATCCTCTATCAGGAGTGGGCAGAACGCTGGTTTGCCGGTCTTGCCGACCTCAAGCCGAAGACTCATGCTGGATACCGCTGGCTGCTCGACTCCAAGGTGCTTCCAACGTTCGGCCATTTTCCGTTGAAGTCGATTACGACGGCTGCTGTGCGCGGGTGGATGTCCAAGATGGCCGAGGAGGGGTTCTCGGCGTCGGGTGCTCGTCAGGCTCGCCAGGTGTTGCATGCTTCGTTGAAACAGGCTGTCGACGATGGAGTGATCGTCACCAATCCGGTTGAACGGGTGAAACCACCGGCGGTTCGTCCCCGGCGACAGAGGTTCCTCACCGCCGACGAGCTGGCCAGGCTCGCGGACAGCGCCGACGCGGTACAGCCGGGTGCGGGTGGCGTGGTGTGGTTTCTGGGATGGTCGGGTCTTCGTTGGGGTGAGATGGCGGCACTCAGGCACGGGTCGATCGATGGACGCCGGGTGCATGTTCGTGAAGCCGTGACGGAGGTTCGGGGCAGGATCATGTTCGGGACGCCGAAGACCCACGAGGAGCGAACGGTGGTCGTCCCGGATTTCGTTGTTGAACGTCTCTCCCTAGGCGGCAAGTCCGACGACGAGTTGGTGTTCACCGCACCCCGCGGCGGCGTGCTGCGGTCCTCTAACTTCCGCAACAAGATCTGGAGCCCGGCGGTGGAAGCCTCAGGCTTGGCGCCCCTGATCATCCACGATTTGCGGGACACCGCCGCGTCGCTGGCCATCTCAGCGGGTGCGTCGATCAAAGCTGTGCAACGGATGCTGGGCCACGCCTCAGCGGCAATGACCCTCGATGTGTACGGGGGCTTGTTCACCGAAGACCTCGAGGAACTGGCCGACAGACTCCAACAGAAGTACCGGTGACCCGGATGCGTTCGAGTGAGTGAGCCGATTCAGCTTCACTCGTAAGCGCTCAGGTACGAACGACTCTCGGTGAGCCGCCGGACAAGGAAGTGGTCGATGTCTGAGGGCCGGTAGAGGATCCTTCTGCCGACACGAATCCCGAGGGCTCCAGGCTCCTCGCCCCTGTATCGCTGGTTGTAAAGAGCCCTTGGCGTGAGCCGCAGGTACTCAGCGGTCTCCTCGAGGGTTAGTAGCCGCTCCATCAGACGATTGTCCTTGGCAACCCTGTCGCCCGAGTGTCGTGGCGGTCGCGCTCGACGTACGGGTCAGCTCGGAGCGCCAACTCGCCACCACCTACCCCGGGCAGGTGCAGAACGATGGGTCGTGAGTCGGCTGGAGCGTTGCTGACAGGGTTCCTGACACTCGGATGACAGGGTTCCGAGCAACCCTGAGGCATGGTGGCTCTTCGGATTTCAGCGGGGTGTGATGGTGGTGAGGAGATCCCAGTTGGGCTTGCCGGTGTAGAGGAGGGCCCGGATCCGGTAGTGGGCGAACCGGCGGAACCCGAAGGCGATCCGTTT
>Ga0114938_1000525_pt1 | contig 28400 bp, 11 predicted proteins | sample AshMeaBigSpring_FD_88675 | JGI IMG/M metagenome (GOLD analysis project Ga0114938, IMG submission 88675) | Groundwater microbial communities from Big Spring, Nevada to study Microbial Dark Matter (Phase II) - Ash Meadows Big Spring | ecosystem: Environmental > Aquatic > Deep subsurface >... | reverse complement strand
GGTCGAGTTCTTCGTGCTCGATGAGGTGGACCGCATGCTCGACATGGGTTTCCTCCGCGATGTGAAACGCATCGTTTCCCTGCTCCCGGCCAGGCGCCAGTCGCTCTTCTTCTCCGCCACGCTCGCTCCCAACATCGTCGAACTCGCGCAAACGATCCTCCGCGATCCGGCGCACGTCTCCATCAGCCCGGAGACGACCACCGCCGAGAAGATCGACCAGCAGATCTGCTTCCTCGCCCGCGAATCCAAGCGCCCGTTGTTAGAGCAACTGCTGCGCGCCCAGGCCGGTGCCGACGGACAGAAGCTCACCATCGTCTTCAGCCGCACCAAGCATGGCGCGAACAAGCTCGCCAAAAGCCTCTGCGCCGCCGGCTTCCCCGCGGACGCCATCCACGGCAACAAGTCCCAGGCCCAGCGCGAAAAGGCGCTCGACCGCTTCAAGAAAGGCCTCACGCCCGTGCTCGTCGCCACCGACGTGGCCGCCCGCGGCGTGGACGTGAAGGACGTTGGCCTGGTCGTGAACTACGACCTGCCGAACGAACCGGAAGCCTACGTCCACCGGATCGGCCGCACGGCGCGCGCCGGTGCCGAGGGCCGCGCGGTTTCCTTCTGCTCGGAGGAGGAACTCGAATTCCTCCGCGAGATCGAGAAAATCATCCGCATGCCGATCCCCCGCTGGGACGACCACGATTGGCACGTCGAAGCGCTGGCCGAAACGCACGCCCGCTGGAAACCCGGCGGACGCGGCGCGCCCAAGCCGTCTTCCGGCGGAAACCAGGGCGGTGGGCGGCGCAGAAGTTTCCGCGGCCGACGCTGAACCGGATCGCTTCCCGGGAGGTTGATTTCACGTCCACCAGCCCGGATGCTGTGGCCGCGCGCCAAACGCATGACCACCGTGAAACTGCCCGATTTCCACCTCGCCTATTGCACGAACATCCACCCGGCCGAGACCTGGGAGGAAACCGCGCGCATGCTGCAAACGCACGTGCTCGGCGTCCGGGATCTCCTGCGGAAAGCCGCTGCTCTGCGGGCGGAAGCGCCGTTCGCCATCGGCCTGCGCCTCTCCGCGCTCGCGGCGGGCGAACTCCTGGCGGGCGATCATCTCGCACGCTTCAAGGACTGGCTGGCGGTGACGAACACCTACGTCTTCACCATCAACGGCTTCCCCTACGGCAGCTTCCACGGCACCCGCGTGAAGGAACGCGTCTTCCAGCCCGACTGGACGGACCCCGCACGGGTGGCCTACACGAAGGATCTGTTCCGCATCCTCGCCGCCATCGCCCGGCCGGACACCGGGGCCTCCGTCTCCACCCTGCCGGGTTCCCACAAGAGCTTCCATGCCGATGAGGAACCGATCCGCCGGAACCTCTTTGAAATGGCGCTCTGGCTCGAGGATTTATCCCATGAAACCGGCCACGATTTCCATCTCGGCCTGGAGCCCGAGCCGCTCGGCCATTTCGAAAACACCGCGGAGACCTTGGACTTCTTCGCGCGCCTGCATGAGGACGCCACCGATCCCGAGGCCATCCGCCGCCGCATCGGCGTGAACTACGATTCCTGCCACTTCGCGCTGGAATATGAAGACGCCCGCGCCTCGCTCGACGCCCTGACCAATCACGGCATCCGCCTTTCCAAGGTCCACCTCTCCAGCGCCCCCGCCCTCGATCCCCGCGATCCGGCGGCCGTCGAGGCGATCCGTCCCTTCGACGAGCCGGTTTATTTCCACCAGGTGCTCGCCCGCGATGACGCCGGGAAACTGCGGCGCTTCGCCGATCTCCCCGATTTCCTCAACGCCGACCGCAGCCTCCTCTCCGAGGCCCGCGTGCATTTCCACATCCCGCTCGATGCCGAGCCCGCCCCGCCGCTCCGCTCCACCCGCCACCACGCCGCGGAGACCCTCGCGTGGCGCCGTGATCATCCGGACGCCTGCCGCCATTTCGAAATCGAAACCTACACCTGGGGCGTCCTGCCCGCAGCGCTGCGCAGGCCGGTGGAGGAACAAATCGCCGCGGAATACCGCTGGGTCATCGGCCACGTCTGAGGAACCCGATGGAGAAGGGATCGTGGATTTGGGCTCGACCTTCCCGTGGCGAAGAATCATTGATCTACAAAAGATCCTTCACGTGAAGCCAACTCAAAAGAAGGTCCTGCGATATGCGTTGGTTCTCCTGTTGCCCTGTCACTGGATTTCCTCAGAGGTGATTTATGCCCGCGGCAGGAGGCCGGCAGGCATCACGCGTGCCGCAGACTACTATGATCGCTTTGGGGCACCCTCGCGCATAGCCCGGTTCGAGCGCTCTGGCGCGACCTATTACCACCTTTTCGGCCATTTGCCTCGATTTCCATGGGTGCTGGCATTTCCGTCCGCCAGTCCTGCCTATGTCTTCGACAGTTCCGGCCGGTTCGTGGAGTGGTCGATCGATCCAGGTGAAGACTTACGCTATCAGAATCGGTGGCCCATCGAAACCGCCACCCCGGTCAATCCCGCGGACTTCAAGGCTCGCCATGCACCTTGATTCCGCGCCCCCGTAGAAGGGTCACCTTGCCGCCGGAACTTGGAATGAGGGTGCCGCTGGAGGATCATGTGACGAAATCGTCATAATCTTTTGCGCCCAGCCGCCGCCGCGCGCCCGTTGAATTCCTCCCCACGACGCCTCATCATGGATTTCCGGGAGCCCCGCAACCAAACCACCCGGATCCTGAAATCCATCGCCATTCCCGCCGTGGGACTGGGCATCGTGGCCTTTCTCGACAACCGGGCGCGGAGCGGATTTTTCCATATCGATCACGCCGATCGACTGGTCACCATCGGCTACATCCTGCTCGGGCTCGCGCTGGCATACCGGTTGATCTGTGACGTCGCGCTCGACATCGTGCTGGCACGCGCCAGCTCGCGCCGGGTGCCGAAAATCCTCAAGCACCTGATCGGCATCGCCCTGGTGCTGCTGGCGGCGTTGATGGTCACCAACGTCCTCTATCCGGGCGCTCTGACCAGCCTGCTCACGCTCTCCAGCGTGATCGCGGTGGTCGTCGGCCTGGCGCTGCGGCCCATCATTCTCGACATCTTCTCCGGCGTGAGCGCCAATCTCGACGCCGCCTTCCACATCGGCGACTGGATCGAGATCAACGGCCGCAACGACGGCAGAAGCCAGACCGGCTGGGTGGAGCAGATCAACTGGCGCACCACCCACCTGCGCACCCGGTCCGGCAACCTGATCGTCTGCCCCAACAGCACACTGAGCACGGCGGTCATCATCAACTACTCACGGCCGTCCCGCCTGAGCCGCTTCGGCATCAAGGTGAGACTCCCGCCCGAGCTGGACTGCGACCGCGCGCGCCAGATCCTGCTGGCCGCGGCGGGGGCGGCCTCCGTCGTTGACCACGGCGCGGCGGAGCAACAGGTGCCGGACGTCATGATCACCGCGATGGAGGCCTCCGGGGTCGAATACTGGATCCGCTTCTGGCTGGACCCATCGCAGGATTCGATCGACTCCGCGGTCGATGAGGTTTCGCGCAGCGTCATGAGGCACCTGCAGTTCGCGGGCATTCCGCTTTCTGAAAAGGTTGTCCTCCACCGGGACCGTCGCCCGCTGGTAGACGTCCGCTCGGCAAGCGGCCGCGCCGAGGCATTCTCGCGAGCCGCCCTATTTGACGGGGTTTCGCGGGACACGCTGCAAATTCTCGCCGGAGAGGCCGGGCTCGACCGCTTCCGGAAGGGCGACACCCTGATCCGCCAGGACGACACCGACACCGACATGTTCCTGTTAGTCGAGGGAGCGGTACAGGTGGCGGTGGAGAGCCATGGAGCGGAGGTCATCGTCGCAAGCATGCGGGCCGGCGATTATTTCGGCGAAATGTCGTTGCTGACCGGCGAGCCGCGCACCGCGACGATCCGCGCCATCACTGACGGGGCGGCCTATCGGATCAGCCGGGATGCCATCTCGCCGGTGATCGAGTCGGATGGCGCGCTGATGGAGGTGTTGAGCCGCAATCTCGCCGAGCGCAACCTCAGCCGCGAGGGCAAGATCTCGCGGAATTCCGGGGAGTCGCCGGAGAAAGCTGCGGAAGGCCTGGCCAGCATGTTGCTCGGCCGGATGATGTCCATTTTCCGAGGCTCCAGGTGAGGCAGCCGTGCGTTTCCGAGTTGGAAAACGGGCACAGGAAACGGGCTGTTGACGGATTTCGACCGCGGACGCCTTCAGGTTTTCCGGCGACAATTGTGTCACAAGCTTTCGCGTGAGGTCCGGGCTTCGAAATGATGTTTCGCGATCGTGCCGTTCCGCTTCCCGGAGGCACGCCCAACCAAAACCAGACAAGCCCCGAATCATGAACCAACACCAGTTCGTCACCACCCGTTCCATGCCCGGCCTCCGCGCCGTCCTCTGCGGCGTCGCCCTCGGCCTCCCCGCCATCGCTTCCGCCGCCACTCCCGGTTTCACCGGCATCAAATCCTATGCCGTGGCGGTCTCTCCGGACTACGCCGTCCAGCCGCTGCTGAGCGTGGGCGACGATGTGCCCCTGACCAGCGACCCGACCAAGTCCTATCAGATGATCGGCATCCCTGACGGACTCGGCGCCACCACGGGCCCCTGCAACACCACCGTGCTCTACATGAACCACGAGCTCGGCAACACCGTCACCTCCGAGCCCCTCATCGGCGGAGCCCTCAACCGCGGCGCCTTCGTCTCCCGCTTCATCCTCGACAAGGACGGTCTCGTTCTTTCCGGCCAGCGCGGCTATGACACCGTGCATGACGAGGAAACCGGAGCGGTCCTCCCCGCGCCGGAGGTCGGCAACACCACTCCCGGATTCGGCCGCTTCTGCTCGGCCTCGCTCTCCTATCGGGAAGCCGGCTTCGACCGCCCGATCTTTTTCGCCAACGAGGAAAGCGGCCCCGGCCAGACGTTTGACCCCAAGGGTGCCCTCGCATGGGCCGTCTTCGACAATGAAATCCACAGCCTGGTGAAACTCGGCCGCTTCGCCTGGGAGAACGCCCTCGTCCGCCCCGACGCCGGCGAGCTCACGGTCGTCATGGGCATGGAGGACGGCCCCGCCACCCTCGACAACCAGCTCTACATGTATGTCGGGAAGAAGGACAAATCCAAGAACGCCAGCGTCCTGAGCCGCAACGGCCTCAACACTGGAAAGCTCTACGTCTTCGTGTCCGACACCGCGGGCAAGACCGGTGAGGACCATTTCACCAGCGGCTCGATCACCGGCCACTGGGAGGAACTCCCCGACCAGACCAGCGTCGATGCCGCCACCCTCGAGACGCAATCCGACGCCAAGGGCGCGTTCACCTTCGTCCGCGTGGAGGACGGCGCATGGAGCAAGACGGACAAGAACCGTTTCTACTTCGTCACCACCGGCAGCGGCTCCGCCACCACCGGCAACGTGCTCGGCCGCGCCTATCAGGTGGACTTCGACAAGAAGAACATCCTGGGCACCACCACCCTCACCATCGTTTACAACGGCGACACCGTGGCGGCCGCAGGCGGAGACATCGGCTTCGCTCCGGACAATATCGACACCAGCCGGGACTTCCTCATGGTCTGCGAGGACGGCACCAGCCAAAGCCGCCCCGAATACACCAAGCGCGCCCGCGAAGGCAGCATCTGGAGGCATGATCTGAAGAACAACTTCGCCGCCAAGCGCGTGGTGGAACTCAACCCGCCGGGCACCATCCCCGCGACCGTCGCTCCGTTCAATCCCCCCGCCATCGGAGCCGGCGTCTGGGAAACCAGCGGCATCATCGACGCCGCGAGGTTCTTCGGGAACGATTCCTGGCTCTTCGTCGTCCAGGCCCACAGTCCGTCCATCGCTCCGGTGCCTAACACCGTCGAGGACGGCCAGCTCCTCCTGATGCGCCCGGCCGCTTGCGGTCAAGGGCGCGATCGTGATTGATCGGACGTCCGTCGGCATTCACCGACTCGCCAAGGGCGGCTCTCCTGACGGGGGGCCGCCCGAATCGTTTCCGGCATCGGCCGCTTTCCCGCGGATTCCGCTACCTCACTAAAGAATGGGCGCTCGGGCTTCAGAGCGGCCACGCCCGAGGGCGCGAAGCACCCGGCCCGGCAGGCAGGTCCCCGTGAGGAGGAGGATCGCGATGCCCATGGTGGCGAGCATGGCGGAGATCCCGCCGAAGCGCAGCGCCGGCCAGGCCAAGGCTGCGACGACCGCGGATTCCAGCAACTGGATCCCCACGAGTTTCGAGACCTGGCCGGTGCCGATCATCATCGCATGGTTCAGGTGGCGCCAGACGTGGGCGACGAAATAGAGGCCGTAACAGGCGAGCATCGGGCGGCCGATGTTGGAGAATTCGCCGCCCAGCCAAAGCCAGAGCAACCATGGCCCGAGCCCCACGAGGCCCAGCGCCGAACAGACGGCGAAGGCGGAGCCGAAGCCGTACAGCCGCCGCGCCGCCGCACGCGCCCATGGCAGGTCTCCACGGGCCAGCGCCTCCGCCACGGCCGGCCAGGTGGGAGCGCTGAGCATGACCACAAAGCCGAGCTGCATGATCGTCAGCGAGACGAAGACCCCGTAAAGCGCGATGTCCGCGGGACCACCCGCGCGGCCGACCATCCAGCCGCAGAGATTGTATTCCACGATGCCGGTGACGAGGCAGCAGGTGGAGAACGCCATGCCGTCCGAAAACAGATGCCGGGCCACCGCGGGGCGGAAGCATTTCAAGGAAGGCCGCATCAGCGGATGTTTCCGCCAGAGCGTCACCGTGTTGCACAGCTTCGCCGTCACCATGGCTCCATGCACGGCGAGGACCAGATACCAGACCTGGGGAATCCACCAAACCCCGGTGCCCACCAGAACCGCGGCCAGAACGTTTCCAGCCGCCCCCCAGAGGTTGTTAGAGGCAACCTCCAAATGACCCTCGCGCACCCGCTCCGTCAGGTTCAGGACGAAGAGCAACAGGAACAGACCCAGCCCCGTCCACAAGGCCGGACGCAGCGCGGACTCCCTGCCGACGAAAGCCTCGCCGTAAATCGCGGGAAGCGGCACGAACACCAACACCGCGGCCAGCGCCAGGCCCGCGAGCAGGGCGATGCCCGCCATCATGAAAAACGCCGTCGATCCAAGTTCGCGCTGGCGGCCTTCATCATCCTCCGCCCGGGCGCGCGTCAGACCGTGGGTCAGCGCGGGGCCCACGCCCACCTGAAGCAGGGACACCATGCTGAGGCTGAGGTTCACGGCGGTGTAGAGCCCGAACTCCTCGCGGCCCAGCACGCGCACCGCGACCGGGAGGGAAAGCAACTGGAGCAGGACCGTTCCGGCCTTGGAGAGGAACGAGGTCACCACCGCCAGCCGGATCGAACGGCTGCGGCGCTTGGCGTGCGTGACGTCTGGGGCGGGAGGCATTTCGGTCGGACCATCGGCCGCCGCTGCGGAAGCCGTGGCGGTCCTTAACATGCGCCGCCGCGTTTGTAGAGCGTCATGAACATGATCTGCAGATCGAGCGCGAAGTTCCAGTTTTCGATGTAATCGAGGTCGAACTTCACGCGCTCGCGCAGGCAGGTGTCGCCGCGCAGGCCGTTGACCTGCGCCCATCCGGTGACGCCGGGCTTGATGTTGTGGCGGACGTTGTAGTGGGGGATCTCCTCCTTGAAATCCTCGATGAGTTCCGGCCGCTCGGGACGCGGGCCGACGAGGCTCATCTCGCCGCGCAGGACGTTGATGAACTGCGGCAGCTCGTCGATGTTCCACTGGCGCATGATGGCTCCGACCTTCAGGCGGCGGGGATCGTCCTTCACCGTCCAGCCGGGGATGCCCGCGGCTTCGGCGTCCGGTTTCATGCTGCGGATCTTGAGGATGTGGAAGGGGCGTCCGTTCAGGCCGATGCGGCGCTGGCGGTAGAGCACCGGACCCGGGGACTCCAGCCAGACCAACGTGCCGAAGACCGCCATGACGGGAGCGAACAGGATGAGGCCCAGGATGCTGCCGACGATATCGACGGCGCGTTTCGCGGCGTTGTTGAAGGCGCAATGCAGCGGCATCCGGCCGACCCCGAGCACGGGCATGCCGTGGAAACTCTCGAGTTGGAGACCGGAAACCAGGATCTGGAAGCAATTCGGGATCAGCTTGAAGTCGATGAATTCCCGGCCGCAGGTTTCCGCGAGCTCCAGCATCTGGTGGCGGCTCAGGGTGCCGTCCACCACCATCACCATGTCCGCGCCGCAGGCACGCAGGATGGGGCGAAGGCCCTCGTAGGAACCCAGCACCGGGACATCCGCCGGCGGAGCGGATTCCAGTCCCTCACCCGGCGGGGTGATGACACCGATCATGGAGATCTGATGCGAGCGGCCGTCGCCGAAACGTTTCACCGCGCGTCCGCATTCCTCGTTCCAGCCGACGATGACCGCCTTCTGGCGCAGCGAGGAGGCGAAGGGTTCGCGGCGCAGGACGCAGTGGAAGACCCAACGCCAGGCGAGCAGTCCGGCCATGGACGAGACGCAGCCGATCGCGCAATAGACGCGGCTGATGGCCGGCTCGATCTTGAGCACCAGCGCCAGGGCGAGGAAGCTCACGCCCCAGATGAGGCAGGTCTTGACGATGATGGAGAAGGTGCGGCGGATCGCGAGGAAGTTGCGCGGGTCGTGCACGCGGAAGTTCGCCAGCAGGAAGACGAGCATGGCGCTGCCTAACAGGACATGCCCGCAGTAGCTCCGGAAATCGATCACGGCATCCTCCACGCCGAAGTCGCGCAAGCCGGTCTCAAAGCGGATGAGATAGGCAAGCATCAGCGTGACGAACACCACGGCGGCGTCGCACAGGAAGCTCACGGCCACCAGTTTCTGGTGGACCACCCAGGGGCGGTGCCGGTGGCGGAGCGTGTAGGAATCGGCTTCCTCAGTCTTGGCGGGGGGAGCCGTGCGGGGACGAGCGGGGGGACACTCGCCCGCGGTCAGGCGGGTTGTGGTTTTCATGTTTCGGGGGGATTGGGGGGAAGGCGGACATCGTTGCCATCGGGGGGATGGAGGGGGCGATGCAGGGAGATACTGAAACGGATAAGCGGAAAATACTACGCAAAAGTGGGGAGGATGGTGAGTGAGGTCGTGGAAACGATGCCGGGAGCCCCGGAATCCTGGATGCCCGGGCGGAGCGCCGGCACCACGGGACCGGCTTGGGGAGTTCCGTTTGCGGAGTTCCCGCATTCGTTCCAGATGAATCCGACAAGATTTCCGCCGGAACCGCGGATGAGTTCCGCGGTGCGTTTCAACTCGCGGCGGTCGCTGCCTTTGCAACTCACCACCAGGCAGCAGCGGTCCGCGTAGCGGGCGATCGCCAACGCGTCGCTCACGGCCAGGACCGGCGGGGAGTCGATCACCACGCGGTCGAACCAACGGTAGGCGTCCTCCAGCAAGGATGGGAAACGGGTGCCGGCCAGCAACTCCGCGGCATCCGAGCGCATCGGCCCGGATGCGAGGATGTAAAGATTGGGGAGGCTGGTCGCATGGCAGGCGGACGCGGGGTCGGTATGGCCGGAGAGGTAGCCGCCGAGGCCGGATTCGCCGTCCCCGCCCGCCAGATGGCTCCGGCTGAGGCCGGCGCTCCGCAGATCGGCGTCGAGCAGGAGCGTGCGGTGGCCCTGCATGGCAAGCGCGGTGGCGTGGTTGAGGGCGCAGAAGGATTTGCCTTCACCCGCCTTGGCGCTGAGGAAAAGCACGGTGCGGTCGGTGTTTGACCCTGGCCGCGGGGCGAGCACCACCCGCAGGCGACGGAAGGCCTCGGCTCCAGCCGACGAAGGATCGCTCATCAGGATCATGCCATCCCCCGCATTTCCAACGGAAGGCACCGAGGCCAGCAGAGGCGTGGCGGTCGCGCGTGCGGCCGCGGCCGGATCGCGGACTTTGCGGTCGCTCGTTTCCGCGACGACCAGCAGCATCAGTCCACAGAGAAAGCCGATGAAGCCACCCGCGGCGGCATATACGAGCTTGCGGGGGCCGTGGGGTCTCTCGGGTGCGAGCGGGGTATCCTCCCAACGCAGAACCGAGGCCGGGACGGATGCGGCCAGCGTGGTTTCGCGCAGCCTGCGGGCCACGGACTCGTGCAGGGCGCGGTCGGCCTCCGCCTCGCGGACCATCGCCCGGAAGCGTTCGCGCACTCCCTCATCCTCCACGGCGGAGCCGCGGGCCTGGGCGACGCGTGCCGCCAGCTTGGTTTCGTTCTCCTTCGCGATCTGATAGCGCTGCTCGAGCGCGCCGGCGGCGGAGCGAACGGTTTCCTCGAGGTTCGCCTTCAGCGCCTCGATCTCGTTGGCCGCCTCGCGATACACCGGATGCTTGTAGAGGTAGCGTTCCTTCACGCGGCCGAATTCCGTCTCCTTGATTTGCAGGGCCCGCACCTGGGCGAGCACTTCGGCTCCGCGCTCGGTTTTCTCGATGCCGGCCAGTGCTTCGGGTTTCGTGGGATCGAACTTCTGACAAGCCTCGAACTCGGCCTCCAGCCTGAGCCGCTCCGCGGTCGCCTGCGTCAGTTGCGAGGTCAAGGCACCGAGGGCGTCGCGCGCCGGGCCGCCGGTATCCGTGCCCTCCAGGCCAGGGACCGGGTTGGCTTCGCGGAATTCCTGGAGCTTGCGGGCGGACTCCGCCATGCGCGCGCTCAACCGCTCCTCTTCACGGGCCAGCCCTTCGCCCGCCTGGCGGGTGATCGCCTCCTGCCGCTCGGCCGTCCATTTTTCGTATTCGGAAACCAAGGACTCGACGAGCCGCCGCGCCCGGTCCGGATCGGTGTCCTGCACCGAGAGATCGATGATCCGGGTGCCGCGACGCAGGCCCACCTTCACGCGCCCGGCGAATTTCTCCAACATCGCCTGACGGCCCGTGCCGGGCGGCGCGAATCCGGGATCGGCTGGCAGGCCGTTCGCGTCCATCACGCGCATCAGCAGGGTCGAGCCACCCATCCCCTGCTCCACCGAGCGCATCTGCTCGAGATCGCGCGTCTCCTCGGGAGCCACCGCGCGGATGTCCAGCACCACGGGGGCCTGGCTGCCTACATAGACGGAACCGCTGGCCTGATAGATCTTCGGCATGCGCCCCGCGGCCCAGAGCGCTGCGATGCCGCCGAGCGCCGCAGGCAGCATGACCATCCAGGCGCGGCGGAGCAGGACGCCCGCCAACATGCCGGAATCCACGCGCGGCAGGAAATACGTGGGATCCGCCGCGGCGGGGACCGGAAGCCCGGACGGACTCGGCACGGCGGAATGTTCTGATAGATCGGAGGATGACATGGGGGGATTCGTCGTCTGGTTGGTTAGAAAAGACCCTCGGGGACGGTGACCACGTCGCCGTCACGCAGCGGAATGTCCGTGCCCCGGCCGGAGAGGATCTCATTGAGGTTGATCGTGGTGACGCCTCCGTCGCGCTTGAGGGTGACCTTCTTCGCGTTGCCGATGCGCGTGACGCCGCCGGCCATGCCGATGGCCTCGACGAGCGTGAGCCTGTGGTTGGCCGGAAGCTCGAAGACTCCCGGGCGCTGTGTCTGGCCCAGCACGGTGACGGTCCTGCGGATACGGGCCTCGATGGAGACGCTGACCTCGGGTTTCACCAGCCAGCCGTCCGCCAGTTTTTTCGTGATCAGCGCCGCCGCCTGGTCCGTGGTCAGTCCGGCGAGCCTGACGCTGCCGATGTGAGGCATGGTGATGGTGCCGTCCGCCGAGAGCTGCCCGCGGGTGGTGAGGTCGTCCTCGCGGAACACGCGGATCTCGACGTGGTCCATGTGGCCGATCACGCCCGACGAACGTTCGCCCTCGGCGCGGAGGGCAGGAGGAAGGCCCGCGCAAAGGACGGCCGTCGCGATGGAAACCAGGGTGAAGATGCGATGAAGGTTCATGAGTTGTCAGAAGGCGTGGTTGAACTCCACTCCGAGCAGTTGCTGGGCGTAGCCGAATGAGGGATCGTTGGAATCGTTGTCGGAGACCCGGTAGTAGAACACGAGCTCGGATTCGTCCGCGACGCGGCAGGCCACGGCCGGGCGCAGGAACCAGATCCTGTCCTCGCGGCCGGCGGGCCCGGTGCCGGAGACCAGCCGATAGGAATCGCTTTCCCATCCGCCCTCGAGCTTCGCCGACCACACGCGGTTGAGGCGCTGGGAGATTCCCGCCGTGAAACCGCGCACCGAACTGTTCTGCCCGGCGTAGAAGGAGGAGGCCTCCTCGCGCATGTAGCCGGCGAGATGAAGGTCCGTGCCATCCCGGGGCGTCCAGTCCACCCGCGCCTCGAGCACCGGGTTCGTCTCCGACGTTCCGCCCACCTTGCGGTGCTCGGCCCCGGCTTCGAGAACCAAGCGGATCTTCTCGCGCGGCTGCCAGGCGATCTCCGCAGTCAACTGGCGCGTGTCCTGCGTGTCCGAGCGGTCCACCCGCAGGCGACCAACCTGATAGACCAGCCCAATCTCGGTCTTCGGCGAATACAGGTAGCGCACCGCCACCTCACCATAGGTTTCGTTCGAATCGTAAAGCCCGTCGTCCGAGTAGTTCTCCTGCCGGTTGCCGGCCGCGATCTCCAAGGCGATTTTCTCCTTGGGCATCCAGACGGCGCGGACTTCGTTATCAACTTCGATCCGGTCGGTCGGGCGACCGGTTTCCGCGGTGGCGTCGCCGAGTTTCCGGACGAGACCGGACCATGCGACCTTCGTGACCTTGCCACGCCATCCCGCGACGGCCAGCGCCTCGTGATCGATCCGGTTCTCCGAGCCGTTCCGGGCATAGACTACCAGTGCGGGGCGGTAGCCGGCCTTCACGAATCCGCCCTCGCCCTCCTTCGCATCGCCCTTCGCATAGGCGATCGACGGCACGGCACGGAACACGACATCGGACTCCGGATCGCGGGCACTCAGGAAAATGTTGTCATCATAAGCGGCGGATACCACGGCGGAAAGATCCCAACCCTCCTTGCGGGTCTCCTGAACCGCGGGCTCCGGTGCCTGCGGAAGCGCGGACTCCACCCGATCCTCCACGACCGGAGAGTATTCCTGCGCCAAGATCAACGCATGCGGACCGGCGACGATCCAAGCGGCCATGCACAGAACGGTCCTGGGGACATATGTTTCGGAAAACCACATCGCGGGGGGAGCAACGACCGAGCTATCCTCCCAAGATGCCCGGCATGCAAGAAATTTGACCTTTCCGAGCTATACGTGATCGCGTGATACAAGGCGAGTCCACTAATGTTAGCATTTGAAAAGTCACGGCAATCAAATGCCATTTAAATTCAATTTATATTAACCAATCCAAGCTCCGGAACCCGCTCAGCGCATGCGGGGCGGCCCGGTTCCTCCTTCTCCAACCCGCCTTCAATTACTGATGCCCCCCATCCACGCACCGCATACCGGGAACCATCCGTCGGAAACCGCGAGCCCCGGCCAATGGCTGGCGGCGTTCAACCAGCATGCACGCCTGCACCCGGACCGCATCGCATTGGTCTGCGGGAGGCGAACGGTTTCCTACGGCGAGCTCTGGCTGAGGACGGAACGTCTCGCAGGCAAGCTCGAGGCCGAGGGCATCGGCGCGGGGACCTACGTCGGGATCGGTCTGCATCGTTCCGCCGAATTGATCTGGGCGATGCTTGGAATCCTGAAGGCGGGAGCCGCCTACATCCCGCTGGACCCCTCGTATCCGCAGGAGCGGATCCTGCGCATGATCGCCTCCGCTCGCCTCGAAACCGTGATCACCACGCCTGAGCTCGCCGCGTTCTTTCCCGGCGTGGGGACGATCTTCCCTGACTCCGCGGCCGGTCCCGCACCGACGCTGCCCGCGCATGCCGGTGGGGACGGGCAGAGTCCCGTTTACGCCATTTTCACCTCGGGCTCCACGGGCCAGCCCAAGGCGGCCTCTGTCTTCCACTCGGGCTTCGCGAACCTCTTGGAATGGTATGGCGAAGAACTGCGGCTCGGTGCCGACGACCGCACGCTGGTCATCAGCTCGCCGAGTTTCGACCTCACCCAGAAGAACCTCTTCGCTCCGCTGCTGCGCGGGGGCCGGATCATCCTCGACGATTGCCTGGCCTATGACATCACGCGGATCACCGGGCTCATCCGCGAACATGGCGTGACGCTGGTGAACTGCACGCCCAGCGCCTTCTATCCGATCGTGGAAGCCGCCGCCGCGAACGGCTACCGGGAGATCTCCAGCCTGCGGTTCGCGGTCCTGGGTGGCGAGGCCATCTCGATTCCGAGATTGCGCGCCTGGCTGGAACATCCGTCGTGCCGGGCGGAGGTGGTCAATTCCTACGGCCCCACCGAGTGCACGGACATCTGCCTTTTCCACCGGCTGCACCGCGGAAACCTCGACGCCTTCGGCTTCGTCCCTCTCGGCCGCGAGATCCCCAACGTCACGGTTTCGATCCGCGGCGAGGACCTCGCGCCGCTTCCGGACGGCGAAACGGGCGAGCTCTGCATCGGCGGCGCGGGAGTGGGCGGCGGTTATCTCCATGATCCGGAGCGCACCGCGGACCGGTTCGTCGGCGGAATCTATCGAACCGGCGACCTCGCGAAGCGCCTGCCCTGCGGCACCTATGAGTTCCGCGGACGCGCGGACCACCAGGTGAAGGTGAACGGATTCCGCATCGAGCTGGCCGAGATCGAGATCGCGCTCCAAGATCACGAATCCGTCCGCGAAGCGGTGGTCACCGCCCACGGCGACCGACTGGTGGCGCATGTCCAGGGAGACGCCGGCGCGGCCGACCTCCGCGCGCACCTCTCCACAAGGCTGCCCGCTTACATGATTCCCTCGGAGTTCGTCTCGGTGGAGAAATTTCCCCTTACACCGAACGGCAAGGTGGACCGCAAGTCGCTCCGTGACTCCATGCAGGCCGGTCCGGTGGAGGACCTCGTGGCGAACGATGCCTCGCTTGAGTCCCGCATCCTCTCCCTATGGTCCGGGATCCTCGGCCGGACTCTCACGGACCCCGCCGCCAACTTCTTCGACCTCGGCGGAAACTCGATCCATCTCGCCGTCGTTCACGTCAGGCTGCGTGAGATGACGGGACGGGATTTCCCCATCACCGACCTGTTCGCGCGGCCCAGCGCCCGCTCGCTCGCGGCCCATCTCGGACCACGCCAGGACAGCGCCGCGGCGCCGTCCGCCCTCGACCGTGCCCGCCTCGCCAAGTCCGGCCTCACCCGCTTCCAACGCCCCCTCAAACGATGAACGACGAAATCCCCCAAGCCCCGGAAGCCATCGCCGTGATCGGCATGGCAGGCCGTTTCCCCGACGCCTCGAACCCGGATGAGTTCTGGAGCAACCTCATCGCAGGGAAGGACTCGATCACCCGCTTTCCCGGACGCACCGAGGCCGATGGACGCCGTTTCGTGGGTGCCCGCAGCATCATCCGCGATCCCGACCTCTTCGACGCGTCGTTCTTCGGCATCTATCCAAAGGAGGCCGAGTTGATGGACCCGCAGCACAGGATCTTCCTCGAGTGCGCCTGGGAGGCGCTGGAGGACGGATGCTGCGATCCCGCCGCTTATCCCGGCCTCATCGGCGTTTACGCGGGCTTGAGCCTCAACACCTACCTGCTCCACAACCTCGGCAGCGGCGCGGAACTTGCGAAGAACTATCAGGTTTCCGAATACCAGACGATGCTCGGAAACGACAAGGACTTCCTGCCCGTCCGGGTCTCCTACAAGCTCAATCTTCGCGGACCGAGCATGACCATCCAGTCCGCCTGCTCGACCTCGCTGGTAGCCATCTGCCAGGCGGCGACCTCGCTGCTCACCTACCAGTGCGACATGGCGCTCGCCGGCGGCGTCTCGCTCAGCTTTCCGCAGCGGCGCGACTACCTCTATCAGGAGGACGGGATGGTCTCGCCCGATGGCACCTGCCGCGCCTTCGACGCGGAGGCCGCGGGCACCGTCTTCGGCCACGGCTGCGGCGTGGTGCTGCTCAAGCGCTTGAGCGAGGCGGTCTCGGACCGGGACCCGATCCTCGCCGTGATCCGCGGCTGGGCGGTCAACAACGATGGCTCCGACAAAATTGGTTTCGCCGCTCCGGGCGTCAATGCCCAAGCGGACGTGATCGCGCTGGCCCAGGCCTCTGCGGGCGTCCACCCGTCGGAGGTTTCCTACATCGAGGCGCACGGCACCGGCACGCCGCTCGGCGACCCCATCGAGATCGCGGCACTCACCAAGGCGTTCCGCGAGGGTGGAGCCGAGGGCAATGAATACTGTGCGCTCGGCACCGGAAAAACCCACATCGGCCACCTCGATTGCGCGGCCGGAGTGACCGGACTCATCAAGACCATCCAGCAGTTCCGCAACGAAAAGATTCCCGCCCTGCTTCACTTCAAGGCGCCCAATCCGCGGATCGATTTCGCCAACAGCCCGTTCCGTCCCGTGGAGCGCGACCTCGACTGGAAACCTGGCGGAAAACCCCGCATCGCGGGCGTGAGCGCCTTCGGCGTCGGCGGCACCAACGCCCACGTCGTCGTCGAGGAGGCACCCGCGACACCCGCCACGACTCCGGGCCGCGGCACCGAGCTTCTCGTCCTCTCCGCCAGATCGCCCGAAGCCGTGCGGGCGGCCTCGCTGCGCCTCGCGGATCATCTGGAAACACGGACACCCGACCTTGCGGACGCGGCCTTCACGCTCGCCACCGGCCGCCGCGCATTCAAACACCGCCGCGCCATCGTCGCCACGGACGCTGCGGACGCCATCGCGAAACTCCGTGAGGAGGCGAGGCCCGCGCTGGCTCCCGCCTCAGCGCCGAAGGTCGCCTTCCTCTTCCCCGGCCAGGGTTCCCAATACACCGGCATGACCCGCGCGATTTACGAATCCGAACCGGTGTTCCGGGCGGCCGTCGATGAATGCGCGTTGCTGCTCCGGCCGCTCATCCAGCATGACATCCGAACGACCCTCCATCCGTCCGATGACCAGAAGGAGGCCGCGGAACGTGACATCCACCGCACCGCCCTCACACAGCCGTGCATCTTCGTCGTGGAATACTCGTTGGCGAAGCTCTGGATGTCGCGCGGCGTCCAACCCTCGCTGCTGATCGGTCACAGCATCGGCGAATACGTCGCCGCCGTGCTCGCGGGCACCTTCACGCTCGAACACGCGCTGCAACTCCTCGCCACCCGCGCCCGCCTCATGCAGGAGCTCCCGGAAGGCGGCATGCTCGCCATCCGCAAGGGAGCCGCCGATCTCACCCTGCCCTCCGGCATCGACCTCGCGGCCGTGAACAGCCCGAGCCTCTGCACGGTGTCCGGCTCCCGCGAAGCCATCACCTCCTATCAGAAGGAACTCGATGCCGCCGGCGTCCAGTGCCGCGTTCTGAACACCTCGCATGCATTCCATTCCGCAATGATGGAGCCCATTGTGGCGACCTTCACCGCGGAGGCGGCCATGGTGCCCGCGTCGGCACCCGCCATCCCGTGGATCTCCACCTGCACCGGCAGGCCGGTGGATGTGGAAACCCTCGCCGATCCATCCTATTGGGCGCGCCAACTCCGCCACACCGTCCATTTCAGCGAAGCGCTCGAAGCCGCCTTCCAAACCAAGGATCTCGTTCTTCTGGAGGTGGGCCCCGGCCAGGTTCTCGCGCAGTTCGCCCGCCAACATCCCGCCCGCGGAACCACACCGGTCATCGCCACCCTTGCGACCTCCGAAAACGATTCATCGGATCTCCTCGCCGCCACCGGCGAGCTTTGGAAAAACGGCGTCTCCATCGACTGGCACGCCCACTTCGCCGGACAAGAGCGCGCCAAGCTCCACCTCCCCACCTATCCATTCGAACGCAAGAGCTACTGGATCGACAACTCAGGCACCGCAGCGGCGGCCTGTGACCGTCGCACTTCACTCCCCATTCCCATTTCCCCTCCCCCACCTAACATGTCCACCACCGACCGACTCCCGGAAATCTCAGCCAAACTTCGCTCCGCCGTGCTCGAACTCTCGGGCATCCAGGTCACCGATGACCAGGCCACCTTCACCGAACTCGGCTTCGACTCGCTCTTCCTCACCCAGGCCAGCCAAACGATCCAGTCCCGCTTCGGCGTCAAGGTCACGTTCCGCCAGATGCTCGGCGATTTGTCGTCGGTCGCGGCGCTTGCGAGACATCTGGACGCCCAAATGCCGGCCGACGCCATCGCTCCGGCCGCCCCCGCGCCCATCCCGGTTTCCCAAGCGTTCTCAACGGGCAATCCCTTGGAGCAACTGCTCGCGAACAATCTCCAGATCATGCAGGCCATGCTCGCGGGACAGCAGCCGCCAACGCCGGTCGCGAAACCCGCCAACGGACTCCCTCCGATCACGTGGCCCGCACACCTGGGACGAACCGAGGCGGCAAACACCCGCTTCGGCCCTTACAAGCCCATCGAAAAGGGAGACAAGGGCGGCCTGACCGCCACCCAGCACAAGGCCCTCGATGAACTCATCGCCCGCTACACCGCGAAAACGCCGGGTTCCAAAGCCTACACCGCGGAACATCGCCCGCATTTCGCCGATCCGCGCGCGGTTTCCGGATTCAAGTCCCTCTGGAAGGAGATGGTCTATCCGATCGTCTCGTCCCGCAGCAAGAACGCCCGCATCTGGGACATCGATGGCAACGAATACGTCGACATCACCATGGGCTTCGGCACCTACTTCTTCGGTCACTCGCCGGATTGGCTGATCGAGGCCATCGAAACCCAACTGAAGACCGGCATCGAAATCGGCCCCCAATCCGCCATCGCTGGAAAACTCGCGAAGTCGATCTGCGACCTCACCGGCATGGAGCGCGCCACCTTCTGCAACACCGGATCGGAAGCCGTCATGGCGGCCATGCGCCTCGCCCGCACCATCACCGGCCGCAACCGCATCGCCTATTTCACCGGAGATTACCACGGGATGTTCGAGGAGGTGCTCGTCCGCGGCTCGTGGATCGATGGAGTTTACAAGGCCCAGCCCATCGCGCCGGGCATCCCGCAATCGCTCGTCGAGAACATGCTCGTGCTCGACTACGCGAATCCCGCCTCGCTGGAGATCCTCCGCGCCCATGCCCATGAACTGGCCGCCGTGATGGTGGAGCCCGTGCAGAGCCGCGCGCCCGGCCTCCAACCGCGCGAGTTCATGCACGAAGTCCGGGCGATCACGGAGAAATCCGGCACGGCGCTCATTTTCGACGAAGTCGTCACCGGTTTCCGCTGCGCCCCCGGCGGCGCGCAAGCCTACTTCGGAGTCCAGGCGGACATGGCCACCTACGGAAAAGTCATCGGCGGCGGCATGCCCATCGGAGTCCTCGCGGGAAAACGCGAATTCATGGACGCCCTCGATGGCGGCGCGTGGAGCTATGGCGATGACAGCTTCCCGGAGGTCGGCGTGACCTTCTTCGCCGGCACTTTCGTGCGCCACCCGCTCGCCATGGCCGCCGCCTGGCGCGTGGTCGAGCACCTCATGGGCGAGGGCCCGCGCCTCCAGATCGAGATGGAGGAACGCGTCGCCCGCCTCTGCCGCACGCTCAACGTCCACTTCGAACAAACCGGCGTGCCGATCCGCATCCCGCACTTCAGCGCCTACGCGGTGATCGAACACGCGCCCGAACTCAAACACGCCAGCCTGCTCTGGTATTTCCTCCGCGAAAAGGGCATCCACGTCTGGGAGGGCCGTCCACTTTATTTCACGACAGCGCACACGGACGAGGACTTCGACCATGTGGTCAGGGGTTTCACCGAAGCCGTCGCCGAAATGCAGGCCGCCGGTTTCCTTCCCGCCTCCCGTGAAGGCTTCGCTCCGGCTCCGACATCCTTTCCGCGCTTCGACAGCGCGCCCACCACCGAGGCGCAGCGCGAGATCTTCCACGCCGTGCAGATGGGCGATGAGGCGAACTGCGCGTTCAACGAATCGAACGTCATCCGCTTCGAGGGAGACCTCGACACGGCCATCCTCAAGTCCGCGCTGCACGACATCATCGTGCGCCACCCGGCGCTTCGCAGCACCTTCTCGGAGGACGGCTCCACGCAGCATTTCCATCCGTCCGCGAAATCCATCGAACTCATCGAGCACGACTTCTCCAGCCTCGATCCGCATTCGCCCTCGGCCCTGCTGCCGCTCTCGCTGATCAAACGCGCCGAGAGTTCCATCCCCTTCAACCTCACCACGGGTCCGCTCGTACGATTCGAACTCGTACGCCTGTCGGGACAATGCCATGAGCTGATCTTCACCGCACACCACATGGTCTGCGACGGATGGTCCTTCGGCATGATCCTCTCCGAACTCGCCACCGCCTACAACGCCCGTAAACAAGGATCGCTGCCAAGGCTCCGCCCGGCCATGTCCTTCGCCGACTACGCCCGCCTCGAGGTGGAGAACCGCGGCAGCCAGGAAACCATCGATGCGGAAAACCATTGGGTCGCCCGCTTCTCCGACGGAGCCCCGGTGCTCGACCTCCCCACCGACCACCCGCGTCCCGCAGTGAAAACCTATCGCGGCTCGATGGAGGCGATCACCATCGATTCCGGCCGCTATGAACGGCTCAAGAAGGCGTCGCCCAAACTCGGCGGCACCCTTTTCGCCACGCTGCTCTCCTCCTTCGCCACCCTGCTGCACAAGCTCACCGGCCAGGAGGACGTCGTCATCGGCGTGCCCGCCGCCGGACAAACCCGGATCGGCCGGGACGAACTCGTCGGCCATTGCCTCAACTTCCTGCCACTGCGCCTCCATCCCACCGCGGAACGGCCCTTCAGCACCTTCGCCGCCGAGGTGAAGGAGCACGTTCTCGAAGCCTACGACCACCAGAACCACACCTTCGGCAGCCTGCTCAAGAAACTCAAGCTCCCCCGCGACACCAGCCGCGTGCCACTCGTCTCGGTGATCTTCAACATCGACCGCAACGGCCTCGACCAGATCCGTTTCGACGGACTCTCCTTCAGCGTCGAAACCAACGCCAAGCAGTTCGTCAACTTCGACCTCTTCTTCAACCTCGTCCAGACCGACGAACGCCTTGTCGTGGAGTGCGAATACAACACCGACCTCCACGACCGGACCACGATCCTCGGCTGGCTGGAGGCCTACGAGCAACTCATCGAGGCCGCCATTTCCAACGGCGACACGACCCTCCGGGACCTCGACCTGCTGACTCCCGCGGACCGCGTCAAACTCAACGGCTGGAACTCCACCGACGCGCCCATCCCGTCCGAACCCTCGATCCACCGCTTCTTCGAGGATCAGGCGGACCTCCATCCCCACGCCATCGCCTTGCGCGCCGGAAACCGCGGTTTAACCTATCAGGAACTCGACCGCCACGCCAACGCCCTCGCCGCCGAACTCCGCGCCAACGGAGTCACCCGCGAAACCCTCGTCGGAGTCTGCGCGGAACGCCGCGCGGAAACCCTCGTCGCCATCCTCGCCGTGCTCAAGGCCGGCGGTGCCTACGTGCCCATCGATCCCAAGTATCCCAAGGACCGCATCGCCTACATCCTTGAGGATTCCGCCGCGCCGATCCTGCTCACCCAGCGCTCGCTCGCCGGAACACTGCCCGCGGAAAACACCAGCCACCATCTGTTCATCGACGATGCCCTCCAACACTCGTCCGACCGCCCCGCGTCCGACACGATGCCGCAGGACCTCGCCTACGTCATCTACACCTCCGGTTCCACCGGCAGGCCCAAGGGCGTCGCCATCGAGCACCGCAACGCCATCGCCCTCATCGGCTGGGCGAGGTCGGTCTATCAGCCGGATGAACTCGCCGGCGTCCTGTTTTCCACCTCGATCTGTTTCGACCTCTCGATCTTCGAGATGTTCGTCACCCTCGCCTCGGGAGGTTCGCTCATCCTCGCGGAAAACGCGCTCGACCTCCGTGACCACCCGCACCGCGATGCGATCACGCTCATCAACACGGTGCCGTCCGCCATCACCGAACTGCTCGACGCGGAGCTCGTCCCGCCGTCCGTCAAGGTGATCAACCTCGCCGGGGAAGCGCTCACCGAAGCGCTCTCGGACCGGATCTATCAGACACTTCCCGGCATCAAAGTGTACGACCTCTACGGCCCGTCCGAGGACACCACCTACTCCACCTTCGCGCTGCGCCAACCCGGCGGACGCGCCACCATCGGCAGGCCGGTCTCCAACACCAGGGCCTACATCGTCAACGAGCACGGAGGACTCCTGCCGCCCGGCGCTCCGGGCGAACTCCTCCTCGGCGGCGCCGGACTGGCGCGCGGATACCTCAATCGCCCCGAACTCACCGCGGAGAAATTCATCCAGCACCCGGAGTTCGGCCGCGTTTACCGCACCGGAGACCGCGCCCGCTTCTTTGACAACGGCGACCTCCAGTTCCTCGGCCGCCTCGACCACCAGGTCAAGCTTCGCGGCTACCGCATCGAACTCGGCGAGATCGAATCCCTGCTCGAAAGCCACCCTGCCGTGACCAAGGCCGTAGCCCATGTGAACGACGGAAAACTCGTCGCCTACCTCACCACGCAACGCGCGTCCGGCGAGGCCGACGGCACCGCGATCTGGAAGGACCAGTGGGACCTGCTTTACAAGTCCGCCATCGACCAGACCGGCTCGGAAAAGCTCGACCAGCTCGACTCCGTCATCGCCGGATGGGCCGGTGTGGACAACCTCGACGCCCAGGTCGCGGAGTGGATCGACACCACCGTCGAGCGCATCCAACAGATCGGCGGAAACCGCATGTTCGAGATCGGCTGCGGCACCGGCCAACTTCTCTCGCGCCTCGCTCCCACCGCCGACTGTTACTGGGCGGCGGACATTTCCAAGGTCGCGATCGACGCGCTTGAGGCACGGCATCCGCTGCCGCAGGTGAGGCTTTTCCACCGTCCCGCGGATGACTTCAGCGGGATTCCGGACGCGCACTTCGACACGGTGATCATCAACTCCGTGGCCCAGTATTTCCCGGATGCGGACTACCTGCTGCGGGTGCTTCAGGGAGCGGCGCGCGTCCTCACACCGGGCGGCCGAATCTTCCTCGGAGACGTGCAAAGCCACGCGCTGCTCGCCACCCATCACGCGTCGGCCCTGCGCGAACACGCACCCACCGGCACCACCGCCGGACAACTCCGCGCCATGGTCTCCCAACGCCTGGCTCGCGAGACGGAACTTTCGCTCGATCCCGCGTGGTTCGAACTCATGTCCGGAAAGATCCCGGGCGTCAGCCATGTGGAAACCCAACTCCGCCGCGGCAGGCTGCTCAACGAAACCACCACCTGCCACTACGACGTCATCCTTCACACCGGCCCGGCACCCGCCACGCGCCCCCTGCCAACCGCCAACGAGTGGAGAAACCTGAATCCCGAGCAACTCGAAGCCATGCTCATGGAGGGCCCGGCCTCGCTTCACCTGACGTCCATTCCCGACGCACGCCTCGCCGCACCGCTGTCCTTCCGCCGTGCCCTCGACTCTGCGGCGGACGATGCGCAGCTTCCAGAGCCGGTCTCCGCACCCGCCAACGCGGTCTCGGCGGAGGACCTGTTCGCGATCGCCGCCCTGACGGGTTACCGCGCCCACATCCGCTGGAAGGACGACGGCACCGCGGGCCAGATCGAGGCCGTGTTTCTGCCGCGGAACGACAAAGCCCTGCCCGCATGGCCCGCGCACGGCCGAGTGGCCGATCCATCCTCCCTCGCGAATGTCCCGCGCTCCGCAAAATCCTCAGACGCCCCGGACCTCGCGCCACAACTCCGCAGCCACCTTTCCGCGGCGCTACCGGAATACATGGTGCCCGCGGCCTTCGTCGTGCTCGATTCATTCCCGCTCACTCCTAACGGCAAGGTGGACCGCAAGGCGCTGCCCGCACCCTCGGAATCCGAGTCCGCGGCGGAATCCCGCATCCTCACCCCGCCGAAAAACGAAACCGAGTCCAAGCTCCTCGAAATCTGGCAACAAGTGCTCGGCAAGGAAGCCATCGGCACCGGCGACGACATCTTCACCCTCGGTGGAGACTCGATCCTGATCTTCCAGATCAGCACCCGCGCCACCCGCGCCGGACTCCGCGTCACGCCCGCTCTCGTCTTCCGCCTCCGGACCATCGCCGCTATCGCCGCGGAATGCTCGGGAAACACGGAAAAATCCTCGACCCCGGCCATCCGGCGCGTCAACCGTGAGGCCTACCGTCGAACTCTCTGAGACCACCATGTCACCCGACACCCATCCCCCCGCCACCGAGGTGACCGAAGCATCCGGCGTTCTCGCCTTTCCGGCCTCCGTCGCGCAGCAGATGTTCTGGTATCTGGAACTCCTGCAGGGCACCGTGACGGCCTTCAACGTCCCGCTGAGGTTCCTGCTGCTCGGCCCCTTGGATGTCCTGCTGTTGGAAAAGGCACTCAACGCCGTCATTGAACGTCATGAAGTGCTGCGAACCCGTTTTGCCGAGGACAAGGGGGAGCTGCTCCAGATCGTGGACCCCGAGTTGGTCCTAAAACTCCAAGTCACGGACATCTCCCATTTTCCCGCGGACCAAATGGACCGCGAAGAGGACCGGCTGGGAAGCATCGAGGCCCACCGGACCTTCGATCTATCAAAAGGCCCGCTTCTCCGCGCCGAGGTGCTCCGCCTCGGGCCGGAGCGCCACATCCTCCACTTCACCGTGCATCACGCGGTCTTCGACGGCATGTCGATGGGCATCTTCACCGGCGAGCTCGCGGAGTTCTATCAGGCGTTCCTGGAGAACCGGCCGCCGGAGATCGAGCCGCTGGCCATCCAGTTCGGCGCCTCCAGCGTGTGGCAGAAGGAATTCCTCGAAGGCCCCGCGGTGAAGACCCAGCTCGAATACTGGAAAAACCGGCTCAAGGGCATGACCGAGGTCGCGCTGCCGACGGATTTCCCACGGCCTCCCGTGAAGTCCTGGAAGGGCGACATCACCTCCATTCTGCTCCCAAAGGAACTCAGCGAACGGCTGCAAACCATCGCGGCGGAAAAAGGAGCCACACTTTTCCACGTCCATCTCGCGGCGTTCATGCTGCTGCTCCGCCGCTACTCCGGAGAGCTGGACATCGCCGTGGGCGCTCCGGTCGCGGGCCGCGGCAGCGGCGACCTGGAACCGCTCATCGGTGTCTTCATCAACACGCTGATCTTCCGCGGCAACCTCTCCGGAAACCCGACCTTCTCCGATTATCTCTCGCAGATCCGCGGGATGGCCCTCGAGGCGTTGGAGAACCAGGAGCTTCCCTTCGAGCATCTCGTCCACGAACTCCAACCCGCCCGCGATCCCGGCCGTAACCCGCTTTTCCAGGTCAACTTCAACCATCACCGCTCGTTCACCCAGACCGAGTCCTTCGGCGGCGTGACGCTGACCACCATCCCATCCCGCTCACCCGGCGCGATCTTCGACCTGCACATGTTCTTCGTCGAGCGCGACGAGGGATGGCGCGCCTCGCTCGATTACTGCACCGACCTCTTCTCCCGCGAGACCGCGGACCGGATGCTTGGACATGTGAAAACCCTGCTGGAGGACATCGCCAGCCACCCGGAGAAGAGAGTCGAGGAGTTCGAAATTCTAACCGCCACCGAGCGGAGCCTCCTCGGAGACTGGTCCGGCCACAGAAGCGAATATCCGCGCGACGCCACCCTCGGCGGGCTGTTCCTCCAAACCGCCTCGCGTTTCCCCGACAAGACCGCCCTCGAATGGGGAGACCGCGCACTCAGCTACAACCAGCTCCGCGCGAACGCCACACGGATCGCCGCCAAACTGTTGGAAGCGGGTGTGAAACCCGGTGACACCGTGGCCATCAGCGCCACGCCGGGGCCAGAGATGATCGCAGGCTTCATCGGCATCCTTCTCGCGGGCGGCTGCATCGTGCCCATCGATCCGTCCTACCCGCAGGACCGACTCGTCCTGCTGCTCGACGAGAGCGCCACCGCGGTCGCCCTCTTCAGCGGGGACTGCGACAAGGCCTTCCCCGGTCGGTGGAGGGACCGACTCTATCAGATCGATCCCGTCTCGCCGGATGCCGCCGCCATTGAAATTCCGGATGCGGCCGTCACCGCGGAGCACCCGTCGCACCTGCTCTTCACGTCCGGTTCCACCGGCAGGCCCAAGGGAGTGAAACTGCCGCACCGCGGAACCGTCCGGCTGGTCCGCGGCAACGATTTCATCACGATCACGCCCGACGACGTGTTCCTCCAGGCCGCGCCCGCCTCGTTCGACGCCTCGCTTCTCGAAATCTGGGGCGCGCTGCTCAACGGCGGGAAACTCGTCCTGCTCCCGGAAGGACCGGGCCTCGAATCCATCGCCGCCGCCGTCCGCGACAAGCGGGTCACCACGCTGTGGCTCACCTCCGGCCTGTTCCAACTGATGATCGAAGAGCACGCCGAATCGCTGCGCGGCCTCAAGCACCTGCTCGCCGGCGGCGATGTCCTGTCCGTCCCGCACGTCCGCAAGGCGCTCGAGGCCCTGCCGCACACCCGTCTGATCAACGGCTACGGACCCACCGAAAACACCACTTTCACCACCTGCCACGAAATCACCCGGGCGGACCTCGAAAAACCCTCCATCCCCATCGGCAGACCCATCGCAAACACGACGGTCCATCTCTTGGACGACATGCTGCGGCCCGTACCCGCCGGTGTTCCCGGCGAGCTCTGCACCGGCGGCGACGGCCTGGCCGCCGGCTATCAGAACGCGCCGGACCTCACCGCGGAAAAATTCATCGAGCATCCCCGATTCGGACGTCTTTACCGCACCGGCGACACCTGCCGCTGGAGCGCGGACGGCACCATCGAGTTCCTGGGCCGCCGCGACCACCAGGTGAAGGTCCGTGGTTTCCGCATCGAACTCGGCGAGATCGAAGCCGTCCTCGCGGCACACCCGCAAGTCCGCCACTGCAAGGCCGCCGTCCGCGGCGCTTCCGCGGAAACCAAGCGCATCCTCGCCTGGGTGGTCCCTGCCGAAGGGGTCGCTCCGGACCCTCGGGAACTCGCGTCATTCGTCGCGGCCCGTCTGCCCGCCTTCATGCGGCCGGACGGCATCGGCGTGGTCGCAGCCCTGCCGCTCAATGCCAACGGCAAGGTGGATGTCGCCGCCCTGCCGGATCCGGGGCATCAGGAAGCCGCCCGCCCGGAAGCTCCGCGCGAAGCCCCGCTGGGAGACGTGGAGCAGCGCCTCGCCGCGATCTGGAGCGAATTGTTAGGTTCCGGGGAGATCGGCCGCCACGATGATTTCTTCGCCCTCGGCGGCCACTCGCTCATGGCGCTGCGCATGTTCTCGCGCATCAACCGCGAGTTCCGCCAGGCGCTGCCTCTGGCCACGCTGATCCAACATCCCACGCTCGCCGGCCTCGCCGCAGTCCTGGCTCCTCCGGCCGTTCCTCCGGTCGCGAAACCGCTGCCCGCCAACGCGCCGGACATTCGGGGCAGCGTCGTCACGCTTTCCGAGGGAGGCGGACGCCCCCCCTTGTTCTGCATCCATGGCGGCGACGGAGGAGTGCTCTTCTACCGCGGCCTCGCCAGTCTGATGCCCGCGGACCTGCCGCTCCACGCCATCGAATCGCTCGAACTGGGAAGCCACCTTCCCGTCCGCGAATCCGCCATCGAGCAAACCGCCGCGGACTATGTCCGGCGGGTGCTTGAAATCCAGCCGGCCGGGCCCTTCCGGCTCGCAGGTTACTCCTTCGGCGGCGTGGTGGCCCACGAGATGGCCTGCCAGCTTGCCGAACTCGGCCACGAGGTAGCGTTTCTCGGGCTTTTCGACACCCACAGCCCCGCGGCCCTGACTCGCCGCTACGGCCTGGCCGAGCGCCTCGGCGTCTTCTGGCGGCACAGCAGCGGCCAACCGCTCGGCCGCCGCATCGGCCTGCTCCAATCCCGCATCCGCGATGGCATCCACACCCACCGCAGCGTCCGCGCCGAACTCAGCGCCGCCGCCTCTTCCGGCCCGGCCGCCGCCTACAGCGATCTCCGCCGCGTCCAGGTCCGCGAGGAAAACTGGCGCGCGATGCAGGCCTATCAGCCGCGGCCGTTCAAGGGACGCATCACCCTGTTCAAGACCAGCCATGTGGACGACAAGGTCGAGTGGCCGTCCGACTACGGTTGGTCCGGCGTGGCCATGTCCGGCCTCGACATCATCCCTGTCACCGGGCATCACCTCGAACTGTTCGATCCGGAACACATCGAAACCCTGGCCGCGGCTCTCAACCGCTCACTGGACCAAGTGGTGTCCTCCCCGTGACAGGCTCCATCCCGCAACCCCACCGCATGAAATCAGGAACCGTCACCATCCATGCGATCCCCGTGGATGCGGACCACCACGGCAACCACCGGCGGCTTCTTTCTCCTGACGAGCGGGTGCGCGCGGCATCCTTCGTGTTTCCAAAGCACGCCGCACACTGGATCGCCTGCCGCGCCGCGCTCCGCCGGATTCTGGGGGAGGCGATCCAAGTCGCACCGGACGAGGTGCCGCTGGACCTCACGCCGCTGGGCAAGCCCGTGCTCGCCGAGCCCTTCGCCGCCCTCCACTTCAGCCT